>Ga0307379_10011649_pt1 | contig 11522 bp, 15 predicted proteins | sample UN2MG_FD_202237 | JGI IMG/M metagenome (GOLD analysis project Ga0307379, IMG submission 202237) | Soil microbial communities from Risofladan, Vaasa, Finland - UN-2 | ecosystem: Environmental > Terrestrial > Soil > Coastal area > Acid sulfate soil | place: Finland: Risofladan, Vaasa | collected... | reverse complement strand
AATTTATACTGATTTTTCAGAATTGCCTCCTTTATGCACATGTGGGAATATGTTAAGACCTGACGTGGTGTGGTTTGGTGAAGGCTTACCTCAAGATGTATGGCAAGAAGCAATAATTCATGCAAATAGTTGTGATGTAATGATTATTGCAGGGACTTCACTTGTGGTATCTCCGGCAAATACCTTACCAATCTATGCTAAACAAAATAATGCTATCCTAGTAGAAATAAATCCAGATGAAACCATCATGACGACAAAAATGGATTTTTCAATTAGATCAACTTCTGCTACTGTTTTACCAGAATTAGTTTCTACTTTTAAATTACAAAATTTGAAAGAAGATAACAAAAAAAGTTAGACTTTCTTTCTTAGGTTATTTTAGCTTCAATATATTATTGGGAAAACGTGACAAAACTACATACAATAGCAAATCACGCCCAGTTTCCCAGTTTTTATTGGATAATTAATGAATTTAAGGAATTCTGAATGTCATATTTTTTTGGTACAATTTTTCCCCTAAACAATCGGATCAGTATCCATTCGTTTTATTTTTTATCCCTCATAAAAAAATAATTTTAAAATTAAACAATTTAGTAAAGTAAAAAAGTTTAGACTATAATAATATCTTGTTCTACCAAATACTGTATTCCTTTTACAAAGTCATCATCTGTGATTAACCCCTGTGCCCACCAATCAGCATTATTTTTAATCCATGTTGGGATCTTTGCAGAATCTCCAACCTTCACATTAAATGTAGATACATGAGTCTGGTTACCTTTAATTTCCACAAATACCTGATAAATTCCTGGTAGTGATTCGGTGGTTAATTCCATGGATGTAACAAAGTTTCCATCTCGTGTAAAGGTGGTAAGTTTATCTTCTGACTTGTCTGGCTTTACAATTGTTAAAGTCAAGGCTCCTTGGTGTTTTTCTGAAATACTCCCAGTAATTTCCACAAATTCTTTGGAATATTTAGAGGGAAGAGAATATGTGGTTGTAAAGGATGACAGATTTTCATTGATAGGAATTATCATTATGTCATTTTTTATCAGATATTCAATAGATCGTAGAAATTCAGGCTCGGAAATTTTATCATTTGTCCACCATCCAGCATTGGTTTTTACCCATTCGGGAATGTTTTGAAAAGATTGATCACTAGGTCCAGAATCTAATTCCAAAGCGGGGGTTTCAATCTGAGGCTCTGGTTCATCGTAAGATTCTAAAATTGAAAAATTAGTACTTGCAGTTTGTATACCAAATTCTGTTCTGATATGTATTTCAAACTCTCCAAATAGTATCTGGTTTCCAACTTTGATATCTGACTCTAAAATAGGATAGGCTATTGGAACAGTCCACAAATCATCTTTAGAAGGTTTTGGAAATATTCGGAAATCTTTTAGAACTTTGTCTGTAGGAATATGAGTTACTTTCATGAAGTATCCTCCATCACTAGGAATATAATTTTGAATTTCTACGGTTGCACGAATAATTTTATTTGATGAATCAAGATAAAAAATAGAATCTTCCATTTTAATTGTAATTCTTTTTTTTGGGGGCCCAGTTGTTTGTTCTGGTGACTCTTCTTCTATTTCTGAAGTTACAACATGAAAAGTTGTTTCTCCAACACTTCCATGATGTGCTGCTCTAGCAACATAAGTTCCCTGAGTCCAAGATGGGCCTTCCACAATTGTAATATAAGAATAAGTTACCTCTGTATCTCCGGAAAAGGTTACCTCACCTTGATTCACATCAATAATATCTCCATCCTTCCAAATTTGGATTGCAATAGCACCCCCATCATATTCTGATACATTTACTGAAATTGCTATTAGGTCACCTACATTATAGCTACTATCGTCAGTGGTTACTCTCAAATTATGATCAGGGCTTTCATGAGAAAAAGAGGAAGAAACCATAGAAATTAAAAATAATCCCAATAAACAAACAACAAGAATTTTCATCAATAATACTCGGGAATTCTGAAATATTTAAGATAGTTTTTCTTCATATTTTTCCAAAAATTATTCATAATTTATCTTTCATTTTGTACCACATTTTTTGCAAAGGTAAAATTCCTCATCAAGACTTATCATCTTCAGATTTTTTCTTTGTTGCGTTTTTAAATTCTTCATTTTGGGATTCGATGTATTTGTTGTCCTTTAGGGTAAAAGCACGATCTGCCATTAGAGAGTTTTTAATTTTTTCTAATTTATCAAAATCACCAATTTTGTTTTCTTGCAGGTTTAAGATTAACCGAATCTTATTTTCTATAAATTGTTCTGGACTTGGAATTTTTTCCTTATTCAAATTTTTATTGGTTTGCATGTCTTGAAATTTTTCAGACATGGGTATAATATCATATTCCTTATCTTTTTCTTTGTCCTTAACTTCAGAAGGATCGTATTCTTTTCTACTATTCCTCATAATTATAACAATAACTATCCCAAAAATTACTACTGCTACTATGCCTAGGTAGGGCAAAATAGGGTCCAAATCCTCAATGAATTCTTCATCTTTCTCAATAGAAACTCCAAAATCTAGGAAATTATTTTCTTCACTTTCTTCAATTATTTCTGGGGTTGTCTTTACTGGTTTTGGGGTTGTCTCTACTGGTTTTGGGGTTGTCTCTACTGGTGTTGGTGCTGGGTCTTCTTCTGAACTTTTATCTAGTGAAAACTCACATTTTGGAGTCTTTGTTGTCCAAGTGATACTATTATTTGCTTTATCATTAATTTTGGAAGTGGAATCAACAACTTTTCCAGTGTCATCATACAGAATTAGTGATTCATTTTCATTGTCAACAAACTCACCTGGAAATTTTATCATCTTGTCCGTACATGCTCCAATATTTCCTGACAGGTTGTAAGATTTTGTTTCAGCATGAGTTGAGTTTATACCCCACCCAGACAAGGTTACTGATTCTTTTCCAGAGTTAAATAATCTTGCCCACTCCTTTCCTGCATCGTTTCCTTCAGGGTTTGATTCTACTTCAATTATTACGATATTTGCAGCAAAAGCTGGAACAACAAATGGAACAAGAAATAACAGCAAAAAAAGAATTTTCATTATCTTCTACAACCCGCCACCAGAAACTTGACCCAATTCTAATTCATAACCACTGGGATCTACAATGTAAACTGATTTTGATTTTTCCCAATCAATTGCACCCCCATAAAGTATCTGGACGTCTAGTTCTTTGCATTTTGAAATTATTTCATCAAAATTTGAAATATTAAATCCAAAGTGAGCAATTCCACCTTCTGGTGACATTCCTGGTACTTCATACAGACAGAGCTTGATTGTCTCATTTCCAATGATTTTTGAGGGGACGTCTGTTTTGTTTGGATTTTCTTCTTGTTTTATCTCAAAGCCAAAAAGATTTTTGTAAAACTCTACTGATTTCTCCAAGTTTTTGACTTTCATATTTACATGATCAATTGAAGTGGCTTTGAGGTTACTCATGGGTTGTCTTGTAGATAGCTGCCATTTAGTTTTTTGTGAGTTTTCGTACAATACTCTATAGGGAAAATAATTAATTAAAAATAATTAAATTTAAATTGATAAAATTAATCGCTTGGATTCAAAAATGAAAATTTATCAGATATTTTTTCTTCAACATATTCCGTTGAATTTTGTTTAATTTCGGACAGCTTCGTCTCTACTTGATCAACTGAAGAATTTATTGAATTCTCCGCAGTTTGAACCGTTTGATGGCCAATATCAGATATTTTGGATTCTACTTTATCTACTGATGACCCTATTTTTTTCTCTGCAGATTCAAGAGATTTTGTAGTTATTGTATTTACATCAGTTTCCAACGAGTTTATCCCTGTTGAACTTGTATTTGGAAAATATGTCTGTATTTCGGAGGAGAAAATAATGCCACCTACTACTAAAATTACGACTAAAATTCCAAGCTTTAGTATCATGTTTAGTTTAACTAAAAATTATTTTTTATGCTCAATATTTAAAAAAAATCTAATAATGATTGAATTTAGTTAGCTAATTTTATTCCTATTCAAGAATAAACCAATCAATAATTTCTTCAATATTTGTAGAAGTCAAAACTACTTTAATTGGTCCTAATGGGGATTCATCTGATTTCTCACAAATGACTATTTTTTCTGCAAATGCAGCTTGTTTGTTAAGATAAAACCATGTAGAATTGTTTTCTAAATTGTTTTGTAAGGTGCGACGATAAATCCTTTGAGAGTGCATTGAATGTATAGTTTCATAAATTTTTTCTAATGAATGCAGATCCTTGGATTCACTTTTGATAAAAAATTTCTCGATTTTAATTGTACAGTTTGGAAATACGTTTAAAATTGCAGATTCCACCTTGTTTGGATCTTCTGATGGATTAATCGGGCAAAATATTTCAATTTTACATTTAAGAGAAGGAATATTCATTGTTGCCAGTTTTCAATTTTTTTAATCGATAATTCAATCAACTCTTCTTTTGTGAGATTATTATTTGAAATTGCATCATCAGACAACGCAATAGGGTTACTAATGCCCACACCTAATTCACGATCATCTCTTTCTTCAAAATTCTCCTTTGTTTTGGGATCATCTAATCTCCCTCGTTGTTGCAAGAATCCGAATCGCGTATCAGTTGAGGCATGTATAGCAAGGAGTTTTACTGTACCATATTTTCTTAGAACTTCGATTTCAGGGGAGGATCTTATTCCATCAATAATTATTACATTTGATTTTGAATTTTCTATTTGTGGTTTTACCAATTCTGCAACAGCCCCGGGGCCATTTTTTTCGCGAAGCTCAAGCATTAATTCCCCAAGGTTAGGCCCTGTGGGTTCAAGATTTCTTTTCTTTGCCTCAGTCCTTACTGCATTTCCCATATTGATGATTTCATAACCGTTGGATTTTAGCCCATCAGCTATGGTAGATTTTCCTGCACCAGGCATGCCAGTTAGACAAACAATTAGTTTGGTCATTTAATAAATAACAAATCGGCTAATCTATGAAGCTACCGGAAATTATTATAAAGATACTTCAAAGAAAGTTGTGATGCGAGCTTTTGTTGCTGTTGAAATTTCTAATAGAGAAGTAATAAGTTCGATTAAAAAATTTCAATCAGAGATTAACATTAAGGCAAAAACTGTTGAACCTCAAAATTTGCATTTCACCCTTCAGTTTTTGGGTGAAATTTCAGAGGAAATTTCTCATAAAATATCACAAGCACTTCAAACAATAAAGTTTTCATCTTTCAAAGTAAATTTCAAAGGAATTGGAGCTTTCCCTAAAATGAAGTTTCCTAGAGTTATCTGGATTGGTACAGATGATGCTGGTGGAAATGAATTGATGGATCTAGCAAAAAAAGTTGAAAACGTGCTATCTCCTTTGGGATTTACTTCAGATAAGCCCTTTAAATCTCACATTACAGTATTTAGAATTAAAAACAAGATAGATGACATTAGTAAAGAGATGGAGAAGTTTAAAGAATATGAATTTGGATCACAGGAAATATCAAATATTAAACTCAAACAAAGCCTTCTTACTCCACAAGGTCCAGTGTATTCTGATTTAGAGGAGATAAAGGCAACATAATGAAAGAAATAATTTCCAAAGTTCGAAAATCAGTGATTCTAACTAAATCTTTAGAAAATTCAAAAAAACAAATTGCTGATTTGGCTTTCAAACTAGTTGAAGAGCAATTAAAGACCTTTCCAGAGGTAATTGGTTTGGAATTTGGAGGTTCTTTTGCCAAAGGAACATGGTTATCCAAAAACGCAGATGTAGATATTTTCATAAAATTCAAAAAAGAAACTTCTGATGAGAAATTTACAGAAATTTCAAAGAAAATTGGATTTGCCTCGATGAAGAAACATCACCCGTATGTTCGATATTCAGAGCACCCCTATGTCGAGGCTAAAATTAAGAATACAAAGATCAATGTAGTTCCTTGTTATGATGTAAAATTAGGTAACTGGAAGAGTGCAGCAGACAGATCTCCATTTCATACTCTACATATGAAAAAAACCCTTACACCGAAAATGAGAGACGAAGTAAAATTACTCAAAACCTTTCTTCAATCTACTGGCATTTATGGCGCAGAAATGGCCAGGCAAGGATTTAGTGGATATGTATCTGAAGTTTTGATTTTAAATTTTGGAAGTTTTGAAAATGTAATAAAATCCATAGCCAAAATAAAAGAGAATCAAATAATTGGGAGAACCACCAAAAGTTTTGAAACCCCTATTGTAATTGTTGATCCTATTGATAGCAACAGGAATCTAGCTGCAGCAATATCTGAGGAAAATATTGGAAAATTTATTTTAAATTGTAGAGCATTTCAAATCAATCCATCTCTAAAATTCTTTAAATCCAAAAAACCTAAAGGGTCTAAAAATAATTTGGAAAATGTTTTAGTAGTAAAATTTGATTTTAAAATTAGAAGTCCAGATATTATTTGGGGTCAAATAAAGAGAGCTGCCAATTCGTTGAGGACTCAGCTAGAGATAGGAGGTTTCACAGTTTTACGTAGTACATCTTTTACTGATGAGAAAAAAGAAGCATATCTATTTTTCTTGTTAGAATCACCTATAATTCCAAAGAAATATCAAAAATTTGGGCCTGATTTTTTTAGAGAAAAAGATTCTCGAAGCTTTATTTCTAAAAATATTTCAAATACAGATCTAATGTGGATAAATAATAAAAAAATTGTTTCCCTAGAAAAACGGAAAAATTTCGAAGCTGTAAAATTTTTATCAGAATTTTTGAAAAATAATCTTCAAACAGGCATACCAAAAGGTTTGCAAGATGATTTTAAGAAAGGATTCAAGGTGTTTTTAGGCATAAAAAATCTAACCAAATCCATTAAAGAGGTATCAAAGGATCTAACCTCAACTGATGAAACAATCTTTTATTTCGATTAAGAAATTTTCCAAAGAGCCCTACACTACAATTCTGGGATATCCCAAAGCCACAAAACGTCAACTCAACTCTAGAATTTTAGAGCTTGAAAAATTAAACATAAAATCAATTTCATTTACAGGGTCTACTACAATTGGAAAATTAGAAATTTTAGGAAAGGGGTATGTCGGAGTAGTCGTTTTAGCAAAAAGAGGTACTAAAATAATAGCGTTGAAAATTCGACGAATAGATTCTCAACGAAGTGAGATGAAAAGCGAAGCCGCACTACTCAAAATAGTAAATACAGTAAATGTAGGACCCAAACTGTTTGATTTTAGTAAAAATTTTGTTGTTATGGAATACCTAGAGGGAGAAAAAGTGGGTTACTGGATAAACTCACTCTCAGGCCCTGGTAGTGCTAAAAAATTAAAATCAACAATTAAAAAAGTTTTGGAGGATTGCTATAAGCTTGACCAAATAGGATTTGACCATGGAGAATTAAGTAGCATCTCCAAGCATGTTATAGTTGGAAGCACCAAATCAACTTTGATTGATTTTGAAAGCTCTAGTACTATTAGAAGAGCATCAAATGTAACATCCATTACTCAAGCATTTTTTATTGGCTCTGGGATTGGGAAAAAAGTTAAAAGAATTTACAAAATTCCAGCTAAAGAGAAAATTATTAAAGTTTTAAGAATTTACAAGCAAGAACAATCACGAGAAAGTTTTGACAATCTTTTAAAAATCTTAAAATTATGATATTTTTAGAAAAATCCAACAGTCTTAATTACAAGTTTTACAAATAAACTAAATCCTGAAATAAAATGAGCAAAAATAATCTCAAAGTTTTATGCGTACTGTATGATGATCCCGTAGATGGATTTCCACCAAATTATGCACGAGCAGATGTTCCAAAAATCTCAAGTTATCCAGGAGGGCAGAGCACTCCTACGCCTGAAAAGATTGATTTTAAGCCCGGAGAACTCTTAGGGTGCGTTTCAGGAGAACTGGGCCTAAGAAAGTTTCTAGAAGATAGAGGACATACATTTGTTGTAACATCTGATAAGGATGGACCAAATTCAGTATTTGAAAAAGAGATTGCAGATTCAGACATTGTAATATCACAGCCATTCTGGCCAGCTTATCTTACTTCTAAAATAATTTCAAAGGCGCCAAAGCTAAAATTAGCAATCACTGCGGGAATCGGATCAGACCATGTAGACTTGCAGGCAGCAATGGATAACGACATTACAGTTGCAGAAGTAACGTATTCGAATAGTATTAGCGTATCAGAGCATGTTGTAATGATGATTCTAGGATTGGTGAGAAACTATATTCCATCATACAATTGGGTAATCAAAAATGGCTGGAACATTGCTGATTGTGTATCAAGGTCTTATGATGTAGAGGGAATGAATGTTGGAACAGTAGCTGCGGGAAGAATAGGATTGGCAGTACTAAAGAGAATGAAACCATTTGATGTCAAGCTCCATTATTATGACAAGCATAGACTGCCAGAAGAAACTGAAAAAGAGCTTGGGTTGACATTCCACCAAAGTGTAGAGGAGATGGTAAAGGTCTGCGATGTTATTACAATTAATGCCCCACTTCATCCAGAGACTGAAAATCTTTTTGATGAACAAATGATAAACAAGATGAAACACGGAGCATATCTAGTAAATACTGCACGGGGAAAGATTTGCAACAGAACTGCTGTTGCTAAAGCACTAGAGACAGGGCAACTGGCAGGGTATGCAGGAGATGTTTGGTTCCCACAACCCGCACCAAAGGATCATCCATGGAGGTCAATGCCAAACCACGGTATGACCCCACATACCTCAGGAACGTCACTTTCAGCTCAAACCAGATATGCATCAGGAGTCAGGGAGATTTTGGAGTGTTGGTTAGATCAAAAACCAATACGTGAGGAATATCTGATAGTAAAGGGCGGAAGCCTGGCTGGTGCAGGTGCACATTCGTACAGCAAGGGGAATGCAACTGGTGGCTCTGATGAGGCTGCCAGATTCAAAGAAACCTGATCTAGGTAGATCTGATGTTCAATTAGTAGAGTGATTTTTCCAACCTTTACCAAAGCAATTCTATTCCTATTACTTACGATCAAAGTTAAGTAAAAGAAAATTATTTCATCTAGTGTAAAATGACAAAATGGGCAGACTATGTAATCTCTCAAGCTAGTCACAGTGCAGATAATAGAATTGAAAACTTGAAACAGCATATTGATGATGGGAAAACTATTGGTCCAGCAGAAATTGTACCTCGGTCTACCGTAATTGCTAACATTAAGAAAGGAAAATCCTATGTCACTGCCTTCAATGGACTATCAACTATGAAAAAGGGTGATAGCATTAGAGTCCAAAATGTCGATAATGATTTTTTTCTTCGTATAGATAAGAACAAAGTAGGATTGGATTATCTAGGCCCTATTTCAGAGATTTCATAATTTAAAATATTTCAATTTTTTATTTGGATTTTATTTCCTCACTAAGTGAGTTCATTGCCTTTATTGCTAGCTTTTCCCAGTTTTTCTTCTCAGAGTAGGGCAATTGATACCAATTTTTCATTGCTGCCTTTTTTTTGAAAGGATTAAGATACTTCCATTTTTTAACACCATGATTCTCAGGCTCAAAATCCTTTCCTAGTCTAAGAGTAATTTCATTTTTGTAATAAAAAGCGAAAAATTTCTTTTTGTAGCTAATTCCAGGAGCAGACATCATTTTACCAATTTTTACAAGTCTGTATTTTTTGGATAGGTTTTCAGTAATTTTATCAAATAGTTCTTCTTCCTTATCCATGATTATCATCAATCAAATAATTATAAAAATTAGATTTTAGTTACAATTTTAGATTCTTCAAAATTAATTTCAGAGTTTCCTGGGCCTTTTGCATACAAAATAGGAATTAAAGAAAGAATGACTAAAGAGATTCAACAACAAATGTTTGACCAGGAACAAAAAGCCAAAGATCTCCTAGACAAAACCTATCTCCAGGCTCGATACTAATTAGTTTTAATTAAAAATTTCAAAGAATATAACAATCAATACTCCCCAAAAAATAATTTCAAAAAATTCTCAACAAGCAATGGTTGTTAAAAGCTTGCTAAGCTTTATTGGTTTTTTTATACAAACCTGAACCCCTTCTTTGTTCAATAAATGGTGAATTTCATTATCAGTAAAGGAGATTGCCGAAAAAATGACAATTTTTTGATCTTGTAATCTTTTTTCTCTTTCTAATGTATGAATAATATCAATTCCACTAAATTCAGGCATGGAAATATCTAATAGAACAGTATCATAATGTTCTTCTTTAATTCTTTTCAAGCCATCTCTTGGGTCATTGGTAACATCGTTGTCTATTCCTTTGGAATTAAGGTACCTTGAGAGAAGAGCTGTAATGTCTTGATTGTCATCCACTATGAGAACTTTCATAAAATTCAAACCAAATTGTCATATATAGGAAATTGTTTGTTTTAGTAGCTACATAAATTATCAGTTCCCAAAAAATAATTTTAAATTAACACTTTTACGAAAATATAAAGAATTTATAATCTTAGTCTAGATTACATAAATCTAGACTAAATTTTTGACCTGATTTTTTCTATTAGGTCAGGTCTAAACCTTAAAAAACTTATTTTTTATAATTTACATTTCTAATTATTAAAAGTGATAATTATTATATTGTTTTAATGAATATGCTTACAAAGAAACACAATGAAAAGAATTGATGCTATGATACCCAGTATGAGAAGAACTGAAGTGATTGATAGTATTCTTAAAGCTGGAGCACAGGGAGTTACCCTAGTTGAAAGTAGGGGCAAAGGCGCAGGAGATAGACCGCTAGTAGGGGGAGCACGTGGAACTGCAAAATTTATTGCAGGATACAATCGAATTGACACCATAACTACCGTAGTTAATGATACAAAATTAGACTCTGTGGTATCTGCAATTATAGAGGCATGTCACAGAGGCTCCAAAGGAGATGGTATGATCTTTGTATCAACTATTGATGAAGCATACAAAATAGGCACAAAAGAGAAAATAACATAGTGGATTTAATTCTCACAATTTCTAAAAAGTAATTTCATAGTAAATCACATCTAACATCAAAAATATCTACTTTATTTAGCCAAGTAATTTCCCACAATGGATACAGTAGAAAGATCCGTTAGGCTGACAATAGTGTTTACACTTTACCAATTCCAAATATGACATAGATTATTTCCAAAATTTTTCGGGGTAATAAATCAAGGAAAGTAAATTAAATTACACTTTAGCTATCATTTTTTCAAATTATCATCCTTCCTAAAAAATAAATTCCATTCGCTGAAAAGATCTTGGTATTTTAGTTCAATATTCTCTTCATTTCAGACGTGATTCTTCCAAAAAATAAATTCAAATTCGTTAAGGGAAACGATACTTTTGGTTCAATTTCCCTCAAAGGATTTTTTATTTCTGACAAATTCAAAGGGACATTCATAGATTTTCCAAAACATTCACAAAATTTGGTTCTACAATAGAATAACCTGGTACCTTGTTCAGATTTTGCTTCAAATAATTCTATATCACAAATATGACAAATCATAATTAAGTACAATTTTTTAAATTTATTTTAGTTGAAAAACTTATAGCTTA
>Ga0307379_10011648_pt1 | contig 11523 bp, 21 predicted proteins | sample UN2MG_FD_202237 | JGI IMG/M metagenome (GOLD analysis project Ga0307379, IMG submission 202237) | Soil microbial communities from Risofladan, Vaasa, Finland - UN-2 | ecosystem: Environmental > Terrestrial > Soil > Coastal area > Acid sulfate soil | place: Finland: Risofladan, Vaasa | collected... | reverse complement strand
ATGTTGTCGCCGGTCTTGCGCCCGACGTGGTACTTCTTGAGACCGCTCATTGGCACCTTCATGCCGTTCAGGCACACGAGACGAAGCACGTACGGCTCGACGGAGAGCGAACCGCAGCCGACCTCGCTGTTGGAGATACAGATCCCGGCGCGCACCGTGTCGCCGACCTTGACCGCCGCCTCCACGTCGGGGGCGAACGCCTTGATGTACAGTCGCTGGTCGGTGATCTGGCAGCTCTGAATATCGAGCCGCCGCTCCAGCAGTTTCGGCAGAATCGCCTCGGCCAGATCGCTGTTGTCGAGCGGGCGATATCTCTCGGAGAGGAACGCGCGGGCGTTGCCGAACATGGTGCGCACCATGCGCCGCTCGGGCCGCTCCTTGAACCAGTGATCCACGTTGGACTTCAGCAGCGCCGGGGCCTCCTCCATCATGCGATCCCAATAAACACGCGGGATGTTCAGCCGAGAGGCGAGCTGCGAGTGCGTGTGAGGCAGAAGCGGGAACCTCTCGGACGAGCCGTCGAGGTCCATGCCGAGCGCGAAGCCTTCGCGGCGCTCCGTGATGGACGGCACGCTGAACTCCAGCGTGCGGGTGTCGGCAACGAAGTCGCGCTTGGCGGCGGTCTGTCGTTCCAATTCCTGGGCGAGTTCGGTGAGAGTCAATCCAGTCTTCATCGTCAACCTTCCTTCGTGAGCCGTATGCTCACAATGCAAAACTGCCGGGGCGATATTACCCCGGCAGAAGGGTCATGATAACACATTTCCACCTGGAATCATAGAGGGTGGAGACGTCAGTCCAACTCCGCTGCCGGTTTTTTTCCTTCTTCCACCGCGTTGTTCAGCGCCACATCGGCGCCCGCTGCCATTCCCAAAACGGTAGCCATCGTGGTCGGCTGTTGGCTCACGATCTCCGACACATCGCGGTCCTTGACCGGTGTCGGGAACGCGTCGGCGATGAATCGAGCGAGCGCTTGCGAGTTGCTCCGCACCAGCGCGCCGAGATTCTCGTCGTCGTGAACGCGTGCGCGTTGCCGCTCGTGCAGCCGCGCGAGAATTCGCATGGCCGCGCCGATGCCGAACTCGGTGGCGAACTCGTGCCACCCGATCGCGCTCTGTGCCGAAGAGTACATGTTGTCAGCCAACCGCAGAATCGTGCGGCGCAGGTAATCGAAAAAATAGACGGTGATTTCGGTGTCGTGTTCTGCGCCGATGAACAGATAATGGTCCGAACCGGTCGAGAGGCACCGCGTGCAATTCAGATCCGCGATGCCGGAGGCAAGGTACGTGACCCAGGGGAATCGAGAGTCGACTGGGATCTCGACGTTCAGCCCGCCCATGTCGTCCACCGTAGGCGTGCGCAGATCGTCGCGCTCGATGCGGTGCTTGTCCATGATCTCCTGTGCGCGCTGCATCGCCAGCTCGGCCTCGGCCAGAGTCGCGCCGTCGTTGTCGGCTAACGCCAGCAGCTTCTTGACCCGCTCGATGGCCTTCGCTTTCGCGGGACTCAAGTCGACCACCGCTCGCCGTGCTCGCCCATGATCTTGGTTCGGATCTGCGTGTCGTCGTGGACCCAAGCAATCACGTCCTCGTAAGTTCCCCACGCCGCAGTCGGCATCCGGTTGTAGATCCACCGGAAGATGTCGCAAATCGCCGGGGCGTTTTCGTCGTCGGCACGGTTGCATGCGCCGCGCAGATCGTTCGCCATCATCGCGGAGAGAAAGTGCCCGACCGGGTAGCCGCAGTCGCGATATTTCCGCAGCGCGTCGAGCGTGTGCGGCGGCACCTTCTCAGCCAGATCGTCGCGGCGTTTCAGCTCCCACGGTTGCGGGTCGCCGGCCTTGTGCGTCGTCTCGTTCTCGGTCGTCATCGGCTGCACTCCTCATCGGTGATGAACACCACCTTGGCCTCCGCGATGCGACCGTCACGTCGCTTCACGAACACGTCGTACTCTCCGTCACCGTAGCCCGTGCTGACCACGACGCCAGGAACCATCTGGCAGGCGTCGCTCTTGTAGTCGGGGTGCGCGAACAGCTCGTCGCAGAAGGCGTCCCAGGTCTCCCAGGCGTGGCTCGCGTCCTTGCTCACGACGTAGCACGGGTCGCCGATCCAGCAGAGGCCGGCATCGACGCACATCGTTCCTACCTTTTCCCATTTCATGATCGTGTCTCCCTTCTCACGGCTCGCAGTCGTCGGGGCACTGTGTCCCGGTGACTTCGCCGTGCTGGTTTCGTATCGTCTTGCATTCTCTCGGCTCGCACCGCCGCCGCCCGCACGAGGCGAACAGCGACAGCACGAGCACCGCGATGGCGAGCGCCTTCACAATCCCCGCTCCTCCAGCCAATCCGCGATGCGGTCGAACGACCAGCACTGCTCGTCGTTCAGGTAGAGAATGGCGTGGTGAATGCTCACGAAGTTGTCGCTGAGATCGTCAAGAAGGCCATCCACGCGCAGTCGCTTCTCGGTCCAGTACCCGGGCCAGAACGACTTGAACACGCGGTCGCCGTTCAGATGAAAATCATGAAGCGTGTCCTCGTCGTTTGGCGCTGAGAGATCGAGCGCGCCGAGCATCGCTGCGCCCATCGCGCACGCGCACGACTCGCTCTCGTCGCCGATGTGAAAATAGTTGTGGAAGCCCTGACGGTTCACGAGACGAGCGCCTCGGCGAATGGCCGCGCTGAGTTTCATATTGATCCCGGTCATCGTTCGTTCTCCTCTTGGTTGATGATCTCGCTCGGCGACGGGAACACGAGCGGTCCCCGAAACTTTCCGAGACGAGCCTTCTCGATCGCCGTAGCCAACACGCGGAGATTCACCACCGCAGTGCCCGCCACGTCCTGCCAGCTCGAATCGCTCGGCCCCACTTCGTCGCCGCAGAGAATCGCGAGATCACCGAGCGCCGCCTCCATGTGCCGTTTCACTTCGTCGTAACAATCCTTCATCGGTCGTTCTCCTTCTCGCCTTGGCAGTCGCCCCAATAGTTGTGCGCGCCGCAGATCGAGCAAGTCTGCTCGGCCTCATCGCTCGCGCTCAGTTCGTCCCGCTCCTTCTTCACTTCCGAAGCGATCGTCATCGTGTTCCGACAGACCAGCCGACGCGGCGCGGGATCATCCGAGTATCGGATGGAGAGCCCCTTGAACATCCCCGCGGGATCATCCGAGTATCGGATGGAGAGCCCCTCGAACATCCCCGCGGGATCATCCGAGTATCGGATGGAGAGCCCCTCGAACATCCCTTCCAACCAAAGCAGCGTGTCGCGCAGGTTCATGCGAGGCGACAGGCCGCGCTCGTAGTGGTTGATCCGGTAGCCAGCCGCGTCGGTGTCCACGGTGAGCCCAACGCCCGTTCGCAGCATGATGCGCGCCAGCTCGGCCTCGATCTGATCTCGTTCACGACTCATCGCGTTTGCTCCTTGCTCGGTTCTTGAATTCGATGGCGATGCGGGCGGTCCAGTCGTCGGCAAACTGCTTGAGTTCCCCGCTCGCAGAGCCCCAGATTTTGTACATGGCCGACTCGACGTACACGAGATCCACGTCGCTCATGTTCTGCAACGCGCCGTTCTCCTGCACGAGTCGCCGAATGCGCCCGCAGTCGCGGAGGTCCACCAGCGAATCGGCCTTGGTGAATAGCCGTTCCTCGAGGCCGCTCACGAGTCGCTCGGCTCCGCGGCTACCAGATCGGCGAAGGTGCGGAGGTGCCGCTCGAACTCCTCGGCGGTGTTGCCGCTGCGGTTGAACTTGCAGCCATGGCAGTGGCAGAGCCGCGAGTTCCCATTCTCGTCCGTGAAGTGATGGTCGTGCGCCCATATCAGCGCTTCGCTCGTGCGGTTCGCCCGACGCGGGCAGCGGTTGCGGTAAGCGGTCGTGTCGCAGCTTTTCCCATCCGTCCGCAGCCCGTTCGCATCCACATGGACGTTGCACGTTCCGCAGCGGGTGTGCCCGAGCTTCTCCAGATCCATCTGCGCCGCCTGCAAGTTGTACCGCAGCGACGATTGCTCGTTCTGGACCTCGTGGAGTTCGCCGGCCACGGAGAGATACGCCTCGATCACCTCGGCGGGGATATCGTCGTCCACCACGGGCAGCTCCAGACTCTTCCACTCCTTCGCTCGGCGCAGCAGCGTATCGGCGTCGTCGTCGATATCGGTGCAGATGTAGAAGTCATCCGAGTCGCTGCAGCCGTTCTTGAAGAAGCACGAGGGCAGCCGCACACCGGGCTCGCCGCCGATCTCGTCCTGAATCTTGTTGGCGAGTTGCTCCATCTCCTCGAACGCCGTTCGCAGATCGTTCTCCGCGTCGGAGAACTTTTCGGCGGCGGTGATGGCCTCTTCCACTGCGCTGTCCCACTCGTATTGTTCGGTCGTCATCGTCATCTCCTGCCGTACCGCTTTCTGGCACGGTCGTTTGGGTTTCGATCCTGAACGCACGAACGCCCCGCACTCGCGAGAGCACGGGGCGCCGTGGAAAGAGTTGCGGTTCGTCAGCGGTTAATGCGGTTGATCTCCTTCACGGTGAAATGGCCCCACTCGCCCCAACAGGCAAAGAGGTCGAAAAGATTGCCGTCATCGTCGGTCGCTTGAAAGTGGACGTGATCGCCTCGGACGTACACGGAGCAGATGGTGAGTTCGCTCGTGGCGGTCGAGACGACATGAGCGAGCGCGGACGGCATGGTGATCGAGAGCGGCGCGAACTCGATGGCCGCGCCGAGCAGCGAGGTCGACACGTTGCGCGGCTTGCGCACGGTCGGCGTGGTGGTCGGATCAACGGCGAATCTCATCGCTTCGTTCCCTTCTTGGTGATGCGCTTCGAGGCGCGTTTCTTGGTGATGGTCGCCTTCGTCTTCGGCGCGGTCTTGCGCTTCGGCTTGCCCTTGGTCTTGGTGGACGCCTTGCTCTTGGCGCGGTCGGCGACGGCGATGACCTTCGCCTTGGGCTTCGGCTTCGCTATCTTCGGCGCACGGATCTCGAACAGCGGTTTGGGTCGCATCGGCACCGGGCCGGTCGCTCTCGCGTTGCCGTTGGTGGAGAGCGCGTCGTGGATGTCCTGTGCCGCCTTCAACGTCGAAGCAAACGACGACGGGTGGCGAAGGCGAGACAGCTCGCTGGAGTACCACTCGACAATATCAACGGCGCAGGACGCGTCGGCCTCGTGCGGGCGGATCTTGCTGACGAGATTGGTGATGCCGGTGAGCGCGTCCATGTCGACCCCGTTGGCGACATCGACGCGATGGGCGGGATACCCCTCGTGGAGCCCGGTTATCACCGTAAGCGTGGCGAACGTGCCGGACTCGTTCCACAGAATGATCTCCAGAACGTCCTCGGCGCGAGCAACCATTCGACTGCTGCCGTCGCGGCTGAGCCACGATCGCTTTCGCACCTTGGGCGCTGGGATGAATCGTCTGGTCATCGTGATTCTCCTTCGAACGCTGCACGCGGCGCCGCCGCTCCGAAGAGCGACGACGCGGCGCACAGAAAAGAGGTGAGGATCAGTCGAGCAGCTTGGACAGATCGGCGCTGGCACGAACCGCCTGGCCGAAGGACACGGGGTATTTCAGCGAAGCCATCGCGTCGTGATAGTGCTCGATGACCGAATCGGCGGTGATGGTCTGCGGTTCGTGGGTGGCGATGCGCCGGATCAGTTTCAGCGCGGTGAATGCCTCCTCGATCGTAAGGCCGCTCAGGTTGCCGGCGCCGTGCGTGATCTCCTCCGTGCCGAGATCGATCGTCACGAGCAGCTCGCCGACGTGCTCGCCCTCGTGGTCTACGAAGCCGAGAATCAACTCCCTGCCCGCTCCAACGATCATCGTGCCGGTGCCGCCGCGCTTCGGTCGTTTCGCCTTCTCGTCCGTTGTCTCGTCCGTGGTCGTCTCCATGGTCGTCTCCTTCGTGGTGGTGGTCGCTGCGATCTTGTTCGCTCGCTTCTGTCGCTTCTGTGCTGATGCCATCGTTGAACTCCTTGCCGGCCTCTCGACTCGGCGGTTGTTGGTTCCACTGGAAATCAGTGGCGCGAGCGCCCACCAACGCGGCGAGGTGGTCGTCGTGGTGGATGGGCGCTCTGGTCACTGATCTGCTCAAACGATGATGGTGTGGTTGAACATGGTGCGGGTGCGGCTGACGTGGCGGTCCACGACGTCATTCACGACGAGAACATCCAACGCCTCTCGAACGTCGCGGAGATTCACGTTGCGAAGACGACCGGCGCTGAACGTCTGGAGCTGGCCGATCTCGCGGAGGATGCGGTTCGCGGTGACGGGGCGGCGTGCCGACTCTAGCGAACAGCCGCGCTTGTAGCGGCGACGGACGCGCTGACGGAGATACTCCTCGACGATGGCGGTAATCTGGAACTCGTCCACGCGGGGCGTGGGGTCGATGGCGAGAGTGGTCGGCGCGGCGGCTCGGCAGTCATAGCAGAGCGTGATGGCGGCGCGGTCGCTGGACGAAGTGTTCGGGCGAAACTTCTGGCACTTCGGGCATAAGGCGGTCATCGGTAATCTCCTTCGATGGGACGGACGAGAATGAACACGAGAACGGCGAAGTGGATGGCGGTCCAAACGCTCATCGGTCGGCCTCGACGGCGGCGGCGGCGGCGGCGATCTCGTCGTCGGTCGGCAGCGTCAGGTCGAGGTCGGAGTCGGCGGCGATGGCGATGGCGATGGCGGTATTCATGGTGATCTCCTCGTGGGTTGGGTGTTGGGGCAGGTGGTTCCGGGGGTGGTCACGGGTCACGTGCACTTGTCGAGAGGCTTTCGGCATCCGCAACCGCAAGGGATTTTTGCGAATCTGACTGGAGTCCCCTCGCGCTCTGGCTTCCAAGAGTTGCCCTCGCTTGGTGCAGCCTGGCCTGGTGTCACTGTCAAGTAGCGATACTCGGCGGCGGCGCTTGATCGGCCGCAATAGTCGACCCTGTAGTACATCCCATGGAGCTGGCCCTCACTGGCGCCGACGCCGCAAAGCCTGAAACCATTCAGCCGGGCTGGGAGAGAGAAAGTGTCGGTGGTGGTCATGGTGGTCTCCTTTGGTGGGGTGGGGGTGGTCATGGACAGTTGTTCTCTTGCAGGAGGTAACCGGCGGCAATCTTGCGGGTGTGGCGGTAGCCGACGACGCGGTTTCCGGCTGCGTCTTCCGCGAACCAATAGCTCCCCATCCCAATCCTGGTTCCCCATACCCGCCCAAGGTTCTGTCCGTCCGCGATCACGTCGTAACCTTTGCGGTCTGCTCGCTGCTGAAACTTAATCTGGCGCATGGTGTCCTCCTTGGTGGGGTGTCGTTCAGAACGCACGAACGCCGGGGCCGTTGCTGACCCCGGCTTCGTGCCGGAATGGGGCGTGCGCGGCATCAGCGATGCGCGTGTTTGCTGACGAAGTGAGCCTCGGCGATGGACGCGAGCGCGGCGGCGACGGCGGGGTCGATCTCGTGACCGAAACCGTCGTCGTCGGCGTTCTCGATAACTCCTTCGGCGGCGTCGCAGATCCATCCGTGGACGGCGGCGCGGCGCGCGGTGTCAATGTCGTCGGCGCGAATGATGCCGGTCACGAGCGCGATGGCGAGGCGGCATTCGCCGGCGTCGCTGTCGAAGCCGTCGTCCTCGCTGATCTCGGCTTCGGCTTGGAGCTGGCGAATGATCAGAACGGCGGCGGTGCTGCTGGCGTCGGCGGCGGCGTGGCGGTCGGCGATGTCATCGACGGTGAGATGGCCGATATGGGTGATGACGGTCATGATGATCTCCTCGGTGCCGGGCCTCTCGGCGCGGCGGTTGGTGGTCTGTCGTGTCTCGGTTGACATGTCTCTATTGTATACCCCGGCGATCGTGGGCACAACGGTCCCGACGCGTTGATGATCAACGATTCCCCGACGCGACCCTCGTTAGATCACGAGATCTGCGCCATCCCGTCAGACCGCCTCAGATCGATTCTGAGGGCCCCGCCCCCGTCGCGTGCGATCCGTTCGCGCCGTCCCCGTCGAACGCCGTGGCCGACGAACCGTCCAGCCAGCGGCGTCGTGAGCGGGTCTCGTGGGCGATCGACTCGGAGACGGTTCATCTCCGACTGATCTGTCGTGTCAGCGACCGGCCATCACGAGCCGCCAGTCGGAGAGCTCAATCGCGCCGTCGCCGCCGCTTGGTCGGGATCTTGGGCTTGGCCGGTGGCTTCGCCATGCGGGGCCACTCAAGCAGCGCCAGCGCCTCGTCACGGTCCATCGCCGCCCCGCACCACTCGAACACAGCGCACGGTCGCTGCTTGCACAGAGCCGGCGTGGTGGTCTTGTCGCCGACCAGCGTGGAGAACCGGCCCGCCTCCTTCTCCTGCCGCCAGTCGGGGGATCGCTGGAAGGACCGAATGAAGGACGGGTGCGCCGGGTAGCAGCGCAGTCGTCGCCCGACCCCCTTGAACGCCGCCGCGATCTTCGCCTGGAGAATGAACGCGAGACCGAGCCCTTGGTAGTCGGGCAGCGTCACCAATCGCGGCACGCGCACCATGTCGGTGATGCGCGGGTGCGGCATGTGGAGGATGGAGGTGAACGCGGCGGGCTGATCGTTGACGAACAGCGCGTAGCACTGAGCGGCGTGGTTCAGATCCGCCGTCAGATAGTGAAACGGTGCAAATTGGTTCCAGAGCCCGTAGCGTACTTTCGCAATTGTGACCTCCATCGGAGGTCTCCGTCGAAAGGGATTTCCCCGGCGGCCTCCTCAGTCCACCGGAAGTCTGCTTCGGGCAGCTCCAGAATCCAGTCAGGTGTCAGCCACTCCATGATGTCGCTGTGGCAGGAGACGGCGACGAACTTTCGCCCCGTCTTCCGCACGAATTTCGCCACCGCGTAGCTCGCGATCTTGGCGACCTGTCGATCCACCACGCTCGTGAACTCGTCCACGACGATCGGGTCGCCGTGTTCGAGCAGTCGCCGTGCGATCTCCACTCGGAACTTCTCACCGTTGGACAGCACCTCGTAGGCGCGGAGCCAAGCGGGGATCGTGTTGAACCCAACCGCCGAGCAGATGTTCATGATCTCCTCGATCGAATGCCCATCGGCAAAGTCATCGATGACGGAGGGCGCGGACCACGCCATGCGCTTGTCGAAGTCGGCGCCGAAGAGCTGACGAGAACATTGGGTCTTGCCGGAGCCAGAAGGCCCCACGATCAGCCCCACGTTCCAATCTCGCTCCTCGATCGGCACGCTGCCGTGCCACTCCATCGTCTGCTCGTCGTGGACCGGAACGTCGAACGCAGCGGAGACTTGCAACGCCCGAACGCTGTGACTCGGCTTCGTGCTGATTACGAGATCAAGAGCCGGCATTTCAAGCCCTCCTTCGTCAGTCGCTCGAACGTCGCGGCCTGATCCGTCTCGCTCTGGCAATCGATGATGACGCGGTACTCCATCGCGCCCGGTGATTGACTCTGGTCGTCGGCGGGAGGCGGCGAGAGATCGACCGGCGCGTTGATCGAGTCTATGAGCGCCTCGTACTCATCGGGGTTCCAACCGATGCCGTCGAGGTCGTAGCCGAACTCTCTGATCTCGTCCAACGTGGTGAGCAAAAGCTGCTCGTCCCATCGCGATGACTCCGCGGCTCGGTTGAGCTGAATGCCCAGCGCCAGCGCCGTCGCGTCGTCCACGTCGAGAAGGACGATGGACGCTTCAGTCCAACCCATCTGACGCATCACGCCGAGACGACCGTTGCCCCCGATCACGCGGAGGCTGGACTTCTGGACGACAAGCGGTTCTACCTGCCCGAAAGTCTTCAGACTGTGCCGGATGATCTCCGGGTTGCGACCTTCATGATGACGGGGATTGACCGGCGCGAAGTTCAACGCGCTCAGTTTCTCCGTCGTCACCTCCAACGCATGATTCTCCGACTGCATGGTTCTCTCCGTTCGTTCATCGGAGCCCCGCACCTCGCGCGAACTCCCGGACCTTCTCCAACTCCGACTCGGACCACGCGCCCCAATCGAGACGCGAGCCCCAATTCGCCAGCATCAACTCGACGTGGAAGTTCTCCTCGGTCGCTCGTCGGCCCAATTCGAAGCACTCGGTCTTGCTGATCTGATTCAGCCCTCGACCATCGGTCGAGAGACCAACCGGGTTGCCGGTCCAATCGCGGTACTTCTTGGCCTCACCGAAGAAGTCGTCCAGCGACCAGCGGTTGTCGTGCCAGTGAATCCAGAGCAGCGGCGCGCCCTCGTATCGCTCCGAGGTCCACGACGTAGCGACCTGAGTGATTCCTCGCTCGCCGAGCCCCTTCCACACCATGTTCGAGTCGATCTCGCTCCACCACGACGGGTCGCCCTCGTTCACGATCTCCACGATGACGTGGCGCGAACCGCCCTCCACGTCGAGCACCGACGAGTAGTGGTCGTCCCAGAGGTTCAACCAGCGGTCGGCGCTCGGCCCGCTGAGACTGTCATCCTCGAACCACGTATTCTCCACGCGTGGCATCCGAGGCTCGATGCAGCCGCCCGACGAGGTGTACCCGGAGCAGCGTCGGTCCACTCGATCCGGTTCGTCCTGCACCGCCTCCATGAGATAGAAGCCACGATCGCGGAGCCCTTGCGAGAGCTTCACCGCTCGCGTCTTGTGCCGATCCGTCCGTGGGTGGACGAACACGCGCGGCACCGAGAAGTAGTCCTCCGCGTGGGGCAGCGACGAGAACACGCGCACGCCGCAGCGGAAGGTCGGCCCCGGGCATCGACCGTTGGGGTTACCCGTCATCGCCTCCGTGATGGTGCGAAGGCCGGGCGCGATCAGCACGGCGGTGTTCCCGAGCGTGTTGTATGAGCCGACCATAACGAGGTTCACCTCCTCGTCGGTCAGTCGATCCACGAGCTTTCGCCCGCCACCCGGTCGCGTGTATCCATTCATCGGCGGTCGGTCCACGAGAACGGTCGGAGGTTGCGTCGGCGGGATCGTGCTGGTGGTGGTCGTCGTCGTCTCGATCGGACCCTGGGCGAGCATCTCGACCTTCAGCGTGACCTCCTGCCCATCGAGCTGGAGGCGAAGGTTGCGGCTCGATGAGGCGACGGGCGCGTCGTCGTCGTGTGCCGGGGCCGAGATCGCGAGAGCGAGAAACAGAAGCGTGATGGTGAGCCGCCTCATGGTTTCTCCTCGTCCGCGCCGGGAGCCATCGCACGGAGAACGATCGTCTGGAGAGTCTGCTGCAACGAACGAATCTGCCGTTGTTGGAAGATGAACACGATGAGTCCGAATACGGCAGCGCCAGCGGCACCGGCCAGCAACTTCGCAATCGTCACGAACATCTCGGACTTCACCGCTGCTGCGGTCGCAGCGTCTAGCATTTCAGCTTCCATGTTTTGCTCCTACTACTCGTCGCCGTACGACTGACGGAGATGGCATCTCGATAAGATCGGAAACACAGTCGATGGCTTCATCATCTCCGCGCTTGAGCTTGATGAACAGCGCGGTGCCTTCGTCGCTCAACTCGCCAGATCGGCAGAGACATGGACCGCCAGCGTTGCACATGCAGTTCACGTTGTGCTTCGGCGTCCGTTTGAACCAGCCCAGAATCTTCATGGCGTCTCTCCG
>Ga0307379_10011647_pt1 | contig 11525 bp, 7 predicted proteins | sample UN2MG_FD_202237 | JGI IMG/M metagenome (GOLD analysis project Ga0307379, IMG submission 202237) | Soil microbial communities from Risofladan, Vaasa, Finland - UN-2 | ecosystem: Environmental > Terrestrial > Soil > Coastal area > Acid sulfate soil | place: Finland: Risofladan, Vaasa | collected... | reverse complement strand
GTTGGCTCTCCACGGTTTCGCTGGAAACCGGGGGTTTCGTGACATAGCTGGCTGAAGTTGAAAGGCATCCGACCTTTCGTGCATGGTTTGGGTTGTCAAGATCCACACCAACACGGAGGAAAGCCGGATGCCAAGCAAAGAGCTTACTAGACTTCTGGGACTGAGGGAATACCAAGTGGTTTGCATCGACGAGGAGACTGAAAAGGGATTGACCCTGTTCATCGAACCAGTCCACCCTGGTCCGATTTGCCCTGTGTGTGGTCAGGGCTGCCTGTTCGTCCACTCTACCGAAGATCGCACTGTACGCCATCTCGATGCATTCCACCGTCGATGCTTTCTGCGCTTCGAGGTCCGATACATTCGCTGTCCACGTTGCGGCCTGCAAGCCGAGGCCAACGACCTGGTCGCGTCGCGCAAGAGAAGTACCAAAGCTTTCCGGCGATACGTCGGTTCGCTGTGCAAACTCCTGCCCAACAGCCAAGTGGCTGAGCACGTAGGGTTGGCGGAGGACACCGTCCGGTCTATTGATAAGGAGTATCTGGCCCAGACTTACCCACCCATAGACTTCAGGCGTCTTCGCCGCCTGGCGGTCGACGAGATCGCCTACCGCAAAGGTCACAACTACCTGACAGTGGTGCTCGACTACGACACCGGCGAGGTAGTCTGGACTGGCGAGGGCCGTGGCGAGGCTACTCTCTCGACCTTCTTCGAACTCATTGGTCCTGATATCTGCAAACAGATCGTTGCGGTCTCTTTGGATATGGCTGCTGGCTATATCAAAGCTGTGAACCGTCATTGCCCGAAAGCCCGGGAGGTGTTCGACCGCTTCCATGTAGTCAAACACCTCAACGATGCAGTCAACGATACCAGGAAACTTACTCTGGCCAAGGCCAGCGAGGAGCAACGCAGCGTGGTCAAGGGCAAGCGTTTCATCCTGCTGCGTCGGTTCGGCTCTTTGGAAGACCACCAGGTCAATGAACTCGCAGAGTTGCTGGAATTGAACAACGACTTGTCGACGGTCTACCTGCTCAAGGAGCAGTTCGACGAGTTCTGGGTCCGCGGCAACGCTGGCAGCGCTGCCAAGTTCCTCGATGCATGGATCCGCGAAGCGACTGAGTCCGGGATCTCGCCTCTGGTAAAAGTAGCCAAGATGCTGCAAAGGCACCGTCGTGGTTTGTTGGCCTATCACGTTCATCGCATGACCAACGGTCCGCTTGAGGGTCTGAATACCAAGATTAACGTCCTACGCCGATCACGCTACGGCTTCCGCGACCTGGAGTACTTCGGACTGAAGATCAGACAGCTTTCCATTGAACGCTCTCCGCGTCAGGTTAGGCGTGCAAAGAGAGCAATCGCTTGAAAGGTGCGACTTCCAGTGAAACCGTGGAGAGCCATAAAGTTCGTGCTCCTGGGACCTCACGACGAGGCGTACGCGATCTGAGTAATCAATTATGCGGTATCTGCAACTCGACTCGCACAAAGTAGTGGGTCAAAGCGTCGGAGTAGATCTCAATCAGGTGATCTCCCGCAATCTTGATTTTCTGCTCCTTGGTGAAGACGCCGTCGGCTCCGGCGGCCACGGCGAAGATGTCCTCGCCCCCGCTCTCGTAGTTGTACGATTCGTTGCAACCGGGCTCGTACCAGATGATCTCGGTATCCACGCCCGGTTGCTCGCGGGTCTTCGGGGAACAACGGGGACGGAGTACTATTCAAGCTCCCGGGTGGCCTTCCAGAACAATGGCTTCATACTCGACACCGCCGGCACCTGGCTCGACCAGGCGCTACAGTCACTCGCCCGCCGGGGAGCGGCATGCCTGTTCATCGAAGGCGCCACCACAACCAAAAAACACCAATTGAAAAAATTGGGTCTCCCCGAACACCTTCATGTTACACTCGGCATGTTTGAAAACTGGCGCCGGTCACGCGACTTGGGTGTGACTTGTTACCCGGAACGACTCCCTTAGAGTGCTGCGGCACCCGGCCTGCGAGTACGATTCGAATTTATCGTGATGTGCGGCGGAGAGGTACAATGATGGAGTCGGTTCCTTGTATTTCCGTATCCAGGGAGAAAGGAAAGAGTGATTCGAATTTCCTATACCCTTCAAGCTTTTCACGGAGGCTCACCATGCGAATTTTGGCCATCTTTGTGGTTGCCTTGGCCTTGCTTTTCATTGAAGTGGTTTCGGTTCTGGCCCAGGACCGCCCCATCGTGGCGGTGTTCGACCTTGAGGTGAAGGGCGCCAGGCTTAACAAGGGCAGGATCGACCGCCTCACCGACTACCTGGGCTCCTTGATGGCCCGGCGGGGTTTTCAGATAGTTCCGCGCTCGCAGCTTCGCGAGCGGCTCACGGAGGCCAAGAAGGGCTCCTACAAGGAGTGCTACGACGAGAGCTGCCAGATCGAGATCGGCAAAGAGCTGGCGGCGCAGAAGTCGCTGGCCAACCAGGTGCTCAAGATCGGCTCGCAGTGCAAGGTGACGGTCAACCTCTACGATCTGAAAAAGGCGGCCAGCGACGAGGCGGGTGCGGGGAGCGGCAAGTGCGACGAGGACGGGGTGGTCTTGAGTCTAGAGCAGGCCGTGGATGATCTGTTATTACGCGAGGTGGAGGCGCGCAAGCAGGCCGAGTTTCCAAAGTTCTCAGGAAAGCCGATCGAGGTCCCGCGCCTGCCGATCAAGCTGAGTGACTGAGATACTTTGGGAGCAGTGAAGGATACACCTGATATGAGGGAGGACGAGAGATGAGAATTCGTCGTTTGCTTGCGCTGCCGTTTCTTCTGGGGACAATCTGGGTCCTCGGTGCGGCATGCAGCAGCGGTGGTGACGCCCTTGCCGACGGTGATTCCGGTGTCGATGCAGATGGAGGTTTCTCTGACGGCGACGCTGTCGATGATGCTGGTGTCGACGGAGATGCCGAAAACCCTCCGGACGGTGGGGACGGTGATGATGACGGAGGGACTGCACAGCCCTCCTTCGAGAACATCGCTCCTTCGGGAGGATACCCTTCTTCCTTTTCCTTTCACCCCACCGATCCCAACACGATTTTTGCCGGCATCGATGATAGCGGCGGATTGTACGTTAGTCAGGACCGGGGAGCCAGTTGGGAAAACCTACCCTTGGGTCGGCAGAACTGGTCGGCCTGGAAGGTCCGGATCTACCCGGGGGATCCAGATGTCATCACTATCTGTGACTGCTACGGCCACGGGGTCTTGAGGAGTATAGACGGAGGTGCCAGCTGGCAGGAGCGCAACAACGGGCTGACCCTGCAGAATCCCCACAGGCTGGTTCGTGCTCTGGCATTGGATCCAACAGATCCACAGGTGCTATATGCCGGCACAGGAGATGGGGTATACAAGAGCACCGATGGAGCCAACTCCTGGCAAAAGGCTTCCGCAGGCCTGGCGGCAGACCTGCAGGTTTACACTCTGGCCATCGACCCGTCTCAACCGCAGCGCCTGTTTGCGGGCCTGGAAGGGGGGGGGATCTATCGCAGCCTGAATGGCGCTGCCAACTGGTCCGAAGTTGGTGATGTCTATCCGGATCTCGACTCGCTCGAGTTCTGGGATCTGGTAGTGTCGCCCTCCGACCCGAGCCGCGTGCTGGCAGCAGCGGGCAACCGGGTTCTACACAGCACCGACGGGGGCGACAGCTGGAACCCAATTGCCGAACAGCATCTGGACGGCGCCCAAGGGATCCCCATCGGCGTGGCCGCTGCCTTCGATCCGACCGACGCCAAGCTGATCTATCTGGGCACCTTCCGGTTCGGCGGTGGCAACCTGCGCCTGCGCAGCGATGACGGTGGAGTAACGTTCACTGACATCACGGCCGGGCTGGAGCACGAAGCCGTCTTCCGCATCCGGGTTAGCCCCCACGATTCCGACTTGGTCCTTGTGGGACTGGTCGGCGATGGCATCGAGCGCAGCCAGGACAGTGGTGACACCTGGCTTCGCCACAGCGGTCCTCCATCGGTAGCCACGGCCCCCGGGGCGTTTGCAGTTGCTCGCTCGGATCCTGGGCGAATCTACTTCCAGGGGAGTCCAACCGCCGTTCGCAGCGACAACGGCGGCGAGACCTGGCTACGCCTCGAGGCTCCGGTGAGCTGGATTTGGCAAGTAGCAATCGCGCCAGACAACCCTGACTTTATCTTGATAGCTCCGTACTTCGGTTTTTACACAGGCTTGTATCGCAGCCAGGACGGTGGGCTCAGCTGGAGCCCCCTGGGGCCAGACGGTATCGCGGTTATGAGCATCCTTTTTGACAGCAACGATCCCAATCTGGTTTACGCGGGTGCCTGGTTGCCGGCCGGTGGTCCGTTCGGTGTCTATCGATCCATGAACAAGGGGGATAGCTTTATACAACTAACACCGGATTCGTGGCACGACACCATCGCGGTCCTGGATTTGGAAGAACATCCCAATGAGGCGGGAGAACTGCTGATCGCTACTAGTGATGGTCTGTATGCCAGCACGTCGAGCCAATCAGTGTTCGGAAAAGTCGCCTTGGACGGCCAGATGCTCTTTTCACTTGCCGTCTCCACAAACGGATTATGGGTGGCCGGCGGGCAGGGGGCGGTGTACATCAGTAAAGACGGGGGCTCAACCTGGAACACGCATGCTTTCCCGGACTGCCAGTTATGGGCGGTTCTTATAGATCCTGATCGACCGAACAGGATTCTGGTGGGGGTCAGCGCAGTGGACGCGGATTTCACCTCAACGTCTGCACCCGGGTTGTATCTGAGCGAGGACCGCGGTCAGACCTTTAGCGAGTTGACTGCTGACCTGCTGCCTGCGGACCAGATTTACCGGCTGGCCTTGGATGGATCGGCACCCGATACATATTTAGTCAGCGTTTACTCTGGCGCAGGCGGACTCTATCGGGTTCACATTCCTTAGGTTTGAGAAGGCCGCTATTTAGCTGGGCTACTATTTGAAGAACGGGGACGGAGTAAAGTTCAAGTTCCAAACGGTTTTTGAAATGTGACTAGACCCCGGAAAGCGAATCGGTAGTGATTTTGGTAATTTTACGGGTACCGGCGAGGACGCCTGAACGATATTCTGGATCGCCTGATTATTCCTTAGGGGCTCGATGGCATCTTGAAGAATTCTCATGCCGGTCACACTGAGCTGTTCGATCGTCGGCGGCCGGCTCGGAAGAGATTCCCGGGGGACAAGTCTTTCACAACCGTTTCCTTCCGGGAGTCAACGACGCAATCATGCTCTCCGCCTGCTCGGAGAATCGCAAGTCGTACAAGTCCAGCAGGCATTCCACCGGGTCGGCCCAGAAGAGACCCTTTTCCTTGCTCGGGGTGAACAAGCTATCGACGCGGCGTATGCTGTGAAGCACAAGGGAAGCCGGTTCTGACGGTTCACTCACCCGAACGAGCGCGGGATCGAGTTTCTGGATAAAATCGAGATCCAGCGATCCGGCCGGACTGTGAATGGACAAGTCCAGGCGCGGGTCGCCGCGCAGATCCAGATCTGGAAACCAGTGCCGGGCACCAGAACTACCGGCGATGCCAACGGATGGCATGGACATCTTCTTCAGTCTCTTCAGCAATGCATCTGGTGATCTGGGCTGACCGGAACGATCGGCAAAACGCACCGGACACCCAACCCGACACTTGCCAGGCCGTCGACGCCTTTTTACCGCCCGCCGCCGCAACCATGTTGACTATGGCCGAGCCAAAACCATACACCATGACTCCGACATCGCCAGCGAAAAGAGTCAATCCCCGCCAGTCATTTATGCCCGTGCTCCCGTTTGATTTGGCATTTCCGGAAAAGAGGAGAATGAAACTCGCAATGACCGCCCATAGAGAGCTTCGTAATATCCATCTACTTGCCATTGATCTTTTCCCGAACAATTGGAACACGGTACAATTATGTCAGGTTCGTTTGTCTTTCAAAATCGCTAGCCGAAAAGGATCCAGGAACAAAACCAGCCCGCGCAAGCCAGCGGCTTTTTTCCACAATCAGTTGGCAACAAAACTAATGTAGGCTCGGTAATCTCCGGGACCACCCGCATACCCGTAGATATGCAGCAGGTAGGGGACGCCCGCCGTTACCGCGATGTCTTGCACTATTTCGGGCCTGGCCGTCGTGGCCCCTGCGTAGTTGTCAACTGACTGCCCTGTCGAGCCGTCGTAAAGGATGATGTCGTAATCGGAGCCGGTAGTCTGGTCGTTCCATTCGAGAGTATAGCTGACCATGCCGGGAGCATCGACGAAAAACAGGTAGAGGTCGTCGTCGCCCTGGATCATGGCGCTGTTGCCCATGATGGTCATGCCGTTGCCGTCGCTGAATGTCCCCATGTCCTGTGCTGTAGATCCACTGTCGTTCGGCTCGACCTCCCTTACGTAGTTGAAGCCGAATTCAACGATGTAGGTTCCCGGTTCGCCTTCCCAGCCCAGTACCGCGAGGCCGTAGGTTTCGCCCGCCGTGACCGGCCCCATGCTTTGTTCGGGAGGAACGAAACCGGCCTGCGCCCCGGTATAACTGTCGATAATGTACCAGCCTGGATCCATCCCTGGAGGATCTTTCGACAGCAGGATCACATCGTAGTCGCTGTTGGGCGCCGTCCAGTTAAGTTTTTCCTTGAACATTCCAGTACTGTCTACCCTGAACTGGTAGACGTCCCAGTCTCCGGTCCAACTGGAGCCATCGTTGCCCGCGCTCGAGCAGTATCCGGCCACCAGGTAATCGTAGCCCATGCGTATTACTCCCAGGTCTTGCGGGTTGGCCAGCGCATTGTCTTCCTCTTCGATGAAGTTCGTAATTACTGGTGCATCTTCGCAGGCATCGCCCATGCCGTTTCCATTCGCGTCGGCCTGATCGGCGTTTGACTCAAGAGGGCAATTGTCGTCGCAGTTGCTCACCGCCCCGCCGCTGCAGGGATTGTCGCCGGCGATGCCGGACGCATCTCCGTCGTCCAGGATGCCGTCATTGTCCGAGTCGCTGTCGCAGGCATTGCCGATTCCGTCTGCGTCACCGTCGGCCTGGCTGGGATTGACCACCGAGGGACAGTTGTCGCAGGAGTCGCCGACGCCATCCTGATCGCCGTCGGTCTGGGCGGGATTGGCCGTATATACACAGTTGTCCTCGGAATCGTCTACTCCGTCTGTATCCCAGTCGGTATCGCAGACGTCGCCAATCCCGTTGCCGTTGAAATCCTCCTGGCCCGGGTTGGCTACCATGGGACAGTTATCGCTTGCGTCCGGCACCCCGTCGCCATCGTTGTCGTCATCGCAGGCATCGCCTTGGCTATCGCCGTCGATATCACCCTGGCCGGCGTTGGCCGTCTGGGGACAGTTGTCGTCGCATCCGACAATGGCGCCGCCGGTGCAGGGATTATCGCCGCTCGTGCCGCTTGTATCCCCATCGTCCGGCACACCGTCCGAATCCGAATCAACGGCGTTGCTGGCCCGCGCCTGGATGAACAAGTGATAAGCAGTCGGCGTGTCGCTTGCGAACCATTTCAACAGCCTGAGGTAATAGGTGTTCTGGCTGGAGGCCGTGACCAAAAGAGTGCTCGGCATGACTCCGGACAAATCCCAGGCCATGAAATCCAACACTGTGCCGCCGGGCGGGTGTACATACAGAATCGGCACGAAACCATCCGTGTCCGCATTCTCCCAGGTCAGGGCTATCGAAAGGGTCGCCAGTCGATCCACCGTAAATTCGTACCAGACCGTGGACGGTTCACAGCTGTTGCCGGAATAGACTTCGCTGATCTCTCCGTCCACGACCCGCGGCAAACCGTCCACCACGATGGTCCCCAGCCGATAAGGCGGTGTATCCGGGCCGCCAATGCAATTGCCGGGCGTGCATTCACCGCATGACATTCCACATAGCGGATCGTAGCCGCAGTCTTGCATGCTGCAGTCGGGGGTACACAACCCACACTGGCCGCCCAGACATCCCTCGCCCATGGCGCAAGCGATATCGCATGAGCCGCAGTGAAACGTGTTCGCCGCAAGATCGACGCACTGCCCGCCGCAATCGTGCAGACCGTCAGGGCACGGTATGAGGCACTGGCCGGCCTGGCAAACCAGGCCAGCCGCGCAGGAATTTTCGCAGGATCCACAATGTTGCGGATGAATCATCAGATCCACGCAATATCCCCCGCAGTCGTCGAGGCCTGCCTGGCAGTTCAGCGCGCAGCTGCCGTCGGTGCAAACTTCTCCAGCCGCACAGGCGTTCTCGCACTGCCCGCAGTTCACCCTGTCGCTCATGAGATCAACGCAGGCTCCCAAGCAGTCGTCGAGGCCCGCCTGGCAGCTCAGCGCGCAGGTGCCGTCGTTGCAAACCTGTCCCGCAGCGCAGGCATTCTCACACTGCCCGCAGTTCACCCTGTCGCTCATGAGATCAACGCAGGCTCCACCGCAATCGCTGAATCCCACCTGGCAGCTCAAAGCACACGCGCCGGCGGTGCAAACCCACCCTGCAGCGCAGGCATTATCGCACTGCCCGCAGTTCGCCCGATCGCTCATGAGATCCACGCAAGCTCCCCCGCAATCGTCGAGTCCCTCCTGGCAACTCAGTGCGCACGCTCCGGCCGTGCAAACCTGGCCCGCCTCGCAAGCGTTGTCGCACTGCCCGCAGTTTGCCCTGTCGGCGGACAAATCCACACACGCGCCGGCGCACTCGGTCTGGCCACTCGGGCAACCGCCTCCACATCCCAGCATCGCGGTGGTTTCAATCCAACTAAACAAGATTCCCGCAACTACGTACGCCATCGTTCGATTCATGAGCGACCCCTCCTGTTATTTGTCTGTATCTAAGAATTATCATGCTCGAAGCACAGAGAGTCAACCCACTGACAGACAGCTACAATCAAAAGGCTATAAACCGCAGACACCCCAGGCGCCCGGCTGTCCGGTGCCGCTGGCGCAGCCGTCGACGGCCTGGCATGTATCGGGAGACGTGCAGGCTTGCGTGTCGTTGCACACTCGTTCGCAGGTAGGCGTCTGTCCATCGCAGATAAGGCCGTTCGCACAGTCGTTGCTGTACACGCAAAGTTGGCCTTCGGTAATGCCGTTTGAGAAAAAGCAGCGGAATTCCGTGCAACCAGAATCGAAAGGTATGCAGGATGTGCCGGAGCTGCACTCGGAGCCGCTGCTTTCCATCGTGCATGTCGGTGTTGCGATGCATCCGCCGTAATGATTGATGCCGGTGATGCCGATGCAGTAGTAGTCGCCAGCCGCGCCGGGGCAGCCGGTGTTGTTGTCTGCGTCGCAGATCTGGTAGCAGTTACCGACACCTGAGCCCAGACACATCTGTCCGGCTTTGCACCAGCAGTCATTACCTCCGCAAGCCCCCTGGCCGCAGACTTCGCCTAGGTCCTGGGAGCCTTCTTCGACGCAGATCAACAGGCTGCCCTGGTAGGGCACGCATTTCTGACCCGCGATGCAACCAACGTTGTTTATCGGGTCCGTGCAGTTTTGAGCAGTTATTGGAACGCAGTAGCAAGTGCCGCTGATATTCTGACCGACGGTTCCGACTGGGCACTGGCCCGGATCGCCGCCTGGGCACGTTTCGGCGCAAAAAGAGGCGCCGCAGTTTCCGCCTACGCAATCCGGGTTAAGTGATGCTCCCAGAGAGGAGCAGTCGGAGTCTGTAGTGCAGGTGCCGTTGCTTCCGTCGGCAGGTATGCCCAGACAGGTCAGAACGGCTACGCAGGTGTCCGCGTCGACGTTTACGTTAATGAACGGACAGGGGTCTCCCGCCTGTCCACTACCGGAGCATTGGGTGTGGTCGAAGCAGTATTTGCCGCTGGCAATGTCGAGGCAGCAATTTTGAGTTCCGCAGTCGGAATCCAGGTTGCAGGCCTTCGAGCAGTATGTCAGACCCCCTGCTCCGGACAGGCAGGTCGGCCATTCGGCCGGGCAATCGGAGTCGCCGTTGGGGCACGGATCGCCGGGTTCGATACTGTCGGCCACGCAGGCGCCGTTTTCGCAGTGATCGCCTGCGTTGCAGGTGCCGCAGGAACCGCCGCAGCCGTCGTCACCGCAGACCTTGCCGGTGCATTCAGGCTGGCAGGGGACGCAACTTCCGTTGTCACAGAAGTCTGTACTGGTACCGCCCTGGGTGCAGTCGGCCGTGTCTTTCCAATCAAGGCAAGGATCTGAGTCCCCGTCATAAGCACATGTTTGAACCGTGTTGCCGTTGCACCGTGTGACACCGGCGGATGGGCACTCATCGCTACATGGTACGTAGCAGCCGGCATTGCCGGTGGAATCGTAGCATGACAGTTCACTATCGGCGCAGTCCAGGGCGTCGACCCAGTCGTAACAATCGCCCACCTTGGCGCAGCCCTGGATAACGCTGCCATTGCACTGGGTGGCACCGGCTGTGCACATGTCGTTGCAAGGGGTATAGCAATCGGCCGCGCCACCCGTGTCGGAGCAGGACCGTCCACTTTCGGCGCAGTCGATGGCGTCGATCCAGTCATAGCATTCTCCGACCTGGTAGCAGACCTGTATGACGCTGTCGTTGCATCGCGTGGAATCGGCTGTGCAATTATCCGTGCAAGGGGTGTAGCAGCCTGCCATGCCGCCTTTGTCGGAGCAGGACTGTCCACTTTCGGCACAGTCGATGGCGTCGATCCAGTCATAGCATTCTCCGACCTGGTAGCAGACATGTATGACGCTGCCGTTGCATTGCGTGGTACCGGCCGTGCAATTATCCGTGCAAGGGGTATAGCAATCGGCCGTGCCGCTCGCTTCGGAGCAGGACTGCCCACTTGCGGCACAGTCAATGGCGGCGATCCAGTCATAGCAATCGCCTGCCTTGGCGCAGACCTGGATTACGCTGCCGTTGCACTGGGTGGCCCCGGTGGTGCACTTATCGGTGCAGGTTTCGAGGCAGACGGCCGGGTCAACAGTGTCATCGCAGAACTTGCTGGCGTCGGCGCAGTCAATACCGTCCTGCCAGAACAGGCAACCGTCGTTGTCGACAACGCAGATCTGAATGACGTTGGTCTGCGTCGGCTTGCATTGTGTATCGTCCGCGGTATCGCATTCGGGGTCGCAGCGGCAGGCCGCGGTGTCTCCGGATGCCTTGCAGGTCTGGTGCCCGCCGCAGGCGCCTGAAATCGAAGTGATCCACACGAGACAGTCGTCGTTATTCTTGCCGCAGGTCTCGACGCCATCGCCGGTCGAGTTGCACCTCGTTGAGTTCTCAGGCAAGCAAACGCTGGCTACGTTTTTGCATGCGTCGGTAGTGTCGTCCCCGCAGCCCGTGAGGATGAAACCCGGCATCAGGAACATTGACAGTAAACATACCGCCAGTACTCTCGTAGTTATTCGCATCTCGCCCCTCCTTCTTTCGAGAATGGATAGTTACATAATATTCGTTATTGTAAGCGCTGTTCCTATTCCAAGACAACCTTGTCAATAGAACAACAGGGACGGCATAATAGGAAAAGCGGCGTCCTTCCTGATAGGTTGTTGGTGCCAAAACCCAAACCTAAAAGGAGGAGCCGCTAATGAAGTACAGGTACCATATTGGAATGGATGCGCATAGCAGAA
>Ga0307379_10011644_pt1 | contig 11526 bp, 20 predicted proteins | sample UN2MG_FD_202237 | JGI IMG/M metagenome (GOLD analysis project Ga0307379, IMG submission 202237) | Soil microbial communities from Risofladan, Vaasa, Finland - UN-2 | ecosystem: Environmental > Terrestrial > Soil > Coastal area > Acid sulfate soil | place: Finland: Risofladan, Vaasa | collected... | reverse complement strand
CGTTAACATACGCCAAAAATGTTCAGACGGAAGCCGAAAGCTTAAAGTCTCGCATGAACACATTAGACACCCACTATGTTAACGAATATAGCACCCGTGTCGAAACACAAACGACCGCCGCAGAAGAAAAATTAGCACGGGCAATTGAAATAGGTGACACCACGGGCGTTGTTGAAGCACAACGCATGATTACAAAACTTGCTATTGAAAACGATAGAGCTCAACAGGCCCGTATTCAACAAGAACGCTACGCGCAGCAAGTTCAGGCACAACGGGAACTTCAAGTTCAATCTCCTATGCCGCAGCAGCAGCCGAGACGCCCCGATAGAAAAGCAGAAGAATGGGCGGCTAAGAATGACTGGTTTGGCAACGATGAAGCGATGACTTATGCTGCTTTTGGGGTTCACAAAAAACTTGTGGAACAAGAAGGGTTTGACCCGCAAGCCGATGAGTACTATAATGAATTAGATAGGCGTATGCGGGAAGAATTTCCGCATAAGCTTAACGGTGGTAGCAAACGGCCCGCTCAGACGGTTGCTTCAGTATCCCGCAGTACATCTGGGCGCAGTAGTGGGAGAAAGGTTAGACTCACCCCTAGCCAAGTCGCAATAGCGAAGAAATTGGGTGTGCCGCTTGAAGAATACGCGAAATACGTGAAGGAGTAAGTTACATGACCGAAGAAAATTTTGAAGGCTCAGTAAAACGTGCCCCTCGCGCAACACAAACTAGGGAGAAGACGGCTAGGCGTAAGCCGTGGGCTCCCCCGTCTATGTTAGATGCACCGCCTGCACCGGATGGGTTCAAGCATCGTTGGATCAGGGCTGAAACCCGTGGTTACGACGATACAAAGAACGTAAGCGCGAAAATGCGCGAAGGTTGGGAACTGGTCCGTAAGGACGAATTTCCAGACTTTGAGGCCCCGGTAGTCGAATCAGGAAAATATGAGGGTGTGTTTGGAGTAGGTGGCTTAGTTCTGGCCCGTATCCCTATGGAAACGATCGCCGAGCGAACAGCATATTTCCAGCAACGGAATGCTGATCAATTGGAGGCCGTGGACCATGATTTAATGGGCGCGAACTCTCATTCAACCATGACGATTAATAAACCCGATCGTCAATCTCGTGTAACTTTTGGCGGCCCACAAAAATAAGGGTCGCCCTGATTGGAGTAGAAAAAAATGGCAAACCAAGAAACTGCCTACGGTCTACGTCCTATCGGGCTTGTTGGAAGTGGCGTAAATTCTACCGGTGTAACCGAGTATGAAATTGCCTCTAACAACACCAATGCTATTTTTCAATTTAGCCTCGTGGTTCCTACCACGGCGGGCGTAATTGATCAAGCTGGCGCTACAGACGGCGGCACAACACCAGCACTTGGGGTCCTGATGGGCGTACAATACCACGACTCAGTACAGAAAAAGCCTGTGTGGCTTAATTACTGGCCGGGTTCTGGTTCAGTTAGCGTTGACACCAACTATCCTGTAAAGGCTATGGTTGCTGACAACCCAAACCAACTGTTCAAAGTCGCATCTGATGCAACACTTACCGACCGTGCAACTGCACTGGCGGCGGTGTTTGGAAATGCGTCCTTGGGCACATCAGCCCGCACTGGTTCTACCAACACAGGTAGCTCCGATAGTGCGCTCAACGTGGCGTCTATAGCGGCCACGGCTACTCTTCCACTGCGTATCGTTGGTCTTGTCGAAGACGAAGCCAACAATGATTACACAGCGGCGGGTATTCCGTTGATTGTTCGCATAAACGCACACTTTAACGCAACCACCAGCCGTTTTGACTCGCAGACTACTGCGACATCAACTGGCCTTTAAGGGAGGGAGTAGATAATGGCTATTTCTCGCGCACAATTAGCGAAAGAGCTAGAACCCGGCCTGAATGCCTTGTTCGGTCTTGAGTACGATCGCTACGAAAATGAACACGCTGAAATCTTCGATGAAGAGTCTTCAGATCGTGCATTTGAAGAAGAGGTGATGCTCGGTGGTTTCTCAACAGCACCCGTTAAAGGTGAAGGCACTGCCATCAACTTTGACTCCGCTCAAGAGACTTACACAGCACGGTACACACATGACACAATCGCTCTGGCTTTCTCAATCACAGAAGAAGCTATCGAAGATAACTTGTACGACCGTCTAGCTGGGCGTTACACAAAAGCTTTGGCTCGTTCAATGGCTCAGACAAAGCAAATCAAAGCTGCGTCAATTTTGAACAATGCTTTTAATACCGCTAACCCGATTGGTGATGGGGCCGCACTTTGTTCCTCCGCTCACCCATCACTTTCAGGAAACCAGCGTAACATCCTAAATGTTACCGCAGATTTGAATGAGACTTCTCTTGAACAGATGCTCATTGATATCGCAGGTTTAACTGATGAGCGCGGTTTGAAGATTGCTGTACGAGGCATGAAATTGGTTATCCCAAAAGAACTGCAATTCATTGCAGAGCGGGTACTAAATTCAAACCTACGTTCAGGAACAGCCGATAACGATGCAAACGCCATGAAGAACATGGGTATGTTGCCTGAGGGAGCGGTTGTTAACCACTTCTTGACAGACACCGACGCCTTCTTCATTAAGACGGATGCACCTAACGGCTTCAAGTACTTCAACCGTTCTCCAATCAAAACTGCGATGGAAGGTGATTTTGACACCGGAAACATGCGGTTTAAAGCCCGTGAGCGTTACAGCTTCGGCGTTTCAGATTGGCGTTCAGTGTTTGGTTCAGGCACTTAATTAACCGTTTGGTTAAAATAACTTCCCGAGAGGGCGGCAGTTGCCGCCCTTTCTTTTTTCATGTATAGTAAAACATACCTGACAGCCCCAGTGGGGGGCTGACATTAGCCACGACAGGAGTAAACAATGGCGACAACTACTTTTTCCGGTCCTATTAAGGCCGGAACAATCAAAAACACAACAGGAACCACTGTCGGAACAGACGTAGTAAACACGGGCTTTGTTCTTATGGGACAATCCATTTTGGTGGATATTACCGGCGCGAGCGAGCTAAACCAAGTTTGTGCGACAGTTCCAGCAAATTCACAAATTGTGGACGTTGTTCTTAATGTAACCACTGCAAACGATGACACTGGCGCAGCCACTGTTTCTGTCGGCACTGACGCTGATCCGGATGCCTTTTTGGCGGGGGTGGACGTAAAATCCGTGGCGACAACTCGTGGAACTCTCGACACAGAAGCTACAAATGTAGGCGCGACTGATCTTCAGGTTCTAGCTGACTTCACGGGTGCAACCGGAGACGGTACTGGCGTTGCAACGGTTACGGTGCTTTATATGCAGAACCGAAACCTCGTATAACAGGAGGCCAAAATGGCAGGTTCTGACGTAAAGTCAAAGCGTTTGACAGGGGTAGGCTCCGCTGGAGTCGGCCCCGCTCGTATTCGTCAGGTCCAGATAAAAACCAGCGCAGGAACTCCACGCCTTACCCTCACTAACGGTAATGGCGGAGAGACTGTGCTGGACATGGACCTAGACGCAGATGACACCCATTCAGTAAACATTCCAGATGAAGGGATCAGGGTATCTGATATTTACATAGAAACTTTTACCGCGTGTACGTCTGTAACAGTTTTTTTTAGCTAGGAGTTTCTTATGGCTTCCGACATAAAAGCAGTATATTTAACGGTTTCGGGGACCGTTTTTGCGGGTCGTTCCCGTGTAAAAGCCATTCATTACCATTCAAACGCTGTTACGGGGGAAATAATTTTAAGGAACGGCGGAGCCGCAGGAGACGTAAAACTTCAACTTGGTTTCCACCAAAACACCGATGACAGCATCTATATCCCTGACGAAGGGTTACTTTTTACCGAAAGTTGTTACGCGGAGCTAACAGACATGGACAATATCACCGTTTTCTTTAACTAGGGTTTTTTTCATGGCAACAATAAAAAATGTGACCCGAACACCTTCCGGAAGAATTAAATATAGGGGTGAAACTTTTGCTGGATATAACAAGCCTAAACGGACTCACGGAAAGCCAAAGAAAAGCGCGGTTTTGGCTAAAAAAGGTGATCAGGTCAAGCTGGTCCGGTTTGGCGACCCCGACATGTCTATTAAGAAGGATCAACCGGCACGTAGATCAAATTTTAGATCAAGACATTCCTGTGACACCGCAAAAGATAAATTTTCTGCCAGATACTGGTCTTGCAAGGCGTGGTGAGGTGGAAATGACCCCAGAAGAAGTGTTGCGGCAGCTTGAAAAGCACGAAGAATCTTGCGATAAGCGTTACGAAGACATTCAAAACAGGCTTGAAAAATTAGATAACCGGCTCTGGTGGATAGTCGGTTTAGTTGTACTTGCGCCATTTTTGCAGAGGTTGTTGTAGTGGCTTATTCTAGAAAGTCAAAAAGCGCTTCTTCTAAAAGCAAAGGAAGCAAGATTTGCCCTGAAGGAAAATCGTGGGCTAAACGTACTTTTGATACGTACCCTTCGGCGTATGCTAATTTAGCGGCGTCTAAATATTGCAAAGACCCTAATTACGCCAAGAAGTCCAAAGGCGGCAAAAGGAAGGGTTAAAAATAATGGGGAAATTACAGGAGTGGTTAGATGAGGATTGGGTCAGAATTGATAGCAAGGGCAATATCGCGGGGTCGTGCGGTACGTCAAAGAATAAGGGTAACCCTGATCGTTGTTTGCCTAGACGTAAAGCTCAAAGTCTTACAAAAACGGAACGCGCTTCTACAGCGCGTAAAAAGAAGCGTGAAGGAGCTAAAGGAAAGCAGGTTGTGGCAAACACTAAGGCTGCCAAAGTAAAGAAAATGGCGTCAGGCGGTGCGGTGTCTTATGAAACAACACCCAAAAGACCTTTTCGTGGTAGAAACATCCCCGGTACGGCGGTGGGAAGAGGATGCGGGGTTGTTTTAGCAAATCGCAGAAAACGCACAAAAGGGTCGGTAGTTCAAACATGAATATGATGGTTTTCAATACCGCTAAAGAGCAAGAGATATGCCAAGAAATAATGGCGTGGTCTGACCACACATTAGGTGCACCAAATGATTTTTATAACGGCTTGCCCGCATGTCCTTATGCACAAAAAGCGTGGGCGGATGAAAAAGTAGCTATATTATTCAAGTATGACAAAAACTTACAGGCGTTGTACAGCACATTGTCGCAATGGGAAGATTCGTTAGATCTTGTTATTATAGTAGACTTAAATTTTTCCGAAGACCCCGATACTTTTCACGATACTTTAAATGATTTAAACAAAGCTATTTCAAAAGGTGTTTTTATTGATCGGGACATGTGGGTGATGGGATTTCATCCGCACGACGAGGCTAATGATTTTATAGACGATAATACTTTTACTCATTTAGTAGAAGACGAGTACGCAATGATTTTTGTTCAGCGATTGTCTAAAGTGCAAGAATCAGCAGACAAACTTGCCGAAAAAGGCTACTATGATAATTATTTAGAAGAATATAACGCGGCGGAGCTATTTGAAGAAAGAGCCGATTTTTACAGGAGATTAAAAAATGGCAATGAAACCACGTAAAATGATGAAAAAAGGCGGCATGGTTAAGAAAATGCGCGGCGGTGGTATGGTTAAGAAAATGCGCGGTGGCGGCATGGTTAAGAAAATGCGCGGCGGCGGTATGGTTAAGAAAAAGTAAGAAATGACTGTTTCTGGTAACACAAATTTTGAGTTAGATGTATCCGATTACATTGAAGAGGCTTTTGAGCGGTGTGGCTTAGAGGTCCGTACTCAGTACGACTATAAAACGGCGCGGAGATCCATTAATCTGATGCTGGCCGAATGGGCTAACCGTGGTCTTAACCAATGGACGATAGCCCAAAGGACGCAAACTTTAATCGCTGGAACGGGGGAATATACTTTAACCTCTGACACAATTGATATACTTTCCGTGGTCCTTCGACGGGATGGGACAGATTTGTCTTTAACCCGTATGAGCAGAGACGAGTATCTCAACATCCCCGTCAAATCAACGCAAGGCCGCCCGTCGCAATTTTTTCTAGATCGGCAGATAGCGCCCGTACTAAGATTATGGCCTACGCCGGAAAACGGGTCCGACATAGTTGTTTATGATGCTTTGACGCGAATGGATGACGCGGACACCTTGCTTAACACCATTGAAGTACCGTTTCGTTTATACCCCTGCTTGGCCGCGGGACTGGCTTATTACATATCTATTAAACGAGCCCCTAATCGAGTACAACTTTTAAAAGCCATTTACGAAGAAGAGTTTGAACGAGCTATGTCAGAAGACAGAGACCGTTCTTCCTTTAACGTGGTTCCGCAATATCAATACTTTAGGACAAGCTAATGTCTGGGTTTTCCGTAGGAAAAAACTCTTATGCTATATCCGACCGATCCGGTTTGCGATATCGCTATAAAGACATGCGCCGTGAATGGAATGGTCTACTTGTTGGCCCGGACGAGTTTGAGCCAAAACAGCCCCAGCTAGGACCTTTTAGAACAGTGGCTGATCCACAAGCACTTCGGGACGCTCGCCCGGACAGAGTCGAGCCCGAGGTGGCTAGGCTATTGGGGTTTAATCCTTTTTTGTCTGGCGAAGTTGGAACAAACATTATAACGGTAACTGAAGTTGCTCATGGGCGCACAACAGGCAGTATAGTGAGGTTTAGAAATGTTTTTGGGTTTGACGGGTTTACTAAAGAGGTTATTGAATCTGCTGCTGGGTACGGTATTACGGTTTCCGATCAAGACAAATACACTTTTACGGCAACCTCTGGGACAGCAACCTCCGGAAATACACGAGGCGGTGGTCAAAATGCGTCCGCTGGACCGGTGACATTGGTGAGTTAAATGGGATACACATACGAACAATTAAAACAGGCTATTCAAGATTTTACCGAAAACACGGAAACGTCTTTTGTCACTAACATACCAAACTTTATCCAAAGTGCCGAGGATAGAGTTTTTGGACTAGTGGATTTAGAGGTTTTCCGCAAAAATGCAACCTCTACGTTGAGCGTCGGAGACCCTTATTTAGCTGTTCCATTAGATTATCTAGCCCCATTTTCTTTTCAGCTAACAAGTGCCGGGGTTAAAACATTTCTTGAAATGAAGGATGTCAATTTTCTTCAGCAATACAACAACGAAAGTAATGTTATTCCGGCTCCTCCGCCAAAATACTACGGTGTATTTGATGTAAATAACTTTATTTTGTCGCCAACTCCTCAGACGGCATACACGGTTGAGCTTCATTATTATTATAGACCACTAAGCTTAGTAGAGGAGCTTATAACAATTAACTTAACCGGGATTTCAGGGGTGTTTACCCCCGGGGAGTATGTTACCGGTTCTTCTAGTCAAACCACCGCGCAAATAAGTGAAGTCTCCGCAACAAATATTAAAGTATCTCCTAAAACCCTTTCCGGGACAGGTTTCTTAGGGCTTAACGTGGGCACGGGGGCAGCTTATGGGACAACGGAAACCATTTCGGGCCTATCCAGCGCGGCATCCGCAACTTCCGCCCAAATTACCACCCCTACCACATGGTTAAGTTTAAACGCGCCGAACACTCTTTTGTACGGGTCCTTAATGGAGGCTTATACCTACATGAAGGGGGAGGGAGATATGATGCAGTTGTATGAGCAAAGGTTTATGCAGGAAGTTCAGAGATTAAAAGATTTGGCCGAAGCCAGAGAAAACAGTGACGCAAACCGGCGTGGGCTTCCTGACCGGCCTAGAACATAGGAGAAATTTAAATGGCGAATAACGCAACCACCTATCTAGAAAGAAACATCTTGTTGTTTTTGTTCAACAACAACTCAGGTTCTTTCGCCACTCCGGGGGACAGCCTTTATGTCGGGCTAGCCACCGCTGTAACTGACCCCGAAGCTGGGACAGTTACAGAAGCCAACTTTGTTAATTACGCAAGACAAAACGTCACCGCAGCTAATTGGACGGTGACTGGGGCTGGGGTTGACACGCAAACCGCGAAAAACTCTGCCAACATTGATTGGCCTGCTTCAGGGGGAACAACTAACATTATAACACACGCGTTTATTGCAGACGCGGTAACCGGTGGTAATATCCTCTTTATTGGTGCCCTTGACGCTTCCAAAACAATTGAAGATACGGATATTTTTAGAATTAACCTAAACAACTTGACGGTAGAGCTTCGGTAATGGCGCTTGTTTTAAAAGATCGTATTAAAGAAACCACGGCCACAACCGGTACAGGGACGTACACCTTGGCGGGCGTGGTAGACGGGTTTGAAAGTTTTTCGGAAGTAGGTGACACGAACACAACTTATTACTGTTGTACAGACGGTCTTGATTTTGAAATTGGTATTGGAACATATACCGCGTCGGGTACAACATTAGCGAGAACAACTATCCTTCAGTCAACCAACGCAGATGCCGCAGTAAACTGGTCTGCGGGAGACAAAGACATTTTTGTTACGCTCGCCGCGGAAAAACTGGTTTTTGAAGATGCTAGTGGGAACGTAAGCGTAGCCGGAACGGTGGACGGTCGAGATTTAGCTGTAGACGGCACTAAATTAGATGGGATTGAATCGGCCGCGGACGTGACAGACACAACAAATGTCACCGCCGCGGGTGCAGCAATGTTGACGGGAGCCGTTTTCACCGGAGACGTAACTGTACCAAACCTTTTAACCTCTGGAAACATTGATGGCCGGGACATATCTGTGGATGGGGCCAAACTAGACGGTATTGAGGCCAATGCGGACGTTACCGATGTTACTAATGTTGCGGCAACGGGCGCAATGACCCCGGGTTATAGCGGTACTTTTACCATTGCGGATAACGGAACTATTTTTTTTGGGAACGGAAACGACCTCTTTATCACGCATAATGGAACTAACTCTTTAATTAGAGATCAAAACGTAGGCGACCTTCAAATTTCCGGAGCGAACGTAGTACTTCAGTACAGAGCAAGTAATGGAACGCTTACTTCTAGATTAGAATGCGGCCAGTTTGGTTTACAGGTGTATGACGGGTCTACACTGGTATGTGACTTTAATAATGGCGGTGTGACCTACGAACTTGGTATGCAGCAAAATCAAATGAATGTTAAAGAACGGCATCTCACTCCTACTACGGTCGCCGCAATGCAATTCAACGGGTATCAAGCTAGTTCATACTCTTTTACAAGAACAACAAATATCACAAGCATGTTTTTTTCTGGAGTTGCAGGCGCTCAAGCAAGTTCCATAACAATGTATATTTCAGCCAATTCTTCGGGAACTGCGTACACTATTACTTGGCCTAGTTCGGTAAGATGGCCGGGGGGCACCGCGCCTACATTAACCAACACCCCGAACGCGGTGGATATTTTTGTTTTCACAACACATAATGGCGGCACCAACTGGTACGGATTTATTGCCGGTCAGGATATGTCTTAGAAATGTTGCGCGTGGCACACATGCTAGCGGCGTCTGTTGCGGCTGCTCCGCCTCAAATATTTACTTTTACGACCCCGGATGAGGGGCCTTTTGCACCTTCCCAAGCAAGTGTTTTGGCACAACCCGGTTACAGCGGCGGGCCTTTTAATCCGCCCAGTAGTGTTCTTTTAGGTATTCAATACTGGACTGTCCCTACTACGGGGACTTACAGGATTACTGCTAGCGGAGCGTGTGGTAGGACAAACTCTAACTCTTCATTACGCTCAGGTAGAGGTGCCACAGTTCGGGGAGATTTTTCACTAACTCAAAACCAAGTTCTTGCCGTTTTGGTTGGTCAGAGGCCGCCCTATGTCCCTGCCACTGGCAACTTTTCCGGTGGTGGCGGAGGAACTTTTGTGGCTCGGCTAAGTAATCCGGGCAGTCTTACCACGACAGGGGGTAACGCCCTACCTTTGTTAGTGGCTGGAGGAGGTTCCGCGAGTAGAAACGCTACCACTCTTAGCACCACTGTTGCTAGACGAAACGGACAATTTTCCCCAGCAGGTGGACCCGGTAATGGCTCTAGCGGTGCTACGGCGGGACAGTCTCCGGGAGTGGGTGGAGGTTGGACTAATTCCCGATCAGGGGGTGCAGCCGGTTGGGCTGGAACGGGGTCTCTACACGCTGATACTAGAAATTATTATGTTCCCACCGGGTATCCCGGTCCCGCCACCAGTGCTTCTAGACCCGGGGCGGGAGCCTTTATACAAGCGTTTTCGGGAACTAATGGTGCTATCGGGCAAGGTGGTTTGTTTAACATTACCTTCGACACGGCTGCTCGGCAATCGGGCGGTTTTGGCGGCGGTGCGCCAAGCGCATGGGGCGGAATGGGCGGCGGCGGCGGATATTCTGGCGGCGGCAACGGAGCTAACAACAGTACCGAATATGGCGGTGGAGGGGGAAGTTACATAGACGTGTCTGCAAGTAACGCCACAACCAGCACAGGAGATTGGGCTAGCGGTTCGACATATAGCGGTCATACCAACCATGCAACATTCTCCGGGCGCGTAGCGCTTGGATATTTGAGTTGGATTAGCGCCGGGGAAGTAATTTTAGAACTACTGCCTTAAATTAAAGGGATGAAAAATGGACAACATATGCACGGGATGTAATAATTCTTGCCACAGAGGCATCATTTATGTAGACAATTTTTCAAATGGTTTCACACCACAAGAATATTTTTCTGGCGAAGAAAAAGGTGATGCGGATTGTTTAAAATGCACTTGTCCTGAATGTAGAGAACAACAATGATTAGTGGATTTTCCATTGCGGAAGCTCCGATTTCAGCCGCAGGTGGTGACCCAATAGTTACGGCAGAAGTGGCTATGGTTTTTAATTTTACCCAAACCAGCGATGCGGCCCGAATTAGAACTGGACCCGTAGATATAATTTCCACATTTATCACCGTCAAAGTAGCCTCGGGGATTATGGCCGGAGCTTCGGACATGAGTTTTAACTTTGTTCAATCATCTTCTGGCGGTAGGTTACGAACAAATGTCGTTTCTTTGAGCAGTGAGTTTGTACAGACCACTTTTGCAAATCAGATACAAGCGGCCCCTGATATAAATATGGAATTTTCGTTTACTCAAACGGCGGTCGGGGGTTTGACTTGGCAAAAGATATCTCCAGTAAAAGTGAATGATTGGTCAAAAATATCCCCCGCAGGTGGGACGTGGACAGAAATAGATACAAATGTTAATGTAGAATCATGGTCTGAAATTCAGCCGTAAAGCTACTAGAAAAAAGGTGGTTTAAATGCCAACAACATATACAGACAACACCGGTATAACAAAACCGGGCCCCGGAGAACAAAGTGGAACTTGGGGGACTACGGTTAATACAAATTTTGATATTATTGACCGTGCTTTAAACGATGTCGGCACAATAACTCTTTCCGGTTCGACGTTTACTCTTACGACGAATAACGGGTCTCTTTCTGATGGGCAGTACCGTACCTTGGTGTTTGTAGGAACATTAGGATCAGACTGCACGGTTACGATTGATCCCAACGGTGCATCTAAAACCTACCTTGTAAAAAACGACACAACCGGTGGTTTTTCTGTGATATTGAGCCAAGGTAATGGCTCCGGCGGTACGTTAACCGT
>Ga0307379_10011642_pt1 | contig 11526 bp, 14 predicted proteins | sample UN2MG_FD_202237 | JGI IMG/M metagenome (GOLD analysis project Ga0307379, IMG submission 202237) | Soil microbial communities from Risofladan, Vaasa, Finland - UN-2 | ecosystem: Environmental > Terrestrial > Soil > Coastal area > Acid sulfate soil | place: Finland: Risofladan, Vaasa | collected... | reverse complement strand
CAAGTGCGTTCTAACTTAACCGTTCCGTACGAATTCATATGTTATACAGATATTCCGATAGGCGATCCGTCCATTGTGGAAGCTTCCTACAGGCATTCTCTTAGCGCTTGGGAGCGCCAAGGCCCTGCAATCATGACGGACCTTAACATGCGCATAGTCGGCAACATCGACAAGCTTGCTGAGATGGCCCTGAGCTGCACCAAAGACGAGATCTATCTATGCAGACCCTGGAACAAGAAGATGTCGGCCATGGGCCACTGGGCCAACAGGATCGTAATATACAATGGAGATTGGAGCTGGATGTCCAAGGAAGTGAAAACAGACAAATGGATATCGGTGCACATAAGCGAGCAATTAAAAAATCATAGAGTAAAAATCATTCAGGATAAATTCCCAAGAATTCGTTCACATGTTCATGACGATCTAAGCAATGCCAGCATAATCGTATTTAACAACAGGTTTAAGGCATCCCGATGGACAAAAGATGTTTAAAAACAATACATTTCTAATTCCTGGCGGTACAGGTTCTTTCGGAACTACTGTATTAAATAAACTTATTAATACAGATGCTCATGAAATCCGTATATTCAGTCGAGATGAAAAAAAACAAGATGATATGCGCTATAAATACAATAACTCTCGACTAAAGTTTTGTATCGGCGATGTACGGGATTTTGACAGTATTAATACTGCAATGCGTGGCGTTGATTTTGTTTTTAACGCAGCAGCGTTAAAGCAAGTCCCATCTTGTGAGTTTCATCCAATTGAAGCTATCAAAACCAATGTTTTAGGTACAGAAAACATACTCAAAGCGGCTATTCTTCAAAAAGTTAAACGAGTAGTGATTCTCAGTACGGATAAAGCTGTACATCCTATTAACGCTATGGGAATGAGCAAGGCATTGATGGAAAAAGTAACAATCGCTATGAGCCGGAATCTTTCAAAAACGGATCCTATATTATGTAACACCCGTTACGGAAATGTAATGGGATCTCGTGGGTCAGTCATTCCACTTTTTATACAACAAATCAAAAACAATGAAGCTATTACTATAACTAATCCAGAGATGACACGATTCATGATGTCTCTTCCAGATTCTGTTAATCTAGTATTATTTGCACTTCAAAATGGGCACCAAGGAGATACTTTCATTCAAAAAGCACCAGCTACAACAATCTTAATCGTAGCGAAAGCATTAAAAAAAATCTTTAATGCAAACAACAAAATTCAAGTAATAGGAACACGCCATGGTGAAAAGAAACATGAATTACTTATGAGTCACGAAGAAAAAAATAGAGCTGAAGATATGGGAAATTACTATCGTATCGATTCAGATACTCGTAGCTTGAATTATAAGAAATATTTTATAGAAGGAGAACAAACAACAGGCGAGGATTATACATCAGAAAATACTCAACGCTTAAGTCTTGACGAAATGATAACACTATTGATGAATTTGACATTTATCAAAAAGGCACTGAATGAAACATAAAATCATGACTATAGTGGGAACTCGTCCTGAAATAATCAAATTAAGTCGTGTCATTGCCGAGCTAAAACAATATACTGAACACACATTAATTCACACTGGGCAGAATTATGATTATGAATTAAATGAAATTTTTTTCAATGAAATGGACATTCAAAAACCAGATTATTTTCTATATGCTTCGGGGAATAGCACAGCAGAAACTATAGGCAATATTATTGCAAAATCAGATATGATAATGGAAAAAATTAAGCCCGATGCAATATTGCTTTATGGTGATACTAATAGTTGTCTATCTATAATTTCAGCAAAACGCAGAAAGATTCCGGTTTTCCACATGGAAGCCGGCAACCGTTGTTTCGATCAACGAGTTCCAGAAGAATTAAATAGAAAAATTGTGGATCATCTAAGCGACATTAATATGACGTTGACTGAACATGCAAGATATTATCTGATTCGAGAAGGGATAAAGCCCGAAACAATTATCAAAATTGGTTCATCCATGTTAGAAGTTCTTAATTATTATCAATCACAAATTGAAGCATCTAACATCCTGGATCATTTAAATTTAAAACCGCAAGCATTCTTTATAGTAAGCGCACACCGAGAAGAAAATATTGATTCACCTCGCAACTTCCAAGATTTTATCGATACTTTAAAAGCAATCCGTGACCATTATAATTTACAAGTTATTGTCTCAACCCATCCCCGCACATGGGAAAAAATAGGTATCTATGATCTAGGGGAAAATATCAAGTTAATGAAACCATTCGGCTTTTTAGATTATATTAAATTACAAACAAACGCCTATTGCGTTATTTCTGACAGTGGCACTATTACCGAAGAAGCTTCAATCCTTGGATTTCCTGCTATTATGATTCGTCAAGCACATGAACGACCAGAAGGAATGGATGAAGGAACCTTAATCATGGCAGGACTTGAAAAAAAATCTGTTCTAAACGCTATTGATATTACAACATCACAAAGTAATTTCCGAACAATACCCGATTACGTTGTGGACAATGTATCAAAAAAAGTAATTCGAATTATTGTTAGCTACATCGATTATATAAATCGAACGGTATGGAGCAAAGGACAATGAAAAGAGTATTTGTCTTAGGTGCTGGGGGTATGGCTGGTCATATCATTGCTGAATTTCTATCTCAAAGAAAACAATATAAAATTATTCGATGTGCTCGAAGAAAAATTACACCAGATACTATCCTTTTAGATATTACTGAATTCTCTTGTATTGAAAAGATTCTTGCTAAACAACAACCCGATATTGTGATTAACTGTATCGGTTTATTAATAAAAGATTCACAAGAACACATTGACCAAGCTATTTTAATAAACAGCTATCTTCCACATTTCTTATCTTTGATGGGTAAAAAATATGGATTTAAATTAATCCATATCAGTACAGATTGTGTTTTTTCAGGAAACAAGGGTAACTATACTGAAAATGATCTTCGAGATGGCAACACGCCTTATGCTCGAACAAAAATATTGGGAGAAATAATTAATAAAAGAGATTTAACCTTGCGAACATCTATCATTGGACCAGAGCTTACCAAAAATGGTTCTGGATTTCTCCATTGGTTCTTAACACAAAACAATGAAATAAAAGGGTTTACAAAAGTCTTTTGGTCAGGCGTTACTACACTTGAATTAGCTGTTCTTATCAACGACTGCATTGTGCATAAAATAAAAGGATTGGTTAACATAGCAACTCCAAAAATCTCAAAGTTTGATTTATTGCTTGAATGTCAAAAAATTTGGCATCGCGATAAGATAAATATTATTCCCCATGATAGTTATGTCAACGATAAAAGTCTTATTTCCTGTCAGCACAATTTAAAAATGCGTTCGCCATCGACCTATCCTATCATGCTAGCCGAATTGCAAACTTTTATGAATTTGCATCAAGAATGGTATCGACATTATTTATGAAAAACATACCAAAAATATTACACATGTATTGGGATAAATCACCAATGTCATGGCTTCAATCACTAACTCCAATATCATTTCACAAATATAACCCAGACTGGACAATCAATGTTTATACTCCAAAGCAAGTTTACACCGGTGACAGCAAATATATTCCGGATTATACCGGTCCGGATTACTTCCACGAACTTCCTTATGTCAACATAATAGAAATTGATTTAAAGAATTATTCAATTGATCCTACTTTGCATGATATCTTAAGATCTGACATATTAAGGTATCATCTGCTATATGATCATGGCGGTGTATGGTCAGACTTTGACGTACTATGGTTAAATCCTATAGAAAATTTATCAGAAAAAGAATTCAATGTTACTATATGCTCATACAATAGTCCCAATGGAAAACTACATTATCCCATTGGCATTTTGATAAGCGTTCCAACACACTCATTTTATAAAACAATTATCAATAAGTGCAATTTAATGCAAAAAGGAGATAGAGTAGGACACCAGCGATACGGTTCATCTATGTTAAGCAATTTGTTTCCAAGCATAAATAAAACATTAAAAAAATATCCTGATATGATAAAAATAGAATATTCAAAATTTTATCCTTATCCATTACACGATATAAAAACACTATGGGATGCTACTAATGAGTCATTAATAACCAGTAAGGTTATGTGTATTCATTGGTTCAATGGACATAAGCTTAGCAAACAATATATAAACAATAATCTTGTTGAAAACTGTAGTATGACTTCCATCCTTAAAAAAGAAAATTATATTTAATGCCAAAAATATCTATTATAAGTGCATATTTCAATCGTAAAACAGCGCTGTTGCGCACCCTTAAAACCATAGAAAAATCTTCTGTAAAAGATTTCGAATATATAATAATAGATGACGGAAGCGATCAAGGCATAGAAGATTTGTCACAAAGATTTAGTTTTATCCGTTTAAAAAGAATAAAAAATAAAACACATATTAATCCATGCATACCATTAAACATGGCAATAGCCATGGTCAAAAGCGATTTAGTTTTAATGCAAAGTCCCGAATGTATGCACATAGGCGATGTTTTAAAATATAGTTTAGAAAACAGTAAAAACAATTACTATCATGTCTTTTCTTGCTACTCTCTTAGCGATTATAATAGCAATGCGCTTAACGATTTGAACTTTAATTCATCTACATTTGAATTGTCTTTAACAAACATGATAGGAGGATTCACGAAAAATAATTGCGAAGTCAATGGAAGGGACAACTCTTGGTTTATCCATCCTGACTATAGACACGCTCATTTAAACTTCCTTTCGGTTATGACAAAAAAAGATTTATATGACCTTGGAGGTTTTGATGAACGCTTTGCTAATGGCTATGCTTTTGAAGACAGCGAATTTGTTTCCCGTGTCAAGAAAAAAGGCATGAAAATTCAAATAGTAAAAAAACCATTTTGTATTCATCAATACCATACACAATATAAATACAACAAAGAACTAAGAAACAAAAAGCTCTACAAAGAATGCAATAAATCACCTGAATATCAAGTTAAAAATAGCTTTATAAAACAATGATTAATAAATTCATAATAATCGTTCCAGTATATAATTCAGAAAAATATATTGAGAAATGTCTGGCATCAATACTGTCCCAAAATTATAAAAACTATGAACTTATTGTAATAGATGATTGTTCTACGGATAATACTGCAAGCAAAATACCATGCAACTCTATAAAAAATAGCAGCAGACTTGGTTCTGCTTCTGGGAACATAGCAAAAGCAATAAAATTATTTTCAGATAATAAAGAGGACATAATAGTTACTGTAGACGGAGATGATTTTTTATATAACAATAATGTATTGTCTTATTTAAACGGCGTGTATCAAGACAAGCAAATATGTATGACATATGGTCAATATATTCCCATAAGTAAATCTTATGGAAAGTTTTGTAAGCCTATAACAAACACACAAACCTATCGTAAAAGTGGCAAATGGTTTGTCAGCCACCTCAGAACATTTAAGAATAAGCTCTGGCACAAAATAGATGACAATGATCTTAGAGACAAAAAAAATGAATACTATAAAGTTGCCGGCGATGCATCTTACATATATCCATTAATAGAAATGTGCGGTCAAAAACATTGCAAGTTTATTGATGAAATATTATATATTTATAATGATTTAAACCCAGCCAATGATATGAAGACAAACGCTAAAGAACAGCTAAGGGTTGCGACTGAAATCAGAGCCAAGCCTATATATAAAGAGATAAAGGATAAATTATGAAAACCTATGTTCAGATTGGAGCAAACATCGGCAATGATGATTTTCAAAGAACAATAGAAAAGCTTGAGGAAAAGGTACGTGTAATACTAGTAGAACCAAATCCAGCCTTATTAAGAAAGCTTTCAAGTAATTATAAAAACTTAAAAAACAAACATAATATAATTATTTATCCAAAAGGCATATCAACAATAAACGACATAACGACCCTATATCTTTACGAATACCCTGGCCATTCCTCACTGTTAAACAGAAGAACTAATAAACAGCGAGATTCTTTTAAAATACCAGTTGTAACTTTTGACTTCCTATGCGAAAAATTTTCTATAAAAGAAATAGAATATCTATGTATAGACACCGAAGGATTAGATTATGAAATTGTAAATTCTATAAATATACAAAAGACAAACATCAAGATTATAGTTTTTGAAAAATGGAATATAGACAATGATGATTTAAACGACACATACCGGACTGGTTTAGACTTTCTGAATAAAATAGTTGCTCCTAAATTCAAAAATTACAAATGGGAAAATATAATAATGGGTAAAATGCCAACATACAAATTAACCAAGATGAAAGACATAGAGTCTGATTTAATAGCATGTAAAAAAGCTTTTGCCGAAGCTTGTATTCCATGGTCCATCACAGACGGACTCGTATTGGGATATGCAAGATATAAAGACATTATGTCTTGGGACACTGATCTGGATATTGGTATTTTTATTGAATTAGACAGCAGCATGTGGCAACGTTTACACGGTGCCCTAAAGGCCAATGGATTCAATCTTCCCGACAGAAAAACCGATTTTATGCATTGCAACAGGGACAGTGAGTTTGGCATGGGATTCTTCCATAAGAACGGTGATTATTATGAACAATTTCCAGAGTCGACGCCAGGGCTCAAATTCGTGGAGAAAGCAATTTGGCACGACAAGCAGCAATTGGTAGATTTTTGTGGCGATACATATCCAATACCCAGTAACATAAATGATTACCTGGACTGCAGATACGAAAAAGGATGGATGACAAATATAATAGAAGATGCAGAACAATTTTTCATATACAAAAGAGGGGGGCGCAAACAATCCACATGGTTACACGGACGGTGCAGCAAGCATGGTAATTTATGGCCTAAAATTCTTAAGACAGAGGATAGCTTGTCATGAAAAAAGTGTATGTTGGAATGTGTGCTGACCTTATCCATCACGGTCATATTAATATTATCAAAGAAGCTAAGAAATACGGTGAGGTAACAATCGGCTTACTATTGGACAAGACAATTGAAACATATAAAAGGATTCCTATTCTGTCTTACGAACAGCGTAAAATCATAATAGAAAATATCAAAGGCGTAGACAAAGTTGTTCCGCAAGACACTTTGAGCTATAAAAAAAATCTAAGGAAAATAAAACCAGACTATGTTGTTCATGCTGATGACTGGAGAGAAGGAATTCAAAAAAATACACGACAAGAAGTTATCGAAGTGCTGTCCGAATGGGGCGGAGAGTTAATTGAGGTGCCTTATACAAAAGGGATCTCCTCTACTAAAATACACGATGTGCTATAATGTTAATATGTTCAAAATCAACAAGAAGATATTTTCCGGATCAAAAAGAATTTAGGATAGTCACTGGTCCTGCAGACAGCAATATTTTAAAAGAAAGAAGCAGATACGATACTGTCATTGCTGTTGGAGGAGGCGCAGTAATAGACACCGCAAAAATTTTATCCAAAAAGACTATCTGCTTTCCAACAACAGCTGCTGGAGCTGTTTACACATCACATGCTGTCTATTGGGATGGTACTGATAAAAAGTCCATAGAAGGCGGACCCGCACAAGAGATTCATATTGTAAAAAAATTCATAGATGATTTGCCAGAAATATATAAAGAATATACCACCTATGATGTTCTCAGTCACTGCCTGGATGTAATGTGGTCTAATAAAAAAACAGCAAAGAGCATGTTTTATGTAAGGCATGCGTTAGAGACATTGAAAAATTGTTCTACCGTTGAACTTGTCGCTGCTGGTAATTTGGCAGGTAAAGCAATTGAGATTTGCTCAACAACAATTTTACACTCTCTTTCTTATCCGTTGACTGGTTTTTATGGAATACCACACGGAAAGGCACTGGGGTTTCTACTGCCCATAGTATGTGATTATATGGAATTCGATCTGAGCGAATTTATAAAATATCCAAAAGTAAAATTAAACAACATTGATTTCGATTTTATAATCAGAGAAGGCTTGCAATATGACAAAATAAATTCTGTAAGCAAGATCGATTTCGATAAAATAAAAACAATGATGAAAAATGCTAACTGACATTATAATATATACCAAAGATCGAGCGTGCCAACTAGATTTATTATTAAGAAGCATAAAAGACAACTTCTTGAATGTAAATAAGATACAAATATTGGAAGATTGGTCCGATGATAAATTCAAAGCTGGATATGATAAAATAAAATCTTTAAATTATGGATTGGATATAAAATATATACAACAGAATAAAAAAACATTTAGAGATCTCCTGCGGCTTGCAGTTGCACAGAGTGAAACTGATTTCATATTGCCATTCTGTGATGATGACGTACTTATAAGATATACAGATATAACAGACATATCCAATTATGTTGATGATACTGTTATAGGTATTCATTTAAGATATTCAAGCGATCTCACCATAAGCTACGGTAATTGGGGAATACTTCCGTTGCCTGAATTCCTTCCGGCTGGAGATTATTTAAAGTGGGATTGGACAACCTATAAAACACATAGTCGTTGGGGGTATGCATATCAAGCTGCTTCATTGATTTATAAAACAAAATTCTTTAAACACATGATAAATAATATAGAATTTGATTTGCCAAACTCGCTTGAAGGAGCGATAATGAACAAAAGATATGAATGGAACAAAAAAACTACAGTGGCATTTAAACATTCACCAGTAGTAAACATTTCAGTAAATAAAATCCAAAAAAACGTACCTAACCGTGGCGGTCGAGATATTAATTATCCACCAAAAGAATTAAATTCTATTTTCTTATCAGGGTCTATAATTAATACCAATGGCATATATAACATGAATAATATTTGTGAATTTGTTGAAATACTACTCGATTTTATAAAGGACACGAGATGAAGATAGGGGTGCTTGGGGCAAAAGGCTTCCTTGGAAGCAATATTACCACAGCGTTACGTGATAAGCATACCATAACATCTATTACCAAAGATAATTATTCTACCTATAAAAATAATTCCTTTGATATATTCATAAACACCGCTGGCAATAAATTTAATTATTGGGCTAATCAATTTCCCAACAAAGACTTTAAGATTTCGACATTGCCCGTATACGATAGTCTTTTCAATTTCAAAATAAATAAATATATTTTCATGTCTTCTACCGCAACTTATGATAGCGACAGTCATTATGGTTTTAATAAAATCTTATCAGAAAATATAATAAAAAGATATGCATCGGATTACATAATTTTAAGATGTTGTTATGTTATAGACAAAAATATAGACAAAGGAATTATAAGCGATATAATAAACGATATACCTCTTTTTATATCTGCTGATAGCACAATGCAATTTATAACAAGAGATGGTCTATCCAATATAATAAAAAATATTATAGATTTGGATATATCAAACAGTTCGTTTAATGTAGGCGGAATCGGTGCTATAAAAATAAAAGATATCGAGGATATCATTGGCAAAAAACTTTTATATCAAACGAATGCTCAAGAAAGACATTATGAAATGAACATCGACAAGTTATCTGCTATCGTTAAACTCAAAACTTCTTATGAATATGTGAAAGATATAATTCAATGAAATACAGCATATTAATGCCATATTACAACCGCGCAAACCAGCTACACAACACGTTAGTTTCATTCACCAGATATAAAAGAACTGATTATGAAATAATAATAATAGAAGACAAAAAGAATACTGAACATGGCAGACGCGAGTTGCGAGATGTAATTTTTAAATTTAAAAGCGTATTTATTTTTAAAGGAGACGATAAACCTAACCCAAGCACTGCATTCAACACAGGCGCTGCCGTTGCCTGTGGAAAAATGCTTATCATAACCAATCCGGAGTGTTTCCACGATACAGACATTCTCTCCATGCTGGACAAGGAGGATCCCAATGCATACCTAATCTGTTCATGTAAAAGTATTGTAAACGTATTTCCAAAACGAATATCCAAATCAGATGAATTAACCTACTCGTTTGAAAAATGGTATCAGCATTCAAAACATAACCCACGCGACTTTCATTTCTGCACTGCCATCAGCAAGGATAATTATTTCAAGGTCGGTGGATTCGATGAAAGATATGCAAACGGCGTGGCTTATGATGACATTGCATTCAGGGATTCTGTAAAAGCAGCTGGCATAAAGTTTATTCATCTGGACTACGCCATTACCTTGCATCAATATCATCCAAGAGAAAGAAGTCTTGAAAGAACAGCATTAATACAAAGGAACAAGAAGATCTATGAATCCTAAATTTATATGTGTATGCAGATCCGGAGGCGATTTTACCAGTGCTGATGCTATCCGTTTAAAGCGCAATGTCGCTGACTACACCACCGTCCCTTATGATTTCATCTGTCTTTCAGACAGCAAGCTTATTCACAAATGGGAGGGATGGTGGTCAAAGATAGAGGCATTCAGGTTCACGGGGGCTGTCGTATATGCCGACCTCGATACTGTCTTTGTCGATTCTATTGATTGCCTATTCGAGATGGCGATGGGGCTTAGACCGGATATCTTTGCAATGAACAAAGCTTTTAATGAAAGTGAAATCTTTTCAAGCGGGCTCATGTTGTGGAATGGAGATTGGACGCACGTCTACGAACAATTCAGTTTTGAATTCGATGCGCCGAAATTTATGTGGGACCAACGGTATATAAAAAGCAAGCTCTCAGACATAATTACAATCCAATCAAAGGTCTCGGGAATTTATAGTTACAAGCATCATGTACGTGAAAATGGATTGCCAGAAGATGCCAGAATTATATTATTCCATGGAAAACCAAGGCCAAGCGAAGTGCATGAGGAGTGGATATGAAGAAAGTATTTAAAGGCATGTTCCAAAGAAAAGAGCAAACGAAAGCCGAGGTCAAAGAAAAATGGAGCGGAGAATCAGGCACCAGGCTCTCTTATCCCACGGCATGTCTAAAGGTCGAGCGTGAACTTAAAGAAATTATTCATGATTACTGCGATGGCCTTACGTGCGAAGTCGGTTGTGGAGACGGACGAATAGCAGCCTTGTTTGATCCTAGAACATATATGGGTCTTGACATAAATGCCAATTCCATATCAAAGGCAAAAGAATCTCTGCCAATGCACGACCTTAGAAAAATAAACTGGGAAGATAGTTATCCGTTGGCAAGCACCTATTTGTTTTTCACTGTGTTGTTACATATTCCTGATGCCGAGATCGATGCGATTATAAAAAAGCTCAGCAACAAGGTTGTTGTCATAGAAGCCATGGGAAGATGGCTCAGAGATTATGGCAGAGGGAACAATTATCAAAGAGACCCAATCGAATACAGGGCTCTCTTCAAGAAGCATGGATTCAAAGAAACGTGTTTTATACAATGCAGTTCTACGAACTATCCTTTCTACTTTAACGGGCAGGTATTTAAAAAATGATATTCATTACAGGTTGTGCTCGATCGGGGACCAGCATGGTTGCCGGGATAATAGACAGGTGCGGAGCTCATGGCGGGAACATTATTGGGGCTACAAAATGGAATCCTC
>Ga0307379_10011641_pt1 | contig 11527 bp, 14 predicted proteins | sample UN2MG_FD_202237 | JGI IMG/M metagenome (GOLD analysis project Ga0307379, IMG submission 202237) | Soil microbial communities from Risofladan, Vaasa, Finland - UN-2 | ecosystem: Environmental > Terrestrial > Soil > Coastal area > Acid sulfate soil | place: Finland: Risofladan, Vaasa | collected... | reverse complement strand
AGTGACCTTAAGGGACGTTGCGAAGGCGAGGGCCAAAAATTCACTGACAGGTTTTCAGTCTCAATGACCGAGGACAAAACTGCCGTCGTCATTTCCTATCCTGATGGTCGTAGTTATACGCTTCACCGCTGCTCTGACGACTAAGCCCGCAACATGCTCGCCACCGACTTTGCCGCATACGGCTTCCCACGCTCGTTGAGATAGCCCCGTGCAGCTAGTTCTTGCGAAATGGCACGCAACGGTAGCCCTAGTGGTCTCACAACGTGCACTTTCTGAAACTCCCCGTTGATGCGTTCCAAAATGTGTCTCTTAATGTGGTTCTCGCAACCTCTTAGAGGATAGGAAACCGCGATGACCACAGTCGGATACGCCAGGGTATCGAGCACCGGGCAAGACCTCAGCGTCCAGCTTGAGAGGCTGGAGGCCATGGGGTGCGAAAAGGTCTTCAAGGAGAAGCGTTCAGGGATGGATGCAGGGCGGCCTGAGTTGAAGCGGTGCTTGGAGTACCTTCGGGACGGCGACACACTTCTGGTGACCAAAATAGACCGCCTGGCACGCTCTACTTCGGACCTCTACCGCATCATCTCGCAGCTGTCTGAGAAGGGGGTCTCGTTCAAGGTGGTGGATGATCCGACAATTGATACGACCTCACGCACCGGCAAGCTGGTCATGGGCATCCTTGCGCTGATTGCCGAGTTCGAGAACGACATCCGCCGTGAGCGGCAGATGGACGGAATTGCCAAGGCGCGGGATCGTGGGGTGAAGTTCGGGCGCAAACCCATTCTGGTTCCCGACACGATCAAGAAGGTTCGGAAGCTGCGGAAGTCAGGGAAGACAGTGCCGGAGATTATGCGGCAGACCTCTCTGTCGAAGGCTTCTGTTTATCGCGCCCTCACGGAGTCGCCGACACGCGGGTCATAATTGAAGAGGATACTGCCAGTGGTCCGTATTGCCACGAATGTAAGCGGCCTCTGATGGCCATAGACCATTACGGTGAGCACCTGAAGGGGTGCTTGACCTGCAACATCTGGTGGACGCCTGACGACACCAAGAAGAAGCTAGCGGAAGCGGACCTTTGTGCGCTGCATGACATGATGCATCGCTCGCACCGGGACGATTAAGAGACGACGGAGCTGCTTAGGGACCCCTTAAACTATGACCCCCCGTGGTGCTTCCAACGTGCGTTACCCTGTCTGTAAGTCTACTCGCACCATCATACGGACAGCCGATCCCATAAGACGCTCGGGTTAGTAGACTCTCGTGGCTAGCAACAATGGCGCTTAGCAACATCCACAGCAATGCGCCGGGCCTCATCGAAGGTCAGCGCTTTCGGCGCTTCGACCTGTAGGCCCGCGCGGCTTTTACGGAGTCCAACAGCCGACCTCCACAACTCCGCCCCACACGATCCCGCAAAAGGTATTGTTGAACCAGCAACCCGCGCCACCGTTTTCGTCGTACATGCATTCGATGTCTATTGCTTGGGCGTTTGCTTGGGCGTTCGACCGGAGCGCCATAACGGCACCTATGGAAGGATGGTCTTTCAGCTGTTGAGAGGCAGGCGGTCGATCTTCGGGTGGTTGCCTAAGCAACGCCAAAACGCGGTCCACACGTTCCTTCTGTTGTGCGGTGAGTTTGTTATAGGCCGTCGGTTGGGAGATTATTACGACCCTCTTTTCCTCGTATCCATTCGCCTGAGATTGTTCCTTCTCGGTAGTATTCTGAGACTGTTCACTCTGGGCGCAAGCAGGGCTTTGGAACGGCAGCACTGCACAGGCCAGAAGTAACGTGCAGACCATCAGATTTCGCATTTGCTCCTCCGTGTAAGGGACTGCGTATCAGCACAGCTCTGGCAGTTTAGTAACATTCACAGCAATACGCCGCACATGGCAGCCTGGGGTCATGCGCCAAGGTTGGCGGGCTAACACGGCAACAGGGAAGCCTTGCTCTTACGGCAGGGCTTCTTGTGCTAACCAGAACACGGGGAGCCTACCCACCCTTACGGCAATGCCCCTCGCTGTGTTAAGGCAACTTTACCGACCGAGTTTTACCAACGACGCCAGTAGAGCCGTCTCACATAGCGCCTTGGCGCACGGTAAACCGTGTAGCCTCGTGGGTAGTAGTATGCGGGGCTGAAAACGGCGCAATCTTACCGCTCCTTGTCAGGCGCTACGTGGTCAGGTTTGTCAAGTCAAGGATGCTTGTCTGCGCGGGTAGACAACAAGCCGTAGACAACAACCTCGTTGGAAAAGGTTGCCACATAAACCTTGCCATTAGCCACTACAGGCGTAGTGAACTTCGCCATGAGGCCCGGGGCATCCCGCTCAGCATTCTGGTCCGAATTCCAAATCTCTCTAGATAAATCCAAAGCATCAAAGGCCCGAAGGACGCCGGGGACCGACTCCCAATTCGCGTTGCCCTTGCCGGTAACGGCCCAAAGTATTGCGCTCCCGGCTAACTCTCCATTGGCTGAAATAGCCAAGCGGCCCCCGGGCATTTCGGAAGATTCTTTGGTCTCAGACACCGGTTCTAATCCAAGCCACTTTCCGCGCAATTTATACATCTTCCCTACGTCATCGCTAGGCCAAAGGTAAATATATGGACCCTTCGGACTCTTCCAGTACGTAGGCGTCCCGTGGAGACCTCCGCCTCCAATCGTCAGGCTCTGGACGATTTGGCTATCTGACCCTGGATTGAAGTGACCAAGATCATCGCGAGCCAATAGATAAAGCTGCCCTCCTTTACCGCCGCTCGCTAGCAAGTTGGTGCCCGGAATTAGTAGGACACCGGATGAGCCAAGGTCAGCATCAGCCTTGTTTAATGCTTTGAAGTTGTAAGGGACAAACCAGTCGAGCACGTTGAGCGAGGAATCAAGCCTAAGAAATGCATTGCCGTAATCCCTACCACCCTTGTGACCTGTGAAGGTACCATTCCCGGTAGTTAAATAAATATAGCCGGAGGAATCGGCCGACGGTCCAGAATTAGACTGCCAGATCCCGCCGGCCCAACCGTCAGGGGTCACGACTTTCGCTGCCGTCTGCTGGAGTGTCGCAGCATCGTATCCCATGATCCAACCATGATAAGGACCATCATCGCAATGTGATGCCCACGCGATGTAGACGATCCCGTTGACAAGCAATAAGGCCGCCCTCTGGTTATGGATTCTAGGATCGAACTTAATTACGCCATTCGATGATCCGGCCCCTGTTCCTTGCGTGCTTGCCTCGATGACGACAGGACTGCTTGGACGCATGGAACCTGTAGTAATGTCGAGAGCATACAGCCGTTGGACAAATCGATCTTTTTCCTTCGTGCGTGCCACTAGATAAATAGTCTCGCTTTCAGGATCGATTACTGGGGTGCCGATGATCCCGATATTGCTCGAAATGTCTTTGTAACCTGCTCCGGTCAATTTATCGCATACTTGGCCAACATCGCTTGCGTCTACAGGTCTCGTTCCAGACGTCGTCCCGGTCAGGTTGACTCGCCATATGGGTTCGCTCGCTTCCGGATTGTCTGCGTCGAATGCATAGACAGTGTTATTTTTGGTAGCGACGTATAGTACGTTGACTGCGTCGCTGTCGGGAATGTCTACATTGGATACATATAACGGCTGAGCATATATTTCGTCGTCTACAGTTCGCCCGAACAACTTTCCAAAATTTTTGGAATTTACGTTAGACGGTTTGAGAACCCGTTCAGAAAGGTTCTGACCTGTGCGCCCATTGTCATAGCGCTGCGTTGTCACGTTTACATCCCTAGGACCGCAAGCCAAAAATAAGCAGATACCTACAAATGCAAAAAAGGTGACAATGCGCTTAATCACGTTCTCGTTCCTAGGACCTAAGTGCTTCAGTTAAATTTATTATATCAAAAGGCCATTAGCGCACATGCAGCGTCACGCGACCTTAGGCGCTGTCGGTGCAGCGGCCTCCGCCTGCTCGGCCTCTTTAATCGCCTCACCGTCTGTTGGGCCTGCTGCCAACTTCAATAGCAGCGTTCCAGCCCTATTAAGGTCAGCTATTGCTGCCCTCAGACGCTTTGCGCGTTCCATTTCGGCGGGATAGGGCTTTCGCCGCCAATAGTCCAGCAAGGCCTGTCGCTCTGACTCACCTACGCCGGTCAGAATCATTGGGCCAGTGAGCGCGGCGATCAGAACGTCGCGATCATTCCTCGTTTGCGTCACTGACCGTTGCTGCTCGCTTCCTCTGGCGACATGGCAGCCAGCACATTTCGGATTTCAGCACGTTGAAACGCATCCGCTGCGCATTTGGGTTCGCCTGGCGATTACGTTGCCGCCTCCATTCTGAAAATTTCGGCATCGCTGCGGGCTCGAGTACTGTCGATCCTCTTGCCGCCTTTTCGAAGTACTTGAAGGCCACCTCGCGGGCCGCTCGCATGGCGTCGAGGGGCGTGCGCATGGGGTTAGCCAAGATCTTGCGGTGAGCGGCGACAGAATGCTCAGCGGCTTCGCGCGCGTCCAGCATTGCCGCGTACATCGCCTCGATCTCCGGATCCGGATCAATCTCCCGGGTACGAGAGTCACGGGCATAGTGCCTAGCAATTAGCGCCTCGTTGATGCTGATTGGAATGTCACTCTTGTATCCTGTCGCGTGCCCGGGACTGGATTTCCTCCCATCTTATGTTGCTAACGCCGGGAACCCCGTCGCCAACGAGCGCTGCTGGTCGTCGTGAGACTTTAACGGCAAGATGCAACGCGCCGACGAGTGTATTGGCGAGATCGTCTGATCCATTGCGCGGGTCATCGACGCTATCCCAGCCACTCCTATGCACTCGACGTTCCAGAAGTCGAAGTTCGCGGAGGAGCGCCGCGTGATCGGGGAGGCAAATTGCGCCACGGTTGAACCAGGGGATCGCCTCCAGACATCCGCTACCTTATGAAATCAATGGCCTAAGCCCCGAAAGCGGCTTCTTATTGTCGTATGCCCCTTTTATGATTCCCCATGACTCCGAGCTCGCGGTCAGAGCTCGGTATTGCTGTTAAAACTTCTGTCAATTTCTTTGAGCCCTCCCTTATCAATTGCTCAATGGCCGGACACGCTTCTATCGTGTATCGATGATCTCGTATTGAGTTTTTGCACTCGATATTAGTCATCAGCTGCGCTAAATCATGCGCGTTATATACGCCCGTGATCCAATCGTCGCAGTACCAATTCTTAATGCTTGGATGAAAAAAAGTCTGGAAGATAGAGTTGTGTTTCCTGCTTACGAATGCATTCTCTATAATGATTTGTCGTCCGCCATAGATTCTTTGACGATAATTTTCTACATCACATGGTCCCGTAACACCCAAGTTATTCTTTGATTGTAGATATTCAACAAAGGGAGTCGTCCACTTGTTCTCGAGCACCACATCGTCGCTGAGTTGGAAAAAGTAGTGTATTGTATCGTGATATTCTATTGCTGTTCTATAAAGTTGATTCCAAGCTAAAGCTGGTGCGTGTTGGCAATTTTTCAGCGTAATAAACTTACATCCCCCATCCTCAAACCAATGCCGATGGGCAAGATAAAATGTGTCGTTATCGTCGCATCCGACAAATAAGCTGTATTTAAAGTCAGATTCTTCCATCGTCTTCTGGAGAGAAGGTAAAAGGTATTTGAAAAAAGGGATATCTTGTCTAGAGGCATGATATTGATTTCGGCTACAGACCGGCACTAAAATTCCAATGTGAGTCATTTTGCTGGTAGACATATGCTGTCTGACCTTGCCAACAAGCCTTTTTGAGGAACCCCGTTTACGAACGGATGTAGTAATTTTACATCGATTTAGCGCAGTATCAAAAAACAAAGAGTATATAAATAGGCTATTGAATAATTTCCACGGCAATCGGACGAATCTCGTTCACTCATAAGCAAACTGCCACGCTTATCGGAAAGCACAACTATTTCTATAAATAGACTGTAATGATGCTGTCGACACGCCTAAATTCCTCCGCATAATGCCGCGGGCGACAGCTTACTGCTTTGAACCGGAACCGCTCTATAGCGCATTTTAAGAATAATTTTGGGCCCATCTCGAGACCTGATCTTTTGAAAACCGCGGTCAGGACCGAGTGGGCCAAGTCGAGTTCCATTTGAGCAGCGCGGCGATGGTCCTTATCCTAACTCGGCGGACGTTTCCGAGGGAGTGGGACTAATAAGGCTCAATTCTCTGTCCGTTCGAAGAACCACTTGACGGTGCATCCTCGGATCAAAGTTTAGCAAACGATAACCGTAAGCACCGCGGCTTATGCTATCGGTAACGCGCCTTTTTTCTCGTTGTGAGAACTGTTGCTACGGTGAACGTTGCCGCCGGTTGACAAACCCGGGCGAGTTGCGACCGCAAATAGCAAACGGTGGTTGTTCTATATCAGTAGTCCTATTGGTAAAGGGGAATAGTCGTATACGCGTGCCCCTTCCCGTCGAAGTGGAGCCAAGCGACGAGGACATATTTCGGTCCACTCTTGGGCGCATCGGCGCGGTGCTGGTAGCAGAACGAACTCGGGAAGATGAGCGCGCGTCCAGTGCGAGGTACGATGGTATGTTGTTCATGTGCACCTGAATTTGCGTCGAAGATGGTCTCACCACCCTCTTTGACATCGTTGAGGTAGGCGATGATAGAAATTTGGCGTGAAGCGGTGTCCATAGACCACTGATCCGCATGGCTGTGGAAGTGATGGATGCCGGTTGGGTCGGCACCGTCGTAGCGGAAGAGACTAGGCGCCTCGAGACGTCCCACGTAGTTAAGTGTACCGCATTGGACGTCCGATTTGTACTGATCGAAGAGCCCGCGCATTGAGGCGCGGATGGTCTCACCAAGCGAGGTATTCTGGACGTTTGGAAGCATGTAACAGCGCCTCCAATCTTCGTCGATTTTGTGCTTCTCCGGCGATGCCTCGAAGAGTTGAATGAGTTCATTGCAAAGCGTGCTCGTGAGAGCGTCTTCGTAGACACGAATCCATGTCATAGAAAAACTCCTGTGCGGTCCACAATGTCTTGATCTTTCTCTTACTGAAGTTGAGGAGTGCCGTAGCAGAGCGTATGCGAAACGGCACAAAAAAGCCAAGGCCGCGCAGTAGCCGTCGCAACGAAGGACCAGGCGAACGTGACATCGAGTGTTCGACGTGATCAAGTGACCCAAGTTAGTAGAACTTCGTGCAGTCGTGGTCCGCTATTTTCATTTCGCCTTCGGGTTCCATAACAAATTAGAGGGATTGATGTCCGCTTTGGGCTGATTTTGTTGATTTAGTCGACTGACGCCGCGCTTTTCGGTGTCCGCTTCTGATAGAAGCGGACGTTTTTGGCCCCGCCGTTATGCGGGCTCCTGAGGTTGGGGCTTTGGCGTGCTTGCGGTGACGGGAACTCCCTCTGTTTCAGGCTAACTGCATGGCGGGCGGGGGCTCGGACCTGAGCTTAGCTAGCTTCCTCAAGTTCTGTGCTGTTGCGGCGAGGAGGAACTCGTCCTGTGCCCCATAAGGTCCGCGCAAGCGCAGTCGTCCGAGCTTGAGGATGCGCTTGAGGTGTGCAAGCAGCATCTCGACCTTTTTGCGCTCGCGGCGGGATTGGTCGAAGGTGGGCGTGTCATACAAGGCTCTGGCCGCATCGGGGGCATCTTCGTTGATGTCGCGTGGAATTTTGCGGGAGGGGGTGTTGGGACACCATCGCGGCTTCAGCGAGCAAAGGTCACAGTCGAGCTTGCTGGCCCTGCACAATCGGGTCCGGCCATCATGCACCTTGCCAGTGCTCTTCAGCATCTTGCCCTGGGGACAGACAAAGAGGTTGCGATCTGAGTCCCATTTGAAGTCGGCCCGGGAGGAGGTTCCGTCCTCACGCTTGGACTTGTCGAACAAAGGGATATGGGGCGCGATCTGCTTCTCATTGACCAGCCACGCTAACATCGACGCTGCTCCGTATGGGATGGTTTCAAAACGAACTCGACTAAGGTGTAGTCACATTTCGGGTGGAGGCTTTGCAATAGTGCCGCCCAACAATTAGCATCCCTGACTCACACAAGGAGATTTTCATGGGACCGGGTTGGTGGCAAATCCTGATCGTTCTAGCGCTGCTATTGCTTTTGTTCGGACGTGGCAAGATATCCGATCTGATGGGCGACTTGGCCAAGGGTATTAAGAGCTTCAAGTCGGGCCTCGCCGATGAGTACGAGGGAAAGGCGGAATCCAAAGTTGCACCTGAGCTTATCGCGCACGAAACGCCCGTGCCCAAGCGTACGGCGAAACGGCCCATCACTGTGTCGCGGCGATCGTGAGGTTGAATCGCGTAGCACCTGAGCGATTTGATGCTAGCCATTGGATGGCCGATCGTTTGACGGTAACCCTAGTGGCGACCATCGTCGTAGGTCCGCAAAAGAAACCCGCTAAACCGGGACCGTATCGAAGTCGTGAGCGGACAAAACCGCATCGAACAGGCCAAGTTGCCGATCATCGGCCAACTGGTCGAGCTTCGGAAATGTCTGCTATGGTCGCTTGCTTTGATCTTTGTTGCCTTAATCGGCCGCTTCTGGTTCGCAAAGCCGATCTACAACATTTTGCTCTGGCCCTATCGACAGGCCGCCGGCGTCGATCCGCCGATCGAGCTCATCCATACCGCACCCTAGGAGTTATTCTTTACCGAGGTCAGCTTGCCCTGTTCGGTGCTATTTTTATTACGTTTCCTGTGATTGCCGCGAACTTTACATGTTGGTCATTCCGGCGCTTTACCGCAGTGAGCGCAGGGCATTTATGCCTTTTCTGATCGCCATATTGATCCTGTTCTTGTTCGGGGCAGCGCTTGTCTATTTTGCTGCGATGCCGCTGGCTATAAATTTTTTCCTGTCGATGCAGCAGACTCGCGATCAGCCGGTGCAGAATTCTGCTTACAGCCAAGGTTAGCGAATATCTTGCGCTCATGATGGCGCTAATTCTGGGCTTCGGTATTTGCTTCGAGCTTCCGGTTCTGCTCACGCTCTTGGCGCGAACCGGGCTCATAACCTCGGCGCAGCTTAAGCACTATCGCCCTCACGCTATTGTAGGTTTGTTCTTGGTGGCCGCTGTGCTGACGCCGCCCGATCCTATTAGCCAGGTCGCACTCGTTCCGATCTTAACCCATGTAAGTAGGTTCTGGAGGAGGTCGTCAAGGCCTATCGCTGTCAGCAATTCGTCTCGACAAATGACCGTGCATCGTGTTGTGAGACTTGGATTTGCGGACCTATCCGAACTTTTGAAACAACTCCCAAAAATGCTGAGCTCTTACGGCGTCCATGACGATAAGATCAAGAAGCGCATTTGACAAGTCTAGCACGCACATCGTCGGCTAGCACGGTTGCGAGTCTAGCTTCGGCATCATTTACACCGAAGCTAACTATGAGGTGGCGGGAATCAGAATGCCACATCAACCCAGCAACGTACTCTATAGCTTGCTCTATTAAAAAGAATGGCTCGGCAGACGACTTAATGACCCCCTGCTTTACCAGGTAGAACGGCTCGGTAAACGACTTGACTGCCATGGTCTCATCAAACCAAATCAGACGATGAAGATAAATTCTTCTCTTATCATATTGAGAGACTTCGTGAGTGACTACGAGGTATCCATCATCGAACGGAATTGCCTGGGACCCACCGCGCAGGTGTTCAAGTGCGAGTGGGGGCTTTGTCTGACTAACTGTGTGGCCGTGCTCGTCAACAATACGTGTTGGATCCATCGAATATATGAACCGGAGAGTGCCGTCGACCACTTGTGGCATCCAATTTTTCTGATGGACTCCCGACTCCTCCGGGTCGAGAACACGCCATCGTGATAATCGGCAGGACTCCTCGAGGGGATTGTCGATTCGCGCGAGCACAATTTCAGATAATCCCTGTGAGTTTAGTTCGCGAACTGTCGACGAACACCATAGAGAATCGTTCCACGCGAAGACTCTAGCATCCTCAAATCCTCGCACCTTGGAAAAGCTCGGTGAAGGCAAATCGATTGGTGACCTAATCTCGCTACATGCATCTGGCGTTAAATCGGAATCGAGCCGTAGGAGAAAGTTACGGGTGGTAAAGGGGGCTCCATCATCATGGGGCACATAACGACCGTCTAAGACTTGGTAGTTGACGTTTCGCACGATTACATAATTCGTGCCATTCCAGCTCCCAACGGAAGGGTTCATAAGAGAGCCGACCGACGCTAAATCCGGTGGCAATGGCCAAGACCGAAAGGAGGGAAACAACGAAGTTGCAGGCCGCGCATAGAAGGGTTGCATATGACGGGCAAGACCCCGGGCTAGCTCCGGCGCACTTGGGTCCACAGCAAGTTCGTAGCAGCAGCGCCGACCCGCTTCCTGGCGTTTGTCCGACTTGCAATTAAAACCGGACAACGAAGTTTCTTCGCGGATTCCGGTGGCATACACCCAATCCTCAATGAACAGTCGGTCTTTAGTCGGCCAGGCTAACCTCGCGGCCTTCTCGCAGAACGTCATGGCCATCTCGTGCAAATTGCGCAATCGAAAAAACTTAGCGAGGTCATAGAGGGGTTCGGCGCGATGAGGCCGCCGACTGTGGGCCTTCAACGCGGTGGTTAGGAAGCCAGGTTGATCGCCAAGCTGAAGCCGACAACGAGCTTCCTGAAGCTGAGCGTACCAGACCTCCTCATCCCAACCTCCCATCTTCACGCGAGTGGCGTAGGCTTCGGCAGCTTCACGGAATCTCGCCGAGTCCCTGTAACTTTGCGCCAGATAGAACATGTAGCGAGCGTTATCAGGTTCGTCCGCCAACCCTTCCCGCAGCAAGCGAATGTCACGCTCCAGCTTGCACCGCCTATTTGCGCCATCAGCATGATCGACAAACCAGATTGAATCGAGTGTCGCCTCCTCCCCCACGCGCTCCAAATACTCATGCGTCACCCCCTTGTATTGGACAGGGGTATCGCGACGTAAAAGCCGGGTGTTCCAGTAGCTGATGCCTGCCTTCTGAACGACCGAATATGACGGTGCGGTCAAATCGCACCGAAATGCAGGGTCGCCAACCACCAACTCCATGTCAGCGTCCATAAGGAGTAGATAATCGAACTGGGCATTTGCCGCGCGAGCGCGTTCCAGAGCGTCGTTGCGGGCCTGGGCGAAATTCTCAAACTCAAAGCTGTGCAGTTCGCCTGGAATATTATGGTCTGCGAAGAAGGACCGAACTAGTTCTTTTGTGCTGTCAGTCGATCCCGTATCGCAGATGACCCAATAAGAGATGTGATCTGCCACTGAACAAAGGCAGCGGGCGAGGACTTCCTCCTCGTCCCGCACAATCATATTCAAACACAGTGTCCCAGCGCTCATACTCACTATCAGGCGCCGGAGCCGGCCGCCGCTTTACGCGAGGGCCGACCAGCTCAAAAAAGTACTTGGTTTAAGTTTAAGACTCATAATCCCCTGTCGCGCCTGTCGGGCCTGTCGGGCCTGTCGGGCCTGTCGGGCCTGTCGGGCCTGTCGGGCCTGTCGGGCCTGTGCCCCCGGGTCCTGTCGGGCCTGTCGGGCCTGTACCCCCGGGTCCTGTCGGTCCTA
>Ga0307379_10011640_pt1 | contig 11527 bp, 13 predicted proteins | sample UN2MG_FD_202237 | JGI IMG/M metagenome (GOLD analysis project Ga0307379, IMG submission 202237) | Soil microbial communities from Risofladan, Vaasa, Finland - UN-2 | ecosystem: Environmental > Terrestrial > Soil > Coastal area > Acid sulfate soil | place: Finland: Risofladan, Vaasa | collected... | reverse complement strand
GCGATGGCCGTCCTCGGTCTCGATGACGAACCGATGCTCGCACCGCCGCGCCGGCGTGTAGGCGAAGCGGCCTTCGGCATCGGTCTTCGTCTGCGCGAGCGGCCGGCCCGCAGCGTCGAGGACCTCGACCGGGAGATTCTGCGGCCGGCCCCCGCCGGTGAAGTAGGCCTCGCCGCGGATCGTCGGGCCTTCCGCCCAGGCGAACAGGTTGACCTTGTGCGCCGTCGCGGCCGCCGGCGCGACCCACATCGCCGCCGCGACCGCGGCCCGCGTTGCCCATGTCACTCGTCGTTCCGTCATCCGCTCGCCTTTCCGCGGGAATGGGGACAGGCTACTTTTCCGCCCGCGCCGGCGCGCGGAGGTCGAGCAGTTCGGGCTTGACCTTCCGCAGGAAGCCGGCGACGCACCCGGTGATGAGGCCTTCGATGACGAGGACGGGCACGTGCGCCAGCAGGACGGCCTCGGCGACGGCGGTAAACCTCCGCCCCGTGGTGATGAGGGCCGCACAGGCCAGCAGCCCGCTGAGCAGCACCGCCCCCCCGCCGGCCAGGGCCCCGCAGAGAAAGGTCACCTTCGGCCCGTGCCGGCGAACGCCCCAGGCGAAGAGGTAGTGGCACGCCACGGCCGGGGCGGCCATGACCGTCGTGTTCACGCCAAGCGTCGTCAGCCCGCCGAAGCCGAAGAGGATCGCCTGGAGCAGCAGCGCCACCAGCAGGGCCGGGAAGGCCGCCCACCCCAGCACCACGCCGGCCAGGCCATTGAGCACCAGGTGCGCCTGCACCGGCCCGACAGGCACGTGGATGAGGCTGGCGACGAAGAACGCCGCCGCCAGCACGGCCGTGCGGGGGATGTGCTCGTCGTCGAGCCGGGCCAGCCCGACGGCCACGCCGCCGGCCGCCGCGATGCCGCCGCCGATCAGCACCGGCGCCGAGAGGATGCCTTCGGAGATGTGCAGTGTCGGCCTCCCGGGGCTACTTCATGTCCACCGTTCGCACCCAGATCAGCCCGCCCTGCTCGACGTCGGCGTCCTGGCCGTCGGGGGCCTTGATCTTCTCGTCGCCGTCGATCAGGGCGGCGAACGCCCACCACCCGGCCTTGGGCATCGCGTAGCAGAACGTGCCGTTGGCGTCGGCCTTGATCACCTGCGTTACGAACGCGTCGCACGGCGGGGCGACCTTCCGGCCGGCGTTGCGGTACTCGACCTCGACCTCGGCGAACGGCACGGGCTTGCCGTTCTTCCGGACGATGCCGCGGAAGACGTTTCCCGTCCACAGGCCGTACGGACGGACCAGCGGCTCGATCTCCACGGGGAAGCCCACCATCGCGTCCCAGCCCTCGCCCTGGTCGAAGGCGTTGACGACCACCTTGGTATAGTGGACGATCCTCTTGCGCTCGGCGGGCTCCCAGTAGGGCGCCGGCTCGAGGTAGAACACGTGGTCGCCCGGGCGCGTGACCTTGAAGGACGCCGCAAAAGCCGACTTTCCTTCGACCTTGCGCGGCTTGAGGCTCGCCAGCAGGTCGGTCTTCCGCCCGCCGACGAGCACGCCGAACTGCCGCGGGGTGCCCATCTCCATCACGGGCCCGTCCTCCATCGGATGGGTGAACAGGATGTCCAGCTCCACCGTCCGCCGGTCGGGCGCGACGTTGTCCTGTGAGGGGACAAGCACCTGGAAATGCGACCATGCCGCGGCCGCCACGAGTCCCAGCACCGCCACCACCAGCAGACCCCGCCGGGCCGCTCCGCTTCCGATTCGCCTGGCCATTTGCATGATTCCTTCCGGGAGTCCGGGCGGGCGTGGCGGTGCGCGGATGCGCAACGCCGCGCCGCGTTCGTAATACGAATTAAGTAGTGATTATTACGGACTGGGGCATCGCCGTCAAGGGACTTGGTCGGGGAAATCGGGCCCTTGAGCCCGCAGGGGACAGTGATCCACCGTCAGACCTCGGCCGCGGGCAGTCCTCGTGGTCCGGCCGCGGGCCTCATCGGCCCGATGTCATCGAGTCAGGCACTGACTTGTCGAGAGATGCTTCAGTCGCGTACGGCGAGGTTGGAGGAACGGGCCGCGGCGTCTCCTGCGCCCGGAAGCGGTTCGAAAAGGGGCACGCCCATTTCCGCCCGCTTGGCGTAGATCTGCACATTCGCGGCCTTGTCGCTCTGATAGTCCTCCTCGTATTCCTCCACCGGCGCAAATCGACTGGGTCGAAAAGCACGCATACACCCGCCTCCCTTTCCGTTTGCCGGTTCCCTCCACAGGAACGGCAACGTGTACGTCGGGCCTCCTGCCCAACCTCCTGGCGACATGTTATGTACTATTCTCCGTTTGCGGCCCTGTCCTGACAAGGGAGAAAATGGAGATTTTGGCGGGGCTTCACGAAGGCTTGTCGTCTCGCGGAAGGAGGACGTTCATCCTGCACTCGGCCGCAAGGTCCAGGAACTCGTGACGCTCGAGGTCGCCGAGCTCCTTGCTGCGCGCGTCGAGCTTCTCGTTGAACTTGATGCACTTCTCCTGCATGGCCTCGTGCGTCTCCTGCGAGCCGCCGCACAGCGCGAAGTTCTTCCCGCGGGTCACGCGGACCTCCCCATCCGACTCGTCCAACCCCACACCGAGCAGCTTGGCCTTGCGACGCTCTGAAACCACGCGGAAACTCCTTCCGGATATCTGCGGACGTACCGATCCATTGTATCGCCTCGGCGCCGGCGAACAAGCGCCTCTCGGGCGCGGCCCCGGCGCGGCGCCAAGACCGCCTTGACAGCGCCGGCGGGGCGGATATGCTGATGGGGTTGTTGGCCTCGCGCCGATCTCGCACAGCGGAGCTGGAATGAACAACGCAAGCGTCAACGTGACGGTCGTCGGGCTTCAGTGGGGCGACGAAGGCAAGGGCAAGGTGGTCGATGCCCTTTCGCGCGGCTGCCGGTACGTGGTGCGATTCTGCGGCGGGGCCAACGCCGGGCACACCGTCCGCGTCGGAGAGGAACGCTACGCCCTCCACCTGATCCCCAGCGGCATCCTGCACGAGAACGTCGTGAACGTGATCGGCAACGGCGTGGCCTTCGACCCGGCCGTGGCGTGGCAGGAGATCGACGCCCTCCGCCAGCGCGGCGTGAAGGTCGCCGCCGGGAACCTCCGCATCAGCGCCGCCGCGCAGGTCGTGATGCCGTGGCACGGCATGGAGGACCGCCTCAGCGAGGGCCGGCTCGGCGACCGGAAGATCGGCACGACCGCCCGCGGCATCGGCCCGTGCTACGCCGACAAGGCCCGGCGGACCACGGCCGTGCGCGTGGGCGAGCTGCTCGATCCCGCCGCCCTGCGGGAGAAGGTCCGGCGGATCGCGGACGTCAAGGCCCGCACGTTCGAGGCGCTGTACGAGGGCCCCGACCCGATCGACGCGGAGGCGATCGCGGAGGAGTTCATCGAGCACGGCCGGCGGCTGGGGCCGATGATCGCCAACACGGGCGCGCTGCTACGCCGCGCGATCGCGAGCCGTGAGCCGATCCTGTTCGAGGGCGGGCAGGGCAGCATGCTGGACATCGACCACGGGACGTACCCGTTCGTCACCAGCTCGCCGGTGACGGCCTGCGGCGTGCCGGCCGGGGCGGGCGTCCCCCCGTCGGCGGTCGGGCAGGTGGTCGGGCTGGTCAAGGCCTACACCAGCCGGGTCGGCGCCGGGCCGTTCCCCACCGAGCAGGACAACGAGACCGGCCAGCGCCTGCGCGACCGGGGTCACGAGTACGGAACGACGACCGGTCGCCCGCGGCGGTGCGGCTGGCTGGACGCGTTCGCCGTCCGCTACGCCGCGGACCTCTCCGGCGCGGGGGAGATCGCCCTGGCGCTGCTGGACGTGCTCAGCGGCTTCGACGAGCTGAAGATCTGCACGGGCTACCGCCTCGCCGGGCGCGACATGGAGGACTTCGACCCGCAGATCATGGGCGAGGTCGAGTGCGTCTACGAGACCGTGCCCGGCTGGGACGAGGAGATCGCCGGCTCCGCGTCCTTCGACGACCTGCCCGACGCGGCCCGGCGGTATGTCGACACCGTCGAGGCCCTGCTCGGCCGGCCCGTCGGGCTGATCGGCGTCGGCCCGGACCGCGAGGCGACGATCGTGCACCACACCGGCGTCCGAGGCCTGAGGGCATGACGGCACTGACCCCGGAAACGATGGCCGCCGCCAGGGGCAAGCTCGGGCTGGAGCCCGACCAGGTCCCGCGGTCGGTGGCGATCATCATGGACGGCAACGGGCGCTGGGCCCGTCAGCGGGGGCTGCCCCGGACGGCCGGGCACGCCGCCGGCGCGGAGGTCGTCCCGCGGATCGTCACCGAGGCCGCCCAGCTCGACATCCGCTGCCTGACGCTCTACAGCTTCTCCACGGAGAACTGGCAGCGGCCTCGCGAAGAGGTCCAGGCCCTGATGCGCCTCTACGCCCTGTACCTCTCCCGCGAGCGGGAGACGATGGCGTCGCACAACATCCGCTTCCGCCACGTGGGCCTGCGCGAGGGCCTGCCGGACTCCGTGCTCCGCCAGCTCGACGAGGCCCAGCAGGCCACCAGCCACTGCACGGGCATGTACCTGTGCATCGCGATCAACTACGGCTCGCGGGCGGAGGTCCTCCGCGCGGTGCGGAAGATCGCCCGCCGAGTCCAGGCCGGCGAGGTCCGCCCCGACGACATCGACGAGCGGATGTTCAGCGACTCGCTCGACACCGCCGGCGTGCCCGACCCGGACCTGCTCATCCGCACCTCGGGCGAGCTGAGGCTGAGCAATTTCCTGCTCTGGCAGCTCTCCTACGCGGAGTTCTACGTGTCCGACGTGTACTGGCCGGAGTTCACCCCCGAGGAGCTCCACCGCGCCTTCCACACGTATGCCGCCCGCTGCCGGCGGTTCGGGCGCATCGAGCCGTCCGGGACCTGAGGCACGAAGGGAAAGGGACCGCCCATGCCCGCCGGCGACGTTCTGCCCCCGCAGACGCGAACGGCCCGCGACCCCTCCAGATGATCCGCATCACCCGGGACATCGCGATCGACGACGGCGAGATCGACCTGTCGTTCGTGCGGGCCTCCGGGCCCGGCGGGCAGAACGTCAACAAGGTCGCCACCGCGGTGCAGCTCCGCTTCGACGTGAGGCATTCCCCCTCGCTGCCGGAGGCCGTCAGGGTCCGCGCGATCCGCCTGGCCGGACGCCGCGTGACCGACGAGGGCGTGCTGGTCCTCGACGCCCGCGAGCACCGCACGCAGAGCGCCAACCGCCAGGCGGCCGTCGACCGGCTCGTGGCGCTGCTGCGCCGGGCGGCCCCGCCGCCCAAGCGCCGCCGCAAGACCCGCCCCACCGCCGCCAGCCGTCTCCAGCGCCTGGAAGCCAAGCGCCGCCGAGGGGAGACCAAACGCCTCCGCCGCCCGCCCGATTGACGGCCGTCAGAACGCCGCCTTGGAGGTGGCCTCGATGTCCCAGGTGGCCCAGTGGCCCTCGCGGACGCGCACGGTGGCCCAGTCGCCCTTGGGGCCCCGCAGGTTGAGGCAGAGCCTCCCGTCGATCTCCGCGACGACGGTGTACTCCCCCGGCCCCAGCGCGACGCGGTAGAGCCCCTGCTTGTCGGAGGTGACCGCCTTGAGCCACTGCGGGTGCGTGCGGTCCGGGCGGACGAGCGGCTTCAGCTCGCCGCGGAACACATGGACGGGCACGGACAGGGGCACCCGTCGGCCCTCCGGCCGGGGCCCGGGGCCCGGCATGAAGTTGCCGATCCGCCGCTGCACCTGCCCGCAGACGCCCTGCTTTCCGGCGACGGGGCCGGCTCGTTGCACGTCGAACGTGGCCACGAACGTCCGGGCGGGCTTCGTGTCCTTCTCCCACGGGCGCTTGTAGTGCAAGGTGGCGACGGACCGCCCCGGCCCGACCGCCAGGAACTCCGCGTGGAAGCTGCCCCCCACGCCCACGACGCCCGGCCGGACGGGCCGAGGCCTGTAGCGGACTTCCCCGTCTGACGCGACGGCGTCGCCGGTGATCTGGGCGAGGGCCCACTGGAAGCCGGTGGTCGGATTGCCCTCGAGTTGGACGTGGACCGCTTGGCCGAGCCCGAGCTTGTGCGCCTTGCCGCTGTCGGTCGCGGACAGCGTCAGCGCAGGCGGAACGTCGTCGGGCAGGTCGGGGGGGGCGTCCAACAGCCGCCCGCCCTTGTGCAGCGGGTTGTCGTGGGTCAGCCGGGTCAGCCAGCCGCTGTGGTAGCGGGTCCGGCCGGGCGGGCCCTGGTACTGCATGAGACCCCACGGCGTTCGGAGACGGTCGAGCGGCCTGGCTGCGGTGAGCCTCTCCACGGGCCTGCCGCCGAAGGTCAACTCGCCGCCGCGGCGCTCGCTCCGGGAGCCCCTGGCGTCGATCGTATACGCGTACTTCCACTTGCCCGACTCGCAGGTGCCGCTCTTGCCCGTGTCGAGCGTCTCCACGCCTTCGGCCGCCGGACAGCACGGCGGCGCGGCCGTGAACAAGAGTGCCGCTGCCGCGATCGCGTTGCGGGTCGTTCGCTCCATGGTCGCATCTCCCTGTCGCATGGATCGGGCCGCCGAGCCTTCGGGCGGGGCGGAAGGCGCCCTCATGCGCTCTGACGCTCGGGGGGGGCTATGGGTTTCATAGGAGGGGCGGCTCAGTCCGCCAGGGCGTCGTCGACGGTGGGGTAGACGGGGAACAGGCGTGTCAGCCGGGTGGTCTCGAGGACCCGCATCACGAAGGGCTGGGGGTGGACCAGGCGGATGGCGCCGACGTCGTGGCCCGCCCTGGCGAGGGCGCTGAGCAGGGCCCCCAGGGCGGCCGAGCCGAGGAACTCGAGGTCGGTCAGGTCGAGGACGATGGGCCGGTCGGCCTGGTCGGCAAGCTGCTCGAGCCGGTCGCGGAGTCCCTCGGCCGCGGCCATTTCCGCCGCCCCGGCCAGGTGCACCACGACCCCCGCGCCGACCCGCCGGGCCTCGACAACCAGAGGATGGGCGGACAGGTGGGCCATTCGCCGGTCCCTACACGTTCTTCTTGATCAGCCGGACCTGATTGCCCTTCTCGTTGAAGGACACTTCGTCCATGTAGGCCCGCATGAGCATGACGCCGCGCCCGGTGGGTTTCTCGAGGTTCTCGTCGGAGGTGGGGTCCGGCAGGTGGCCGGGGTCAAAGCCCCCGCCCTCGTCGCGGACGGTGACGATGGCACGATCGGCGGAGATGTCGAACGTCAGGCCGACCTTCCTGCGATCGTCGAACTTGTTGCCGTGCTTGATGGCGTTGTTGAGGGCCTCTTCGACGGCCAGCTTGATCGCGAACTGCGAGGCCTCACTGTAGCCGTACTGCGCGATCTCCGCGAGCAGTTCATTCTCGGCCCGTTGGGCCGCGTCCAGTTCCGAGGGTATGACTACCGTCTTTGCCAAGGCCACGATCCGGGAAAGTTCCCCGCGCGTCAGCTCAGCGTGGTAAGGGCTTCTTCCTTGGACTGACAAATCTGGAAGATCTCATTCAGCCGCGTGATGGCGAAGACCTCGTAGATCGGTGGCTGAATCCCGCTCAGGCGAAGCTGGCCGTTTTTCTCCCGGACCCGCTTGTGCAGCGTGATCAGCATGCCCAGCGCGCTGGAGGACATATGAGCGACGCTGGAGAAGTCGAGGATGAACTTGGGGTCCTTCTCCTTGGCGACCAAGCCCTGAAGCCGCTCGCCGATCTGTGAGATGCTGAGCTCGTCCAGGATCTTGCGGTCCGTCAATTCCACAATGGTGACACCACCCTCGGAGGAGATGTTCAGTCGGGGGAGCTCCTGCTGCATGGTCGCGCGTCTCCTACTGGCTGCATTGCCTACTCAAGATCGTAGGTCTGCCTCCGACGGAAGTCAAGGCGATCACCACCCCAAATGTGCCCGCCGCCGGGGGGCCTCAGGAGGAGGCCAGCAGGACCGCCAGGAGCAGGTTGAACAGCATGCTGAGGGCCAGGGCGACCGCCAGGACCACGACCAGCAGGTTGACGTTCCGCGTCGCCGGGGGCAGGAGGTCCGTCTCGGCGGCCGAACCGCCCGCCTCGTCGGCCAGGTGAGTCAGCGCGGCCGCGTCGTACTGCCGGCGTGCCTGGAGCGGGGCCCCCCCGGCGGCGATGGCCTCCAGGTCCAGCAGCACGTCGCTGGTCGAGGCGTACCGGCGGTTGCGGTCCTTGGCCATCATCACCTCGACGACCTCGCCCAGCCCGGCCGACAGGCGGGTGTTGACGTGGTCCGGCGGGACCAGCGGCTCCTTGAGGTGCTTGTGCATCACGGCCGCGGGCGTCGGGGCCTGGAACGGCACCCGCCCGGTGACCAGTTGATACAGCGTCGCGCCGAGGGCGTAGATGTCGGCGCGGAAGTCAATGTCCACCTCGCCGCGGATCTGCTCGGGGCTGATGTAGTACGGCGTGCCGTAGGCCTTTCCGGCCTCGGCCTGGGCGGCGTCGGTGTCGCTGGTGGCCCGGGCCAGGCCCATGTCCGCCAGCTTCGCGACGCCCTCGCGGGTGATCATGATGTTCTTGGGCTTGACGTCGCGGTGGACGAAGCCCTGGGCGTGGGCGTGCTCCAGGGCGCGGGCGATCTGGATGACGATGTCCAGTGCCTCGGCCTCGGAGAAGACCTTGCCGGCGTCCAGTTCCTCGCCGAGGGTGTGGCCGTCGACGTACTCCATGACGAAGTAGTGGTAGCCCGCAGCCTCGCCGACGTCGATGGCCTGGACGATGTTGGCGTGGTTGAGCCGGGCGGCGGCCTTGCCCTCCTTGTAGAAGCGCTCGACGTACTCGGCGTTCTCGCTGAGCCGCTTGGGCAGGACCTTGATGGCGACGACGCGGTCGAGGCTGAGCTGCCGGGCCTTGAAAACGGTCGCCATCGCCCCCGAGCCGAGCTTCTCGAGGATCACGTAGCCGGGGATCTGCTGGCGCCGGGAGGTCTCGATGGTCTTCTTGAGGCGATGGATCTGCCGCGGCGTGACCACGCCTTCCCGCACGAGGACGCTGGCGAACGTCTCCCCGCTGCCGCCCTGCGCGGCCTGGACCGACAGGCAGTGGTTCACTTCCTCCTGCGTGGCCAACTGCTGGTCCACGACCAGCCGGCCGAGTTCCGTGTCGATGGACGCCGTGGTCGGACCGTTGGAGTTCTGTTGCGCCATGCCTTGTTGCCTCAGAACTGTTCCAGAAGATGGGCTGGCTGCGGCCGCCCGGCACGCCGTCCGTGGCGTGCGGATCGAATCGGCGCCGGCTTCCACCGTTGGACGTGGGCCCGGCGGCGGAGTTCCGCGCCGACCCGGCCGCGGTGAACGGCCCATCCTATCTATAAACCACCCAAAGCCATTCGGGGTTCTGCGCTTACGACTGGTACAGCCCGGCGGGCCCCAGTTCCTGGCCGTGCCACCCGCACCGGACGAACCACTTGCGCACCTCCCAGCAGAGGTGGCACTTGTCGGCGTAGGCCTCCCGCGGGCGGAAGCCGCTGTCCCTGGCCTCGGCCAGCAGGCCCGCCGGGCCTGCGCGGGTCAAGGTCCCCACGATCGGCCGGGCGGCGTGGTCATCGGCCAGCCGAAGCCGGAGCTGCCGGGCGTCCGCCGCGGCCTCCCCGTCGGACAGCCCGGCCAGGCTGCCCAGCAGGATGCCCGCGCAGGTGCCCGGGAAGACGCTGCCGTCCGGGCCGACGTGCACGTGCCGCGACCTCAACAGCGCCTCCCGACAGGAGTTATCGGCAAGATCGTCCGGGGACTTGCACGCAAGCCCCGTCGCGAGCAGGTTGGCGGCCCGCCCCGTGTGCCGATCCCGCCGGCCGGCGGCATATCTCGCGAACAGCCCCGCCCGGTCGGCCTCGGACAACTCGCCCGTGTCCTGCCCGTCGGCCAGCCAGTCCCGCCATCGCACCTGCACGCGGCCGGGGCCGAGCACCTCCCCGGCCAGGCGCGCCGCCAGGCGGCATCGCTCGATGGGCACGAACTGCTGGTGGTACGGGTCGGCGGAGATCGAGAGCTTCTGCATGCCGGCGTCGTCGAGGGCGCGGAGGCGGTCGCGCACCTCCGCGGCGTCGGTAGCCCAGAGGGCGTTGGTCTCGACCTTCTGGAGCGGCCCGAGGCCCTCCCGCTTCGCGCGCCGGCAGATCTCGATCAGGCGCGGCCAGTCGCCGAACGGCTCGCCGCCGGACAGGTGGACCCGGCAGCCGTGCGGGCCGGCCTCGTGGAGCGACCGCCAGAACGCCAGGGCCGCCTCGACGGACATCTCCTCTCGCCGCCGAGGCCCGCACCCCAGGTAGCACGAGGCGCAGGAGGCGTTGCACCAGTACGTCAGCATCAGCCCGGCGAAGGACCAGTGCTTCACCGGCATGGGTTGGTCGCGCCGTCTGGCCGGCATGGCGCCCATTGTATGCTTTGTGGAACAACGGTAGGACGGTAGAATTGTACGCGGGTTGAACAAGGCCGGCCCGCCGGGCGTCCATGAGGACGAAGCCCGTTGCGCCAATCCGGCGAAGGAGCAATGTCATGACCATCTCTCGATCGATCCGCAATCCGGCCGTGCTGCTGTGTGTCTTCGCGGTGCTCGCCGCCCCGCTGGGCGCCGACGAGACCAAGCCCGCCACGAACTCCCCGGACAAGCCCAAGGCCGGGAAACCCGCCCCGCCGGCGACGGCGGCGAAAGCCGAGCCGCCCAAGCGCCAGCCGCCGGTCAAGCAGGCAGTCCAGCTCAAGCCCGAGGCGGCCGAGAAGCAAGCCGCCCCGCGGGTCGCCCACATCCGTCTGGAGGGGATCGTGCTGTCCAGCCCGCCGGACTTCTCGTGGTTCGGCGATCAGGCGCCCGGCATGACGCTGCGGGAGTGGGTCCAGCGCCTGGCCAAGGCCCGCAACGACGAGAACGTCCGGGCGGTGGCGCTCGAGGTGGACATGGCCCTGATGAACTGGGCGCAGGCGCAGGAGCTGGCCGACGCGGTCGGCCGGCTGAACGCGGTCAAGCCCGTCTACGCTCACGTGACGAGTGGCGGCGCGTTGTCGTACCTCGTGGCCTCGGCGGCGCGGGAGACGACGATGGAGCCGGCGGGCACGCTGATGCTCGTGGGCCTCGGCGCGGAGCTGATGTTCTTCAAAGGGACGCTCAACTGGCTGGGCATCGACGCGCAGATGATACAGATCGGGCGCTACAAGGGCGCCGCCGAGCCCTACACCCGCACCGGGCCCACGCCCGAGATGAAGGGCGAGTACGACAAGCTGCTCGACGACCTCTACGACCAGCTCTGCCAGCAGATCGCCCGCCAGCGGCGCCTGACGGTCCCTCACGTCCGCAACGCCATCGACGAGGGCCCCCTCGACGCGCCGCAGGCCAAGGACTTCCGCCTCGTCGACCGGCTCGTGCCCAAGAGCGAATGGCGCGAGTATGTCGCGGGCAAGGTCGCCCATGACCAGCGCGCCAAATCGGCCGTGCTCCTGCCGGACTACGCACGCAAGAAGCGCAAGGAGATGGACCTCTCCAACCCGTTCGCGGTCTTCAGCTTGATGATGGGAGGGCGGGGCGAGGAGAAGACCCAGGACCCC
>Ga0307379_10011637_pt1 | contig 11528 bp, 15 predicted proteins | sample UN2MG_FD_202237 | JGI IMG/M metagenome (GOLD analysis project Ga0307379, IMG submission 202237) | Soil microbial communities from Risofladan, Vaasa, Finland - UN-2 | ecosystem: Environmental > Terrestrial > Soil > Coastal area > Acid sulfate soil | place: Finland: Risofladan, Vaasa | collected... | reverse complement strand
AAATTTATATTGATGATAAGTAATATCTCCCGCCAAATAAGTTTTCCAACCATCGGCTTTAACCACAACCCTGTCTCTTTCATCGCCATATTTTGAAGACCTGAACCATTTAGCTCCATCTTTTTCATAAATTAAGCCTTTTTTCTTCAAAGTTTCTAAAACCTTATCAACTTGGTTGGTTTTATGAAGAGATGTTTCTGAAAACCACTCATCATATTTAATTTTCATTCTGTCGGTAGTTTTCTTTATCATTTCCTCAACGATAATCTTAGCTGCCTTCATTCCTACTTTATAAGGGTCTTCATCTTTTGCGGAAAGAACCGGTTTAACTTTTTTATTTAAATAATCAATATAATCTCCTTTATATTTCGCTTGGCTATCTTTTAAAACCGAATGGCCGAGAGCCAAAATTTGCATTCCGTAATCATTAATATAATAGGATTTTTCTACTTTAAAACCAGCCATTTTAAAAACGTTGCCTAAAACGTCTCCAAAAGGACCGCCTCGGGAATTGCCAATAGTTAAAGGACCGGTGGGATTAGCTGAAATAAATTCAACTTGAACTTTTTTGTTTTTTCCAATTTTTAATTGACCAAACTTCTCGCCTTGTTTTAAAATTTTTTCAATCTCTTTTTGCAAATATTCTTTGGAAAGAAAAAAATTGATAAAGCCGTTTTTTACTTCTACTTTTTCTAAAATGACAGACTTAACAGCACAGGCAATTTCTTGAGGATTTTTCTTTAGCGCCATGGCTACGTTAGTAGCGTAGTCGCCGTAAGTCATTTCGGCGGGCCTTTCTATCTTAACTTCAACCTCTTTTCTATAAAGGCTTTTCACCGCTTTTTCTATCAAACTTTTTATTTCTTCTCTGACCATCATATATTATTAGTTTAACCCATTTTATTTAAAAATTAAAGGATTTAATGCTAAAATTAACCAAGGCGAAGAGGACTTCGTCCGTCGAGTCAAAGACGAGACGAAAGAAGAAAAACTTTTCTTCGCACTCTTCTTCACCATTTCGCTTCCATAAATGGAAGCTCGGTTTATGAAGATATTGGCTGAGAATAAAAAAGCTTACTACAACTACGAAATCCTGGAGAAATTTGAGGCAGGAATTGTTTTGCAAGGCCAGGAGGTAAAATCAATAAAAACCAGAGGAGTAAATCTGGCAGGCTCCTATGCAGTAATTAAAGATGAAGAGTTATTCTGGATTGGAGCGAAAATTCCTCCTTATCAGCCCAAAAATGCTCCTTCTGATTATGAACCTGAACGCTCAAGAAAGCTTCTTTTGCGAAAAGAAGAAATTAAACGCCTAATTGGAAAATCAAAAGAAAAAAGCTTGACTTTAATACCCTTAAGGGTATATACTAAAAACGCTAGAATAAAGTTGGAATTTGGATTAGCAAAAGGGAAAAAGAAAGTTGATAAAAGAGAGTTAATCAAAAAACGGGAGATAGAAAGAAATATAGAAAGAGAGTTAAAGTTGCGGGGGTGAAAGGATTCGATGAGGAGTGAACTAAAATAAGCGGGCCAAGTTGTTAGAGCTTGTAAAAACTAACAAAAAGAATAAGTGCCAACTTGTTCAAACAACCTGCATTAGCATACGCTTAATGCCATTCGATTTACTAATTCTCGCTAGGTAAAATCGAGTGTCATAATCTTGCGAGATAAAATAGTTCTTTCAGAATCCGGAAAAACTATTGAAAAATATTCGGATTCAAGATATAGAAATTTTGTCCGTTTTAAATTCTGTATCTTTTTAAAAAAACCGGACTAATCCCGTAGAATTATTTTAGGAAAACACCTCAGATGTGGGTCCAACTCCCACCGCCTCCACAAAAATTAATGATTATTTATTATTACCTGTTAATAATTAGATTTGCTTAAGAAACTATTAGTCAATAACCAAATAAGGGCGAGGGAATTAAGATTAATTGATGAAACGGGAAAACAAATGGGGATAATTTCTTTGGAAGAAGCGCTCAGAATTGCCCGTGAACGCAATTTAGATTTGATTCAGGTAACAGAAAAAGTAACGCCTACGGTTTGCCGATTAGGAGATTACGGAAAATATCTCTACCGAGAGTAAAAAAAAGAAAAAGCGACCCATAAACATAAGGGTGGAGAACTAAAGGGAATTAGATTGACTTTTAATATCTCTCAACATGATTTGGAGACCCGAGTCCGCCAAACAGAGAAATTCTTAAAAAGAGGAGACAGAATAAGAGTAGAATTGCCATTAAGAGGTAGACAAAAAGCCCTTCAAAATTTTGCTAAAGAAAAAATAGAAAAATTCCTGGAAATTTTAAAAGGAATCGTGACGATAAAAATTGAACAAGAATTAAAAAGAGAACCGAGGGGTTTTACTATGATAATATCTAAAGCATAATGTCTAAAACTCGAAAATCAATCACCAAACGTTTCAAAATTACCAAGACCGGTAAGCTTTTTAGAAGACCAACCGGTCTTGACCATTATCGGGCAAAAAAATCGGGGGAAAAAATCAGACAAAGCAGAAAATGGGTTGAGGTTTCCAAATCTGAAGCAAAACAAATAAAAAAGTTACTTGGGTGAAGAGAACTTCGTTCTCTTCTTCACCTTCGCTTTTATAAATAAAAGCTCGGTAAGTAAATATGGTTCGAGTAAAAAGAGGTAAAACAGCGCATAAACGCAGAAAGCAGATATTAAAATATGCTAAAGGTTTTCGTTGGGGAAGAAAATCAAAATATAGATTAGCCAAAGACGCTCTTTACCATGCTTGGGAATACGCTTATCGTGACAGAAAAACAAAAAAAAGAGAGTTCCGAAAACTTTGGCAGACTCAAATTAATGCCGCCTGTCGAAAATCAGGAGTTTCTTACAGTAAATTTATTGCCGGTTTAAAAAAAAACAAAATTGAACTTGATAGAAAAATTTTATCCAATTTAGTTCAAAACCATCCTCCAATTTTTGAAAAGATAATTGAAGAAGTAAAGAAATAATTTCTTCTTACTGAAACAAAAAGGCGCCTTTAAGGGCGCCTTTTGAATTGACTATTCGGATTACTCCAAAAACCTAAAAGTAGAAAGCATTTGGTTGAAATAACTTGTAGCATAATTTTCTAATCGAAAAATCTTATTTTGATACGGGATAATTACTATAGGTTTAGCCCCAAGTTCAAAACCACCAGTTAAATAAATGGCTTTTTTACCGTCCACAAAGAAATTTTCGTTTTTGTTCCAACCCTCTCCCAAACCATTTTGTTGCAACCATTCATTAATATCGGACGGTTCATTATAAACTTTTACTGATAAATAAGGCTGGGGCATTTCTACGACATCATATTTTGAGAATTCTATCATAATTAGATAGGTGTCATTTGTCTCAGTATATTTCTTGATGGAATATTCTGATGGATACTTCACCTCAAACCCAAATTCTCCATTATTGTATGTTTTCCAGTCAGCAGTCTCATCTCGGGGTTCTCCTGGAACTTCTCCAACAGAGGGTTTTTCCTCCGGAGCTAAGTAATATTTGTAAACTACAGCTCCTCCGACGACCACAATTAGAAGAAGCACTAATAAGATACTTAATGTTGTTGAAATTCCTCTTTGTCGTTTCATAAATTTCATTTTTTAGTTAAATAATTATCTCAATTTTTATGAAAAAATTTTCTTTTACTAAAATGTGGTTTGAGCCGATATTTTTACAGGTTCTTTAACAATTTCAAGTTTTTCTTTGGCGGCAAATTATCTACTCAATAAATTTGAAGGTGGAGAGGATTAGTTTCTGAGTATTTGTAAGAGTCGTTTTATCTTGTTGTAAAATAGCTTCATCCGTTATTGGGTCAAATGTAATCTCAATCAAGTTAGAATTATTTTTTACAAGTACACCATACCAACTTATTATTCCTTGAACGATACCTTCGTAGGCCGAAAGTCCATTGATTATTGTTGGCCTGGCCTCCCTCAAAAGCCCACCATCAGTTCTGTCTTTAATAATCCAGCTCAGTGTTGCACTGGTTTTCTGCCCATAAAAATAAACTATGTAGTGAGTATCGGAGGATTCACAAATCTGAACATCGGTACCGGTACCGTATTCCTTTACAATATAAGTTGATGGATATTTGAAACTATAACCAAATTCCGCATTATTAAATGTTTTCCAATCGGCGGTTTCGTCTTTTTCTAAAAACTTAAAGGTAGAAAGCATTTTTTCGGCAATAAGATCGTAAACAATCTGATCTCTTTTCGCGGTATTTGCTGAAAAAAGAGTAAATCCTTTAATCTCTGGGGAATCAAATAGATAATTCCATTCTTGCCAACCATTTCCTTGTTCTAAAAGCGCTTTTGTAATCTCTCGATTTCTAATGGTGACCACTTCTTTTTTAATAACTTTTATGGTAGGCGATAGCTCTCCTTCTTGTATAATTTCCCAAAGCCAAAATGTTTCAATATTATCGTTAGGATGTAACTCAATAACAATTCCTGGTGCCGTACAAGCTAAGCCAAAACAAACATCAAAATCTCTTTTATCAAACCCGAAATAATTAACACCACCATCTACAACCTTCCAATCGGGTGGATATTTTATTTCAAACCCATATTTTTCATTTCTATACGTCTCCCAGTCAGCAGTTTCATCTTGGACTTCTTCTGGAACTTTTCCAGCAGAGGGTTCTTCTTTCGGAACTAAGTAATACTTATAAACCACAACCCCTCCGACAATAACTGCCAAAAGAACTATCAGTAAAATACTTAATGTTGTTGAAATTCCTTTTTGTTTATTCATAATATTATTTGATATTGGCTTTTATTAGAAACCAATAATATTAAAACCTTTCTCTTAATATATAGCTTTTTGATGTTTTTATATCAAGGAAAGAATAGCACTATAAGTTATTTATCTTCTTATTCTTTCGCTTTTTAGAAGTTCTTTCTTCTTTTTCGCTCCCTTATTATAGCCCCCGAGTTTCCCATCTGATCTTATTACTCTGTGACAGGGAACCGCGGGGTTTTTGTTTTTACTCAAAATATTGCCAACTGCCCTCCAAGCCCGGGGAAAACCGGCTAATTTGGCTACTGTTTTATAAGTTATGCGCTTTCTTGAGTATTTCTTTGGCATTTTTGAAAGTTAATTGTTTTAATGCTTCTTCGTAAGAAAGCCATTTAAAACCCAGATGCTCCGAAGAGATTTTTATTTTTTTGGTTTTCGTCTCGGCCAATAAAGAATTGACCGTTTTAAAAATTTTCTTTCCCTCTCCTGTAAAAAAATATTTTTCTTGTTCTTTAAATCCATTAATAAATTTAATGTCCTTTAATCCGGTTTCTTCTTCAACTTCTCTTTTAGCTGTTTCTTCTATTTTTTCTTCTCTTTCAATGTGGCCTTTTGGGAATCCCCAGTATTCTTTTTTTGTGTTGCCTGAGCTGTTCGGATAACGCAAAAGAAGATAATAAATCTCATCACCCTCCTTGCAAAAAACTATTGCCCCGGCTGAGCGTTCTATCGGCATATTTTATCTAAAAAACTTTAGTAATTTTTCTAATGATTGGGTGTTAATAATATCTTCTGCAGTTGCCCAGCCGCGACGGGCTTGGGCAATACCCAATTCTATAAATCTTAATTGGTCTTTATGGTGGGCATCGGTGTTAATAACCATTTTTACTCCCGATTCTTTTGCTCGGCGAATGTGCCGGTCGTTTAAATCCAATCTTTCAGGGAAAGCGTTTATTTCCAAAACTACATTGTATTCTTTAGCTGCTCTTAAGATTTTGTCAAAGTCGCAAAGATATTCGTCTCTTCTTTTTAATATTCTCCCGGTTGGATGAGAAAGAATATCAATATTAGGATTTTTCATTGCCCGAATTATTCTTTCTGTCATTTCGGTTTTTCCCATTTTGAAATTAGAATGAATTCCGGCAATAGCATAATCCAATTTTTTTAAGGCCTCATTTTTAATATCAATTGACCCGTCGTTTAAAATATTGGTTTCAGCGCCTTTCAAAATTTTGAAATTTTTGTATTTTTGGTTAAGTTTATCAATTTCTTTATTTCGCAATTCTAATTTCCTTTCATCCAACCCGTGTTCTATTCTTAAAAATTTTGTGTGGTCAGCAATTCCTAAATACTCATAACCAAAATCTTTTGCTGCTCTTGCCAATTCTTCAATTGTGTTTGTCCCGCCATCCCAATCAGAATGACAATGCAAGTCACCTTTAATGTCTTTGTAATCAACCAATTTGGGTAATCCATTGGGTTTACCCTGAGCTTGTCGAAGGGCCGCTTCTATTTCTCCTTGATTTTCTCGCAATTCTGGTTCAATCCAAGAAAGACCAAGAGCTTTATAAATTCCAGATTCGGACCAACCAGCGATCATCTTTTTTCCTTTAAAAAGACCGTATTCTGAAAGCTTTAAACTTTTTTCTATGGCAATTCTTCTGGTAACGATGTTGTGCTCTTTTGAGCCTGTAAAATATTGAAGAGCTGAGCCGTAACTTTTCTTTTTCACCACCCTCAAATCCACATCAAAACCTTGTTCCATTCTAACAGATGATTTGGTGGGACCCTTCATCCAAACTTTAATTATTCCCGGTAATTGAACAAAAAAATCCATTATTTTACCCGCCGAAGCCTTGGTGAAGGCGGGCTTTTTTGATTCCCTAACAGCCACTAAAATATCAACATCGCCAATAGTTTCTTTCATCCTCCTGACAGAACCGGCCACATTAATCTGTTCAATTTCTTTCAATTTTCCTAATCTTTCTAAAATTTCTTTTACCCGGGGTAAAATTTCACCCAAAAGAAACCTTCCTTTGCTTTTTTTTAAGAAGGCAATCCCTTCTAAAATATTTTTTTCAGTTTTTTCGCCAAAACCGAACAAAAAAGCAATTTTATGGACTCTGGCTGCTTTTTCTAAATCTTTTAGATTTTTAATCCCCAATTTTTGATACAAAACCCTTGCCTTTTTTGGTCCCATTCCCTCAACAGAAGTTATTTCTTCCAAATTAAGGGGCAGCTTCTTTTTAAATTCTTCATAATATTTAATTCTCCCTGTTTTTAGGTATTCTTCAATTTTTTCCGCCATGCTTTTCCCTACACCGGGAATTTCTTCGAGGGCGATAATACCTCCTTTTTTGTAGATTTTTTCAACATCTTCCTCTAAAGTTTCTAAAGTAACGGCTGCCTTTTGATAAGCATAAGGTTTGAAAGCTACCTCTTCCATTTCAAGATAACCAGCAATTTCGTAGAATATCTTGGCAAGTTCTTGGTTCTTCATATACCGAGTCCCGTTTACGAGACGAAGGTGGAGAAGAGGACTTCGTCCTCTTCGACTCATCAAAATTGTCTTTCTGGTTTTTCGCCAGGCTTAACTTTGGGCTCAAAATGGCTTTTGGGTAAAAGTTGATTGCGGATCAGAAGCAAAAGCGAAGAAGATATTAAGCCAAAAAAGCTAACTAAGACAAAAACAACCTTAAAGCCTAAAAAGGTTGCCAATATTCCGCCAAAGGCAGCGGCAAAGGCAGCCGCAAAACCAATGCCCGTGCTTTCAATGCTCCAGGAAAACGCTTCCCAGCCCTTGTCAATGTGTCTAGTGAAGATACCTGCCCAAGCAGGAACCACGCAAGCCATACATAATCCCCTAATAGTTTCCAATAAAAAAACGTGCCAAAGTTGAGTGACAAAAATATAGCCAAAAGGAACCAAATTGGCTAAATACATACCTAAAATCAGAAATTTAAAATCGTCCTTTTCTCCTTTTTTTACATCAAGAAAATGAGCAATAAAAGGCTGGATAATTGATTTTACAAACCAATAAGTTGCAGCGATAAAACCAACGCTAGCCAAGCTTCCTCCTTGAATTTGCTGGGTTATAAATATGGCAAAAATCGGACCAATTAAGCCCCAGCCGGACTGAAGAAAAAAATCAGAAAGAATAAGAGTTTTAATAACTTTATTAATGCCTATCATTGTTGTTTTCAACAAAATTATTTATCTTTTTAAAAAAGCAAAAACTTCTTCATACGCCGAGCTTCCGTTTATGGAAGCGAAGGTTAAGAAGAGAACGAAGTTCTCTTCGCATTATAACCTATTTAACATTTTAGCACACAAATTAATTTTTTGAACCAAGAAGCTTGGTTTTTTATATTATTTTTAAAATGGAAGGTTGAATTTTCCTAAAATTTGAAATATGATAAAGTCATGAGAAAGAGCACTATCGAAAAATTAACTCAAGATGAACCAAAAAAGTGGAACAAAAATAAGGAAAAAGAATGGAAGAAAAATGCTGATTTTTGGATTAAGATTATTCGAGAAAACTTAGATCCCTATCGTTTGAAAGTTACAAATAATGCCATTTTAAAACCTCTAAAAGGAGAAAAGAACCTGAGAATTCTTGATGCTGGTTGCGGGGAAGGATATCTTTCTCGTTTATTAGCTAAGATGGGAAATAAAGTGTGGGCAATTGAGTTCTGTCCAAAATTGATTGAGGCTGCTGAAAAATTGGAAAGGAAAGAGCTTTTAGGCATTAAATATTTTAGAGGAGATTTTCGGAAAACAAACTTCCCGTCCGCTTTCTTCAATGCAATTATCTCACATCAAACTATTAATGAAATTGAAAATCCAGGGAAAGCTTTCAAAGAATTTTCTCGAATTTTAAAAAAGAAAGGTAGATTAATTTTGCTTTTTTTACATCCCTGTTTTGAAACAGATCCCAAAAAATATTTTCAGAAAGCAAAAATAAAAAAATCTTATTTTCTGGTCTCGGGAATTAAATCCCCCTCTCCTTATTTCTACCTTCACCTTCCCCTTTTTGAGTGGGTCAAACTTCTTGCCGAAACCGGATTTTTAATAAAAAAAATTGGAGAACCCCATCCTCCTTTAAAACTTTTAATTAAAAATAAATGGTGGAGGAAAAATTTTAAAAAGCCTCTTTTTATTCTCATTGAAGCTATTAAACAATAATTTTTCTTTTTTGATAAAATTTTTCTTCCAAATCTTTAAAAAATTCAAGTAAAACCGGGTCATCTATAAAATGAATTATCTGTTCTCGCCCGGCGCGAATTGGAAATTGGGGATCTTCTTTTAAATATTCTAAGGTTTGGAAATAAAATTGAAGCCAATAAACTTGATTAACAAATTTACCTTCCCTTGTTGTCTGTCGCTTAAAATCATCCCATAAATCAATAATTTCTTTTCTTAAGTTAAGGGATAAACTTTGCGTCAACTTTTGTAAAGCTCTTTTTTCATTTTGATAATCTTCTTGGAATATTTTTTCTTTTTCTTTTTTGGGAAATTTCGGCCAGATTTTATACGTTTCTCTTAAATACTCAATAACTTCTTTTCTTTCTTCTTTAGAGAATTTTGATGGGTTTAAAAACATTTTTTTTAATTCTTCTCGAGGCATCGGCAATAATCTATCATAGGGAGTAGCGTCACCAGCATAAACCTCACAGATTTCATGAATTAATGCTATCTTCAGCGCTTTTTTCATATTGATTTCCTTTCTTTTGCCTAAAATCCAGGTCATAATCGCTGTTCTAAAGGTTTGTTCAGCAATGGTTTCAGGGTCTTTCACTCCTCTAAATAAAAGCCCGGTTCTTGGCATTTGTTTCAGCTGGTTAATTTTAATTAAAAAGTCAAGGAGACCCCTGAAAGAAGTTCTTTTTTCTTTTTTTATTTCTTTTAAAAATTCTAATAAAACTGGCTCATCAACTAACTCATGTACTTCTTCCCACCAGCCAAAAACCGGAGAATTTCTATCGCTTTTCCAATATTCTTTGGCTTGCAAAAGGGTTTCTATTTTATCTCCTTGTTTGACAAATCTTCCTTCTCGAGAACCTAATCTTTCATAATCTAACCAGCAATCCATTATTTCTTTTTTAAATTTCGGCTCAAGTTTTTTTATTAATTTTTCAAGGGATTTTTTTTCTTTCACAAATTTCTCTTTATCTCGTTTCTCTTTTATTTTTTGGGGCAATCTGACCCACCTTTTTAGAATCTCTCTTCTTTTTTTAGAATCCTTTGGCAATAACCCCCAATAAGGAGTCATATCGCCAGCATAAATCTCGCAAAGATCATGGACTAAGCTGATTTTAATGACTTTCCCCAAATTAAGCTTTGGTTTCACTTCTTCTGCTAAAACCCAGTTCATTATAGCCACCCTAAAAGAATGTTGGGCAATTGTTTCCGGATTTTTCACGCCCAACCAGACAAAACCGGTTCTGGGCATTTTTTTGAGCTTTCCAACTTCGATTAAAAAATTAAGAATGTCTTTCATATATAAAATTTTAGCACGGAGTTTTAAAAAATTAAAGGGCGATTAATCTCGTTAGATTTCTATTGAGATCAAATCGCCCTTTTTTTAGGAAATAGATGGGATTTCGATTCTGTTTTCATTTTTTCTCTCCTCAGGTATTAAATTCTTTGGCCCGAAGGCCAAAGGCAGTAAATCGCCAATTTTGGTGATCACTATCTTATCAAAGTTGGTGGTTGCCATTATCACCTTGAATTCTTCATCAACCCCGGACCGCTGGGCAAATTCATGAATCACTTGCCGACAGCTCCCGCAAGGAGCTGTAATCTCAGTGGTGGGCGAATCTCGGCTTCGAGCAACTACGGCAATGGCTGTACAACAATCACCACATCCCAGAGTATTTGCTCCAAAGAGAGCAGTTCTTTCGGCGCAACATGACTCGGGGTAAGCAGCGTTCTCAACATTTGCTCCTGGTACCACTTTCCCGTTCGCTGACACCGCTGCCCCGACATGAAATCCCGAATAGGGACAGTGGGCATTTTCCATTGTCTTTTTTGCCGCTCTGAGGAGTTTTCGTTCCTGCTCCGAAAGTTCCTCAAAAGGAACTTTCCTCCCGATTTTCTTCATTTCTTTCACCTCCCTTCATGGTGATTTTCTCTCTCTACTTCCATTTATCTTAATCAAGAAGAAAAATTCTTTCTCCTTGAAAAAAGGTCTTTATATTAAAGAACTTATTTATTTATATTTTATTTTCAATATTTTATAAATTATTTTTACCGGAGAAGAGATAAAAACTTCATCTCCGACCTTGCCACCCAAAAGGGCATGACCTACCGGTGATTCGTTAGAAATTTTTCCCAAAGATGGATTGGATTCCAAAGAGCCTAAAATTGTAAACTCGTCTGCTTGGCCGTCTACTTCAACTAAAACCGTTGCTCCCAAATCAATAATGTTTTGTTTTTCTTTTTTTGGCGGCCTAATCAATTCGGCATTTTTTATAATATTTCCAAGCTCAATAATTCTTGATTCTAAAAAGCTTATGTCTTCCTGAAAGGCAAGGTATTCGGGATTTAAATCTTCGGAATGCAAAATCTTAGGAGATTCTCCTCTGGTTTTGGCGAGTTTTAACTCTTTCAAAATCCTGTATTCTTTTTTAATTCTTTCTAATCCTTCTTTAGTTAGATAAAACTTTTTTTCTTCTGGCATCTTCTTATAAAATCCCCCTTGGCTAGGGGGATTAGGAGAGAATTGTTTTTTATGTACTCGACTATCCCCCTTTTAGCAAGTTATTTCTCCA
>Ga0307379_10011635_pt1 | contig 11529 bp, 9 predicted proteins | sample UN2MG_FD_202237 | JGI IMG/M metagenome (GOLD analysis project Ga0307379, IMG submission 202237) | Soil microbial communities from Risofladan, Vaasa, Finland - UN-2 | ecosystem: Environmental > Terrestrial > Soil > Coastal area > Acid sulfate soil | place: Finland: Risofladan, Vaasa | collected... | reverse complement strand
GGCGCTTCTACCTGGACCGGCGCCCACTCAGCCAGTCGAAGGCCAAGGACCTTGTCGAACTCAAAAATAGTTGATTTCTTTACGCCATCGGGCAGGTCGCTGCGGACGAGATCCCAGGTGACTGCCAGGGCCCGGGGCATATTCAGATCGTCGTTTATATGTCGAAGAAACCGCTCAAGATATTCATCAGCAGGCTCGCCATTGTCATCCCATCCATAAACCGCCGTACGAAGACGGTTAAGCGAGATCATGGCGCTGTCCATTCCTTTCCAGGTGAAGTTTAACTTGGACCGGTAGTGGGCATTCATCGTGAAGAATCGGTAGGCCAGTGGATCATAGCCCTTTTCGATAAGGGACTTCAATCGTAAGAACCCACCAGCGGATTTTGCCATCTTCGCATCGTCTAGCTGCAGGAAGTATCCGTGCATCCAGAAGTTGGCCAGGTTGGTGCCGTAGCAAGCCTGTGTCTGAGCGATTTCGTTGGTATGGTGAACGGGTATGTGGTCTTCGCCACCGCAGTGAATGTCGAAGAAATCACCCAGGTAAACGGCAGCCATAGCCGAGCACTCGATGTGCCAGCCGGGGAAGCCAACGCCCCACGGACTTTCCCATTCCATCTGCCTCTGTTGGCCCGGAGGACTGAATTTCCACAAGGCGAAGTCTGTCGGATTTCGCTTCTCGCCCATCTCAATACGCGAGCCGGCCTGCAAACCTTCGACGTCTAATCGAGCCAAATAGCCATAACTGTCAATCTTTGACGTATCGAAATATACCCCGTCCGAGGTGCTGTATGTGTATCCCTTTTCCTCGATGCAGCGAACGAGATCGATCTGTTCCTGGATATGATCGGTGGCCTTGCACCAGATCGTCGGCTCGTGGATGTTTAGTTGGTGCAGATCGTCCTTAAAAGCCTCGGTGTAAAGCTCGGCAATCTGCCATGCGGACATGCCGGTCCGCCGCGCTCCTTTCTCCATCTTGTCCTCACCGGTGTCGGCGTCGGAGACAAGGTGGCCTACATCAGTGATGTTCTGGACGTGTTCGACCTCATAGCCATTGTATTCGAGCGTTCGCCTCAGGATATCTTCGAAGATGTAGCTGCGCAGATTTCCGATGTGGGCATAGTCATAAACCGTTAATCCACAGGCGTATAGACTGACTTTATCCGGATTAAGAGGAATAAATTCTCGGATTTCACGCTCGTATGTATCGAATAACTTCAGGGCCATGTTGTTCGGATCTCCTGCCGGGCATATGGATGCAATGGATCAATCTTCCCTATCCGCCTGATATTTGCTTACTGTTTGTTCCAATACAATGCCCAGTTGTCGGCGATTAAGTGATCAGCGAAGGTGGATGCCAACCTTCTTGAAGTATAGTCCAGAGGCCTAATGGTAAGCAAAATGATCCAGGTCATGCCTTCTGCTCGACAAGATAGGGGCTACTGCTAGAATAGACGCTTGCTTGGACAGCGTTTTCCTGCTTCGATTAGCCTAATGTCGGCGGCTGAATTCGTTATCCGCAACCCTTGCCAGCCGAGACATCATATAGTCTGAGTCAACCAAACTGAAAGGTACGATCGACATGCCTAACTTCTCCAGCTTGCTGGAAAGTATTCCTCCATCGGCAACGCTCGCCGTAAACGACAAAGCCAGGGCCATGCAGGCAGCCGGGCTGGACATTGTCGTTCTCGGCGGCGGAGATCCCGATTTCGATACACCGGCTCACATCGTCGAGGCAGGGATCTCGGCCATTAAGGCAGGAAAGACCCACTATCCTGCTCCCGCGAAAGGAACCCCGGACCTTCTGGAAGCCATTGGTCGGAAGATGCGCCGGGAGAATGGTGTAACAGTTGACCCCGGCAGCCAGATCGTCGTCACTCCAGGAAGTAAGTGGGCCCTCTTTATCGCTCTTGCAGCCCTCACCAATCCGGGCGATGAGATCATTTACCTGGAGCCGGCCTGGGTTTCTTATGAGCCAATGATACGGTTAACTGGTGGAACGCCGGTCGCCGTGCCTCTCTCTTGGAAGGACAATTTTGCGATCACCACCGATCTGCTGAACGAGAAAATAACCAAAAGAACTAAGGCCTTACTGGTAAACTCCCCCTGCAATCCAACAGGACGTGTGTTGACCGCAGATGAAGTATCGGCCGTCACCGCGGTCGCATTGGCGAACGATATCTATGTCATCACCGATGAGGTGTATGAGAAGCTTATCTATGATGGACGAGAACACCGCTCGCTGGCGGCCGAACCTGGCATGTCTGAGCGGACCCTGACAACCAACGGTCTGTCCAAAGCCTACGCTATGACTGGCTGGCGTCTGGGATGGCTGGCTGGCCCGGCGCCCATCATCAAACTGGCCGGAAAGATGCACGGACAGGCTGTCACTTCAGCCGCGACTTTCACCATGGCTGCGGCTGTGGCAGCCCTGAATGGGCCACAAGACATCGTTCGCGAAATGTGCGCCTCCTACCTGGATCGGCGCGACTTCATGGTTGATGCACTTAACACGATCCCCGGTATCGATTGCCCCTCCCCCGAGGGCGCCTTCTATCTGCTGCCTCGTTTCACCGGCACTGGCCTGGATAGCCTGGAACTAGCTGATGCCCTGCTGAATCAAGCCGGGATCGCTGCCACGCCCGGAATCGCCTTTGGCGCCAGCGCCGAGCAGCACATTCGGTTTTCCATTGCCTCTGCACAATCAGAATTAGAGAAAGCGGTTGATCGACTGGCAAAGATCGTACCAAGCTTATGATCAATGCTTTCGCTGAGCTGCGTATACCTCTAGTGGTCTAATCCAACGCCTAACAGTTTCCCTCAGAGTTGCATCTGATCGTCCAAGTCGGACCGGCATACTAACACCAAAAACCCGGAGAAGCTCAAAAGGATTCTATCATGCGACAAATCGGCAAAATCATTCAACTTCAAGTTCAGCAGGAGGCTCTTAAAAAGGGCGAAGGACCGGACCGCTCTTACGATGCGGGCGGAATTTTGGTCGTTCCGGCTGCCCGGCTCAGCTCCGATGGCGTCACCGGAATATTCGGCGACCGTGAGATTCACGACGTCCATCACAGCCAGCATCCTCGATCAAAGCATCGTCGAAGCAGCGCTATTTCTTTCAACGTCAGCGAGAATTATGATCGAATAAGCCGCCAATTCCAATTCGAGCAAGTTGTCGGCTACGGTGGTGAGAATCTTATTATCGAGCTGGTCGAAGGGGTTGATTTGGCTGGAATCTTAGGGAATCCTGAAATGACGCTATTGATCGGAACCATGAGAGGACCTCAGGGCATGATGACCGGAATAAAGGTTGCTAAACCCTGTGTTCCTTTCAGCGAGTATGTGCTGAACCAGGAAACCAAACCATCGGCCGAGTTGATCAAGGACACCCTGCAGTTCCTGGATGATGGGATGCGCGGATATTATTGCTCTTGGGAAGGGGAATCGCTGATTGTCGAGCCGGGTTACGGTTTATTTTTATTGGGTTGATATATGAGGGGCTGGATGAAGTTTATCTTCACCAGCCCCATCTTGTTGCTAGCTGCAGCTAATTAAACTTCCGCTTGACTTGGAATCCGGGCTCGCTGCCAGGGCCAAGCACCGACCGTGACATTTCGCCGTTGGAAACTTAGAAGAGTTAGGCCAAAGAACAAGAGAGAAGCTACTAGAAGCGCAAGCAGGTCTCCGGTATTCATTCCACTCTCTAAAATTTCTCGCCCGTTGTAGTAGTTAAATGGGAATAGTGGTTTAAGCGTCTCAAGCCAACTCACCATATCGGTCAGATTGTTTCCAAGGTAGGTGACAATTAGGAGTATCGTAGCCACGGTAGCTGCTATGCGGCGGGAGGGCATGAAAGCTCCCAAAAACATGCTCGCAGTGGCGAACACCATTATCAAGGGCCAGATAGCCAAAGTCGCAACTACGAGATCGACCGCTTCAACGCCCGAGACATCGGTGCCAGCAGGTAAAGCATTAAAGGCGATAACTTCGCCTATGGACATGATCGCCAAGATCAGGAACAAGGCGATTCCCAGGGCCAATGCTTTGGTTGCAACCAATTGCCAGCGGTGGAGAGGCAGGGACATCAAAGGCTCCAGGGTTCCGTTATCTTCCTCGCCGGCAAGGGTTCCCGTTCCATTGATGATGGCATATATGCCCAGCAGAATGGGCATAAAGGTGAACATCTCGGCCGAGATAAAGCCCTTAAAAGAAGCAAATTCACCAAAATCACCCATTACTTGATACAGCTCTATTTCATCGATATTGAATCCTTCAAGCTGGCCCTCAAAATCCGGAAAGATCATGATGATCAGTATGCCGAATAGGGCGATGCCAATGCCCCAGCCTAATATCGCGGATCGTCTCGATCGTAGTTCGTGAAGAAATAGGTTAAACATCGCTGCCTCCATCTCGAACCTCTGAAGCTTGCTCTTTCTGCTGGCTATTCTTTCGATTGTTCCGGCCATAGTAAGCCATGAATACTTCCTCTAATGTCACAGGCTGGCTTTCAATATCTATGATTCCATTGTTTGCAGCCAATCTCATGACCTCAGGAAGATTCTGCCGGATCTCCAGAGTAATGGCATTGTCCTCGCGACCCAGAACTTTGACGCCGTCGAAAGAGAATGCCTCTTCCACCGGCATTTCGTCGAACCGGAGCTTCAACCTCTGGAATGGCTGGGCCGTCAATGCGTCTATCCGTTCGACTTTGATCAGCTTCCCATCGCGAATGATGCCGACCCGGTCACAGACCGTTTGCACTTCTGAGAGAATGTGAGAGCAAAAGAATACCGTTCGCCCCTCTTCTTTCGCTTCAAGGACTAGTTCGAGAACACTCTGCTGCATCAGTGGGTCAAGACCAATCGTTGGTTCATCCAAGACCATGAGATCGGCTTTGTTCATGAGAGCCGACACCAAGCCCAATTTCTGCTTGTTTCCAGACGAGTATTCTCGTATCTTTCGACTTGTATCTAGATCCAGTCGCGCGCATAACTCTCGCAAGAATTCTGGATCGGCTTTCTTTTCTCGTAGGCTATCAACCATTTTTAAGTATCGTCGTCCGGTTGAATTTCGCGGTAAACTCAACTCCCCAGGCAAATAGCCAACTCGCTCTCGGAGCTTCACTCCATCCTTTTGACAATCCAGCCCGAATATCGAGGCTTTTCCAAGGCTCGGGCGAATAATATCCATCAACACCCGGATCATCGTAGTTTTACCGGCTCCATTCGGTCCCAAAAAACCGAATATTTCCCCCTTTCGCACTTCGAGGTCGACGTCGATGATACCTCGATGAGGTCCATAGTAGACCAACCAATCCAAAATCACTGCCGTCTCTGGCAAACCCACTGAATCAATACATTAATATGAAACTGGGTTGATTTTTGTAGTCTAAAAGTATATATTTAGATATGTCTAAATATATTGTGCAGTATACCTCATTTCGAATTTAGCTGTCAACTGTACTCAGGGGTTCGCGAGTAGAAGCCGCTTCTGGACCAGGGCGATATCAGCCCTAATCTGTGCTACCAGGGAATCCAGACCTGGGAATTTCTTCTCGTCTCGAATCCGCGCTTCGAAGTCGAGAGCCAGCTCTTGTCCATATAGATCGCCCTCGAAATCGATTAGATGGGCTTCTACGACCAGGCTGCGGCCATTCACAGTTGGCCGGACCCCAATGTTAGCTGCAGCCGGGTACCGGCGTCCATCAAACCAGGCGTAGGATGCGTAAACACCGCTGATCGGCATTACTTGCTCGTCCCACAGGCTCAAGTTGGCGGTTGGGATGCCGATAGTCCTTCCCCGCCCATCCCCGTGTATCACCTTTCCACACATCCGGTATGGCCGGCCAAGCAAGGCCGAAGCATCCTCAACCATGCCCTCTCGGATAGCGGTGCGAATCCGGCTGCTGCTAATCGGGCGTTCATTCCATTGGACGAACTCCTCAAACTGAAGCACTTTGAATCCCCTTTCCTTTCCTAACCGCTGCAAGAAGGAAAAATCTCCCTCACGATTGTATCCTATCCCGAAGTTACCGCCCCAGAACTCTTTGAGATCAAGGTGAGTGCACAGCCGGTCGACAAATTCGGTCGCGGTTGTTTTCCGGACATCCTCGTCAAAAGGATGGGCTACAACCAGGTCTATCCCTTGCTCCGCTATTAGCTCAACGCGATCATCAAGCGTGCAAAGATATTGAGGGCTGCTTTGACCGGGAATCACTGACCTCGGATGGGGGAAGAATGTCAGGGCAGCTGACCGCATCCCGGCCTGCTTGGCTGCGGAGGACATACGCCTGAGCAGCTGCTGGTGCCCTCGGTGCACGCCATCAAATACACCGATAGCCATGATGGTTGGTCTTCGTTCCTTTACTTCTGCAAGGTCAGAGACGGTTTCAAAGGAATGTGTCATAAGGATGCGATTGTATCAGACAACTAACTGTTAGCTAATGTCTTTAAGAGGTGATAAACCCCTCATATTGGCCCATCTCTATGCTGTTAGCGCATCGTCCCATCAAGAAAACGACAAGCGCATCGCGGAGCAGAAGGATGAGATGGCGCTTCGGGCAGCGCTCTCGTTTGACCATCCAGAAAAGTGAATCGTTCTAAGGATCTGGCTCGTAGAAGATCTTTTTGGCCTGGTAATGGTCGGCGTCGAAGACGGCAATACCAACAAAACGGGAATTTATATCAAAGGCCTGGACCACTTCCCCATCTTTCCTTTGATCCAAAGTTAGGACCGGCTGCCCATGATAAAGTTTAACCGCCTCTTCAAGAGTAACGTCGAGGCGTGGCAGATGACGAATGGCTGCGACCATTGGCATGAGGTGATCCTGCCAGTATTCACTGTTCAGATCGTTAAGATGGACAGAATCCTGTAATGAAAAGTCGCCGATCGAAACCCTGCTCAAATCGGCCAAATGTCCTCCACAACCCAGGGATTGGCCGAGATCGTGGGCGATCGATCGGATGTAAGTGCCAGATGAACAGTATAGATCGATCTTTAAATAGGGGGAATCCCACTCCAGGATTTCCAACTCGTACACGGTCACCAGCCTTGCGGGGCGTTCTGGATGCTCTCCCCGACGGGCACGTCGATATAATGGTTCGCCGTCGATCTTTATTGCCGAATAGCTGGGGACCTGTTGGGTTATCTCCCCTCTGAAGCTATCCAGAGCCATGTTGATCTCGCTGCTGGTGCATGTGATCGAGCTTTCGGCGATGATTTGACCTTCAGAGTCGAAGGTATCGGTCTCTTGGCCAAGACGTACTGTTGCTCTATACCGTTTCCTTTGACCAACCAGGTACTCGGCTAAACGCGTCGCCCTGCCTACACATACCAGCAAAACGCCGGTAGCTAAGGGATCGAGTGTTCCGGTGTGCCCAACCCGCCGCGTATCAACGATCCGTCGCACCTTGTCAACTACGTCGTGAGAGGTCAGCCCGGCTGGCTTGTTGATGTTTAGGATGCCTTCAGCCATGGTAACCGTTTATGATTTGTTTTACATCCGCTCCTGGAGTTGAGATAAGCGGCTTCCCCTCTAACTGTCGTCTGCCTCAAGTTGAGTCCGCTGTCTTCTGATAGCTTCCTTACTCATGGAGACGACACGGGCCTTCGCCACTTCAAGAGGACCATCAACTGTACATCCGGCGGCCTGGTGATGGCCACCTCCGCCTAATTCGGTCGCCAGTTCTGAGACGCTATAAGGAGGACGGGAGCGAAAACCCACAGAAATGCGACCGTTCTCAAGCTCCATTATGACTGCGCTCATCCGTGCTTGGTAGACATTGGCCATCATATTGCCCAAACCAAACGAACCTGTGCCATTGTGACCAGTCTCCTCGCGTTCTAAATTTGTGATAGTCGTGTACAAGACACCTTCATCAAATCTCATATTACTCAATCCCTTCTGCCAAATCTGGAGGGTTGATAGGTCCTTCAGATCCATGGCTTTGGTCATGATTTCGAAGAGATTGATGCCGCTATCAAGAAGAGTGCTGGCAACCCGAAGGGTCTGAGATGTAACGTTGGCCGTTCGAAAGCCTAGCGTGTCCGTCAGCAAGCCGGTCAGCAAACACGTGGATATATCGCCTGTCAATTCGGCGCCGAGCTGAGGAAAAATCTCGAACAGAATTTCAGTAGTGGCATTAGAGGTGGCATCTATGACATTGATCTCGCCATAGCGTGTATTGGTTATATGATGGTCGATATTGATGATGGGCGGGATCGGATTCGACAGTTCAGTATAGGCCTTTCCCATTCGTTCGACATCACCACAATCGAGACTGATTATTAGGTCATAATCCAACGATCTATCAGGTTCGGTCGCTACGATGTCAGCTAGGGGAAGGAATTGAAAACGCCTGGGGAGGCCATCGTCACATACCAGGGTGAATTGTTTGCCGAATTGGGTTAGGGCAACTCCAGTAGCTGTAAGAGAGCCAACAGCATCCCCATCTGGTGAAATATGCGTGATAACCAGGATCTTGTTGGCTTCAGTTATTGACCGGCCAATCAACTCAATTGTAGAATTGTCAGGCACCCCTATTCATCTCCTGCTTCCTCTATTTCATCTGGGATGTCTAGATTATCTAACAGCTGCCCGATATGCTCTGCGTGGGCAATGGATGGATCCCAGTGAAAGTGCAAACGAGGGGTGGTTCTAAGCGTAATCCGGCTGGCGAGCTCGCTGCGAAAGTAGCCGGATGCTCTATCCAAGGCTGCCATCACCTCTTCTTTCCGGGAATCATCGCCTAATGCATTGACATAGACGTCCGCATATTGAAGCTCCCGATCGATTTCAACCGCTGTAATGGTGATGCCTTGCAGCCGGGGATCGCGTATATCTCTAATAGCGAGAGTGCTCAAGATCATTCGAATTTGTTCGGCCGTCCGTTGTTGACGAATCTTGCTCATCCGCTAACCCGCTCTTCAACGAAAAATTCGAGAATATCACCCGCCTCAATATTGCTCCAGCGATCAATGCTGACCCCAAATTCGAAGCCTGATTTTACCTCTCGGACGTTTTCCTGCAGGTGTTTTAAACTGCCTACATTGCCTGTGTGGAGCAGCGCCGAATCACGCACTACTCGTACTCGGGAGTTTCGTCTTGCTTCGCCTGTACGCATAAAACATCCGGCAATCACACCGGCACTCTTAATCCTAAATACCTGGCGAACTTCGGCGCGGCCAATGATTACATCCTGATATACCGGTGCAAGCATTCCCTTCAAGGCTTTATCAACATCTTCGATCAGCTTGTAAATGATGTTGTAGGTATTTATTTCAACTTGTTCGCTGGTGGCGGCCGCTCTTACCGCCTGGTCTACATCAACGTTGAAACCCAGAATGACCGCATCTGATGCAGACGCCAGCATAATGTCGTTTTCGGTGATGTTGCCGGTGGCAGCGCGAAGTATCTCTAGTTCTACTTCCTCGGTACCGAGTCCTTCAAGCGAATTGACCAGCGGTTCTAAAGAGCCCTGGACGTCTGCTTTCACGATCAGATTTAGCGATTTAGCGTCCCCCTCCTGGAGTCTTTCAAAGAAATCGTCCAGGCTAATCGGGGCTCGTCTTGTATCGATCTGGATCCCCACGGCAGCTGCATCTTCAACTATTCGCCGGGCGATCTTCTCGCTCTCTACGGTCCTGAATTGGTCTCCGGCTTCGGGGATTCCGTTTAGACCGGATACAGAAATAGGCATCGAGGGATCGGCCGACTCGATGGGCTGACCTTTAAAGTCATACATCGCCTTGATTCGGCCATAATGTTCGCCTACCAGCAATGTCTCTCCCAGCTTGAGGGTTCCGTTTTGGACCAACAGCGTGGCCATCACTCCCCGCCCTCGCTCCATTCGCGCCTCCAAGACCGTACCAGTCGGTGCGGCATTCGGATTGGCGCGAGGATCCAATTCTTCGGCGGTTAGAACAATCGCCTCCAGTAAATCCTCGATACCTTCTTGTTCTTTCGCTGATACCGGTATGACGAGTGTATCACCGTCCCACTGATCCGGGATTAGTCCAACTTCAGATAGCTGCTGCAGCACCTTATTTGGATTCGCCGACTCTAGATCAGTCTTATTCATGGCGATCACAATCGGTACACCAGCAGCTCGGGCGTGATCGAGGGCCTCATGAGTTTGGGGCATCATGCCGTCGTCGGCTGCAATGACAAGAATTGCAATGTCTGTGGCCTGGGCACCCCTGGCACGCATAGCCGTAAAGGCTTCGTGACCAGGCGTATCCAAAAAGGTAATGACGCTGCCGCTATACCGGACCTGGTAAGCGCCAATATGCTGTGTTATTCCACCGGCCTCACCGGATTGCACATCTGTATCGCGTATGATATCCAGCAGCGACGTTTTGCCATGATCGACATGTCCTAACATCGTGATGACCGGTGGGCGAGAAATCAGATTCTCCTCTTCCTCTTCGGCCAAGATCTGTCGCCAGACCGGTTGATCGGCGGCTTCTTCCTCTTCTACAGCGACCTCTAAAACTAAGGGGACAGCATCGAAGCCCATCTCTTCGGCCACGATAGCTGCTGTGTCGAAGTCGATCTGTTGGTTGATGTTGGCCATGATGCCATTGTTCATCAACTCCTTGATCACATCGATTGGGCTGGCTTCCATTACATCAGCCAGCTCCCGGATAGTCAAGTAGTCAGGGATTTCAATGACGGTTTTTGTTTCTGTCATAATCAGCTAACCTGCTTCATGTTCTATTAAGTGAGTCTTTCCGCGATCAATCCAGTCAATGATTGATCCATTAAGCCCACTACCTCTCGTCAGAGGACGATCTTTCACCGCCCTAAGTTATCAATACGCTCGGTAATCAGCTAACACCTATGTCTTGCGACTTCGAATCTGGCAGATGCGAGGCAAGGGCTAATTTGTCTTCTTCCCTTACCTCGGTTTTAAGAGCCTGGTCAAGAACCTTGCTCTTAATCGCTGTATGCCAGCACTCAGATTTATCGCAAAGATATGCACCTCTGCCGTTTATCTTTCCCTTCGGATCTACCAGAACGACGCCTTCTTCGGTACGTACAATTCTGGTCAATCTTCGTTTGTCAATCTTTAATCGACAAACGACGCAAGTGCGCTGAGGTATGTGTTTCCTTCTAACCGTCTTCTTGACCAAAATCCCTAAAAGCGTGAGCTATCTGATTTCTGCCGGCAGAAATCAGATAGCGGATATTAGAGGTCGCTAGCTATATCTCATCCTCAAAGACCTCGTCGGTTTCCATGCCTTCATATTCTTCCCACTGAGGACGACGCCGGCCCGATTTTCTTTTCTTTTTCGCAACTACACGACCCAGCTGCTCGTCAAAGACGAGTTCTTTGCCCTTAGAACTAGCCTTCTCCTCTTCTTCTTTGATATCAACAGACTCGGTTTTGACAACGACCACTTTCTTCTTCTCCGGCTTAGTTTCAGGTTTTACCTCCACAAGGGATGTACCCAGGTCATCAATTGCGGGAACTATTTCCTTTTCAACCTCTGCCTCAATGATCGCTTCCTCAACCTGCTCTTCGAC
>Ga0307379_10011634_pt1 | contig 11529 bp, 14 predicted proteins | sample UN2MG_FD_202237 | JGI IMG/M metagenome (GOLD analysis project Ga0307379, IMG submission 202237) | Soil microbial communities from Risofladan, Vaasa, Finland - UN-2 | ecosystem: Environmental > Terrestrial > Soil > Coastal area > Acid sulfate soil | place: Finland: Risofladan, Vaasa | collected... | reverse complement strand
TCCAAAAGGAGAGAAGGGGAAACTTCTCCTCCTCCAGAAAATAGACCATACATTGGCAGAAAGGGAATAGGGAAATTGGCGTTGTTATCATGCGCAGAAAAAATAACCGTCATATCAAAAAAGCACGATGAGGATTATATCGGTGGAGTTATTGATAATTCTAGTTTGGATCAAGCAATAACTGACGATTTAACGCCGAACGAATAACAATTGGGAAATTGGGAGCTGACTACTTTTGGTTGGTACACGAAAAACCACGGCCGAGGTACTATTTTATATTTTGAAAATATCAAAGATGGGATAAAATATAGTTTGGTTTTTCTAAAAAAGATCATTGCCTTGTATTTCCGATTCTCTCTTTTGGATCCTTACTTCAAGATATTTCTCAACGACGAGGAGATTACTCTCGATTGCTTGAAGGATCTTATCTCAAAAACTGAGTTCCTATGGAAAATAAATGATCTCCAAGACCCATATGTTCAGAAGCTTCAAGAAACATTTACTTCGGATCGCAATGAAGAAAAACAGCTTAGTGTAAAAGAAATAAACATTAAGGGATTTATTGCCTCTGTCGAAAAACCAAGAGATCTAAAAATAATTACTACCGACGAAAGGGTGGGCATTGACCTTTTCGTCAATGGAAGATTGAGGGAGAGAAATATTTTAAAGTACATTCCCACAGCTAGGGTGGTAGAAAATTACTTGTATGGACAAATTCATTTTAACGACTTGGACGATGAGAAGGATAGATTCACCAGTAGTCGCGAAAGCATCATTGCTAATGATCCCAAGTACAAGAAGCTTCTGGATTCCTTGAGAGATAAGGTTATAAATACAATTCTCAAAGATTGGGATGTTTGGAGAAGAAAGCATAAAGGGGATGGCGATTCGGAGAATACAAGTATCTCTAAAAAAGAGAGAAAGGCTGAGGAATTATATAACGTAGTTTCCGAAGAATATATTCTACCCAAAGATTCGGAAAACAGGAAAAAAGTAAATGATTGGGTCACGGATTTGGGTGAAGATGCAAAGTTTAATATTCCTTCCTATGCGGAATGTTTCATTTCTGAAAACTTAATTAGGAAGTATATTCAAGAAAAGAAAATTCCTTTATCCAAAGAAGCAAAGATTGAAATTTCGAAATGTCAAAAAAAAGAAACGGCTAATAAAAATACAGGAAATATAAACATTGAAATTAGAAAGCAATGTTCTGATTTGAGTTATTTGGCTATGGATGATCTTGCCAATTTAGTTGATAAACCCCAAAATATCACAAAAGAAGCATGTCTTGCGAGAGACGCAAAAGAGTATAAACCCATTAGAGATGGTCTTGCACACACAGCTCTCTTGACTGATTCGGCAAAACAAAAATTAACAACGGTATACGAAAACATAAAAGAAAGGGTAAAAACACTATTGTCTAATAAAGATAAATAAGCAATGACTCATTTAAAAAAGACTAAAAAGGAAATCATTTCCTACAAGATGTCTCGTATAAGGGCAAAGGGATCGGAAATAGAAACGATCATGGGTAGTGCACTCTGGGCTTCTGGTTTACGCGGATATCGAAAAAATCAAAAAGGAGTGCTTGGCACTCCCGATTTTTGTTGGAAACGGCAGAAGATTGCGATTTTTTGCGATTCTTCTTTTTGGCATGGATTCAATTGGTCTGAGGAAAAGAAAAAAATAAAAGTAAGAAAAGATTTTTGGTATAAAAAAATCGAAGATAATATACGAAGAGATGAAGTAATAACTTTGCGCCTTAGGCAAGATGGTTGGAAGGTTTTTCGCTTCTGGGATTTCGAAATAAAAAAGGATGTATCAGCCTGTATTAATAAAATCACCCATGTTTTATTACGATAAAAATGAAGTCATAAGTGTTGGCGAATAGGTGCACAAAAGAATAATATACAATAATAAAAAATAGAAGTCTTTAAGGTTTGCGTGGAAAGCATTCAATGATTTGGTTATTTGTAATTTTTTGGAAAAGAGGCAAGAATGCCAGAATATAAAGGTTTACATTTATATAAATGGATGAAATGGATTAAAGGTGAAATTGTTCCCCCTCTTTGCGTTGAGCTTTTTTTAATAAATAACCGTAGTTATTTCCTTAATGGCGTTACCTACTGGGAAGACGATGATCCTATAGCAGTTCTTCGAATATGGGACCTTAGAATAATGACAGAGGATGATATTATTAAACTGAAAGAAGCGATGAATAATGCTCGGGATCGTAGGGAATATGGAGAGCCGACCAATATTCACAAAAAGTTAGATTGGGCAAACTTGCGGATTTCCAAAGATTATATTGCCTATGTCATTGAATGGCATGATCGATTATGGCCACTAGATAGCGAGATTGGATTTACTATAAAAATGAAAGATGAGTAAACAATACATATATTCTTGAATTATCCTATTCAACCAAAAGGGCAGGGGAGGAAAAACTGATTCCAAACAATTAACAAAAATTACAAATTATTTTTCAAAAAAAGAAGGACTTTTATTGTAGGCATAGTATATAAGATATAGAACCTATGGTTTTATTAGATAAAATATTAATAAAAAGGATTTTTATGTCAGAAGATCAGATTTATGAACTTATAAAAATGATCATAACGGCAATAGTTAGTCTATTTGGCGGTTATAAGTGGGCAAAAAGTACAATCAAAATTAATATATCACAAACACAATATAATGAGCTAAGAAACTCCATTAGTGTAAGTACAAAAGAAATTAGCTCACAAATTACCGAATTAAATAATACAATAAATGTAAATATTAAATCATCATCACAGTCTTCAGCAGTTTCTCCAGTAACTGTCTATAATATTACTCTTAATACATCCCAATCATCTGTTGGTTCTACTGGATCAGTATATAGTCCTCTAGCAGAGGCACTTAGGAGGAAAATAAATGGATAAACCTTTTTTACAATTTACTTTATTATGCGATGAAGTTATTCAAGATGAATTTACAAAAAAATTGTCGTTTATTGGCCTATTTGATAAGATACATTCAAATAAATTACCAATGATTCAAAGCAAAATGTATATTGTATCAAGATGGTTAAATATTTCAGATGAACTTGAGCATACGCAACACTTTAAGATACTTCTAGAGAAAGATGATAAAGAAATATATGATAGTAAAAAAACCGAAAAATCTTTTTCATTAAAAAATAAAAAGGATAATCATACAGTAATTGTAGGGATAAATAACTTAAACTTTGATCAATCAGGAAATTATTATATTGCATTTTTTTTAGATGAAGAAATCCAACCTCAGAAAATATATTTTGAAGTTGTCTTATTACAAGATCATTTATAATTGACATTAAAATTAATGATGTAGGATTTATTGTAAAAGAGCAGAGATTCTTTCTCTGATCCCAAAAAATAGACCTTCATATTTTACATATAAGGGGGGTCTTTTACCCCCATACATATAATCATAAGCGATCCCTCAAAATTTCTTCATATACGCAGTTCTGGTGCATCTTCAAAAATCACGGAAACCATTATAATATAAGGGTTACAGCGTTTTGTGTAAATAATATTTCAATAGTAAATATAGTAAATATTTATAAAAATTATAGTTTTTTTATAGTATCTTTATCGGAAAAAGGTAAAATATTGAAATATAATTGAAAATGAGATTGCCACGCTCTGATAAATCTGGGCTCGCAATGACATTATACGAGATTGCCACGCACCCAAAGCGGTGCTCGCAATGACAGTTGGATGGATTCCCGCTTTTGCGGGAATAACATAAAGAGAGCAGGAAAAACATAAGCATAGCGGGAATAAATAAGTTGTTAGTGAATAGCGAATAGTCGTTAGTAGGAAAAAGCAAATTAGCGTATAGGAATAGCGTATAGTTATAGTGTAGGCTATAAGTGTGGGAAGAAATAATATAAATGCAAAAGATAAAAGATAAAACGGAATAATGAGATTGCCCCACTTTCTTCGAAAGTTCGTAATGACATTTTACGAGATTGCCACGCACCCAAAGTGGTGCTCGCAATGACAGATAGAAGGAATAATATAATAATAAAATAGGGTGTCCGGAGAATTTTATCTTTTTTTGTAATTTTACAACGTCCTATAATATATCTTATGTAAAGTAATCTTAAAATTCATTAAAAGCCCGAATACCCACTAATATTTAATTGTGCTTAATGTGGATATTTGAGTACCATGAGGTTGTCCTCCTTTATTTATTTATATTGATAAACCTATTAATTTTTTCAATAATGGCCGGATTAATGGGTTTGCTAGTACCGTGTACATAATTATTATATGCATTATAGCTAACTCCAAGTAAACTGGCCATTTGTGTAGGCTGTATTTTCTGCTTTTTAGCGATCTCAATCACTTTTTTTATTCTATCATCTATCACTCTTACTCTTACTCTGGTTTTTTTTGCTTTCTTTTCCATCTTCACGTCCTTTTTGTTTTATATTTTTATAACATCTTTCATACAATATTATAGCATAGAATTATTTTTTTGTCAACATCTTTTTCTTTTAAATATTTTATCTCATAAAAGCAAGATTGTTATCAAAATTGGATTCTATTATTTTTAGCTCTTTATATACTTCCTCTATGTTAGCCAATTCGTCATTCAAATATTCAGGTAAATATCTATAATTTCTGGTTCCTATAAAGGTTACGTTCTTTTCTAAAATATATCCGTATTCATTGATTAATGCTATATTTATATCATATATATCATTATTTCTTTTTATTACTACGTCGCATCTTTTATAGTTGAATTTTACAGTCATTTCAAAAGAGATAATATCTCTGTTAGTTATTTTTTGCCCCACCCTACTACCCCCTTAACAGATATTTTTTTTATTTATGTATATATTATACTACATTATTATTACATTTAAGTCAACAATCCTTCTTTTTTTTCTAACTACCCCACTAAAGTTTACACTAACTCTTTTTTGTAAATATCTTTTAATATAAATATCGAAAAAACGCTGTAACCCTTATAAATAAAGGGTTTCCATAATTTTTAAATATACTCCAGAACTGCGTATACGAAGAAATTTTGAGGGATCGCTTATGATTTACGTTTAGGGGTAAAAGACCCCCTTTATATGCAAAATACGAAGGGTTATTTTTTTTGGGGTCAGATACCCACCCTCTGCTCTTTATATTGTATTAAATTTTTAACATTCCCTTATTAAAAAGATAATAACCATTGCCAGTAGTTAAATAACTAATATTTGCTATTTCCTGAAGATTTATAAACAATTCATTTTTATTATCTTTATTAATAATTTCCGCTAAATCCACAACTTTTTCTTGAAGAGCATCGAATAATCTATTTGGAATTTTCATAGCTCTATCCTGTCCTCTTATTGAAGCATCTACTCTTGCACTAATTGATAAACAAGCATTTTGGAGAACCGTATGTATTAAAACAAGTGTAGGATTAAATTCCAAATTAAAAATTCTATTCATAATAGAATAAGTAGCACTGAAGAAATAAATTTTTTCATCAAGATCACTAGTTTCTGTCATTTTTTTAGCTATACTTTTTAATTCTTCAACAATAATTTCCTTATACTGTTTTGATATATTCATATTTATAAATAACCCCCTTATGACCTATTGTCACTATTTTAATCTTAAGCAACTGCTACTGGTTCTATTGGCATTACTTTGTCTTTATCAACTGTTGATCTGTAAAGTTCTTTTAATATTTCCATACTATTCGTATCCTGATTTATACTTTTTAGATCTTCATAATCTTTTATCTCTTTTTCAGCTTTTGTAATATGTGCAATGTGTCTTTCTGAAAGAATTTCCGTATCCGAATACCTTTTAAGCAATAATTTTTCTATTGCTGTATTTATATGTATTTTTTGAGCTTCATTATAATTATATTTATTTTCTGCTACCTCTAACAACCATGGAAATAGTTTAATAAATCGCATCAAAGCGATTCCTGCAGAAGAAGGATAATTAGTACTATTTTTCCATTTTGTAAGTGTACGTTGAGGCATTTCTAATGCTCGTTCAATGGAAGACATGCTCATTTTATTATCAGTAAAGTCATTTAAGATATTTTTAATACTTTTTTGTTTTAAATTTTTAATCGTTTCTTCTATTAGAGTTTCATTCTGATCAAAAAAATCACCTTGCGATCCACATGAAGCACAAACATTTTGTTTTATTTCTATATTAACCTCATCTGCAAAGGGTTCTTTTATTGAAATATTTCTTTTATTTTCTATAATTGCTTCAGATCCACATTCCGGACATCTTTTTATATTCATATTTTCCCTCCCAATTTATTAATTATATCAGCCTTATTTATCACATTTCGCATTGCATCGTTCATATTTTTAGATAAATGAAAAGACTTAATAATCCATTTATTTCTTTTATTATTATACCTAAAAGCTATAAATCCTAATTTTCCCCATGATGTAAATTCATAATTGTCAATCATTATTATTACATTTTTATTGGGATTATTTTTCCATTCATTACTGTAAAGATAATGTAAATTTTCCAACCCATTATTTTCAATGAAATCTAAAATTTGTTTTTTACCACGTAATCTAAAGTAATTATCAGCATCTGCAAGAACATCATTAGGTATATATATTAAATCTTTATTTTTACATGCTTTTTTGAAGTTTTCGAAATCATAATGTGGGTAATTTCTTTTTTTCTTATTATACATTATGTTTACCTAAAAATCAAATTAATTATACTTAAAGTTACAAAATATTTAATATATTGATACTTAACATATATTTATATAAGGAATCATATTTTCTCTACCCTGCCCTTTTGGCTTATTTAAGTATTTGATTTTTCAGGGTGTATTCCATTAAAAATTTTATATTTATTGCATACCCTATGCCGGTACTTATAAAAGTATCCAGTGTTTTAACGGTTTCCTTAATAGCCTGTAGTGGATCAACCCCCATAAAATGAACAAAACCTTGCTTCTCGGTATTTTCGATATGTACTGTTAAGTCTTCCAATGCTTTTGATATACCACCTTCGCGCATACTAACTATTCCAATTACTTTTCCATCATTAGATATTAGTGCACCACCAGAATTACCTTTATTAATTGAACCTTGAATACAAATTACACTTCTAATGTCATCTATACCAGAAATCATTCCTTTATGAGTTATTAGAACTGGGGTAAAAAGAGGATATCCTGAGAAATAACAGTCTGAGCCAATTTTGATTGTTTTTATATCTTTATCAGAAAATTGAAGGACATAATTTTTAAGATTTGTTGGCTTCTTAGTGAGTTTTAAAACTGCAAAGTCTTTATACAAAGGAGAAGGATCTTTTTGAGTAGGTGGGGAAATACAATTAGCGTGAATATTCTCTCCTGTTATTGTGGTAATTTGTAAATCTGGGTATATATTCCAATTAATCTGTTGTCCATTTTGGTTAATCGAAGCAATCACGTGAAAACATGTAGCTATTAAATCATCTGAAATAAAAAAACCTGATCCAAACGAATTGCCATCCTTACTATAAATTTTAACACAACTATTTCTTGATGATTCAATTATATCTATCTGTTCTCCAGCATATATAAAAGTAATATTTAAAAAAAATAAGACAAAAAATAAAAGGAACTTAGATAAATTCATTTTAAACCTTTCTACAAATAAGAAAATTAAAAAACTGCCAACCCTTTTCTTCTTCAAAGTAGTTGGTGATAGATTGTAAAAATGTAATTTATTTTATTCCTATTTTATATATACGATATAAATCTCAAAAGTCCTTCTTTTTTAAAAAACTTATTTTAATTTATTTGTTAATCGTTTGGAAATAGTCTTCCCTCCCCCTGCCCTTTTGGTTGATTGGGGTTATTATCTGCATAAAAATGTTGTAAACTCTTTATATCTGAAGTGGTAGCGTCTATTTATTCCTTTATTTCTAAAAGATGAAAGTGCAAAAAATTAAACAATAGTATATTCCAAAAGTTCATCTATTTCATTTTCTATTACATGTAATTTTTGTATTAAGCTTTTCAATGGATTCAACTTTTGTATTATTCTTTTCTGCTCATCTATATCTGGAATTTGAATTATTTGTCTTTCTGCATACTCTTTACTAAAAGTTGCATTATCACTTTTCGATGTAACAATCTTCCAGAATAGTCCTTGATATTCATTTATGAACCATTCAAGGTTTATTTTGTCTTTCCACGCCTTCTTTGGTGTGAGGACATAAGCATGGTCATTTGTTGTAAATTTGTCTCTTGTAATATATCTCATTGTACCTGCATATCCATTTCTTGCTACAAGTATAGTAGGTCCTTCAAATATCTTTAATTTTTTATTATTTGGTTTTGCATTTTTAGAAATAAATCCCATAGCAGTTCTTTCTAATGTAGCACTTGTTAATATCTCAATCTTATCCTCCTCAATCTCTGGAAGATTGTGATATATAAACTCTTCTGTCAACCCACTATTACCTCCACGAATATTGAAGACACTAGATATTTCTTGTTCCTCTCCTTGAGCGATATTATCAGTTCGTAATAATGATTGACATTGAAAAATAGCCTCAACAATAGTTTGTTGTGTTTCTTCACACATATTTCTAAGAGTTGCTATTTCATCCTGTACACACTTATCAATCTTTTCAAAATTTATTCTATAAATAATTTCTGCACTGATATTTCTTTGTCCTTTTAATTCACCTCTTGAATATCTTTCAAGTTTTTTAGCCAAATACTGTTCAACCCATTTTAAATTAAAATCCTTTTCAAATTTTTTCTTCGGTTGAAGATATAATACATTTTCGGTAACAATATATTTAGGATATTTAGTTATTTGAGTCTTACCCGCTTTTCCAACTCTAACTATAAGTATTGCAGGTTTTTCTAGTATTATTCCTTTATCTTTTGCGTAATTATAAGAAATATGATCAAAAACTGAAAATTTATCTGATGTTGCAGAAATGATTGGTATGTCTCCATACAAATTATATGCAAGTTCTTCTGTTATTCCACTACTTCCTCTACCAACTTTAAAAAATATTTTAACTGTTTTATCGGTCACTTTAAACTATCCAATCTATCTAAAAGATTTGAGATATCTATTTTTATCTCTTTAAGATTTTTAGTGTATTGTTCTTTCGATATAGGTTTTTCGACAATAGGACGCAAATAAAATTCGCTAAGTAAATCATGAAAATTATGTTCTTCAATTTTATCCATCTCGACATATCCATATTTCATTCCTGTTAAACCTTCTTCTTTTTCTCGTTTATTTACCTTGCGTTCATATTTATTATGCTCCTTATTAAATCTTGGATGGTTGAAAGAGTATAATCTTGCAAGATTAACAGCTTCATTAAACTTTTCTTCAAGTTCGCCTAAATCATCGTGATATTTAGTCTTATATCGTTTATCACTATTAGCATATCCATCATAATCAACAATAAAATGCCAGATCGGATAATCTTGCTTTTGTCCAATTTCACCTTTCTGTTTCTTTTGCATGAAAAGTATATAAGTTTTTTCTTTAGTATAAGGTGCAAATGCAAATTTTGTAAGGGAGATAATGGCATATATGTTACAATAGTCAAGGAGTTTGATACGAAAGTTCTCTCGGGATGGTGCCTCAAGAGCACCATCGTTGACTACAACTGCGATTTCTCCACCTGGTTTTGTAGCATCCACCATTTTTTCTACAAAGAGCAACTCATAACGTTTTTCATTTGTAAATTTAAAATCTTCAATCTTTGCAGCCCCATCATATGAACCCATAGGGGGATTTGCTAAAATATACTCAAACTCGTTTTCCTTCCATAAGATTTTTTCGTTCCATCCAACAAGCGAGTCATCTATATCGTAAATGTGTGTGTGCCCATCGCCTACAAGAAACATATTAAGTTTTGTTCGGGCAACGGATTTGGGATCATTATCCAAGCCCCAAAATGTATCTTCAGTTAGTTTCTTTTTAGTTAAATTGTTAATCCTACTATTCTTTGAGTAATTATTTATAAGAGTTTTGTAAGCTTCTGTTAAAAATCCACCTGTACCACAAGCAGGATCACAAATCTTTAAATCACGCCCGGTAATCTCATTTCTCAATAGCAAGCGTGCTACGAATCCTGTAATATGCCTTCGTGTGTAAAACTCACCAAACTCTTTTTTCTTTGTTTGAGAAGCGAATTCTTCGTAGATTGCTCCGAATACATCAAAACTACAACCATGAAAATGAAATCTATTTATCTCATCATAAATTTGTTTGTAATGTTCATCTTTTAGTTTATTAGAAAAATTTACTAAATCTTTGAAGTCACGATATGGAGAAATTGTACTATTAAAAATATGTTCAACTGAAATTTCAAAATCACCTACAAAATCACCTTTTTCTTTTCCATAATCATCCCAAATTTTCACTTTATCAGGCAATTTCCGATGTTCAGATTCCTTTTCACCAATATATTTTAACACGACAAAACTTACCGTTGGATCAATACGTTCATCACCCTTTTTAAGTCCACATGACCGGTAAATATCTGCAAGTTTCTTTAAGGAGGTTCTAAATTTAGATTCTGAAAATGGAGCAGTTTCTTTGCTTGCCTTATGAATAACATATGAATTTTCCATATTAACTTGTGTTTGAATCTTCTCAAAAATCTGTAATATTTGAAGTCGTGTAAGAATCTTTCCATCTAAAGAAATTTCTTCGTCATTATAAGAATTGTAAAATCGAAAATTTGTCGTGCAGTTTGTAATAATGTAATAATTTAAACCATGCCTTTTTGCCTTTTCTCTTCCTTGTTTCATTGCATCTCGCCAGTCTATATCACCAATTTCACAATTACGATGTTTAGCTTCAATAAGAGCAACGATATTGCTTTCAAAATCCTTGTGTGTCTGTTCGTTTCTCGAAATCCATACATCACCTCGTTTTTTGCCAGTTTTTTCCGTTGTTACATTAATCTTACATTGTTGATGTATGATACCAAAATTTTCTAAGCAAGGTATGAGAAACTGAATAATGTCGTTGGTTTCTTCTTTTTTCATTGTCCTGTCATTCTCTTAAATAGTTTTTTAGACTTTTCACAAAACTAAATTCTTTTTGCCACCATTTATCTGACTTAAAATAACCAAATTACTTCCTTTATGCTCCTACAACAGCATGTTTTACAAAGTACTTCGTTATTAAAATAGAATATTTCTATATTCCCTATACGACAAATCTTTCAAAAACCCTCTTTTTTTAAAAAAATTATTACAATTTATCTGCTAATATAAATCTCTACTCCCTGGCTAGAATTTATCCCGACTTTTTTACCATACTCATCAAAAAATACTACAGTAGGATATTTATCTTCTTCTAAATGTTCCCCTACCCATCCCATTTCTGTTGCGAATAAAATAAAATTTATTTAATTATTGTATCTTGTTTCAATGGTAAACATTAACTACCAATTCATTAATTTTTATTGAATTTGCCTGTTTACCAAAAGTTTCAATTAAAGCATAATCAGAATGGCTTTGACC
>Ga0307379_10011633_pt1 | contig 11529 bp, 7 predicted proteins | sample UN2MG_FD_202237 | JGI IMG/M metagenome (GOLD analysis project Ga0307379, IMG submission 202237) | Soil microbial communities from Risofladan, Vaasa, Finland - UN-2 | ecosystem: Environmental > Terrestrial > Soil > Coastal area > Acid sulfate soil | place: Finland: Risofladan, Vaasa | collected... | reverse complement strand
CTGCTGTGGAAGAAACGCGGCGGACCGAACCCAGAAATGGTGCTGGGCAACGACCGTCTGATTTCACGATGGCCGGCTCGCGGCGGGCCGGTCGTCCGGGGCGTCCAGGTCCGGAGCGTCCGGGGCGGCGTTGTCTATTTCGGGGCGGGGATATGGCCGTCCGAGGGCATCTACCTATACGCCATCGATGCATCTACGGGCGAGACACTCTGGGTCAACGATTCATCCGGCAGTCTGGTTCTCGAACAGCCGCATGGTGGAAACAGAGCCCACAGCGGAGTCTCGATACAGGGATACCTCGCCATCGCGGGCAATTCGCTGGTCGTCCCCACGGGGCGGGCCACGCCAGCGGTTTTCGACGGCGAATCGGGCGAGTTCCGATATTTTCACCTCATGAAATTGGGCGCTGGAGGGGGAAATCGAAAGGGCGCGGGGCCCTTTGTCACTTTTATCGATGAGAATCTCTATGTTGTTGAAGATGACGTATTCCAGGCTTCGGACGGGCGCTTTCTGGCGCGCGGACTGCCCGTGTCGTCTACCGCTGTACTGCCGGACATGCTGGTATTCACACGAGGCCATGAGATCAGGGCCATCGAAAAGTCATCGCTGTGGGTCGAGGAACAGGAGCCCAACAGTCCCCCCGTGCGCAAGTTGTCCCTCAATGGCATTGCCTGGAGCATTGCCTGTTCGGACCCGGTCGGGGCCTCGGTCGTGCGCGCGAGCGCTTCGAATGAAACGTCGGATTGGCCGGCGGCGACGCAAGTGACAAATCCGCCTCTGGTGGTCGCCGGACATACGATCGTAGCCGGTACGCTCAACAGCAAGATCGTAACCGCGGACATAGAGTCGAGAGCCGTTGTCACAACAACCGAGCTTGACGGCCTGGCCCTCGGTCTGGCTGTTGCGGAAGGAGCCCTTTACGTCGGCACGGACAAGGGCACGATCTACTGTTTTGTTCCCGCAGAACGTGGCGAGGCCGGCCCGCCGGATGACCAACAGGTGCCCCCGGAACCTTACCGAGTCAAGACACCGTATCACAATATGGCGCAAGAGATCATCGGGACAACCGGCATTACCGAGGGCTATTGCGTCGATCTTGCATGTGGGGACGGGGACCTGGCCCACGCCCTTGCCAAAGCGAGTGAACTCCACATCATCGCCGTTGATGACGATCCCCTCCAGGTTGCCCTGGCTCGCAGAAGGCTGAGCGAGGCCGGATTGTACGGCACACAAGTGACTGTCCTGCAAAGGGATCCTTCCGACACTGGCTTGCCCTCGCGCTTCGTAAGACTCGTCGTGTCGGGGCGGTCCGTGATCGAAGGCCCGCAGGCGGTATCCGCAGAAGAAATGAGGCGGCTGCTCCATCCATACAGCGGCACGGCACTGATCGGCAAATCCGGCAATCTCCAACAAACCACCGGCCAGCCGCCGGCGGACGCAGGCGAATGGACACATCAGTATGCCGATGCGGCAAATACCTTGTGCTCGACCGACGGTCTGGCGGCAGCTCCCCTGAAGATGCAGTGGTTCACGGATTTCGGGGTCCGGTTGCCGAGCCGGCACGGACGCGGCCCCGCGCCGTTATGCAAGGACGGAATCATGGTCATCGAAGCCCTTGACGGCTTGCTCACCGTTGATGCCTATAGCGGGCGCTGGCTTTGGTACTATGAAATGGAGAACATTCTTGAGCCCTATGATCAGGAACATCTCCTGGGAACATCGGGCACCGGAAGCAATATGTGTCTTGCCGATGACAGCGTGTTTGTTCGCCGGGGCGCGCAATGTCTGCGCATCAGTATGAAGACCGGTAACCTGATCCGGGAGTACGCCATGCCGGAAGAAAACGGCGTCTGGGGATTCATTGCTTGTGACCGGGGCATTCTCTACGGCACGAGCGCCGACCGGACGCATGTTGTGCGACAGCTCTACAGGGACGTATCAACTATGGAGGATATGCTGACCCAGTCCCGCAGCTTGTTTGCTCTGGACATAGAGACAGGCGAGACCCGATGGGTTTATGAGGCCGCCGAGTCGATACGCCATAACGCTATCGCTATCTGCGGCGGCAGGGTCTATCTGATAGACAAGCCTAAAGAGATCGAGGATCTTCCCGGCAAAGACGTACGGAGGGGCAATGACTACGTGAATCCTCGCGCCGAACAGCCAACGGTGCCCCGCCTGGTGTGTCTTGATGCCGAGACTGGCGACGTCCTGTGGGAGCAGAGTGAGGACATCTACGGCACCGCTCTTGCGGCCAGCTCGAAGCACAACGTGCTGCTCATGAGTTATCAGTATTCACAACGCTCGTTTCAACTGCCATCTGAGAAGGGAGACCGGCTTACCGGATTCCGCACGACCGATGGAAAACGCATGTGGGACACAACGGAGCGTTACATATCCCGCCCCATCATCAACGGTTCGACAATCTACGCACAACCATACTCCTACGACCTGCTCACCGGAACACGTAACGCGGACTTTGTACTTGAGGGTCGCCAACCGGGAGGCTGCGGCATCATTACGGGGTCCACCAATCTCCTGCTCTATCGGTCCGGAACGCTGGGGTATACGGATCTGTCGAGCGGCTCGGCGACCCAAAACTACGGACCCGCGCGCCCCGGGTGCTGGATCAACGCCATCGTAGCAGGCGGCTTGGTGCTGATGCCCGACGCCACCGATCGCTGTACTTGCAGCTACCTCATGAAGGCCTCAATAGCATTGGGTCCGGCAGACGAAGGAGTGACGTCACAGAGATAACACTGTCTTCAATTTCCTGTGACAGCATGTGCGAAAAGATTTGACCAGCGCTCATACCATATCGGAACAGCCCTAGGCTTCACTAATCGCTCTGTTCCCGCGTTTGGCGCCGACAATTTGCCTGCCCTTGTCAAACGAGCTGCGGCAGTTGGATCGGCTGATCTGCAAACTCCAAGAGACGCCAGGATGTCGTAGAGTTCACCTACGAAGAGCTCAAAGTCAAATACTAAGATCCCTGTTGCCACAATTTTTTTGAGGCATCCACGTTACGACCTATCAGCCACGCTTCGTAGCTTATCTGAACATTCGTGCGGCCAAGTCCTTTGGCAAGAATGAGCATTCTGAGTCAATCGATTCTACCCGTTGCGGCATAATGGTACAGCAAACCCCAAGCCTTCGCGGCAATTTTCTTCTTCGAGGCAAGTAAGTCTCTAATTCCCTCAACATCCAGCAACAATACCTCGATGTCCTCGGTGTCCTCCGACCATCTGTCCGATGCCTCTCCTTTTGCCTCGACCAAAACCATATGGCCGGACTCGTCGGTCAACCCGGCAGATGAAAAGACAGGCAAACTGATATGATTGATCTTGACAAGGTCCAGACCAGTATCTTCTTTTAGTTCCCTTGATACTGCTGCAGCAATATCTTCACCGTCATCAATCAGACCAGTAGGAAAACCATACTCATAATCCCAGATCGGCACCCTAAATTCCTTCGTCACTACAAGTCTTTTACCTTCGTCAACGTTGATGGTTGGAACTATGACCACAATGTCAGCTTTGGTCGCATCTTCTATCGGACGATTCTTCCTCGAGCACATAAGCCAGGACCTATCCGGTTGCCCCTTTCGTGTGAAACGAACTTCAAAGAGGTTGAGCCAGCTACAATCTGTCAATTTGTTTAGCCTATAGCCGGACATAAATGTACACCCATAAATCTCTATTCAAAAATCATGTACATTGACAGGGCACCATATAGCAGCGGCGAGTTAGAATCGCATTTGATCTCTACCGAATTCCCTATAAGCCTTGAACAAGGCGGTGATGTTCTCGATCGGTGTGTCGGCCTGAATGTTGTGTGCGGTGCAAAAAATGTAGCCGCCATTGCCGGCTAACTTTTTTACACGATCTTTCACCTCGTTTCGGACATCTTCGGAGTTTCCATAGGGCATTGTCTTCTGAATGGATATTCCACCATGGAAGCAGATTCTGTCACCGTACTCTTCTTTTATTCTCTGGTAGTCCATCTGGGCACAATCCGGCTGGATAGGATTTAAGATATCCAGACCGGATTCTACAAGATCAGGCAATAACTGCGTGACACACCCACAAGTATGGTGGGCCACTTTGCAGCCAAACTCATGGCCGATATTGACAAACCGATCGAAGCCTTTTTTCAGAAGATATCGCCACGTATCGACGGGAAAGAACGTGTTGTCCTGTGTACCGAAGTCATCGCCAGTGAAGAAGATATCGATGTTTCCTCCAGCGGCCTGTAACGTTCTGCGAGCGTATTCGCTGTAGAACTCAGCAATTTTGTGGAAGATCGTCTTTGCGACTTCAGTGTTCGTCATGACATCCATCAAGATCTGCTCAACGCCTCGCACGTACATGGCAGGTTTCAGCTGTGCACATCGGTTGAGCCTGTCGCCCATGAATACCACTACCTTACCTGTCTCGCGGGCCTCCGCAGCCTGTTGCCTTACGCACTCATAGTCGAAGTGTTCGGGCCTGGGCCATTTAGCATAGTTTTCGATTTCGTTGACAGAAGTTGCCTTTTGAAGGGGATACAGGACAACTTCGCTGTAGGTACCTGCCTTGGCACCTTCGCCATATGAGACCGATTTTCTTATGACGCCGAAGAGGTCTTCCTGTGAACCGTCTTGGCGAATTGTCTGCCCCGGCCCGATGTATTTTGGACCTTCGATATATCTGAAATCAACATCGAATTGCTGAAGCAATTGCTCCTGCGATGAAAAACCAAAGTGTTTCAACAGCTTGGCATTGACTTCCGAAGTCGCCCAGTAATCGATAGGGACCCTGTCGGGTTGTTTGTGAGCCATAGCGAGTTTGAAACGCTGCCTTGAATCCATAAACAAATGCCCCCTCTAATCGACAGTACGAGTTTTAGGTCCAGCCTTCCAAATCAGGCAAACCAACAGAGCACCCAAGATAGCGGCCAAACCGAATAATACAAAGGTAAACCCATAACCGCATCTCATTATCAATACCCCGGCGCCCCAGCCGGCGAGACTTGCACCGATATAACCCATCCCATCGATGAAGCCGGCTGCTCCTGCGGCACCTGACTTTTTCCCGAAGTCTTGAGCGGCATGGCCGACCATTAGAATATGTGGGCCGTAAGTGCAAAAGCCGATAGCAGCGATTATGAATATGACCAGGCCGGTATTGCCCGGGTCGAGATATGGAAAAACAATTGAGCATATGCCCAACAATGTCAGCAGCAAGGCGATTACCGGCGCCCGTCTTCCTTTGAAGAAGCGATCTGTAGCCCAACCGGCAGTGACGGCGCCGGCGGAACCTGCTAAAGGATGAATAATTCGCTTCATAACCTCTTTGAAGCCAAAGCCTCCAGTACCGATCGACTCACCGCTTTCAGCAAGAAATTCCGGAAGCCAGTTGACAAAGCCGTAACGGTTCATATCCAGAAGAAAAAACGTCAAAGCTACGATCCAGATGTAAGGATTCTTGAGGGTCCGCGCAATATTTTGGACAATGGTGCGTTGACTTTTTCCAGCAGATTCAATTTCGGAGTGATCATCAGCTTCAACCGTAGGCAAACCTACATCTTCAGGCGTATTTCTAATATAGGGCTTGCTGAACAAGCCTTGTAGGGTTCTTAACGGATTCTATCATCAGCGGGCCAGAGTCGTTGCTCCCATTGCATCCGGCTGTAAGTCCGCCACACTATCCGACGCAAGCTCGTCCACACTAACATGCAAACGTCAACAATAAACAAAAGAACCTGAGAGAGGATTTTCTCCAGATTCATCACGATGAAAGACACCATGATCACGGCTTCCGAGGTTTCAGCCAGCTTAGCCATCACACGGTCCAAAGTAAAGCGGCGTTTGGCTTGACCGAACTTGCCTTCAATCGCTATCCGGTCCAATTCATCCTGCCTTTGCTGATGCCTGGCCTGCTCCAACTGAGCTTTATTGGATGCGGTGACTTGTTGGGGCCTGCCAAGGGGACGCCCCGAAAGCCGAATACCCTTGTCTTTACAATAACAACGATTCTCACGGGTTCGATATATCTTGTCGGCATGGACCGATTCAGGATAGCAACCGAAACGTCGATGATAATGTTCTACCTGAGCGACTAAGTCTGCCGATTCATTAAAGGCGTCCCAGCTCGGGGTGTCCACAAAACTGAAACCATCCACAAGGCTCACCTTTGTTCTCTTGATCCCGTGAATTGAACACGATCGACTCATTAATCCTGGCCAGCGTGTCCTTATCGAATCGCTTTCGGAAATGGCTCATCAGAGAATGATGAAAAGGTTCCTCATCCTTGTACTCAGGAAAACCCAGGAAGTATTGAAGGTACGGGTTCTCTCGTATCTGCTCAACGGTCTCACGGTCCGTGGTGCCCAGGCGTTCCTTAATAATCAGGGCGCCCAGAGCAATACGAGCCGATTTAGCGGGATTGCCCGTCCCGCTATCTGCAAAGATGGCCGCATACTGCTGTTCAATCTCCTGCCAGGGGATTTGTTTCGAAAGAATGACCCAGCGATTCGCACTTCTGAGCTTGCCACCGAAGGGCAGGTAAAAGTTCTCAAATACCAACTGATTGGAATTGTCTTTGCGATACATCCGTGACCTCCATGTGCAAGCCTTTTGAGCGTTTTGCTGTGAAATCCCTTCACTTGCACCATTATAAATAGGATGTATCGACAAGTAAACAATAAACTTAACTGTTAATCAGCAAGCCCTAACTATGCTACAGTCTCCGAAAGTACTATTTTTCTTCGTGGTGAAGATATTGTTTTTTCACGATAACCGCCAGCCGCGAATAGGAAGATCTTTTCGACACAAACGGAAACTGCTTTTGTGACGGTATTAATGAGTTATCTTTATTTGGTTGAGGCCGAAGGGTGCGTTAGGATTTCAATCAGCATGGGCGAAGCCCATCCTACTTTTTTCGAGTAGAAGCTAACTTTTAATTCTCAGCTTCCTTATCATTCTTGCCGGCATACCAGCGTTTTGGCACATCTTCGCCTTCGGAATATGCGATTGGAGATACATGGCCGTCTAACCAGAGGGTATTACAATGGCCGCTTTCGTATTTTCCCGAGCGGTTATGACGATATATTTCAAAGATCGCATTTTCATAAAATTGCCCGCCCCAACTGGCGCCGCCCGGCCGCCATTGAGGTATATTCGATTGCCCCTGCTTATACAACATATCGCCGTTGTCATCCAGTAACTGTTCAAAGTGATCCTGGCAGAGAATAAACTCAGCCGGGGTGACAATGGCGTCGTTATTGGTGAGCCTTGTCCCTTCCAAATAGCGCATATAACGATTTTGGCCGTAACTGGCGATTTTAGCGTCTTCCGGCGACTCGTGAAACCAGTGTGGCTGTTTGGAACTGGGGCAGCCGAATAATTTCGGCGATTGCACGTATGCATGATACGCCACCCCCCAATAGCTCCTGGAATCGTCTTTATCTATTATCGTACCGTCGGGATTATGCCACATAATCTGGTTGGAGCCCCAAATCCCGGCTTTCGGCATATAAAATCTTCCGTCATTATCACCCAGATACAATGTCAAACCCAAACCTAATCCCCTCAGATGCGCCTGGCAAACGACGTTTTTCGCCTGCTGCTTGACCTTCCTCAACGCCGGCATCAAAATCGACAGTAATAACGCAATAATCGATATAACAACCAGCAACTCAATTAGTGTGAAACCTTTTTTTTCGCGCATGATAGTGTATTATAATTCGTATTCAGATGACTGATAGGCATTTTGACTCTCCAACCATTAGAATGATTATACCCCTCTGAAGCAAGGCAGTCAAGGACAAAATATGCACTTTTTTTTCGACTCCGAAGAATTCTCAGAAGGTGTGTGAAAAGCCCTGAACGCACGCACTTTCAGCTAATCACCATACCGTAATAAAAATTAGTGCATGAACCGCAAGATTTTGCTTGACGCGAATAGGGCGAATTGGGTATAAAGTACATTATAGGCAAGTTCCAGTGGGTCCTTGATTTTGCAGCCTCATATATGCTTGAATTCCCCTCGGGATTTTGCCGATGCCACGTACGTCAGGAGAGTAGCGACAAGACCACCGAAGTCGTATGCTTCGGCGATAAGTGTTCTTGCCAAATCGTTGAAACGAGTTCTCAGGTTGTTGAAGGAAGGAGGTAGTCGAAAGCTCTCAAGAACGAGCTATCCTCAGCCGATATGTACAAGACCAGTTATCGGTGTGTTTAATGTTAACCTTTTTTAAGGAGGACTATTATGTGTAAGAAATTGATTTTCTTGGTATCTTTGGTTTTTGTGCTGGGTTCGGCGTGGACGAGCCCGTCCGAGGCCGCCGTTCCGGACCTTGTCGGCTGGTGGAAGTTGGATGAGGGCTCCGGCACCACCGCAGCCGACTCCAGCGGGCGTGACATGCACGGCGTGCTTGGCAACGCCCCGGTATGGCGTGACGACGGTGTGCACAAGGGATGTTTGTTCTTCGATGGAGACCTGGCGCATGTCCGGATTACGCATCACGATAGCTTGAATCCAGCGGCCGGCAGCTTCACGTTTGCGTTCTGGGCGAATATGGAGGTGGCGTGGGGTACCAACGGACAGACAGTGTGGGACCTCGCTGTGAACAAAAGGGACGTAGGCAGTGAAGGATATTACATAGGAGCGAACAGAGATCAGGGAAGTGCCGACCAAGCCGGATACAAATTCATGCTGGGAGACACCGCCGCGACCAGGGTAGACACCCCCTATTTGCTGGTGCCGCTGGCAGAATGGGTCTTTGTGACGGCCGTTCTGGATAGAGATCAGAATGTACATAAGATCTCCGTTGACGGAGGGCAGACCTGGGCCAGCGCCACCCCGCCACCCGGCCCTATTGCACCGACCCAGGATCTCGGGATTGGATGGGATATCGGAATAAACAATTACTGGTTCCATGGGAGGATCGATGATGTGGCCCTCTTCAGCCGCGCACTGACGCCCGAGGAGGTGCTTGCCGTCTATACCCTTGGGCCGTTAGCTTTAGACCCAACAAAGGCCAGCAAACCAAATCTGGATGATGGGGCAACAGATGTGCCCCGGGATGTGGTCCTTAGCTGGACGCCGGGAGAATTTGCAGCGCCAACAAACGGGCACAAAGTCTATTTTGGTGAGAGTTTCAACGACGTCAACGACGGCATTGGCGGTATCACCCTGAGTGCCAGCAGCTATGATCCTGGACGACTTGATTTCGAAACGACTTACTACTGGCGTGTCGATGAGGTCAATGGTGCACCTGACTTTGCGGTACACCAAGGCTTTGTCTGGAGTTTTACGATCGAGCCCGTTGGTTATCCTATCGATGGTGCGAACATAGCCGCCACCGCCTCCAGCGTGGACCAGCCGGATTTCGGCCCTGAAAACACCATCAACGGATCTGGATTGGATCCCGACGACCTGCACTCGACAGAAGCAATGGATATGTGGCTCAGCGGCGATGAGCCGCAGGGAGCCTGGATCCAGTATGAACTCGACAAGGTTTACAAACTGCACGAGATGTGGGCATGGAACTCCAACCAGGCAGTTGAGAACCTATTCGGTTTGGGGCTCAGGGATGTTGCCGTCGAGTATTCGACCGACGGCGTCGAATGGACGGCTTTGGCCGACGTACCTGAATTTGCTCAAGCGCCCGGAACAAGTGATTATCCCCACAATACCACAGTTGACTTTGGCGGCGCGGTGGCAAAGTACGTCAAGCTGACCGCGAACAGCAACTGGGGAGGCATCGTGGCCCAATATAGTCTCAGTGAGGTCCGCTTCTTCTACATCCCTCTGCGTGCAAAAGAACCCTCGACGGATTCCGGAGCCACGGATGTGGACGTGAATGTGACCCTCGGTTGGCGAGCGGGCAGAGAAGCCGCCACGCATGATGTGTACCTGAGCACCGACGAACAGGCTGTGATAGACGGCACCGCCCTGGCTGTTAACGTGACCGACGCGGGCTACAGCTCAGCTCTCGATTTGGGCAACACCTACTACTGGCGGATTGATGAGGCCAACGAGGTCGAGACACCAACGAAATGGCAAGGCAGTGTCTGGGACTTTACGACACAGGAGTTCATTGTCGTGGATGATTTCGAGTCCTACAACAGCATCGAAACCGGCGAGCCTGGCAGCAACCTGATCTATGAGACGTGGAAAGACGGATTTGACAATTCGGATCCGACAATAAACGGCTCGACCATGGGTTATACCGAACTGTACCAGCCTACGATGGAGAGTGGCATCGTGCACGGTGGGCAGCAGTCGGCGCCAATGCAGTACAACAACACCACGGCAGCTTTATCGGAGGTCACATGGACGTTTGCTCCACAGGATTGGACAAAGCACGGCGTTCAAACATTGACGCTGTGGTTCGACGGCGCTGCGGGCAACACCGGGCAGTTGTATGTGAAAGTCAACGGTACTAAGGTGGTATATGACGGTGATGCGGCTGACATGCAGCGAGGATGGCAGGCATGGAATATCGAGCTGGCATCGTTCGGCGTAGACCTGCAGAGTGTTACGACGCTGGCCATCGGGGTTGAAGGTTTCGGCGCTACGGGCACCCTGTTGCTTGACGATATCAGACTGTATGCTTATAGCCGTCAGCTCATCACACCAACCGAGCCCGACAACGCCGGTCTGATAGGGCACTGGAAGTTTGACGGTGACACGCTGGACTCCTCCGGTTTGGGCAACCACGGCACCGCAAATGGCGGCCCGACCTATGAGGTCGGTAAGTTCGGTCAGGCAATGACCTTCGACGGTATCGACGATTATGTGACGATAGATAGCGTAACCGCCAGCATAACGAACGATGACATTACGCTTGCCGGGTGGGTCAAGACCGACGACACCGGCAGCGTGTACTGGTTCTCGTGCAATGGGCCAGCCAATGAGAACGTAGCCCTGTTTGCCATTCTCGGCGGACAGGTGGCTATGTATGACATCAGCACCGCGGAGGGTCATTCGAGCACGTTGGTAAATGACTCCGAATGGCACCATCTGGCATACAGCAGGATCGGGTCCACGGGATATGTCTATGTTGACGGAAATCTGGAGAACACCCACACGGCGAATTTCCGTTTCACCGATCCGGGTAACCGCTGGTCGATAGGTCAGGAATGGGATACTACGACTGCGAGTAACTTCCTGGCTGGCACTGTGGACGATGCCCGCATCTACGACTATGGTCTCTCGTACGGTGAGATCGCCGGCCTAGCCGGCAGGACTCAGCCGTTCGATAAACCGTTCTGACATTGGCCGGGATGGTGCAGCTTGTGCCGCAACGGCATAAACATTTGTACAAGTTCGGGGCCTATACTGATTGATTTCGGTATGGGCCCCTTTGTGCTTGTCAAGCGCCCGTAGGACACCCTGCGATGCACCTCCATCTCCTTGAAAAATAAGCACTTACGATTTCGGCATCGCAACTGGCATTTTCCGCCTCAAAATGCTATAATTCCGCGGTCGGTTTCCAGTATTCCTCAATTTAGCGAAGATTCAAGTACAGATTATGACAAAC
>Ga0307379_10011632_pt1 | contig 11529 bp, 7 predicted proteins | sample UN2MG_FD_202237 | JGI IMG/M metagenome (GOLD analysis project Ga0307379, IMG submission 202237) | Soil microbial communities from Risofladan, Vaasa, Finland - UN-2 | ecosystem: Environmental > Terrestrial > Soil > Coastal area > Acid sulfate soil | place: Finland: Risofladan, Vaasa | collected... | reverse complement strand
TTAACTTTAATATTTTTATTTATAATAGTCAAGCCAGTAATCAAGGGGTTTAAAAATAAAAGCAATGAGCAGTATTTGAAATAAAATAATTTAGATAACAGACAAGCAACAGTAAATAAAACTTACAGAAAAGAAAAAAGAGTTGACATATAAATAAATGTTATGTAAAATTACTAACAAACAAATAATTAAAACCTTTTAAAAGTTATCCAATAAAGATCTAGGCGAAAAAATATTATATTATGGTTAGAAGAATAAGTATGCTCTAAAAATAATAATATATAAGAATACTGAGGGAAATAAGAGGAGGTGACAGGTATAAAATAGAAAGAGATTTGTTAAGGCTAACTAATATAATATATATTAGAAACGTATCCCAAACAAATCTCAAGAAAAATTTATAAGAGATAATGTAAAAAGTAAAGCATTAGAGGAGGTGATTTGAAGAGAAAAAAATATATATTATAATTAAAAGTTTCACAAGGAAAGGATTTGAGAATGAAAAAATCATTATTATGGATAGTGGTGCTGATATTAAGCATATCAATAGTTTCAGCTTTTTCATTTGTTGGCTGCAAAGCGAAAGAAGAAGCAGTTGAAGAAGAAGCTGTAGAAGAAGCAGCAGCTGAAGAAGCCGTTACCGAAGAAGAGGCTCCTGCAGAAGAAGCAGCTCCGCTGCCCTCTGGTAAGATTGTAGTCTGGGCGTGGGAAGCAGCCAAAGGTACCCTGGAAGCAGGTATGGCTGGCTTCGCCGAAGCATATCCGGATATCGAGGTGGAATGGGTAGTATATAACCCACAAGACGTCTATGTGAACTTGCCTCTGGCTCTTACAGCAGGCGTGGGTGCTCCTGATGTTTGTCTGGTAGAGAACAGTCACTTACTTCAGATGGTTGAACTGGGCGGCTTGTTGGATATAACGGAGCAGTTTCAACCCTACATCGAAAGTGTGAACGCATACAAGTTGAAGGAGGCCGTAAAAGATGGTAGTTACTACGCTGTACCACAGGATAGTGGTCCGGTAGCTATGTATTACCGTCGTGATGTCTTTGAGAAAGCTGGCCTTGCATCAGATCCAGCCTCTGTAGAAGAATTGGTAAGTACCTGGGATAAGTACTACGAAGTGGCAAAGACTATCAAGGAGGAGACCGGCCTCTATATGCAGGCTAACAACAAGGCTAACAACCTCGGTCGGCTATTTGAAATGCTTCTCTGGCAGCGTGGCCTGGGTTACATTGATAATGAAGGAAAAGTTGCCATTGACAGCCCGGAGGCTATTGAGACTCTGGAATTTTTAGGAAAGATGACGTCTGAGGAATTATTCTCTAATGAGTTAGAATGGACCGAAGGGTGGTATGCTGAGCTTGCAAGTCTGGATGAGCCGATAGCTTCTATTATCGAAGCTTCGTGGATGGATGTTTTCCTGAGAGGATGGATTGCCCCTGGAACCAGTGGCAAGTGGGGTGTAGTACGCATGCCTGCCTGGGAAGAAGGTGGAGCAAGAGCAAGCAATGATGGAGGTTCGTCTTTAGTCATCACAACACAGAGTCAGAATCCTGACGCAGCTTGGGCTTTTATTGAGTACACTCTTTTGAGGGATGAGAGCCAGATTAATATGTTTATTGCTGGTGGCTTTACACCGTCGCTAGAGACCTGTTATGACTCGGATGTATTCAGAATGAAATCTGACTTCTATGGTGGCCAGGTTGTTGGTACTCTGTTCAATGAGATTGTGACGGAGATACCTGAAGCAGGGATATATCCAGCAGAGTATGCAGAGATGAATAGTCTTACAGGACCTGAGATTCAGAAATACTTTACTGGGCAGCAGACTGCTGAGGAAGCTTTAAATAATGCTGCTGCAGCTATTAGGGAGGCTACAGGAAGAGAATAGAGTGACAGTAAAAAAAGTTACAGGGTAAAGGGAAAAAAGTAGGCAAGTGCTCAGTTGCTTGCCTACTTTTCACTTAAGAAATACAATAGCTAGGAAAGGTAAAAACTATGACAACAGACACAAGGGTATTAACAAGAATGAAGAGGAGCTGGGGCGAGGTTAAGAAGAAGAGGTGGGCCTACGCGTTCATATCTCCATTTTATATTCTTTTTGCTATATTCAGTGTGTACCCTATTACATTTTCTATCTATCTAAGTTTTACAGAATGGAAGGGCCTGGGACCCAAGGTCTTTATAGGCCTGGAAAATTACAAAAAATTGCTTGGAGATTCTGTTTTCTGGCAGTCTATTAGAAATGGTGTCATTCTCTTCTTTCTATATGTACCAATTATGACCCTTTTAGCTTTGGTTCTTGCAGTCATCCTCAACACCAAGTTTGTCAGATTTTTTCAGGTTTTTCGGACAATGATCTTTATTCCATATATCACCACAATGATTGCAGCTGGATTTGTTTTCCGCATGATGATGAATGTGAAGTATGGTTTCTTTAATATATTACTAACCTCAATTGGTATCCCCCCGGTCCCATGGCTGGAGAATGTCTGGTGGGCAAGGATATCACTCAGTCTGTTAGTTATATGGGCCTGGCTGGGCTATAATATGGTGATAATGCTGGCTGGTCTGCAAACTATCTCCAAAGACCTGGTAGAGGCGGCAACAATAGACGGAGCGAACCCGGTGCAAGCGTTCTTTCGTATAACAGTGCCTCTTATGAAACCCATAATACTGTTCAGTGTGATTCTGTCTACCATAGGGAGCTTTGGTCTTTTTAGTGAGGTCTACTCTCTGAGCGGTGGTGCGTCAGGAGCAGCTGTAGGGGGCCCCATGAATGCTACTCTAACACCCATTGTGTACATTTGGCAGCAGGCTTTTCAACATTATAAATTCAGCTATGCTTCAGCTGTATCTTACGTTTACTTTGCAATTATCATTGTCCTGACATTATTACAGTTCAGGTACTTTGGAAGGGAGGAGTAAAAGTCAAATGGCTGTTATAACAGAGAGTACATTAATTAAAACAAAGACACAGGGTAAGAGGATATTTGTCTACCTGGTGCTAATCTCCATATCCATCTTTATGATACTTCCTTTCTTCTGGGTGCTAATTACATCTTTTAAGCCAATGGAGGAAGTGTTTCACATTCCCATGATCATTTTCTCACGCAATATGAGCCTGGATAACTTCAAGGCTATTATTGATAAGGGAGTTCTGATAAGGTTATGGAATACCTTTTTTATTGCTTTTACAGCTACTGCCCTCAGATTGTTCTTTTGCTCCCTTGCTGGCTATGGCTTTGCCAAGTATCGTTTTCCGGGTCGTGAGTTCCTTTTTTCAGTGCTTATTGCTACCATGATTGTTCCTTTTGCTATAGTTGTGGTTCCTCTCTACATCATGATGAGGGACTTCCGTTGGATAGATACCTTTATGCCCCTCATTGTGCCAGGAGCGGCCAGTGCCTTTGGTATCTTTTTTATGCGTCAGTACATAAGAAGTATACCTGATGAGCTGTTAGATGCAGCCCGCATTGATGGCTGCTCAGAGTTTAGAATATACGCTAGAGTGATCCTACCTGTGGTAACTCCCGGTCTAATCAGCCTGGGGCTTATCTTCTTTATGCAGGTCTGGAATGACTTAATGTGGCCTATGATTATTCTCAAGTCTCCGGGAAAACAAACTCTGCCTGTTATGTTAGCAAGCTTAACCGGTCCAGCAGGTATGACCATATACAACCTTCAGATGGCTGTCTCAGTTGTAAGCATAGCTCCTTTGATTATCATTTTCCTGCTCTTTCAGAAGAGGTTCACTGCTGGAATTACCTTTGGTGCAGTTAAAGGTTAGAGGGAGGTTAAAAGTGTCCAGAAAGTTTTTAGAAGTTAGCAGTGCTTGATTGTGTGTGCATGTTTAAAAATAGTAACTATATAGTGTTATGTTGTGTCCTTGGAACTAAAAAGGGGGGAATAAATAATATAACCAAGATGGGGGAAATATGAGCCTTAAGAAATATTTATATCCAATAATAACAGTAACAGTGACGTGGGCAGTGGTTCTAATGTTAGCTGGCTGTGTACCTGCTGAAGAGGAGGCAGGTAAGGTGGATACAAAAGAGACCAGGGTAGAATTAAATGGAGAGTGGTTGTTCAGTCTTAAGCACGAGAGTGGCTTTGAGAATCCTGATTTTGATGACTCAGATTGGACAAAAGTTAGTGTTCCTCATACCTGGAATGTGATGGAGGGGCTGGAGAACTATGATGGCAGTGCTTATTATCGCAGAACTTTAATTTTGCCTGAGAGAGAAAAAGACTCGCATTTGCGTTTGAAATTTGATGCTACTTTCTACAAATCGGATGTCTGGTTAAATGGTGTGAAGTTGGGAACTCACGAGGGAGGATACACGCCTTATGTTTTTGACATTACAGACGTAGCCAATTTGGGTGGTGAAAATGTAATAGCAGTCAAATTAAACAATCATACAGATATGGGAACTCTACCTGCCCAATCGTTTCATTATGGGTATGGTTGGTGGGGATATGGCGGCATAGTAAGAGACGTTTACATTTTGATAACTGACAAAGTATTCATTGAGAACGTAAAGGTAGTAGCAGATCCTGATCTAGAGGACAGTGCCACTATTAGTGTAATCAGCAGAATCAGGAACACAGGTTCTACTGAAGCCGTAGTAACTTTACAGAACAGTGTGCTGGATGAATCCAGTGGTTTGCTGGTTTGGGGACCTGAAGATGACAAGAACCTGAAACAGACTGCGCACATTCCAGCTGGTTCGACAGTGGAAGTTGAGGCTGTGACCCAGATGTCTGATCCTAAACTATGGCATTTTGATCATCCCAATCTTTATATCCTGTCATCTGCTGTTCTTGATAAAAGCGGGAAGATATTACACGGTACGAGTGATATATTTGGTATAAGAAAGATAGAGATAAAAGATGCCCATTTCTATCTGAATGGTGAGTGGGTAAGGTTGGTGGGCATTACACGTCATGAGGATAGTCCACAGTACGGGCTTGCAGAGAACGTGCTAATTATGAGCAGTGACTTTGATGACATTAAAAGGTTAAACACAGTTTTTTCTCGTCCTGTTCACTACCCTCAACACGATTACATTATGGATTATGCTGATAGAAATGGAATTCTGTTAATTCCTGAGATACCAGCCCGGCAGCTTTTGGCAGGCCATATGGTGAAGGAGAAGATCATTCAATTAGAAAAACAGATGATTTATGAAATGGTAGAAAAGGACTTCAACCATCCTAGTGTTTGGGCATGGAGTCTTGCCAACGAGATAGATTCCTTGTCCGATGCGGGGAATGAGTTCATTCAAAGTAATTATGAGTACATCAAATCCCTGGACCCAAACCGGTATGTCAGCTTTGCCTCCAATAGATTGTATGATGAGGCCACTCTGGAGAAGGACGCCTCCAAGTACTCTGATTTTATCATGATGAATGAGTACTATGGCTCCTGGGCTGGCCCTGATGACTATACCGATCTTCAGAAAAGCAGGCTAAGCCAGGCTCTTGACAGTATTCACAAACTCTATCCTGACAAAATGATATTGATTTCCGAATTTGGTTTTGACAATCAATTCGCCTCCTCACCAGAGATAGCTGATGAGATGAGAAGTGAGCTATTGGTTAACCAGTTAGATGTGATGAGATCCAAGGATTTCGTAGGTGCTGCAATATTTTGGATCTACGCCGATTATCGCTCTCCTTATTTCAATCTTGTAATGGGACTGGTAGATGAAAACAGATTGCCCAGAGGTTCCTATAATGTCATAAGGGAAGAGTATTCTCCTGTCCTCTTTGATTCCGTCTCTACTGACAGGGATAATTTCACTCCAGAGCAAAGGGTAGCCACTGAGGTAACTCTTAGAGTCAGAGGTCCTGTCCAGTCAGATATGCCTAGCTACAGCATATGGGGATATACTCTTCATTGGGAAGTAATGGATCCTACCCAAGAGATGTCATACTCTAAAGGAGATATTCAAATTTCAGGGCTTGCTCCTGCCCAAGACTGGACAGGTGTCATTGACTGGGTGGTTCCAGAGAATGACTCTTTTCTTTTGAAATTGACTGTAATAAGGTCAACGGGGTTTGAGTGTATCGAGAAAATCATGGAGTTTAGAAATGGCTTGCTGCTGTCTTCTGTTAAATGAGAAGAGGAAACATAAAATTAAGGATGATCTCAAGTAGAGGTGCTGATAAATAGGAACTTGTAGCAGAATGCTGTAGTGGACAAATAATTAGTAACTTAAAAATAACTTGATAAGTTTTTCTTAAGTAACAAAACTGAGATGGGAAATATAAAACAAGAAAAGAGGAGGCATTAAATGTATTTTGGTGCAGACTACTATCCGGAACACTGGAAAGAAGAAAACTGGGGAAAACATGCTGATTTGATGAGACGGGCCAACATAAACGTGGTGAGGTTGGCTGAGTTTGCGTGGAGCAAGATTGAGCCCCAGGAAGGCAAGTTTGATTTTTCATGGCTTGATGAAGCTATCGACATACTGATCAGGAAAGGAATTAAGGTTGTGTTGGGAACACCTACAGCAGCTCCTCCAAAGTGGATGATGGATAAACATCCAGATATTTATAATGTAGATGAACGCGGAAATATTCGTGGGTTTGGTAGTAGACGGCACTATTGTTACAATAGTGAGATTTTTCAACAATTTACACGAAAAATTGTGATAGAAATGGCCGAGCATTACAAAAATAATCCCAATATTATCGCCTGGCAGATTGATAATGAGTTTGGCGGACAGTGCTATTGTGATAATTGTCTTAAAGCTTTTAAGAGATGGTTAAAGAAGCGTTATGGTACAGTTGAAAGGATGAATGAGGAATGGGGAACAGTATTCTGGAGTCAAACGTACCACAATTGGGACGAGGTAATACTGCCCAAGTATACAGTTTGTGATTCAGGTACACCTTATGCTCATAATCCTGGACTTCTTTTAGATTACCGAAGATTCTATTCAGATTCTTGTATTGCATATCAAAAATTACAGGTGGATATAGTTCGTAAAATTGCACCGGCTCAGCCTGTAACTCATAACATGATGGGAATGTTTAATGAGATTGATTATTACAAGTTGGGAGAAGATTTAGACTTTGTATCCTTGGATAATTATCCAAACAATCAATGGGGCAAGGCTCATTATGATAGTCCTGGTCTGTCTGCTGATGTTATGAGAGGAATCAAGAAGCAAAATTTTTGGGTAATGGAGCAACAAAGCGGTCCTTGTGGCTGGAATTTCTTTGGAGATACTCCCAAACCTGGACAGTTACGACTTTGGACTTATCAGCAAATAGCCCATGGGGCCGATGCCATTCTGTATTTCCGGTGGAGAGCTTGTTTGTTTGGGACAGAGCAATACTGGTATGGAATTCTGGATCATGATGGGATACCAAGAAGAAGATATTCAGAGATACAGAAGACGGGACAAGAACTGCAGCGTTTATCAGAACATCTGGTTGATTCAAAGGTAGTCTCAGAAGCAGCTATTGTGAGATCTTATGATTGTGAATGGAGCAACATAATTCAATCACATAATAAGAATTTTCAGTATGACAAAATTATTGGTCAATATCACCAAGCATTGACAGAGAATCATATTTCTACTGATATTGTAAATAGTTTGGATGATTTATCATCATATAAATTTGTAATATTGCCCGCACATATACTTATGACGGAAGAAATCAAAAAGCATCTGATTAGTTATGTGAGAGCCGGTGGCAATTTGTTAATTACTTATCGTTCAGGTGCTCGGGAGTGGAACAACCAGATGACAACAAAGGTACTTCCTGGTTTATTAAAAGAATTAGCAGGTGTGGAAGTAGAGGAATTTGATTCCCTAAATCATGGAAGAACTGTCAAGGTGATGATGAAAAACGAATTAATTGAAGGCTATGCATCTGTATGGTGTGATATCTTAAAAACTGATGGTGCAGAAATTTTGGCAACATATGCACAAGATTATTTTAGTGGAATGCCTGCTATCACATTGAATAACCTTGGAAATGGTAAAGTATATTATGTTGGAAATGACCTGGACCAAAAATTTATAACTTATATGATAGGCAATTTTACCAGAGAAGTTGGGGTAAATCCTTTATTACCTGAACCTGTTCCCAATGTGGAGGTAATGAAGAGAATAAGGGGTGGCAAAGAATATTTGTTTATTCTTAATCATGGAGAAGAAAAAGTTAGTATTTCTATTGATGGATTTGAACTAATTTCTAATACCCAACTAAAGGGGATGCTTGTTCTGAAGCCTTATGATGTAGCGATTATAAAATAGTTTTGGTATGAGGTTTAGATTATTATGAAATTCCTGGGAGAAGGTATGGCGAAACCTAAGGGATGAAAGAAACATACCAAGCATTAAATTGGTATCATGTAGATTTAATTTATTGGCGGAAAAATTTATAAATTGTTATTAAATCAGGAGGCGTAATAGTGAAAAATAATTTATTTCCTAAAGGATTTGTTTGGGGAACTGCAACAGCAGCCTATCAAATTGAGGGAGCCTGGGATAGGGATGGGAAAGGTATATCTATCTGGGATACTTTTTCCCATACTCCCGGAAAAGTAAAAAATGGTGATACCGGGGATGTTGCTTGTGATTTTTACAATCTCTACAAAGAAGATATAAAGCTAATGAAAGGCTTAGGCTATAAAGCATTTAGAATATCAATATCCTGGCCAAGAATTTTACCTGAAGGGATTGGAGAGGTTAATAAAAAGGGGATTGAGTTCTACAGAAAAGTTCTAAAAGAGCTAAAAGATAATGATATTATAACTACTGTAACACTATACCACTGGGATCTCCCCCAGGCCCTCCAGGATAAAGGAGGTTGGGAGAGCAGGAAAACAGCAGAAGCTTTTTCCGAGTATGCTGATTTATGTTTTAAAGAATTTGGAGATCTTGTAGATTACTGGATTACTTTTAACGAGCCTTTTGTTACTGCATTTCCTGGTTATTTATTTGGAAATATGGCACCAGGAATTAAAGATATGAATGCTGCTTTACTTGCGGTTCATCATATAAATTTAGCCCATGGATTGGCAGTAAAAAGGTTTAGACAGTACAATTTTAAATCTCAAATTGGAACAGCAAATTGCAGATCCTGGGCAGTACCAAACAACCTTCAAAGTTCCAGCGATATTTATGCTGCAAGGTATGCAGATGAGATGTATTACTTTGTATTTTTAGATCCAATTATATTTGGGCAATATCCTTCATCATACTATGCAACTATTTGCAGGTTTAAATTAAACATAGTTATATCGAAAGAAGATTTAGAAATTATTTCACAAAAGATTGATTTTATTGGTCTAAACTATTATACAAGAATGCTTATACGTTATGATAAAAAGGCACCTTTGAGTTTTTCTGAAGCCAAAGGCCCTCTTGAGAAAACAGAAATGGATAATGAAGTTTATCCTGATGGTCTTTATTATATATTAAAGGACTTAAATAAAAGGTATGGTTCTGTTCCTATATATATTACTGAAAATGGCAGGGCCACCACGGACAAAGTCGTAGATAGTAAAATAGATGATTTGGATAGAATTAAATATCTAAAACAACATTTTGAAGTTTCTGCTAAAGCAATCAAAAAAGGGGTTAACCTTAAAGGGTATTTTGTCTGGTCATTTATGGATAACTTTGAATGGGCGCATGGATACACTAAAAGGTTTGGGCTGGTTTATGTAGATTACAAAAATCAAAAAAGAATTCCAAAAGCTTCCGCTTACTGGTATTCAAAATTTATTAGAGAAAATTCTTGATGTTATTTCCAAAGAACCTAATAATCAGGAGCTTATTTATTGTCTTTAAATATAGAGAAGAGAATATTATAATTGAAAAAACTTTGAGTGCTTTTTGGTTGATGTGCTGATACTAATTAGGGTACTGTTTTAATGAGGCAATTAGGTATTATTTTTTGTTTGCTATATTTTTGTTTATAAGAATATGAAAGAATATCTTATTTCTTTAAAGGAAATTAACAAAAAGAATATATTGAAATTAGTTATAGAAAAAGGTCCTATTTCAAGAGTTAGTATCTCCAGGCTTATAAAAATTAGCCGTCCTACTATAACAGCATATATAAATGAGCTTATCCAGGATGGTTTGGTAAAGGAAATTGGTAAGGCAGATTCTACACCTTATGGTGGTAAAAGGGCTGTTTTGCTAAAGTTTAATAGTGATGCAGGGTATATTTTAGGAGTTATGATCGGGGTAAACACTATAAGAATTTGTCTTTCTGATCTTAGTTCAAAAATAATAAAAATAGTAAAAGTACCTACGGAGGAATGGCTTGGACCTGAAGCTATTATAAATAAGATAATAAAAGGCTCTAATGATATTATAAAGAGCACAAGCATCAATAAAGAAAATATTATTGGTATTGGCATAGGGGCAACCGGGCTTGTTGATAGTAATGCAGGTGTTGTTATTTTTTCACCAAATTTAACTGGCTGGTGCAATATAAGGTTGGAAGAAATTATAGGAGAAAGATTGAAAATTCCCGCCTACATTGAAAATGAATGTCGGGTGCAGGCAATTGCGGAAAAAATATACGGACTTACTAAAAATTCCAGTAACTTTGTTTGTGTGGAAACAGGAATTGGTATAGGTACAGGAGTATTTATAAATAATAAATTATTAGTTGGAAATAAAGGAATGGCAGGGGAGATTGGTCATATCATCACTAATATAAGTGGGAATAAAACTTGTCACTGTGGCGATGTTGGATGTCTTGAGACTTTATGCTCTATCAGATCTCTAATAGAGAATATTAGAGAGGATATAAAAGGTGGCAGGAAATCAATGGTAAAAGTAAGCGGTGAAATGGAAATAAGTGATTTATCCAAACTTTATAAGCAGGGTGATGAAGTTATTACCAGACGTGTAGAAGAAAATGCAAGATATTTAGGTATAGGAATTTCAAATGCAATTAAAATGTTTAATCCTGAAATAGTAATAATTCATGGAAAGGTTATTGAATTTGGTGAAGAATATTTAAAAATAGTCAAGGAAGCAGTATGTCAGAATACCTTTCCAAAAGTTAGGGATGGTTATAATATCCAACTTTCTAAATTAGGTGAAGATGTTGGCTTAATTGGAGCTACTTCTATAGTCTTTGAAAATGTATTTGGTTTGAATAATTTAAATATTGCCGACGAATATATCATAAAGAAGAATGTAGATGTTTAAATATAATCAAGCCACTTTTGGTTTTTAAGCGACAGGGTAAGGGAAAGAAAAACCAAAAATCAGTCCACTTTTAATTTTTGATAGTATAAAAATCAAAGACAACCAAATAACGTTGACAAACAATATTTAGTTAGTTAAAATGACTAACATATATATATTTATCACAGTATGTTTATTAATTTATTTAATAAAAAGCAGTTGGCTGATAATAATTATTAAATTGATAAACAACTAAATAGCTTATTTGCTTTATGAAATGTAGCTGAGAGGTATAGGAGGTATCCTGTAAAAATATAATTTATTAATAATGAAGAATTAAAACTATA
>Ga0307379_10011631_pt1 | contig 11529 bp, 3 predicted proteins | sample UN2MG_FD_202237 | JGI IMG/M metagenome (GOLD analysis project Ga0307379, IMG submission 202237) | Soil microbial communities from Risofladan, Vaasa, Finland - UN-2 | ecosystem: Environmental > Terrestrial > Soil > Coastal area > Acid sulfate soil | place: Finland: Risofladan, Vaasa | collected... | reverse complement strand
CGGTCTGCTGAAGCACCTCGGCTGCCAACTGCTCCGGTTCCTGCTCCATCGAGCCGGCCACCGCGACGTTGCTGTCGGCGGCCCGCCCGTTCGCATCTGCGCCGGCGGGGGCTGCATCGGCGCCGAGACGACCGGCGAGCTGGCCGAGCGTCTGGCCGGAGGTCTCTGCCGCCTTGGCGGCCTGGAGCTTCTGGGGCTGCTTACCGGCCGCGTTGAACTGGCGCGAGGCCTCGGACGCCGCCCTGGCGGCCTTCGTGTCCAGCCGGTCCGCCTGCGGCGACAGCGTCTTGACGCGGTCGGTCATTCCGACGGCGTCCTTGGCCACCTGCGCCTGTTCGGCCCGCAGGCGGGCCCACTGCTGGGCGGCCAGCGAGTCCGCGGAGTTCTTGAGGGCCTGGGCGGCCTGCTCGGTCTTCTTGCGGAGTTCGGCCTGCGCCTTTGCCAGCTCGGCGGCCTTGCCGGCGGCGTCCTTGGCCACCGGGCTGCTCTGTGCGTCGGCTTGGCGGAGGGCCTGTGCGAGCTGCTTGGCCTTGGCGGCTGCGGCCTCGGCGGCCTTCGCGGCTCGCGGGCCCTGCTTGCGCTGCATTGCTGCTGCCGCCTGCTGCATGTCGGCCGAGGGGTTGTGCCTGGCGACGGCTTGGCGGGCCTGCTCCGTCGCCTCCTTGGCCTTCTTGGCCAGGTCGGCCGTCTGCTTCTGCAGGTCCTGCTGGGACTTGGTCAACTTCGCCATCGCCTCCTTGGCGCTGTCGGCGGCCTTGGTCTGCCGGTCCTGTTCCGCCTTGGCCTGGGCGGCCTGGGCGGCGGACTTCCCTGTCTTGGCGGCCAGGCCGGCCAACTCGGCCAGCTCCGAGTCGATCTTCTTCTGCGCGGCTGCTACCTTGCCCGCCTGGTCGGAGAGCTTGGCGACCTGCGGGAGGATCTTGGCCCGGTCGGCCTTTGTCTTCTGAAGGTCCTTGAGCTTCTTGTCCGCGGCGGCGGCCTGGTCTGTGGTTTTCTTGGCGGCCTGGGCAAGTCTGTCGGCGGCCTGCTTCATTGCCTGGGCATGTGTCTTGGCGACGCCGGCGGCGCTGCCGGCGTCATTGGCCGCCTTAGCGGCGGCTTGTGCGGCGGCGGTCTTGGCCTGCGCGTCCTTGTCCTTGGCTGCGACGGCCTTGTCCGCGGCCTGCTTGGCGGCGGCCGCCGCCGCTTCGGCGTCCTTGGCCTTCTTGTCGGCCTGGGCGGCCTTGGCGTCGGCTGCCTTGGCGGTCTCGCGGCCGGATTTGGAGGCCGTCTCAGCCGCCTGCACTGCCTTGCCGGCCTTGGCGGAGTCGGCCTGGGCGGACCGGGTTTCCTTGTCCAGCTTGGCGCTGTCGGCGGCCTTGGCCTTGTCGGCCGCCAACTGCTTGGCAAGTCCGTCGGCCTGCTGGACGGCCTTGCTGGTCGCACCGACGGCCTGCGCGAGCTTCTCAGGCGTCATGCTGTCCGCGGCGGCCTTCATCTGCCCGGAGGGCTTGACGGCGCGCGCGGAGGGCGTGGCGGGGTTGGCCTGCACGTCCTTCTCCAGGTTGGCCGTCTCGCCGGCCAGCGCCTGCTGGCGTTTTTGGAGCTTGGTCAGTTCTGTGGCCAGCTTGCCCTTGTCGGCCTGCTGCTGCCTGTCGGCCTGCTTGGCTTGGGCGGCGGCGGCCTGCGCCTTTGTAGCGGCCGTCGCCGCGGACTCGTTCGCCCGTGCCGCCTGATCGGCCACCGACTGCTGCTGTTGGGCGATGCGTTCGGCCTGGCGGGCAAGCTCGCCGGTGACGGACTGCCTGCTGAGCTTGTCGGCCTGTTGCGTCAGGCCGGCCTCCGCGGCCTTCTGCTTCTCGATAGCTTCGGAGGGCTTGCCCTTGTCGAGGTCGTCGGCCGCCTTGGACATCGTGGGCGCCTGCTGCGAGGGCAGCTTGTCGGCCTGCTGGGCGAGGGCGGCCTGCTGCTTGGCGAGGGTCTTCAGGTCGTCGAGGCCCTTGTCGAGCTGCCCGATCTGTTTCGTCAGGTCGGCGGTGGACGTCTGCTGGCTGGACAGCTTGCGGGCCTCCGCCGCCAGGTCCTTGGTCTTTTCCTGCGACCGTCCCAGCTCCTGCTGCATTGCCTTGGTGGACTGGCGGACCATCTCTGCCAGCCGGCTGGCTACCTCCTGCTGCTGCTTCTGCCACTGCTCCGGCGTCATTGGTTTGCCGCCGGCCAGCTCGCCGACTTCGCTTGGCAGCGTGGTCCCGGGCTGGGTGGACGGCTGCGTGGCTGCCTGGAGCTGATCGGCCGTCGGATTCAGCATCTGCTCCATCTGCTTGGCGAGTTCGGCTTCGCGGAGGGCAAGGTCGGTGAGTTCCTCGGCCCGTGCGGCCACCTCCGCCAGGACCTTCAGGTCCCTGAGCATCTCCTGCACCAGCGCGATGGAGCGGTCGATCTGGAAGTCGGCCTCGTCGGCCAGCTCGCCGCGATGGGGGGGCCTGTCGCTGAGCTTGATCTGCCCGGTGAGGTTGTGCGCCCTGGCGACGTGGTTGTTCACCAGGTCGGTGAGGCGTTCGACCATCGTGGTGAACGAGCCGCCGACCAGTCGCGGCATGATCTCGCGGACGGCCTCGTCCGCGGCGCCCAGGTGCTTACAGATGCGGTCGATTCGCTCGATGTTGGCCTCGCTCAGCGGGTGGGCCGCCGCGGCATCGTTGGGATCGGCGAGCTTCTGGAGCACCTTGCGCAGGGGGACCGAGTCGGTCTTGGCCGCCTTCAGCTCGCCCAGCACCTGCAGAAGCACCTCGCGCAGTGCCAGCTCCTCGGACAGCACCACCTGTCTGCCGTAGCTGAAGGCCGCGGAGTCCAGTTGGATCGTGTGCAGCGCCGAGAAGCCTTCCTGGGGTCCGCCGAGCTCTTCGGGCAGGTTGTCCAGCGCGCGGATGCGGAAGGTGATCTGTCCGGCCCCGTAGGCGTTGAGCGTGTTCAGGTCCAGCACGGCGGCGTTGATCGCCGCCCTGGCGTTGGGGTCCTGGGAGATCGGCACCTGCCTGGGGCGCAGCGCCTGCCCGTCCACCTCCACCAGCAGCTCCGCGTGCGTCAGACCGTAGTCGTCGCCCGCGGCGTAGTAGATCGGCAGGCGGGCGGTCGGCTTGAGCTTCAGTACAAGGTCCTCCGGCCTGGTGATCTTGACGATCGGCGCGGCGTCCGGCACCACCTCCAGCGAGTGCCAGTCCATCGAGTTGACGAACTGGTGTTCACCGACGGACTTGACCAGGTTGACGGTCCAGCGGCCCTGGAGCTTCTTGGACAGCGCGAACTGGAACTTGCAGACCGTGCTGCCGCCCTCCGTGTCGATGATCTCGGCCCGTCCGGCGAGCCGGTCGTTGACGATCAGTTCGGCCGAGGTCACCGGCGTGTTGGTCGTGGCGCTGAGTGTCACCCGCGTGCCGGCCGGTGCGCGTATGTCGCCGGCGACGTCCCGCAGGGCCTCGGAGGGCCGGCCGGTGTAGTCGGGGTACTCATACATCAGGTCGAGCCTCGCCACGCTGGGCCTGGGGACGACGGTGACGGTGTAGTAGCGGCTGAGTGCGTCGCCGGCGTGGATGCGGTATCGGAAGCTCTGCCCCACGGGAGGGCAGGTGACGGCGAATCTCGGGCGGCCGCCCTCCTTCGCGGGAAGCGGGGTCATCTCCGTCAGAGAGTCTGGCCCGTCCGGGGAGGACCTGTGGAACGCGGCGCGTTTGACCGCGCTGTTGTCGACGTCGACCTCGACCTGGAGCGGATCGCCGGCCGCGATAACGATGTCGCCCGGCGTGATGTGCAGTTGATATCCGAAGACGTTGGGGCGGTCCTGGAAGGGGGCCATCACCCGGACCCATGCGTGGGTGGCCTGTTCGGGCCAGGCCAGGAAGACCCCGCTCAAGACGGCCGCCAGCACCGCAGCCGCCACGATGAACGGGCGGATCGACCTCAGCGTGACCTCGCGCCGAACGCGGACGCCTCGCGCGTCTCGGCAGGCTTCGGCGGCCAGCGCGGCTATCAGCGCGTCGGAGCCGCGAAGCTCGGGCGCGTCTTTGCTGGCCAGCAGCTCCACCGCCGAGCTGATGCGCTCCTGGAGCTCCGGGTGCCGCGACTCGATAACCCGTGCGATGCCGGCCAGCGTGTAGGTCCGCCGCAGCGGGCGGACCAGCAGCCACAGCGCCGTCAGAACGGTCAGCCCCAGCACCGACATGCTCAGCGCCCAGCGCGGCCAGGCGGAGAAGAAGGTGATAGACGCGTCGATGGCCATGGCCGCCAGGATCGAGCCCAGGGCCACGGCTGCCACCGCGCACCCGCCGCGGGCCAGAATCACCAGTCTCACTCGTCGAATCAGACGCCGGAGCGTCTGGACGATCGGGTCCGGCACGGCCTCGATGTAGTCCGTCGCGATCGTATCCGTCATGCCAATCCCACTTTCTTCCTGATAAGCCACTCTGCGGTCGCCGCTAAGAGTATAAACACCAGCAGGGGCCAGTGGTTCCAGATGACGTACTGCCTGCGCTGCGGGCGGACAAGCACGCCGGGGCCGAACTGGGCGGCGGCCTCGGCGATCCGCGGCGCGTCAACGACCGTCCCGCCGGTCAGATCGGCCAGAGCGGTCAGCAGCCCGCGGTCGGCCGACAGCTCCACCTGCTCGGCCGGCGTGGATGAGCTGACGGAGAAGTCGGTCCTGACGGTCTCGGCGTTCTCGGACGCGAGGATGTCCCTGGCGGCCGGCGCGTCCAGCTCGGCCGTGTACATACCCGCGGGCAGCGGGCCCACGTCGGCGGCGTACATGCCCGGGGAATCCGGCCGATACTCCATGAGCTTGCGGTCCACGAGGCGCTCGCCCTGGAAGATCTTGACGGCCACCTCGTTGCTCTTGACCGGCGTCAGGTCGGGCGCGACGATCTTGGCCCGCACGCGGACGTGCTGCCCGGGCCAGTAGCGGGCGCGGTCGGTGCCCATCTTCACGAAGCTGGTTCCCGCCGGCAGCTTGTTGGCCGTCGCCCAGCGGAGCACCTGGCCCCAGAACTTGTGGTGGTAGGTGTCGCCGGTGCGATAGCGCATGCGCCAGGTCCGGTCGAAGCTGAGCATCAGCACCTGTCCCATGCCGGCAGCCTGTTCGGTGATAAGCGCGTTGTTCCGATGGTACCTGCGGATGAGCTGCTGGCTGGGGCCGTCGTTGGGGTCCTTGGGGGTCAGTTGCGGCGGCGGCTTGCGAGGCAGTGCGTAGGCCAGCACGGTGGCTCCGGGCTTGGCCCGCAGGCCCGCCAGCCGCCAGTGGATCATGGGGATGGACTTCCAGATGTCCTTGTTCTGATCGGCGTCGACGCCGAGACGCACTATGACGTGTTCGCGCCCCTCGGGCGTCAGGTCGATTCGGAAGCTGTCGGGGGCCCTGGCTGGCTTGTCGTCGGGCAGCGGGTCCCACGTGACCGGCAGTATTTCCGCCAGCGGCGTTCCGCGGTAGGCCCGCGGCATGAAGGCCCGGCCGCCAACCACGATGAGCGTTCCCCCGCGGTCGGTGACGAACTTGCGAATGTCCTCCTGCTGATGGGGCGCGAGATACTGCGGCGCCACGTCGCCCAGGATTATCACGTCGAACTTCATCCACTCGGCGGGCACGTCGGGCAGGGCGGTGGCCTCCGTCTTGTCGACAGCGGCCGACGCCGACGCAACCACACGCCCTCGCTGGGGCACTCCGGGAATGCGGTCCGGCGAGAACAGCACGTACTGGAGCCTGACGGTCCGGTCTCGCCCGGCGAAGAGGTTCTTGACGTAGCGGAACTCCCATCGCGGGCGGCCTTCGATCATAAGCAGCCTCACCCGGTCGTCCGTCACGCTGACCGTGAAAAGGTGCTCGTTGTTCGAGGCGAACGATTCGCCTCCGAAGGCCTCGACGGCGACGCGGTACTGGCGATGCCCGGCCTTGGCGGGCGTATCGGCCAGTTGGACGCGCGTTCGGAAGCTGTCGGCCGGCACCGTTACCGTGTTGCCGTCCACTTCCTTGCCTTGCTCGTCGTACAGGGCCACCTTGACCCTCTTGCCTTTCAGGCCGTCCAGCTTCAGGTCGGCGGTGACGTACATCTGGTCCTTGGCGTAGACCGTATCGGGCACGTCCACGGAGACGATTGCCGCGTCGACGGGCGGCTTGGAGCTGCCCATCAGCACCGAGCAGACAGGCACGCCCAGCGCGCCCAACCTCTGCGCCACGGACTCGGCGCTCTGCCCGATGGCGTTATGCCGGCCGTCCGTCAGCAGCAGCACGCCGGCGATCCGTTCGGCGGGCAGGTCCGAGATGACCTTCTGGAGCGCCGCGGCCAGGTTCGTCTGCTGCGCTTCGGCGGGCTCGTCCCGCTGTGCCGGGGCTGGCCCGCCGGGGCGCGTGGCGGACGTGGTCGTCGGCGCCGAAGCCGGGACGGTCGTGCGCGCGGGCTTTGTTGAGGCCGGCTGGGTCGTCGGCGGCGAGGGGCGATGCTTCCATTGATCCAGGTCCGCCTCGACGGCCGTGGATGCGAACTGGTAGCCCTTGAGGGCATATTCGCCCTGAAGTCGGTCCAGCAGGGCGGGCGTTTCCTTCTCCGTCTGCGCGGGGCCTGACGAACGCAGCAGTGCGAGGGCGAGTTCGATTCGGGTTTGGCCTCCGACGGCGTCCACCTGCTGCCTGTCGGTCGGCGGAAGGGCTGCGTATAGCGCCTCGTCGAGCGATTGCCCGAGTGTCTCGAGCTTCGGGGCCAGTTCGAGCAGTGTGCCCACGGCTCGGCGGAGCGAGCCGAGCAGCTTCTGGTGCGTTGGGACCAGGTCGTCGGGGCCGTCCGACCCCGCCAGCTTGGCCAGCTCCGTCAGCGGATCGCGCACGCGCGAGGCGAGCTTGGTTCGCACGTCGGCCAGGCCGGCCTGAAGCGGGGCGGTGAGCTTCAGTCCCCTTGCAGCCCGTGGCGAGAGCTTGGCGAGCAGTTCGTTGACCTGCTTGGCGCCCTTGTCGGCGGCTTCGTGGAGTCCTTTCCGCCTTTCATGCAGGCCCCGCCGGCGGATGTCGAGCTTGGCGTGCGCGAGCAGGTCCAGCCATTCGGCCTGCTCGCTCAAGGTGCTGCGGAGAGCCGCAAGCTCCGTGGCGAGGACGTCAAGCCGGTATGGACGGCTGGCGCCTCGAACACCTAGCGTCTCGGCCAGCCGAAGCTTCTCCCAGACGGGCATCTGCGTGTCGTTGACGTGCATGGAGGCCGAGTCGTCCACGACGACGGCGACGTAGCGGGGGATGTCCTGCGACCACTCGACGGATCGGACCGGCTGGGCGAGCATACCCAGAGCCAGCAGCACCAGGGCCACCCTAAGGGCGGCCAGCGCAAGGCCGGTGCGACGGGAAACGGACCTCCGCTCCAGTGCATACAGGCCAAGCGCGATCTCGACGGCCAGCGCCGTCACCAGCGCGATCGGCCAGATCGGCCAGTTGGTCGCAAACAGGACGACCCTTTGCAGGGCCTGCGCAACCAGCAGCATCGCACCGAAGCCGATGCCGGCCCGCCCCAAGAGGACGATCCACCGCAGCCACCGCGGGCGAAGCCGGGGGATGAAGTGCGCCAGCACCCAGCACGCGCAGGCCGCCAGCGCAGCCAGCCACACCAGCGCCGACGGCACGCTCGACGGCAAGACGTAGTGTTGGTCCACGGCGAGGGTCATGTTCTCCTGCCTGCGCCTTCGGGGGGGCCGTCCGAGCCGACCTCGACAAGTTCGCGGGCCCGGGCGCGAAACGATTGAATGTCCACCACGTCCTGCCCGAACTCGACCGGCGAGGCGGCGTGCGTTCGCCTCTGGCGCGCGATCCATCGCGTTATCGCGATCTCGCCGAGCAACGCCAGCACCGCGCAGAGGACCAGTCCTTTCCAGACCTCCTGCCCCGGCGTGCCGCCGTGCACCATGGCGGTCAGCTCCTGTGTGGTTCCGGCGACGGCGAGGTCCACGTGCTGCTGGACGGCCTTCAGGTCGTCGGCGTCCAGCGTGGTCAGGCGGCTCTCGGCCGGCTGGTTGCGGACGACGAACATGAGGCTGTCCCGTGCGACCGGCTGCGTGCGGGCGCCGGCGGACCTGGACGGAAGCAGGAACCGGTACACGCCCGGTGCGTCCGCGGCGGCGAAGTGAAGCCGGCGCCGGCCTGACTCTTCGATCAGCCGCGCGGGCCGCCGCTCGTTGGACGGCGTGAGAACCTTGATGGCGCCGCTGACCCAGTCCGCCGACTTGTCCAGGCCCTGCGGCAGGGGTATCGACACCTCCGCCCCGCTCTGGAAGTTGCCGCCGGTTGCCGGGGAGCTGGCAAGGAAGTACACCAGCTCGTGCACCAGCGGCACGAAGCACGCCCGTACCCGAGGCAGGTTGTTCTGGCGTCCGTCAAGCGAGGTGGCCATCATCACGACGTGCCCTTTGCCGGCCGCTCGGGCCACCAGGAACGGATGGCCGCTGTCGAAGTACCCGCCAACGCGGACGGCCGGGTCTTTCTCGTAGGGCTCAAGCCGCCAGTAGGTGTTGACCAGCACCGGTCCCACGTAGTCGGCCGCCAGCTCCAGGGCCGGGTGCGTGAACGTGCGATCGGCCAGACGGACCGGAAGCTCAAGCGAAGATATCTTCTGGGCGAGCTTCGCGGGGCATATCGGCTTGCCGGCCGTGTCCGTCCACGTCTCGTAGAACCGGGTCTGCGGGGCGCCCTTCAGGCCCTCCAGATCGCCCGGGACGATCAGCAGCCCGCCGCCGTCACGCACGAATGAGCCAAGCTCATTGGCCAGCGCCTCCGGAAGCATGGGCACGTCGGCGAGGATCACCATCCGATAGCGGGACAGGTCCGTCAGCTTGGCGACACTGGGCGCGTCGATCACTTCGGGGGCTACCAGGTTGCGCAGCTCCTGCTCGCGCGCGTCGCGGGAGGTGGCGGTGGCCGGCGTGGCCGGGCCGCCGGCGAGCCCGCCGGGCGACAGTGCGATCCGCATGAACGTCCCAGCCCCAGGCTCGGCCGACGGCGTGCCCTCGATTATCAGGACCGGCAGCTCATCGATCACCTTCAGCAGGCGGACGGTTGAGTTGTCCGCCGGCATGTCGTCCTCGTGAACCAGCCGGGCGGTGACCAGCCGGTCGCCCGGCCGATCGAACCGGTGCGGGAAATGAAGGGTCTGAGACGCGCTGGGCGCGACCTCGCCTACGGTCTGCCGGCCGACGGCAACCCCGTCGATCAGCAGCTCAAGCTGGCACGGGCCGGCCGGAGCGGTTCCGGTGTTCGTGACCTTCACGTCGATGCGGACCGACCGGTCCGTTCCGACCACGCCGCGTGAGAAGGCCAGCTCGTCCACACAGAGGTTCTGGAACTCCGCGGGCGTGGGCAGAAAGCGGCACACGATCTTCGGCGGCTGGAGCAGGCCCACCGACAGGCTCCGCGCCAGCCAGCGCCATCGCTCCTCATTCTTTTGTCCGCCGGCCGCCGGCAGCGCGGTGGCCCGCGCGCCGGGCGGGGCGGCCTGCTGAGCCGGCAGGTCCCAGCCTACGTCCTGGCCGTCCGTGATGAGGACGATCCTCTTGCCCGGATTGTGCCCCCTGGCCAGCGACGCGCCGGCCGAGTTGAGCGACTGGAGCACCTGGAGGCTGCCCTCGCTGGGGGCCAGCGCATCGAGCCTGGCGAACAGCTCCTTTCGGTCGGATATGCCCGTCGGGACGATCTCCTGCGGGAACGTGCCGCCGAGGATCAGGCTGACCGTGTCGGCGGGACGGCAGGCGTTGACCACGGCCCGCGCCTCGGAGATAGCCCGGCGAAAGTTCATCTGCTGCTCGCTGCTGAGCGTCATGGACATCGAGCCGTCAATGACGATCGCGATGTCCTGCGCGCCGGCGGTCGAGGCCCACCTCTGCCTTGACAGCCAGTCGGCCCGAGCCAGGGCGGTGGCGGCCAGTACCGCCAGTACCGCGGCGGCCGCCATGGCCGCCAGCCGGACCCACCGTCGCGACCACATGACGGCCCCGACCGCGCCGAGGATCGCGACGGCCGGCAGCGCCACCAGCGCCGCCGCCCAGGGCGGCCCGCCGTGGCTCGGCAGGAACGGCCGGGCCATCGCCAGCGCGATCAGCCCCACCGCCAGGCAGCGGACTGCCATCAGGAGGATCTCCTCCAGAAGGATGCGCCGGTTGCGCGAGGCCAGCGACGCCAGCAAAAACTGCATCGCGCCCCAGTCCACCAACTGCGCGCGGCGGCGGTTCAGCAGGTGGATGACGATCGGTATCGCCACCCCGATCAGGCCGAACAACATGGCATAGTTCAGAAACGTCATGCCTTTTCTCAGGGACTAGGGACTAGGGACCAGGGACCAGGGAGCAGGCAATAGGCAGCAGGCCCCAATGCCCAGGGACTAGGGACCAGGGACTAGGGACCAGGGAGCAAGTCTGCCCCGGCTGGCAGTCGCTAGGTTGTGCCTGTTTCTTTGGCCAACGCATTGATCAGTCCGTGAAGAACCTTGGAGCACTCCTCGATTCGGGCCGCCAGGGGCTCGACGAGCTCAGGCCGTAGGTATCCGAGGTCCTCTGCTAAGATCAGTTGAGTTTCCACTTCGTAGAGGCTTCCCCTCGCGGTCTGGAGGAAGCGGATGTAGTCCTTGCGCGTGCCGCGCCCGTACCCCTCGGCGATGTTGGACGGAACCGAGATGGCTGCTCGGCGAAGCTGCTGTGTCAATCCGTAAAGCTCCTCCCTGGGCAGCCGCTTCGTCGCGTCGTACACCGCCCGGACGAGCTCGCGCGCCTTCTGCCAGGCGACAAGGTCCTTGTAGCTCCTGATGATGCTCTGCCGTTCGCTTGCATCTTGCATGTTCTTCTCTGCCCATGGCTTCCGATTGCTCTGATCCCTAGTCCCAAGTCCCTGGTCCCAAGTCCCTAGTCCCAAGTCCCTGGTCCCTATCTTTTCCTCCCCGCCAGATAATGCGCAAGCGCCACGTCGAAGGATCGGTTGGTCAGGATCGGGGCGTAGTCGACACCCATCTGTCCGCAGCCCATCTCGACCCGCCGCACGAACCGGCGGACCTGGTCGAGGTACTCCGCGCGGACGGCCCGCGGGTCCAGTTGCACGCGCGTGCCCGGCGGCTCGAGGTCGCGAAAGAGGCTCCACGTGTCGAACGGGAAGGTCAGCTCCTCCTGCGCCATCACGTGAAACAGCAGCACCTCGTGCTTCTTGTAGCGGAAGTGGTGCAGGGCGTTGAGCAGCGGCTCGATCTCGTCGAACATGTCGGAGATGATGATGATCAGTCCGCGGCGGCGGGCCCGCTCGGCGATGTCGTGGAAGATCGGCGACAGGGCCGTCTCCTCGCCGGGCGTCGTGTCGGCCAGCTCCTTGAGGATCACGCGGAGGTGGCTGACGCGGCTGCGAGCGGGGATGTAGGTGCGTATCTTGGTGTCGAATGTCAGCAGTCCCACCGCGTCCTGCTGGTGGATCATCAGGTGCGCAAGCGACGCGGCGAGGTACTGGCCGTACTCGAACTTGCTGAGGGTTCTGCCGGCGTGGCGTGCGGCCCGCCGGCC
>Ga0307379_10011629_pt1 | contig 11531 bp, 12 predicted proteins | sample UN2MG_FD_202237 | JGI IMG/M metagenome (GOLD analysis project Ga0307379, IMG submission 202237) | Soil microbial communities from Risofladan, Vaasa, Finland - UN-2 | ecosystem: Environmental > Terrestrial > Soil > Coastal area > Acid sulfate soil | place: Finland: Risofladan, Vaasa | collected... | reverse complement strand
AAAAGCAATATCGGAAACAATATTTGCATCCCTTACACTTTGCTCAAAAGCTATTATACCGTGCCCGGGCCAGACTCCCCATCTGGGGGCGGGATCAAGGCAGAGCAGACGGCCATTGGTATTTCGCTTAAAATACTCTTTGTATGCCGAGCAAAAGCCGGTTATTTCTTTTTCAATATTTTTTTTTATTACAACCGGTATATGCTTTGTGCGGACTACATGATCAGGAGTTAAAGGGCCACGGACGGCGATTGAATCTACATTGTTCAGATTGGCAAAACCGCAGGCTTCAGGGGAGCTATCGAGCCTGGCTATCATGGCAGACCCTTTTGCCAGAGAGACCTGTTTGCGAATTTTTGCCAGTGTAAGCAGATCTTCTCCAGCTTCTGCCTTGGCGACTGAATCAAGGGCCCCGCTTGCTTGAAGATAGTCTTCAGCAAGGGAAACAATATGGATCATCTGCTTATAACTTTCTTTGGCATTGTCTGAAAAGGTAAAGATGCCATGGTTCATCAGTATTATGCCTTTAATCTCATGCCAGTTGATATTACTGGTCATTTCATAAACTTTTTTTGCCAGGATAAAACCGGACATTGCATAAGGTACAATCAAGACACTGTCTTTATAAATTTCTCTAATCAGCCTTTTGCCTTTTACGTTATTAGTGATCGTTACAACCGCATCCGCATGGGTGTGATCAACATACTTGAAGGGTATAATGGCGTGCAGGATCGCTTCTACAGAAGGATTCGGGGCCAAATGATCAATCATTGCAGTTTTTTGAAGCCCTACCATATCCGTATCAGACAGGCGCTCAAGCTTTGCCATCCTTTTTAGCGCTTCCAGCTTGACAGGAGCAAATCCTGCTGCCTGAATGGTTTTCAGATCCCAGCCGCTTCCTTTTATATACAGCACCTTTTCCATGTCGCCGAAGAGGTTTTTTATTTCAGCTTTTAAGGATGTGTTGCCTCCGCCATGTAAAACCAGGCCGGATTCCCGGCCCAATAATCTGGAGGTGTAAGCCCTCAGCTCTAATGGATCATCCAAAAAGCTTTTTGCCTCATTGTCGTTCCATAAACTTTTCATAACATCCTAACTCTTTATTAAATTCTCAAAAAGTCACGAATTTAACCGTAGATGGCTAAGTAAAAAGGTTCATATACAAGGCGCAGGAGTTTTTCAGGACCGAAGGCACACATTATAGTATGTCGAGGATCTGAAAAATTCCTGCAACGCAGTAGATGGGACTTTTTACGACGCCATCAAAATCCGCGCCTGTTTCTGTCCAGACTCCTGTATTGAATTGCCTCGGAAACATGATCGATCTGAATATCTTTTTCTCCAGCTAAATCGGCGATGGTGCGGGCGATTTTTAGAATACGGTTATAAGCGCGGGCAGACAAACCGAGTTTATCTATGGCCGATTCAAGAAGACTGCAGGATGCATCGTCGATTCTGCAATATTTTTTTATATGAAGATTGTTCATATGGGAATTGCAAAATATTTTTGTTTTAACAAATCGTTCGTATTGAATTAGTCTGGATGCAAGTACCCGTTTCAAAATATCTTCTGACGATTCTGCCCATGAGTCCCTTGAGAGGTCTCTATATTGAACCGCCGGTACTTCAACATGAATATCTATTCTGTCCATTAACGGGCCTGAAATCTTTGATCTGTACTTATGAATCTGATGATATGTACACCGGCACTCGTGCTTAGGATCGGAAAAGTAGCCGCACGGACACGGGTTCATAGCGGCGACCAGCATAAAACTGGCAGGGTAGGTTATGGTTGATGAGGCACGTGAAATAGTTACATTTAAATCTTCTAACGGTTGGCGCAGCACTTCTAATACATGTTTTTTAAATTCCGGAAGTTCATCCAGAAAGAGAACTCCATTATGAGCCATGCTCACCTCGCCCGGCCTGGGGATATGTCCCCCTCCTATTAAACCTGCATCTGATATTGTGTGGTGAGGAGATCTGAAAGGCCTTTTTGTAACCAGGGCCTGACCTTTTGAAAGCATTCCAACTACGGAATAAATTTTGGTGGTTTCAATTGATTCGTCAAATGTAAGTGGCGGGAGTATGGTCGGCAAACGTTTTGCCAGCATGGTTTTTCCGGAACCTGGCGGGCCGACCATAATTAAATTGTGACCTCCGGCAGAGGCTACCTCCAGAGCCCGCTTTACATGTTCCTGGCCCATGACTTCGGAAAAATCCACTTCAAACTTGCTATCCTGGCCAAGTATATTAGAAATATCGGTTTTTTCAGGTTTGATTTGAGTGAATCCGCAAAAAAAATCAACTATCTGGGACAGAGTTTTCACAGGAAGAACCGATATTTCATCTACCACTGATGCCTCATGCCTGTTATCATATGGCACAATAATCCCCAAATAGCCGGCAGCCTTTGCGGCAATGGCCATGGGAAGGGACCCCTTTACAGGTTTTATACGGCCATCCAGTGAAAGCTCGCCCAAAACAAGGTATCTGGAGGCTATTTCCGCGGGGACTATGCCGGATGCAACCAATATCCCCAACGCTATCGGCAAATCAAAACCAGTGCCTTCCTTTTTGATGTCTGCAGGGGCTAAATTTACAGTTATCCTGTCGTCGGGAAAGCTGTAGCCGGAATTATTAATGGCGGATTTAACCCTTTCCTTGCTTTCCTTTACAGCTGTTTCAGGGAGTCCCACAGTAGTAAATGTTGGAAGGCCTTGGGCTATATCTACTTCCACTTCCACAAGATAGGCATCTATACCGATAACAGCGCTGCTTAAGATCTTTGCTATCAATTGTTCTCCTTCCTGTAAATAATCTTGCGCTAATTCGAGAAGTTAGCACGGATTGTCATCTCAAGGCAAGTGTATTATCGTTTTACGTTTTCTCTTTTTCGATAAAAAAGGGGTTACAGTAATAAAAAAACCGTAACCCCTTATATTTTTCACAAATGGTAGGCGATGTTGGATTTGAACCAACGACTTCTACCGTGTGAAGGTAGCACTCTCCCGCTGAGTTAATCGCCCATAATTATTAATTATCGACCATATCTTTTAACTCTTTACCTACTTTGAAAAACGGCAGTTTTTTGGAATATACCTTAATCTGTTTGCCGGTTTTTGGGTTTCGACCTGTGTACGGCTTGTATTTTTTAACAGTAAAACTTCCAAAACCCCTGATTTCAACACGTTCGCCATTGGAAAGGGTTTTTGTTATAGTTCCAAAAAATGTATCAATGATCTTTTTGACACTTTTTTTGCTTATGCCGGTTTTATTCTTAAGCCCATTGATTAAGTCGACTCTGTTCATCAAAACCCCTTTTAAATAAATTTATTCTGTTTTTCTCAACTTGTTATTTTAAATACGAATATATTGGAATATAATTAATTGATTGGTTTTAAGTCAAGCATTTTTCTAATATGAATGAACAAATCTCGTTTCCCGAACATTGTCGCGATATTACCTTGAAATCCATATCTTCCATAAATTCTCTGGCAAAAACACCATACTCGACAGAGCATATTACATCGCTAATTCTCTCTGCCAGATGCTCTCGATTTGATTGTTTTAACAAGGTAAGCCACGGGCATTTCTTGATAATGATATTAATCTGTGAATCTTTCCTTAAGAGCTCGCTTGCAAAATTTTCAGCATCCAGCTTGAACTTAAGGGCGGTTAGCAGATCCTCTTCAGAGGCAGTTTCAAGCTTTAACAACTCTTTTATCTTTCTGGCCTGTATTTTCGGTAGTATTTTCCATACCCTGCTGTCAATCTCAAGGGCTTTGTCAAACGAGTCTGTTTTTTCCAGCATCATAAACCACAGACCATCTACAGCAATAAAACATTTTTTAAAATATTCACTTAATATTTGTGGATCCATGCATTACCTGCACCTGTTTTTTTACCTTTTTTATTCTCGTACAAATGGATTGGTACGTTTTTCCTGCCCGATAGTTGTTTCAGGGCCATGACCCGGAAAAACCTTGACAGCATCGTCTAACACAAAAAGTTTGTTTTTTATACTGGATATCAGAGTGTGAAAATCTCCACCGGGCAGATCGGATCGCCCAATTGAACCTGCAAAAAGGGTATCTCCGACAAACAGATTCCCATCAGTAAAAAGCGCAATTCCACCCGGAGAATGACCTGGAGTGTGAATAACTTTTAACGTAATGCTTCCAAAATATATTCTATCACCATCTTTAAGGGTCTGATCAGGTGGTGGTGAATTGTCTGTTGCAAGTCCGAATGAGGCTGCGGTGGCTGAAAGTTTACTCAACATCGGCGCATCCAGAGAGTTAATTAATATATCCGCGCCTGTTGCTTCCTTCATTTCTTTGTTTCCGCCCACATGATCAAAATGACCATGTGTGTTTATAATATATTTTACTGTCAATTCCAGTTCTGCAAGAGACCAGAGAATTCTATCTGTTTCATCTCCGGGATCAATCACTGCCGCATCTTTGGTCTTTTCACAACCTAAAATAAAACAGTTTGCCATAAGAGGCCCGACAGCCAGCTTTTTAATAATCATTGATGCTTAAAATCCTTTTACACTCAACATTTTGATAATATTAGAGTGGTTGAATGGTTTGACTTTTAGGTATTTCTTTTTTTAGCCTGTTCAATAAGTTCTATCAGGCTGCTTACCTTAGGTTTTGGCTTGGCATTAACAAGCTTGACAAAATCATCTTCAGGCATGTTCTGTTTCAAAAATGCCGATATATCAAAGTGTTCCCACCAGCAGTCAAATATCTTCCAGCAAGGCAACAGCATGTCATCCCCGTTTGTCCTGCAGTATTGAAACGATACAGGCCCTCCAAGCCTGGGGCATCTGCGCTCAAGATTATCTTTGCTGTTATCCATTGTTCATCTATGGCAACAAGTCTATCGGCTTTTCAATAAGGCAGGCTTGGGATAATCAGCAAACACCTCTTCCGACTTTATTAATTCCTCATCACTTAAGATAAAATCTTTCATTTCACCTGAAAAATATTTGTCGTAAGCTGCAAGATCGAGTAGTCCGTGTCCGCTCAGGTTAAAAAGAATTACTTTTTCCTTTCCTTCTTCCTTTGCTTTATTTGCCTCATTTATTACACATGCAAGAGCATGGTTGGTTTCAGGGGCGGGTATAATTCCTTCTGTTCTGGCAAAAACTACGCCAGCTTTATATGCTTCGAGCTGTGTAACAGACCTAGCTTCAATAATTCCTTCACTCGCAAGCTGACTAACAATCGGAGCCATGCCATGATATCGAAGCCCCCCTGCATGAATAGGCGCAGGCATGAAGTTGTGCCCAAGACTATGCATGGAAAGAAGTGGCGTGTATCCCGCTGAATCGCCATGATCATATACAAACGGAGCCCTTGTTAACGTCGGGCAGGCTGAAGGTTCAACAGGATAGATTTTGATTTCTTTTCCATTTATCTTGTCATGGACAAATGGAAGGGTCAGTCCTGCAAAATTACTTCCACCGCCGGCACATCCGATTATTACATCAGGATACTCGCCGACTTTTTCCAGCTGCTTTTTGGCTTCAAGGCCGATGATTGTCTGGTGCAGTAAAACATGATTTAAAACGCTTCCCAATGAATAGCGCGTTTGGCCGGTCTCATCAGTAACGGCCGCTTCAATGGCTTCGCTGATGGCAATTCCTAAACTTCCCGGGGTATCAGGATCCTTTTCCAGAGCCTGCCGGCCTGCTCTGGTTTCTGTGCTGGGACTTGCCACGCAATTACTACCCCATGTAGCCATCATGGATTTACGATACGGTTTCTGGTCAAAACTTATTCTAACCATAAAAACTTTACATTCTATTCCAAACTGGGCACAGGCAAAAGCCAAGGCGCTTCCCCACTGCCCTGCGCCGGTTTCTGTAGTTATTTTTTTAATCCCGAAGACTTTATTGTAATACGCCTGTGGCACAGCTGTGTTTGGCTTGTGGCTTCCAGGAGGGCTTACGCTTTCGTTTTTAAAATATATCTTTGCAGGTGTACCAAGCGCTTTTTCCAGAGACAATGCCCTTATCATAGGTGTTGGACGCCAGATGTTATAAACCCTTAATACCTCTTCCGGAATATCTATCCACCTTTCAGTACTTACTTCCTGTTCGATCAAATTCATAGGGAAAACAGGAGTAAGAGCTTCAGGGTTTACCGGTTTTCCATCAGGCCCTAAAGGCGGATTCATCTTAATGTCTGCAAGGACATTATACCATTGGCGAGGTATCTCATCTTCGGTTAATAGTATTTTTCTGGTCTCCATAACATAACTCCTTTGCTTCTATTCAGGTTGTTAGGTTCGTGGTTACAATATTTATTTCTTCTTTTCCCATGGCTATGCGGATACTGTCAAGAATTCCATTTATAAAGGCACCTGATTCTTCGGTGCCAAATTTTTTCCCGATATCAATAGCCTCGTTTATTGATACCTTTGATGGAATATCGCTGCAGAAAAGCAGTTCATATATGGCAAGCCTTATAATATTTCTGTCAACGCAGGACATGCGGCCAATCTTCCAGTTGCTTGAAAATCGTTCAATGATATCATCGATTTCAGATCTATAATCAATTACGCCATTTACCAATTCAAGAAGGAATGGAACGGCATGTTTTGAATGTGCAAAATTATCGCAGAAGAGTTCTAGCGCCTCCTGTGAGTCGTTTTTGCTAATATCCATATAAAAAAGAGCCTGTATGGCAAGTTCGCGTGACTTGCGACGGATCCCCATGATTATTCCTGATCGACAAGCTCCATCAAGTTTGCCATTTCCATGGCAGCTATTGCAGCATCCCACCCTTTATTGCCTGCCTTTGTTCCGGCACGCTCAATAGCCTGCTCAATAGTATCTGTTGTTAAAACCCCAAATATAACCGGAATGCCGGCTTCCAAGCTTACCATGGCAATCCCTTTAGTGACTTCGGCACTTATATAATCAAAATGAGGAGTTGCTCCGCGGATTACCGCTCCAAGGCAGATAATGGCATTATAAAGCCTCTTTTCAGCCATCTTTTTTGCAATTAGCGGTATTTCAAAGGCCCCGGGCACTTTGACTATTTCAATATCCGAATCCCTGGCGCCTGAACGCATGAGGGCATCGATGGCTCCTCCCACAAGTTTGTCGGTAATAAAATCGTTGAACCGGCTTACCACTAATACGAACTTCTTGTTTTCTGCAAGAAGTTTACCCTCAATAATTTTTGGCATTATTTTTATCCCTCCAAATTCAATGAATTCGTAAAAAGTCGAATTCATCAGGTGTTAAGTGTAACCAACCCTTTCCATCACATTGCCGGCTATGGCGTTGCATCGATATTTAAAAGGTGTCCCATCTTGAGTTTCTTACACTCAAGATATGAACGGTTGTACTCATTAGGTTTCACCTCTATCGGTACCTGTTCAACAATGCTCAATCCATAACCTTCAAGCCCAACAATTTTTTTGGGATTATTTGTAAGCAATTTCATCTTTCTTACACCTATATGCGCAAGAATTTGAGCACCTATACCGTAATTTCTAAGATCAGGTTTAAAGCCAAGTTTTTCGTTTGCTTCGACAGTATCAAAGCCCTTATCCTGCAATGCATAGGCCTTTAACTTATTTACAAGACCTATCCCCCGTCCCTCCTGCCTTATATATAGGAGTACTCCAGCCCCCTCCTTTTCAATCATTTCCATTGCTTTTTGCAGCTGATCTCCGCAGTCGCATCTGAGAGAACCGAATATATCGCCTGTCAGGCATTCAGAGTGGACTCGGACAAGCACAGGTTTGTTCGGATCTATTACGCCTTTAACCAGGGCGATATGCAGCAGATCATCTACATCATTTTCATATACAATTGTCTTAAATTCACCTGCATGTGCCGTGGGGATAGTGGTTTCTGCCGAAACCCTCACAAACGATTCAGTGCGCATGCGATACTCTATCAAATCTGCGATCGTACATATTCCAAGTCCATGCTTTTCGCTGAATTTTTCAAGGGAAGGCATTCTGGCCATGGTTCCGTCGTCATCCATGATTTCGCAAATAACTCCGGCAGGTTTTAAACCTGATAGACGAGAAAGATCTACAGAACCTTCTGTCTGGCCTGCCCGCACTATAACACCGCCTCGCTTGGCTCTTAAAGGGAATATGTGTCCCGGCCTGACAAGATCATTCGGTTTGGCATTATCATCTATAGCTGTCAGGATTGTAGTTGCACGGTCAGCAGCGGAAATACCGGTTGTTACACCTTTTCTTGCCTCTATTGAAACGGTAAAACCTGTATGGAACTGCGAGGTGTTATGCTCAACCATCAGCGGGAGGTCAAGGGAATCAACCTTTTCTCCCGACATTGCAAGGCATACAAGTCCTCGTCCATGCTTTGCCATAAAGTTGATGGCCTCCGGCGTAACCTTTTCAGCGGCTATCATAAGATCGCCCTCGTTTTCACGATCCTCATCATCAACGAGAATGACCATACGTCCAACCCTTATTTCTTTAATAGCATCTTCAATTTCAATCAGCGGCATTTTTTCTAATTATCTCCATATTTCTATAAAAAACCGGTTCTTGTCAGAAACTGCATATCAACAGACCGCTGTCCGGTTTCTTTATTTATATTGTTAGCGGGTTTTTCTGCAATAAAATTTTCAATATACTTTCCGATCATGTCTGTTTCAATATTAACATGGTCCCCGACTTTTTTAAAGCCGACAGTTGTCAGTTTTGCTGTATGAGGAATAATGCTTACATCAAAACAGTCACGACTGCGGTTGTTAATGGTAAGGCTTATACCATCTACTGCAACCGAGCCTTTTGTTATCATATAACGTGATAAAAATTCCGGCACATTAATGACGACAATTATTGAATTGTCTGCTTTCTTTTTGTTTTTAATTGTGCCGATACCGTCAACGTGCCCTGAAATAAGGTGTCCGTCAATACGGTCGGAAAGACGAAGGGCTCGCTCAAGGTTAACACGATCTCCTGTTTTTGCCGCTCCAAAAGTTGTCTTTGCGATGGTTTCTGGAGATATATCAACCTCAAAACGTTTTCCGGCCATAATAATTACTGTCAAACAGACGCCGCTTATTGCAATACTATCTCCGATTTTAGTTTGATCAAGAGGAAAGTCGGCATCTATCAACAAACGTTTGCTCCGGCCTGACGGGCGTATCGCAGCTATTGTGCCAAGTCCTTCTATAATGCCTGTAAACATTTCAGACCTCATAAAAACTATTTGTTATTGACTGCAATCCCTTTATGTTCCAGCTTTTACTCAAAAATTTAACATCAGGTCGGTCTGGGTTATAAGGTTCAGGGTTCTCTGACCTATGGCTTTATGGGGGGCATCAACCCCTGAACCTTTGAACCGTGAACCCTTTAACCTAAATATATCCTTCGATCATGACATCATCGCCGAATCGCCGAACATGGATATCTTTTACAGGAATACATCCATCCATTAACGCCGGACCAGGCCCCTTGCATATAGGCATGCCATCATCTCCTCCTAAAATTTTGGGGGCGTAAAAAAAGATAATCTTGTCAACAATTCCTGCTTTAAGCGCCGATGCAATGACGCTGCCGCCCCCTTCGATGAGAAGGCTGGTTATACCAAGGCCGCCAAGACGATCCATAAGTTGATCAAGATCTATCATGCCATCCTTGACAGGCGATTGTATAACCTTTGCGCCTAATGCTTCTATCGCGTTTTTTTTATCCTCTGAAACAGAGCTGCCGGTTATTATAATTGTATCAGAATTTGAATTAAGCCGCAAAACTTTAGCTTCTTCAAAAATCGTTAGATTAGTATCAAGTATTATCCTTGTGGGATCCAGGCCGTTCATATCTTTCAAACGAACCGTCAGGGATGGATCATCCTGATTTACAGTGTTAATGCCGACCATTATTGCGTCAACACCGTGGCGCAGTCTGTGGACATATATTCTTGATTCATCCCCTGAAACCCACTTGGAATCACCTGTTTTTGTCGCAATTCGTCCATCTAAGGTGGCTGCACATTTAATTATAACAAAGGGACGTTTAGTTGTAACATATTTTATATAGGCTTCATTAAGCCTTTTTGCTTCATCTTCACAAACACCCGATGTAACACTTATTCCATGGTTTTTTATATAGTCTGCGCCTCCTCCTGTAACATCCGGATTGGGGTCGTTCATAGCGATAACTACACGCTTTATGCCCGCCTCAACTATCTTTATGGTGCATGGAGGAGTCCGTCCCGTATGATTGCAAGGCTCAAGGGTAACATAAAGGGTTGCATCTACGGCTAAGGCTTGCGCATCATTGATAGCGTTAATTTCAGCATGTGCTTCTCCAGCAGCTTTGTGGTAACCCTTTCCCACAACTTTACCGTTTTTTACAATAATAGCGCCCACCATAGGATTTGGCGATGCAAAGCCCCGCCCCTTTACAGCAAGGGCAATGGCCATTTTCATGAAATGCTTATCGTTCACTAACCTTTAATCCCTTGTCACTCAACAGGCCTTTAAGCTCGCATACAAAGTCATTTACATCTTTGAACTCTCTATAAACCGATGCAAATCTGACATACGCGACATCATCTATTTCATGAAGCTTTGCCATGATCTTTTCGCCGACTATATTGGAAGGAATTTCTTTTTCTCCGGTTTCCTTGAGGTCACGTTCCAAATCATATACAAATTGATCGATAACATTAATGCTTATATTCCTTTTTTCACAGGCTTTTTGTATGCCGGAACGCACCTTTTCGCTGTTGAAGACTTCTCGACGGCCATCCTTTTTAACAATCATAACAGGAAGTTCTTCAGTATGCTCATAAGTTGTAAATCGTCTGCCGCATATAATGCATTCTCTGCGTCTGCGTATTGCATCTCCATTCTTGCCCAGCCTTGAATCAATCACCCTGTTGTCAATTTCTCCGCAAAATGGGCACTTCATTAATTTCTCCTACTTGCCGGTATTAATCTTGATTACTTCAACGCCTGCCTCTTTAAACATTTCCATGGCTATGGGATCTGGATATCCGTCACGATAATAAATCTCTATTATTCCTGCATTGATAATCATTTTAGCGCATATTAAACATGGCTGGTTTGTGCAGAAAAGCCTTGCTCCTTTTATGGAAACACCATGTAATGCAGCCTGAATAATAGCGTTTTGCTCAGCATGTATGCCCCTGCACAGTTCATGCCTCTCGCCTGAAGCAATATTCAATTCCTCGCGCAGACAACCAATGTCAATGCAATGTTTAATACCGGTTGGCGCCCCGTTATAGCCGGTAGACAGGATTCTTTTATCCTTTACAATCACGCAGCCGACAGTGCGTCTGAGACATGTAGAGCGTTTTGCCACAAGCTGAGCAATATCCATAAAATAAGTTTCCCATGAGGGACGGCTATCTTTTGTTGCCATTATATTAACATCTTAATTAATAAATATATCTGATCGGGAAGGCTTCGCAAATCTCGAGCACCTTTTTTCTCGTGTTTATTATGAGATTATTATCATTGGGCTTTTTCAAAACATCGACAATCAGTTTA
>Ga0307379_10011628_pt1 | contig 11531 bp, 8 predicted proteins | sample UN2MG_FD_202237 | JGI IMG/M metagenome (GOLD analysis project Ga0307379, IMG submission 202237) | Soil microbial communities from Risofladan, Vaasa, Finland - UN-2 | ecosystem: Environmental > Terrestrial > Soil > Coastal area > Acid sulfate soil | place: Finland: Risofladan, Vaasa | collected... | reverse complement strand
ACATGTGGGACCAGGCGGACACGGAACTGGGCTTCTCGTCTATGCAGAGAGTGACAGGGTTCCCCTGTGCGATCACAGCCAGGTTCCTCGGTCGCGGAGCTATAGAGGAGAAGGGCCTTGTGGCGCCGGAGGATGCCATCAAGGGAGATCTGTACGACGAGTTCGTGGCGGAACTGGCCAAGCGGAACGTCAACATCCTCGAGGAGTTGACTGAAGTAGAGGAGTAGGAGAAAGCCCTCACCCCGCCCCCGGGCGGCCCCCGGACAGTCGTTCGGTGATCGGTTGGGGCGAATGGGCGAGCAGGAGCGAAACCGTAGCCGCACGGTTTGCCGTGCGGCTACATGACGAAGGGGAAGAGGCGAGGGCGGTAACGCCGGACTGAAGTCCCGCGCTGAGGGAGGCAGACCGGCTGAAGCCGGTTGGATGAACGTGGTTCGGCACGTTTGAGGTTGGTGTAGCGTGGGGCTTTGAACCCCACGGGTGAGCGGGAAACCGATTTCCTCCCCCTGGATGGGGGAGGATTGAGGAGGGGGTGGAAGGATCACCCTCCCCCAAGCCCCTCCCATCAAGGGAGGGGAGTCTGGTAGAGAAACTTGCCGAAGCTGGCGCTTCCAGGATGGCGGGAGGCCATGCGCACTCAAACCCACTTTGAGGAGGATCGATGACTGAATTCGTACCGTTTGAGATGGAACGTGTGATGTCCAAGTGGGAGAACGTCGTGGAGTATAACCTGTCCGAGAGCGGCGTTCATCCCCTATCCGTCGAGGAGCTCGTCGAGGATCAGGGGGTCGTCAAGCAGCTCCTAAGCATGCCGCTGAACTATCCCCAGGGCAATGGCATTATCGAACTCCGCGAGAACATCACCGCACTCTACCCTGGTGCAACGCCCGACAATGCCCTGGTGACCGTCGGCGGCGCCGAGGCTAACTTCGACACCATCCAGGCCCTGGTTGCTCCGGGTGAGGAGATGGTGATGATGCTCCCCAACTACATGCAGATCTGGGGGGTGGCCAAGAACTTCGGCATCACGGTCAAGGAGTTCCATCTTCGAGAGGAACGTGGGTGGGCTCCCGATCTGGACGAGCTTGCAGAGGTGGTCTCCGATAAGACGAAGCTGATCGCCGTCTGCAATCCCAACAACCCCACAGGATACATCCTCACCGGGGAGGAGATGGAGGCCATCGTGGCAGCGGCTGAGAGGGTGGGGGCCTGGATTCTGTCGGACGAGGTGTACACTGGAGCTGAACGCCTGACCGACACTGAGACGCCCTCCTTCTGGGGTAAGTACGACAAGGCGCTGTGCATGAGCAGTCTCAGCAAGGCCTACGGCCTGCCGGGACTCCGCATTGGCTGGGTGGTGGGACCCGCCGATACCGTCGACGAAATCGCCATGCGCCACGAATACGTGACCATTGGTGCCTCTATGCTCTCCAACCACCTGGCCGCATACGCCCTTTCGCCGGAGGTGCGGCCCCGGTTGATCCAGAGGGCCCGCGACTACGTCCGGCGCGGGTATCCCATCCTGGACTCGTGGCTGGAGGGTCACGAGGGTCTCTTCAGCGTCGTTCCGCCCCAGGCGGCAGCCATCGCCTACGTGCAATACCATATGGATATAAACTCCACGGAGCTGATGATGCGCTTGATAGAGGAGCACAGCGTGTTAATCGTTCCGGGGGATCAGTTCGGGATGGATCACTATCTCAGGATGAGTCATGGGATGCCTGAGGATCATCTGAAGGCGGGGCTGGACCGCATCGACGAGGGCATCGAAGAACTGCAGGGGTGATAGGCGAGGAATCACCCTCCCCCTAACCCCTCCCGTCAAAGGAGGGGAGCCTCAAGGTTGCTCAGACTGACGCCGGCCAGGATCAGGCAGAGAACAAGCAACACATGCACAAGGCTATTCTGGCCACTGTTCTGCGGTCTCGAGCGTCAGCGATCAAGAGAGACGGAGAGTCTGGACAGGAGTCGGTCTTGGAATGAAGCCCAGGGAACGCGTTTTGGCGGCGCTGGAACACCGAGAGCCGGATCGGGTACCTCTCCTGGAGGTCTGGGTAGACAACGACGACCTGGTGGAGCAGATGGGAGAGGGCGACCTACAGAGGTCGTACGTCGAGCTCGGGCTGGACTGCATCTTGATCCCCACGCAGAACCTGCCGGGAAGCAGCGCCTGGCGGGATGGGGTGGACGAGTGGGGCCGGGTCTGGAAGAAGGGCTGGTATGCAGGCGGTGTAGTGGAGACGGAGGCGGACCTGGAGAAGTATACGCCGCCGCTGGATCTTGTGGAGCAGTGCTTCGACCCCCGACGGACCGCGGAAGTGAGACAGGAGTACCCCGATCACTGTTACATCTACGGCTCTCACGTCGCCCCCTTCACGGCAGCATACCTGGCTATGGGCATGGAGAGGTTCTTCCAGGATCTATACAAGAGGCCGGCGTTCATCCACAGGATATTGGAGAATCGCAGCGAGTGGTGCATCGCCATGTTCCAGGAGGCAGCCAGTCTGGGGGCAGAGGTACTGGTGCTTGGTGAAGACGCTGCGCACAGCGGTGGGCCGATGATCTCGCCCGAGATGTGGCGCGAGTTCGTCCTTCCGCACCATCGTCGCATCGTGGACGCAGTGGACGTGCCGGTGATATGGCACAGCGATGGCCAGATCACGCCTCTACTTCCCCTGGCTATCGAGGCTGGCTTCGCGGGGATGCACTCTCTGGAGCCTGCTGCTGGAGTGGATCTGGAGCAAGTCAAGCGGGACTACGGCTCCGATCTGGTCCTGGTCGGCAACGCGGACGCCGCGACGCTATGCCAGCCCGATCTGGAGGCCGTGCGCGCGGAGGTGAGGCGCTGTATGAGGGAGGGTGCACCGGGTGGAGGCTACATGTTCTCCACCTGTAGCAGCATCTTCGAGGGAATGAACCTGGAGGCGGTTGTGGAGATGTATCGGTACGCCGCGGAGGTAGGCGCGTACTAGAGATTTCATTCTACCTGAGGAGGTTCTGAATGGATAGGACTATTGTGTCTACGGACAAGGCACCGGGCGCTGTGGGGCCCTATTCCCAGGCGGTAGTGGCGGGTGACTTGGTTTTCACCGCCGGTGCGATAGCGCTGGACCCTAAGACGGGCGAGCTAGTAGGGGAAGAGATAGGCGCGCAGACCCGGCAGGTCCTGAAGAACGTGCAGGGCGTCTTGGAGGCGGCGGGAAGCTCACTCGATCTGGTGGTCAAGACCACGGTATTCCTCACGGACATGGGGAACTTCGCCCAAATGAATTCCGTCTATGCGGAGTTCTTCCCCTCCCATCCACCCGCGCGTTCCACAGTGCAGATTGGTCCTCTGCCCAAGGGGGCTCTCCTGGAGATAGAGGCCATCGCCCTGAGGGGATGAGGGTTCCGAGTATGTGGTGGTAGAGGTCTCTCTGCGGCTTTGCCTCGCTCGAGGGGCGTCTGGGACCTGCCCCATCCTTCAGCGGGGAGCCCCTCGGAAGGTGGACTGTGTGCGTACACTAAGTCAACTCCCTGATTTACCGGGGACGAGACCAAGAGAGGGTGTATGAGAGCGGAAGAGTATATCGCGCTGGAAGACAAATACAATACTCAGAACTACAAGCCCTTGGATGTGGTGCTGGAGCGGGGTGAGGGAGTATGGGTCTGGGACGTGGAGGGAAAGCGGTACCTGGATTGCCTAAGTTCGTACTCCGCCCTGAACCAGGGCCATAACCATCCGCGCATACAGAAGGCCATGGTAGAGCAGGCGGCCAAACTGACGCTCACGGGCCGGGCCTTTCGCAACGACCAGTTGCCCCTGCTCGCCAAAGAGCTCTGCGAGCTGACCGGTTACGAGATGATGCTGCCCATGAATACCGGCACGGAAGCGGTGGAGACCGCCCTCAAGGCCGCCCGGAAATGGGGCTACGAGGTGAAGGGTGTCCCCGATGGGCAAGCGGAGATCATTACCTGCGCCGGCAACTTCCACGGGCGCAGCATCACCATCGTGGGCTTCTCCACAGAAGAGGGGTACAAGAATGGATTCGGCCCCTTCACTCCGGGCTTTCTCACCGTGCCCTACGGCGACGCCGAGGCCTTGGAGGCGGCCATCACCACCCACACCGTTGCTTTTATGGTGGAGCCCATCCAGGGTGAGGGCGGTGTGATTGTGCCGCCTGATGGTTATCTCGCCAAGGCCCGGGAGATCTGCGACCGGCATAACGTGCTCCTCATCGCGGACGAGATCCAGACCGGCCTGGGGCGCACGGGCAGGCTCTTTGGCTGCGACTGGGAGGGCGTCCGGCCAAACGTGATAGCGGTGGGCAAGGCCCTTTCGGGGGGCTTCTATCCCGTCTCGGCGGTGCTGGCCGACCGTTCCGTGCTGGGTCTGTTCAAGCCTGGGGATCACGGTTCGACCTTTGGCGGCAGTCCCCTGGGCGCGGCTGTGGCTCGCGAGGCTCTGAGAGTGCTGGTGGACGAAGGACTCATAGAGAACGCTCGAGTGCAAGGCGAATACCTCCAGGGCCGTTTGTTGCGGGTGGAGAGCGACTACGTTGCCGAGGTCCGCGGCCGCGGCCTGCTAACGGGAGTGGAGTTGAAAGCGGAGGCAGGAGGAGCGCGCCGCTTCGCCGAAGCCCTCAAGGACCAGGGCCTGTTGTGCAAAGAAACCCACGAGGATGTCCTCAGGTTCGCGCCGCCCCTGGTGATCGCACGGGAGGACGTGGATTGGGCGCTGGAGCGCATCGAGGGAGTGCTCACCAGTTTGTGAGGCGTGGATGGGCGCTGCTCCACCCCGGCTCTTGACTGGATCCATCGATCTCGTCGACAGCCGCCAGCCGTGTGGAGGGCCAATCGATCAGGAGGCAAAAAGCTTGACTGACGCCAGAGAGAGGGATCTTCAATCCCTCGTCGCTCCCTACTGCGACCCCATGATCTCCTTTTGCCAGCAGATGGTTCAAAGGCCCAGCCTTCCTGGTGAGGAAGGCGAGGTGGCCGCCCTGGTGAAAGGGGAGATGGAGTCGCTGGGCTACGATGAGGTGTGGGCGGACGACTGGGGCAACGTCGTGGGTCTGCTGCGCGGCACGGGCACGGGCCGCTCGGTGATGTTCAACGGCCACATGGACCACGTTGACGCGGGCCGGGCCGACGAATGGCCCCACCCCCCCTTTGGAGGCGAGATCCACGACGACCGGCTGTGGGGTCGTGGTGTGGCGGACATGAAGGCGTCCCTGGGAGCCATGGTCTACGCGGTGGGGCTCCTTGCGCAGGAGGGCTTGCGACCGCCGGGCGACGTGTACGTTGCCGCCGTAGTGCAGGAGGAGGTCGGGGGATTGGGCAGCCAGAGGCTGGCCCAGGCTCTGCGCACTGATCTGGCCGTCGTGGGTGAGGCCACGAGCAACCAGCTGGCCCGAGGGCACAGAGGTAGGATAGAGCTGGTGGTGCGGGTGCGGGGCAAGTCGGTCCACGCCAGCGTGCCTGAGCAGGGCGTCAACCCCCATCACGTGCTGGCGCGCTTCATCCAGCGGTTGGAGGGTCTCTCTCTGGCGCATGACGAAACGTTTGGCAACTCGACGGTGGCCCCAACGCTTTACCTTACCGACCAGCAAAGCAGCAATGTGCTTCCCGGGGAGGCGCGTTTGCATCTGGACTGGCGAAACGTGCCCGGCGAGGGCCCGGAGGAGGTTCTTGCCCAGCTTCAGCCCCTGCTGGAGACCTGCCTCTCGGAGGTCAGCGCGAGCAAGGGCGAGTTGACGCTACACGCTCGTGACCTGCGGACCTATACCGGCCGCACCGCTACCTTCCCTGCTGTGTTTCCTTCCTTTGGCCTGCCGGCCGACAACCCCCTGGTCCGCAAAGGACATGGGATACTAGAGCGGACGCTGTCTCGGGCTGTGGACGTGATCATCTGGCGCTTCGCCACCGACGGCGGACACCTCATGGAGGCTGGCGTGCCTACGATAGGCTTCGGCCCGGCTGAGGCCAAAGAGCTGCACACCGTGGGTGAGAGTGTGTCGATAGCAATGCTCGAGGAGGGGTTGCTGGGCTACGCGGCGCTGGCTCTGGAACTGGGAGCAGAGGATCCCTGAGGCGCGCAGCAAAAGGCCAGCGCTGCTGCCGTCAAATGATGATGCCGGTCTGCAGCATGGAGGCCACCGATCCCAATTGCCGCTCCCCACTGCTTCCCCCTGTTTAGCAGGCGGCACAGCACTACTCTGTCGAGCATCTTGATCCAGCGAAGCCGGAACCTTGTCAGGTCCTATTGCGTCTGAATTACAGGAGGACGCATCTCGTTCCCCAACGGGAACCGACCGGACGGAGGAGCAGTGGCATGAAGAAGGCTTCGTTCTACTCATTGATGGCCGTAGCTACTCTGGCGATGGGCGCCCTGGCTTGCTGGTTGCCGGCCCCCAGGCTAATCTCTACTGGGCACTCGCCGACAGGGTCCACTGATCCTTCGGCGTCCAGCCCAGCACGTCCTACTGCCACGCCGGTGGTTCTCGCCGCCAACTACACCGACGCGGCCACCGGCGTCTCTATCTGGTACCCTGAGAAGTGGGTCTGTGAGGAGTTCGTGGAGCAGGTGGTCTTTGCCAGTTCGGCTCAGATCATCACCGGTGCAGAACTGGAAAGTGGTGCAGCCATGATGCTGACGCGTACTGACCTTGGAGGGTCGCTCAGCATCGAGGAACTGGTTGAAACGACCCTGCGGGAACTGTACTTTGACAAGCTCAAGATCAGCGATGCCAAGCCGCGCACCATTGGTGGGCACGAGGGCTTCATGGTCACTCTACAGGGGAGTCCCACAGGCGGTGATGTCTCTATGAAGGGCTTCGTCGCTGGCGTCGAGCACGATGGCTGGGGTCACCTCTTTATAGCGGCCTCGATAAGTGGTGAATGGCCTGTGCACGGCCCGGTTCTGGAGCGGATGATCAGTAGCGTCCAGTTTCAGCACATCGAACCTACCTACACCAGCCCTACTTTGGGTCTTTCTATCACGTATCCAGAGGGCTGGATCTACGAGGAGCAGGGACAGCAGTTGATCTTCGCTACCTCGGAGGATATCTTCTCAGGGGCAGATTTCGAATCCGGGGCAGCGATGCTGGTCATCGGCAGCGAGCTAGGAGATGGCGAGACTTTTGAAGGAATGTTGGAGACGATCCTGTCTGAACTCTCGTCCGAGGACATGTTGACGGGTGATCGACAGTCTCTGGGCATTGGTGGAGTGGCTGGAATCATCATCCCTTTCGAAGGGTCCCCGGCTGAGGATATGACGGTGAGAGGGTTCGTGGCAGCCGTTGAGCACTGCGAATGGGGTTATCTGTTCGTAGGATTTTCCGCGCTGGACGAATGGTGCGAGTATGAGCCGCTCCTGCGGGCCATGCTGGATGGTGTGCAATTCACGAAGGAGTGAAAGGACCTTTGGCCAATAGCCGCGCCTTGTGACGGCTGGCTGCACGTACCAGGTTGACGGCGATTCTCCATGGTCAGATGTGCGAGGGCCCAAGGCAAGTGAGGCAACAACCGTGCTGCGACACGGTTGCTGTGCCTGTCGCCCCATCGCCAGTAACCATGGGGCCTCTACTTTCGTGAGGCGTTTCCGTAGGAACTGCCCAGGCGGCAACCAAGGAGGATACGATCATGAGTCGACGAACCGAGGTGGTTCATCCTTACATCCCCAACTCCGCGCCCGAGGTGAAGGAACAGATGCTACAGGAGGTGGGAGCCCGGAGTGTTGAGGATTTCTACGAGGACGTTCCTGAGAATCTGCGTCTCAGGGAGCCCCTGGATCTGCCCGAGCCTCTTCCGTCGGAGTATGCCCTGAAAAGGCACGTCGAGGGCCTTCTGGCTCGGAACACGACTTGCGGTGAGTATCTCAACTTTCTGGGCGCCGGTTGCTATCAGCACCACGTGCCGGCCGTCTGCGACGAGGTCAACCAGCGGGGTGAGTTCCTCACCGCCTACGCGGGCGAGCCTTACGACGACCACGGCCGTTTCCAGACCCTGTTCGAGTATGCGAGCATGATGGGCGAGCTTCTCAACATGGACGTGGTGAATGTCCCCACGTACGATGGGTATCAGGCGGCCGCCACGTCGATCCGCATGGCGGCGAGGCTCACAGGCCGCCGAGAAGTTCTGGTTCCCGAGATCATCAACCCGGACAAGCTGTCCAAGATCCGGGACTACTGCAAGCCCGAACTGGAGATCAAGCTGGTGGGCTACGAGCCGAATACGGGGCTACTGGACCTCGAGGCCCTGGAGAACAGTATTTCAGAACGGACCGCCGCCGTCTACCTGGACAACCCATCCTATCTGGGTTTCGTGGAGACCCGCGGAGACGAGATATCCTGTATGGCACACGATGGGGGAGCTATCTGCGTGGTCAGCGTGGATCCCATCTCCCTGGGTGTGCTCGCTCCACCGGCTGACTATGGGGCGGACATCGTGTGCGGTGACCTGCAACCGCTGGGCATGCACATGCAGTTCGGCGGGGGACACGCCGGTTTCATCGCCAGCAGAGACGAGGAGCGGTACGTGATGGAGTATCCGTCGCGGCTCTTCGGCATCGCCCCCACGCGGGTGGAGGGGGAGTATGGCTTCGGCGACGTGGCCTACGAAAGGACCTCCTTTGCTGTCAGAGATGAGGGCAAGGAGTGGGTGGGCACCGCGGCAGCGCTGTGGGGCATCACCGCGGGGGTCTACCTGGCCTTAATGGGGCCTCAGGGCATGACGGAGATAGGGGAAGGCATTCTGCTCAGGTCGCGGTACGCAATGAAGGAGCTTGACAAGCTCCCAGGCGTCCGGGCGTCCCACTTCGTAGGACCCCACTTCAAGGAGTTCGTGGTCAACTTCGATGGGACAGGCAAGTCGGTGGGGAGAATCAACGAGGCCTTGCTGGCGCGCGGCATCTTTGGGGGGAAGGACTTGACGGGAGAGTTCCCCAAGTTGGGCAACAGTGCACTGTACTGCGTGACGGAGGTCCACACCAAGCAGGACATCGACACGCTGGCCGGCGCTCTCCAGGAGGTGGTGGGATAGATGGAGGACATCAGCAGGGGCAGACACGAAAACGGCAAACCGAAACTGAGGAGGTTCCACCAGGCTCGATGGGACGAGCCCATCATCTTCGAACTGAGCCGGGCGGGACAGCGAGGCATCCTCGTGCCCCCAGTAGAGGAGGAGATCAGGGCGCAGGTGGGCGACGCCATGATCGGCCTGCCCGCGTTCATGCGCAGGAAGGAGCCACCCGCGCTGCCTGAGTTGTCGCAACCCCAGGTGCTCAGGCACTACGTACGGCTGTCCCAGGAGAACCTGGGGACCGATCTCAACATCGACGTGGGGCAGGGCACCTGCACCATGAAATACAGCCCCAAGATCAACGACCAGCTGGCCAGGGCGCCCAAGATGTCCGAGGTCCACCCTTTGCAGGAAGAGGGCACCGTCCAGGGCATCCTGGGGATCATGTACAGATTCGAGGAGATACTGAAGGCCATCTCAGGCCTGGACCGCTTCTCCCTGCAACCGGGGGCCGGTTCGGCGGCCATCTATACCAACGTCTCCATCATCCGCGCCTATCACGAGGCACGGGGAGAGGGGGCTCAGCGCGATGAGATGATCACGACCATCTTCTCCCACCCTTCCAATGCGGCGTGCGCCAAGACCGCCGGCTACAAGATCATTACTCTCTATCCCGATGAGGATGGCTATCCCGATCTCGAGGCCTTAAAGGAAGCGGTCTCTCCAAGGACCGCGGGGTTGCTGATCACCAATCCCGAGGACACGGGCATCTTCAACCCCAGGATCGAGGAGTTCGTGCGGCTGGTGCACGATGCAGGAGGGCTTTGCTCCTACGATCAGGCCAACGCCAACGGCATCCTGGGCATCACCAGGGCTGGGGAGGCGGGGTTCGATCTCTGTCACTTCAATCTGCACAAGACCTTCTCTGCCCCTCATGGTTGCGGCGGGCCTGCCGTCGGTGCGACGGGAGTGAGGGAGGAACTGGCCGGGTTCTTGCCTCTCCCCCTTGTCGAGTTCGACGGGGAGAAGTACTCTCTCAACTATGACCTGCCCCACAGCATCGGGAAGATAGGACCCTTCTACGGGGTCGCTCCCGTGATCGTCAAGGCGTACGCCTGGGCGATGAGCCTGGGCGCCGATGGCTTGCGAGAGGTGGCGGAGGTGGCTGTCCTCAACAACAACTACCTGCTGAAGAAGGTGTTGGAGATCCCCGGCGTCAGTGCTCCGTACGCCAGGGGTAGGCGCCGCATCGAACAGGTACGGTATAGCTGGGAGGAGCTGGCGCAGGAGACGGGGGTCCATTCTGAGGAGATTGGGCTCCGGGCAGCAGATTTCGGCGTGCATTACTGGACCAGCCACCATCCGTTCATCGTCCCAGAGCCCTGCACTCTGGAACCGACGGAGTCGTATTCCAGGGACGAACTGGACGAATACGCGGCCATCCTGGCTCACGTGGCCCAGGAGGCCCGCAGCGACCCCGAGCTGGTCAAGAGCGCACCTCACCACAGCACGATCCACACCATCGACCATCAGCCGCTGGACGATCCCACTCAGTGGGCCATAACCTGGAGGGCCTACAAGAAGAAGGTCCGGGGACGGGAGGAATAGTGGCGCGGCGGCAGGCGTTTCGCGGCCGGTACCCTTCTCCGAACTGGGCGGACCAGCGCCTCCTGGATCGAGGGACCGAAGGGGAATGAAGCGTCTTGGTCTGATCGTCAATCCCGTGGCCGGCCTGGGCGGTCGGGTGGGGCTAAAGGGGAGCGACGGCGAGGAGATACAGAGGAGAGCCCTCGAGTTGGGGGCTGTGGCCGAGTCACCAGAGCGCGCTGCCAGGGCCCTGGAGATGTTGATGCCCCTGCGGGTCCAACTGGAGATCGTCACCCCTCCGGGGAAAATGGGTGAGGACGTGGTTGCCCCGAGTGGGCTAGAGGCGCGGGTCATCGGCTCTATCAGGCCGGGCGGGACCACCGCTGCCGACACCATCACTGCTGCCAGGGAGATGCAGGGCCTGGGGGTGGACCTTCTCCTCTTCGCCGGAGGCGATGGGACGGCCAGAGACATCTTCGCGGCAGTGGGCCTTGACCTGCCCGTCCTGGGGATCCCCGCCGGCGTGAAGATCCATTCCGCGGTGTTCGCCACCAGCCCAGCCACGGCAGGGGAGCTGGCGGCGTCATATCTACGAGGGGACGTCTCCCTCTTGCGGGAGGCCGAGGTCATGGACGTCGACGAGGAGGCCTTCCGGCGGGGAGTGCTCTCGGCGCGGCTGTACGGCTACCTGAGGATACCGTTTCGAAGGGCGCTGGTGCAGGGCGTGAAAGCGGCCAGCGGCCCCGGGGAGGAGGCCGTTCAGCGAGCGATAGCCGTGGAGATCGTGGAGGGCATGGAAGATGATTGGCTCTACATCCTGGGGCCAGGAACCACGACCAGGGCCATCGCCTCGCGCCTGGGGTTGGAGAAGACGCTGCTGGGCGTTGACGTGGCAAGAGGCGGGGAGATCATCGCCGCCGACGTAGGCGAGAGTCAACTCCTCG
>Ga0307379_10011627_pt1 | contig 11532 bp, 14 predicted proteins | sample UN2MG_FD_202237 | JGI IMG/M metagenome (GOLD analysis project Ga0307379, IMG submission 202237) | Soil microbial communities from Risofladan, Vaasa, Finland - UN-2 | ecosystem: Environmental > Terrestrial > Soil > Coastal area > Acid sulfate soil | place: Finland: Risofladan, Vaasa | collected... | reverse complement strand
ATTTTATGATAACTAAAGCACATATGATATCCCTTGCCATAACCACATTTAATAGAACAACGCTTACCATAGAGAGTTTTATTAACATCATTGATAATGATTTTATTGATGAGATAGTTATTGTTGACGATTGTTCAGATCAGATAGATATTTGGGATGAACTTGTTTTTTTAACTGCCGAGTATGATAAGGTTAAATTATACCGTAATGATGTAAACTTAGGCATCTATGGAAATAAACACATGGCAGTATCTCTTTGTAAGAACGAGTGGGTTATTTTATTTGATTCAGATAATGTTATTAATAATGACTATATAGACTGTATTCAGAATATTATCGTAGATAAATCTGTTATTTATTGTCCTGAAATTCTATATGGAATAGATGATGGGGTTGTTTTTAATTTCACCCAGTTTAGTAAAAACAATATTACATGTGATGTTATAGTTGATAATATTTATAAAGATATTTTTCAGGCCCTATTAAACACCTGTAACTACCTTGTAAATAAAGAAGAATATCTTCGTGTTCGCAAGACGGGTACTGGTACAGATACCGCCGCAGATACTATTCATTTTGCATATTTATGGTTTTTAAGTGGAAATACTATGTGTGTTGTTCCCAACTTATATTATATTCATAGGCTTCATTCAGATAGTGGGTGGCTTAAGGACTCTAAAAAATCAACCGAACATCTTGGAGAGATGATAATAAAGATGAAGGCGTTATGTTAACTAAAGCACATGTGATAAACCTTGACAGGCGAAAGGATAGATGGGATGTAGTATCTAAACATCTTACTGAGCAGAGGATAGACTTTGTGCGGTTTCCCGCTATAGATAATAAATGGATGGGATGCAGGGATAGTCATCTTGCTATCATGGAGCAGTGTAAGAATGATGATCAGTTTCTAATCTTAGAGGATGATGTGGAGTTCTTACATACCAATAACCTATTATTACTATCTTTGTTTCAGCTACCGAGTGACTGGGATGCTTTGTACTTTGGTGCTAGTCCAAAAGAGCCACAGAAGTGGTACTCTGATAATCTGTTTAAGTTAAAGACCGCACATGTGACACACGCAATATTATGGCATAACAGGAAAGGAGGAGCGGTAGAGTATATTTTAAGCCACCGTGAGGAGATAAAAAAGATTGACGATTACATTGCTACCGTTATACAGCCTAAGTTTAACTGCTTTGTTACTTTTCCCATGCTGGCCACGCAAAGACAAACAAAATCAGATACATGTCAAAATGTAAATGTATCTACAATATTAACCAATTATAATAAATTCTGTAATGTTGGCGATTAGAATCATGGGCGGACTGGGAAACATGATGTTTCAGGTAGCCTGTGGCGAATCATGGCGAAAGAAAGGATATGATGTGGTCTATACTAAGGTCGATCATAACTTTAATTATATTAAACATAACTACACCCCCTTTCGTAACTCAGATGAATATAAGAATATCTTTGTTAATTTTGATTGGAATAAATATAAGGCTCCCGATAATCATGGTTTAATCGAATATCATGTACCATTTGTCTACACCGATATAGTTCCCAAAGACGGTGTAGAGTATCTTGGGTATTTTCAAAGCGAAAGAAACTTTTATAGCAGTGAATTTATTAAGTGGTTATTTGAACCCACGGAAAGGGTAGTATCTCTTTTAGCAGACTCTTACGATATCTTTGATTGTACTACCTGTTCTATTCACGTCAGGAGACAGGATTATCTTCAATTATCTGATTATCACCATAACCTGACAGTTGATTATTATAAGAAAGCTATTTGGACACTTAACCCCTTTAAGGTAGATAAGTTTTTGGTGTTCAGTGATGATATTAAATGGTGTAAGGAGACATTTACGGAAGACCACTTTATTTTTATGGACTCTGTTGATTATATAGCCTTATATCAGATGATTCTATGTGATCATAATATCATTGCCAACTCATCGCTTAGTTGGTGGGGTGCTTACCTTGATGAGAACTTCAGTAAAGTTATTATTGCCCCTGAGAAATGGTTTGGCCACAAAGGATCAGACTCAAGAGATGTGATACCTATTAGATGGATTAAGTTATGAAGTCAGCCGTTATAATATTCCATAAGAACATTGATACTTACTATAAGAAAGAGTGGATAGATGAGTGCTTTAACTCGATACGTAACCAGTCTTATAGTGACTTTGATGTTTTTGAGATAGATTATGGCGGAACAAATAACCAACGGTACGATGGGAGTATCTTTGAGAGTAAAGAACTTAATAACCACACTCAAGCACACAACCTACTATTGGATAAGGTATTTTCTTTGGGTTATGCCTGTGCCTTTAATGTAAATGTAGACGACTGGTACGCCTTAAATAGGTTTGAGAAGCAGATACCGTGGATTAAAAAAGGATATGATGTGGTGTCTTCTAATTTTTACAGGACAACGGATGGACGTGAGGTGACACAGTCATTCACATTTCATAACAGGGATATAAGGAAAGAAGCCGCCAGAGAACATAATATCATTGCTCATCCAGTAGTGTGTTACTCAAGACATTTCTGGACTAACTGTGACAGGCTTGATCCTGCTCATATACCTTATGATGATTTTAAATTATGGAAGAAAAGCTACGGTCGTTTTAAGTTTATCATACTACCCGACTTCCTGTTGTTTCAGAGAATACACCTAAATAACATATCTAAGAAAAGATGAATAGAGTAGGATTAATAATCATTTGTACGGGTAACTACCACCAGTTCCTTCAGCCATTAATAACATCGGCAGATAAATACTTTTTCAAAGAAGAGTTTTATGATATCTATCTGTTCACTGATAACACAGACCTTGTTATTGACTCTACGAGGGGTTGTCTTATTGCGACAGAGATACCACACCTGCCATTCCCTTATCCTACGTTATATCGCTATAAGTGGATGACAGAAAATAGAGATGTGTTTACGGCAGACAACCTTTATTACATTGATGTGGATATGTTGTTTGAGAACACGGTAGGGGAAGAGATATTACCTAATGAGAGTGGATTGGTTGCTGTACGTCATCCAGGGTATCATATTAGTAAGGGATGGGGTAGTAGAAAAACACATTCACGGTCTATGGCTTATCTTAATCCAACACACTGGCATGATTATTACTGCGGAGGATTTCAGGGTGGAACAAGAAGTGAGTATCTTTACGCAGCAGATGTGATGAGGATAAGGATAACCACGGACGAGACTACGGCAGCAATGATTGGATATACGCATAACAACAGTATATTAGCCGAATATCATGACGAGACACACTGGAACTATCATTTGAAACATCATGGTTTTAAAGAACTGACACCCGAATATTGTATGGTAGAACAGATGGAATTGAGAAAAAAATGGGGCATAGATAATCTAACACCACGAATAATTGCATTACAAAAAGACCATAAAAAACTAAGGACATGACAATAGGAATAGCCATACCAACATATATAGGACATATTCAGTATCTTGAGAGACTACTTGATAGTATAGCTGAATCGACAGTATTACCAAAGCAGGTTTCTATATCCATATCAGAGACAAGCCTTTTTCCTACAAGACAGTATCCATTTGACATAATACTATCACAGTCTGAAGATAGACGTAACCCAGCAGAGAACACTAATATAGCACTTAGTAAGTTATCTACAGATATATTTTCTATTATTGGAGGTGACGATATGGTACATCCACAGAGAAATGAGTTTATATTATGGGCTTTTAAAAACAAGGATACAAGGGCTGTTGTTCATAACATACTTCAGGCAGATGAGATAGATGAGGAATTTTTAAAATACAGATATGATAAACCTAATATTTTCCCTCGTTTTCTTGATACTATCAATTCAATATCACTTCATCCCATTAGTTCAAGAGACCCTTATGTTGGGTTTCATAACGCAATGATCTCTTTTAGAAAAGATATCTTTAGTTTATTGCAGTATAATGAAAGGGACGACTTAATTTATGTTGAGGATTCTTTCTTCACAAGAGATTTAGTGCGAAAGGGAATATTCCTAACCTATATAGAGAATAGATTAGCTATTTACTTAAAAGACACGCATAGATGAGAGTTTTATTTTTAAATCATAAGCAAAGACAATGTGGCGTCTATCAGTATGGTAAGCGAACATATAATCTATTAAAACAATCTTTATTAATAGACTTTTATTACGAAGAGGTCGAAAATGAGGATGAATATGTTACCGCAGTAAAGAACCTAACTCCCAATGCCATAATATATAATTACCATAACCTGACTATGGCATGGCTGGGTAAGCAACACACCTCACTGTTTCCTTTAATGACACACTTTGGTATACACCACGAAGGTTCTATCCCTTATCATATTGGTTTTAACTATCAGCTACACGCTAATTCTACTTTTGTAAATACTAAGACAGAGATGGCCCTACCAAGACCACTACTTGAATATAATAAACCCAGTAAAGAAAATGACATTCCTATTATTGGCAGTTTTGGTTTTGGTTTTGGTCATAAAGGTTTTGGTAGTATTATTAAGTTAGTCAATGATCAGTTTGAGAGAGCGGATATAAAACTACATATCCCAAGAGCATATTACGGTGATAATGACGGTAGTGCGACAGCAGGGGTAGTACCTGGTTGCTGGAACGAGATGTATAACAAAAACGTCACACTGAGCATAAGTCATGGGTTTTTATCAGAGGATGAGCTATTGAATTTTCTATCAGACAATACCCTTAACGTGTTTCTTTATCATGAGACAGGTAATGTGGGATTATCTTCGGTTATTGACTATGCATTGAGTGTTGATACGCCTATTGCAGTAAATAAGACCAGTATGTTCAGACATATAAATAGAGCGGTACCTTCGATATGTGTAGAAGATAAAACTCTTCCAGAGATAATTAAAGAAGGAGTAATACCATTATTGCCTTTAAAAAAGCAGTTTAGCATAAGTAATTTTGTAGATACCTTTGAACATATTCTTTTAAACAACACAAGATGATAAACTTTCTCTCAGGTGGTAAGGTTGGCGATTTTATACATACTCTCTTTGCTGCAAAAAATATATGTGAACAAAAAGGTAAGAGGGCACGTATCTTCCTCGGGGGAGGAGATGACTGGACATTTGGTGTAAACCGTGCTTATAAAGACCTATATTCACTTGTTATGATGCAGCCATATGTTGAATCATTTCATGTCTACGGTGGGGAGAAGATAGATATTAATCTTAACTCATGGCGTGATGTAGTGGCAACGGTACATGCTGAGACGGGTCATTATGACTCATGTTGGACGGAGTTATTAATGAAAGAGTATGATATTGATCCACCCGATACCTATAAGTGGTTAACTGCCCCAAAAGATGATTCTGTTACTAAGGGTAAGGTGGTGATACATTTTTCACTGCGTCATGATACTGGCTTAGAGATAGAGAGGTATATGGGTAATGATGCGGTGTTTATCACATCAAATTATAAGGAGTGGTTAGCGTTCCCTTATAGAGACTGGGCTTACCTCCATTATCTTGATAACATAACTGATATGGCAAATGCTATAAACTCATCTTCTTTATTCATAGGTAATCAGTCATCTATGTTTGCCATAGCCTCAGCACTGGATGTGCCTCGTATAGTGGGACTACACCCTGACGCTGCTCCCTTTTATATTGGGGAATGTAAGTATAGTGATAACATATCATGGTACCTCAGTAGTGATATACAAAAGATGAAAGTATGAAGTCTGAAGCATGGATACATAACGAGAAACAACTTAGTATCATTAACAGGACACTACAGCGTGATAAGATAGGTATATTCTTAAACACAGGTGCAGGAGATATCTTAACTGCTATGAGTGTATTACAATATAAAGAAGAACTTTGGGGTAATGCTGATATTATATGGTATTGTAACATGCCTAATGCAGACCTTTTTAAGTACAGCTTAGTGTCTGAGGTAAGACCTTATCCATGGGAGGGTATTGAGGTAGACCCATTTACACAGCTATGTAAGAATAATAGACTTGATCAAATCAGAAAAGGTGAGTTTGAGATAACGGCAGACCTAAAAGATGGATACTTCCCTGCCCCGTGGCATATGACACTTGAACAACGGTCAGGCATAGACTTCCCTGATATATCGAAACGAATATTTTCGGTACATGACTTACTGCCATGGCATCCTGTTATAGGATTCTCAACAGAAGAATATGCTATGATATCAGAGTTTTGTGAATCACTGCCTTTTAGTAAGACCATCATGCTTGAGACAGATTTTAACTCAATACAGTCAGGGTGGAATGATGAGTTAACACTAAGGACTATGGCTATATGCCGTGATAAGTTAGGTGATTGTAACTTTATCTTTGGCAGTAACAGGGATAATTCTCGTTTCTTTGATAAAGGGGTGGTGTCATGTAAAGATTTTACCCTTAGACAGACATCATTAGTCATTGATCACTGTGACTTGTTTATAGGTGTAGCAAGCGGTGTGTCGGTTACAATAAGTCGTTTAGGGGCAAAGCCAGTACCTGTCATTCAGTATTGTAACTCACAGCAGTGTAGCACAAAGGCAATGGCTAATGGGCCGTTTGTATTGGTTTGTCCCAGTGACGAGATATCGGCCTTACCACCAGAGGCTAAGAATAAAGAACTACATACTATATTTGAGAAACAACTTAACTTAATACTTGAAACAATATGAAAAATAAATTTTTACAGACACACGCAGAAATAACAGAATGTACCAATACCATAAGAAAAAATGGTTGGGTAGAACATGGCCTTGATTGCAAGAACTGGGACATTGTACAGGTGATGCCTCACCTTGGAGATGGTAACTTCCTTGATATGGGGTCTTATGGATCATCAATGCTCTACAATGTAGTAGCGGCAGGTTATAAAGGACTTAAGTATGGCATAGACCTCGTTTATCCAAAAGGCTATGTACTTACTTCCCCTCCCGATTACAAGACACCCACACCAGAGGTAGTGTGTTTTAGTGGTGATCTTATGAAAACACCCTTTGAAGATGGGTTATTTAAGTACATAACATGTCTGTCTACCATAGAGCATGAGGTTGACTTTAATATCTTCGCTAAGGAGTGTTCTCGTCTTCTATCTTCAGGAGGAAGGATGTTTTGCACCTTTGACTATTGGAACCCCAAGGTAGGTGAAGGACTTGTATGGGGAGGTCTAAAATGGAACATACTTGATAAAAAGGGTGTTGAAGACCTTGTAGAGGCATGTAAAAATAATGGCTTAATCTTAGACGGGTCTATTGACTGGACTACGCAGGATCAGGTTATCAATCCCAAATATTGTTCAGGGGGAGCAGCAAGCTATACCTTCGGGATACTTCATTTTATTAAAGAATGACAGAATTATTAAACCTTGGTAAACTAGCTATCTCTGACTTTATAAAAGAAGGAGACGCCCCCCGTGGTGGGGAGTATGAACTTAAACTTGTCACAGGGGAATACGGGGAGGCTATGATTGACGTACCACCCCCTGATAATGCTATGTATGGCAAGTACTGGTACCGATCAAGCGTAAACGCCACAATGAAAAAACAGTTAAGAAACATTGTGGATTCCGTTACCGATATATTCCCTTTAAAAGATGGCGATGTATGGCTTGACATAGCTTCAAATGATGGTACGCTACTTAGTTATGTCCCCTCAGACATGTACCGTATAGGTATTGACCCCGCAGATGACTCCTTTAAAAAAGAGGCAGAGACAAAAGCCGATCTTATCATACAGGACTACTTCTCGTATAAGGCATATAGGAGTAAGACGGTACTAAAAGCCAAAGTGATTACCTCAATAGCTGTATTTTACGATATTAAGGACAGAAAATCCTTTCTAACTGATATCAACGACGTGTTGGATGATGATGGACTATGGGTTATACAGATGTCTTACACCCCGTTAATGATTGAACAGCTTGCTTTTGATAACATATGTCATGAACACGCATACTACTATTCATTATCGAGTATATATGATCTGCTTGGTGATTATGGTCTTCAGATCATGGATTGCCAGTTAAATGATGTCAATGGTGGCTCGTTCAGGCTGTATGTAATGAAGGATAAAGCCAATACATCTCTCTTTGGCACCCAACCATACAGGGATGTGTGTAACTTCAGGATCAAATCATTATTTTATCTTGAGAATAATAGCGACATATCAGATGTTTTCGTATGGAATACCTTTAAAGATGATATAGATATACTTAAAGAACAGGTGGTATTTTTTATTAAGTCAGTTACCGCTAAAGGTAAGGTTGTGATGGGTTATGGGGCATCTACCAAAGGGAATACTCTGCTTCAGTACTTTGGGTTGGATGATGGTCTTATCACCGCCATAGCAGACAGAAACCCTCAGAAGTGGGGATTAAAAACGGTAAAGACCAATATCCCTATAATATCGGAGGAAGAGATGAGGAACAGACAACCCGACTATCTTCTTATCTTGCCGTGGCATTTTATTAAAGAATTTCAGGAAAGAGAGAGTGAATATATTTGGAAAGGTGGAAAGTTTATCGTACCTTGCCCTAAATTTATGATCATATGACCTACTATGCAGAATTTCAGACAGACAAGATAATAAGAGATAAGTATTTCCCTGATTTATCTTATAAGGGTATCATGGTTGAGGTAGGGGCAGCAACGCCTCACTCGATAAGCATGTCTAATCACTTCAGAGAGAATGGATGGAGGTGTGTGTGTATTGACCCCAATCCTCGCTTTGCTCAGGAACACCGTGTATTGGGAAATGAGATATATGAGGTTGCCTGCTCATGGGATGAGAGGGATAGTGACTTTACTATCGTAGGAGATGGATTAAGTTATTCGGCTATAGATATTAAATACGGAGGAGCAGAGTTGATACCATCAACCACCATAAAGATTAAGGTAAGACGACTGAATGATATGCTTAAAGAACTTGGTATTGATAAGATTGATTTTCTGAGTATAGACACCGAGGGGTGGGAGATTGAGGTAATGATGGGTTTTAATGCATATAAGTATAATCCCAAGGTTATCTTATTAGAAAATTACACCAATGATCCTTTCTATGACAGGTACATGACTGACATAGGCTATATAAGAGATGAGAGTGTTCATTATAATCATATATACATAAGAGATGGACAATAAGTTAGGAATAGTAATTGTCGTTTATAACATAGCTGATCTTATTCAGAAACAGATTGAGTGTATCAAACGCTTCTGTAAGGATGATAACTATGAGATTATTGTTGTGGACAACAGCGATAAACAGGACATAATAGAGGCGGTGAGTTATTACATATCAGAACTAAATATAAGATATATAAAGACTAAATCAGCAAGTGCTTATGACAGTACAAGCCATGCCTTTGCCTGTAACACATCTTTTTTGCTCATTAAGGATGACTACGACCTGCTTTTTTATCTTGACCATGATAACTTCCCCATAAGGGATTTTAGTGTGGCGAATATGTTAAAAGACAGGATAATGGCGGGTCTTGGACAGGGGAAACAAAAGTCTTACTTCTGGCCTGGGTGTGTGATGTGGAATAACTCTATCATAGACAAGAGTTTAATTGATTTTTCTGTCAACAGGGAGTTTGGGTTAGATACTGGTGGAAACCTTTATAAGGTAATAGAGCAATACGGGAAGGATATATGTATCTTCTTTAATGAGAAATACTATGAGAATGATCTTTTCCCTACCACGTTTTATAATTTCTATGCTACAATAAACGATGATATGTTTATGCACTTCATAAACTCATCTAACTGGAACAAAACCATTGATAATAAAGGTAGGATAAGTACATTATTACATATACTTGAGGGCAAAATAAATGAAGAAAGCGTTAATAACGGGGATTAGCGGGCAAGATGGCAGCTATCTCGCAGAACTACTCCTGAAAGAGGGAGTGGAGGTTCATGGTATAATAAGACGAACATCATCAGTCACCAATGCTAGGGAGAGGATTGAACATATCCTTGATAAGATACATCTTCGCTATGGAGATATGTCTGATTTTATTTCTCTATGGAGAGCGGTAGAGGATATCAAACCCGATTATGTTTTTAACCTTGCGGCAATATCTCAGGTAAAGATCAGCTTCGATGTACCACAATATACTATGGATGTGAACGCTAATGCCGTACAGGTTATTCTTGATGCCTGTGTGAAGCACTGTCCCGATGTAAGGTTCTACCAAGCCTCAAGCTCAGAGATGTTTGGTATATCTATTGATGAAGATAACTACCAGAGAGAGACAACCACGCTAAACCCTGCATCACCCTATGGTGTGAGTAAGGTAACTGCCTATAATCTTGTGAGACATTACAGACGTGCTTATAACCTACATGCCAATAATGGGATACTATTTAATCACGAAAGCCCACGCAGGGGTGCTAACTTTGTTACACAAAAGGTAGCAAGAGCCGTAGCAGAGATTAAGTTAGGATTAATAAACAAGATAGAACTAGGTAATCTTGATGCCTGTAGGGACTGGGGCCACGCTAAGGACTTCGTTAAGGCCATGTGGTTAATAGTTAATTATACAGAGCCAACAGACCTTGTTATATCAACAGGAGAGACACATTCGGTAAGAGATATGTGTGAACTTATGTTTAGTCACGTTGGATTAGACTATAAGAACTATGTTATATCAACAGAGAAGTATAAGAGACCCGAAGAGGTTCCTTATTTAAAAGGAGATTGTTCTTTAGCAAAGAAGACCCTTGGATGGAAACACGAATATTCCTTTGAGACCTTAATGATAGAGATGGTTGATTATTGGATTGAGAGGTTATCGTGAAAGATGTCTGTTTTCTCATAACGACACGTAACAGAAGGGAGTCATGCCAGAGGCTTGTTGATGCCATATCTCCCTATGGGGATGTGTTTATACTCAATGATGGTTGTTATTATGTCATCAGGGGTTCATGTCAGTTAATGAGACATGAGTATTACGGTAAATCATTATACTGGAAGACCGTTAACCAACTATTCTCTATAAGGACGCCCCATAAGTACTATATGATGATACCTGATGACTTCATGCCAGTAGAGGATATGGTAGAGAAGGCTATAGCTATGTGGGAGGGGATAGATGATAATGATAAGATATGTCTTAACCTGTATGCTGATCGGTTTGGACAGTCCTGTTGGACATCTTTCTTACCTGAAGATAAGGGCAATGTATATAAGACAGGATGGGTGGATATGTGTTTTCTTTGCGAGGACAGGTTCTTTGATGTCCTTGGATATATACCACAGACGGTAATATCAGAGAGTAGCGGTGTGGGAAGATATATTAGTACTTTTTTGCATAGAAACCCCGTAAAGTGCAACTTCTACCAAGTAAAAGAGAGTCTTGTCATACCACAGGAAGAACACTACACTAATAGCCAGATGAATCATGAGATACCTAGGAATAGCAACAGTAAAGGGAAGGGAACACCTCTTCCAAGAGGCCGTCAGAAGCGTCTATGACCAGGTAGATCA
>Ga0307379_10011625_pt1 | contig 11538 bp, 9 predicted proteins | sample UN2MG_FD_202237 | JGI IMG/M metagenome (GOLD analysis project Ga0307379, IMG submission 202237) | Soil microbial communities from Risofladan, Vaasa, Finland - UN-2 | ecosystem: Environmental > Terrestrial > Soil > Coastal area > Acid sulfate soil | place: Finland: Risofladan, Vaasa | collected... | reverse complement strand
TAAATTTCTTTGGTTTATTGTTGGGGCGGTTCGCTAACCGCCCCTGCAGATCGCATATTATCCTTTTAACTTAGATTTTTTTCAAAGATGTATTTAAATAATGTTTGAATAGGAGTAAGGACTGATCGAATGGCAGATAGTCAGGCAGAAGGGCCCTCGAAAAAAGCATTAATGTCCGTCGTGGAAGAAATGCTGGCAAATCTCTTCAGGGAGCGGAGCCCGGAGGCTAAACGGCCCACAAAAGATGACCTGCTGGCCTATCTTAAAAGCGGCTCGCGCAAACTGAATCTCTATTTCCTGCGCCATCTGTCCGCCGGGGAGATCACGAGCCTGCGCAAAGACCCTGTCTATCAGGAAAAGCTTTTCTCCGCCCTGCGCAATCTTATCATCTCTCTCCATCAGCCGCTGCTCAATCCCCAGCGCGTGAAATCCTTGATTAGAGAAGCCTCGACTTACCCTACCAGCGAGGCTCATAAAGACCCCGAACTATGGGCGGCCAGGCTGCTGAAATCGATGCCTGTCAAGCTCGACATACATCTCCCGCTTGTCGATTTGCGCTACCTGATAGCGCTGATGCAGAGATCGTTCGAAGCCCGCATCCATGAGGCGATAAACCTGGAAGAGCTTGACAGTACCTATGTTTATATCGAGCGTGAGCTGGCACTCACTCCGCGGATCGAAATTTATCTGAAAAGGTCTCTCGAGCTGGCCGGCAGAATTAATGACCCTGGGGAGTTGTCCGCCTATTACCGCCTGCTGTCACTGCGCATTCCCGAGACTTTGACTAAACTCCCGCCCTCGGCGGAAAAAGATAAAACCCTCCTGGAAATCAAGGAGCTTACCGGGCTGCAGGATCCGGTGGCTTTACGCCTGATGTTCAAGAAAAACGCCATGAAAAAGGCTGATGAGTTGATGAAAAACGCCAAAGGCTACAATGATTTATTCGAGCTGAGATTCTTTTTCTCGCAAATCGGGGAACGCTCCAACAAAAAACTGCTTTCCAAGAAGACAGGAGAGCTGGCGCGCAAGGTAAATATCCGCTCCCAGGGATACCAGCTCATGGCAAAGCTGGATACCGGCGAACTCGATGAAGACGGCCTGCTCGAGCTGGTGCCTGCCATAATAGCCAAAGCGGAAGTTTTTGTTCAGGGTGCCCCACTGCGCTATCTGGAGCTGTTGATCGGCTTTTATCTGGAAACTGTTTACCCGCTATTGCGCAGTCTGAAGAGCGAGCCTGAGAAAGTACCCCGCCTGATGCAGAATTTCAAACGCCAGGTAGGCCTGCTTAATGTCTATCGCGACCTGGATCATCTGGCCCAGGTGATGCAGCGTAAAATGGTTCTGGCGATCTGCGGGCCGCAGATGCTGGCAAAGGCCCCGGAAAAAATCATGAGCTGCCTGACGCGACTTCCCCCTGAGTTTTATCCTCCCAAAGTAATGCAGGCCCTGCGCGGTATGATCCGGGAAAAGGGCACGGGCTATCGCTTTACCACTGCTGACGTGCTGCGTATTTTTGCCGCTTACCCGCCGCCGGAAGGCGAGGAAGAAGAAGAAAAGTAGAAAAGGCCTTCGCCGGATGGTTTGAGAGAGTGATTTTTCTATCCTGAGTCTTCAGTTCCAAGCAATTTGTATGAGATTACAGGATTTGGCCCGGGTTATCCCCCCAGAGCCTGAGAAGCCGCCCGGAAGATAAACTGACAGCCCCAACCAGGCTGCTGTTCCAGTGCTCTTTCCAGCTAGTGTGCTGTCCCGGAAATGGATTCATTAAAAATGGAGGCTTTTTCGACTGAATTACTCGCGGAGGCATAAATCCACCCTAACCCCAGTAATGTCCGGTTAGGAAATTGCAGGGGCAGGGGGGATTTCATCAGAATAACGCACTTTGAATACTCTATGGCTGTCGAAAAAAAGTATAAAAATATCATGTTTGCTGAAATTGAAACGGAGTGTACAAAAAAAGGGGGACAATTATCCCCCCTTGAGTTTCCTGCATTATGAAGGTCTTATTATTTCCCTTGCATCTGTCTGATAATTCTCTCGGTATCTCTGGCGATCACCAGCTCCTCATTGGTGGGGATAGCATATACTTTGGCTCTGCCGTCTTTCTTACTGATCAGGGCTTCCTTACCGACAGCCTCGGAGTTGGCTTTTTCATCGAGTTCTATTCCAAGAAACTCGAGTCCCTCACAGGTTTTTGACCTCATCAGGGGGCTGTTTTCACCCACTCCGGCAGTGAAAACCAGAATATCCAGCCCGCCCATGGCCGCGCTATAAGCGCCGATATATTTTTTCAGACGATAGCAGTAGACTTCAAGTGCCATTTCGGCATGCTGATTGCCCTTTTTACTTTCCTCTATCAGATCGCGCACGTCGCTTGAGATACCCGAGAGACCCTGGAGGCCGCTGTGCTTATTCAGCAGTGTGTTGGCCTCGTTAAGAGTGAGTTCTTCGCGGTTCATGATATGCAGGATTATCGAGGGGTCGATATCCCCGCAGCGGGTTCCCATTACCAGTCCTTCCAGGGGTGTAAGGCCCATTGAGGTATCGACACTTTTACCCCCGTCTACTGCGGTGATACTGCAGCCATTGCCCAGGTGGGCGGTGATTATTTTGAGCTTATTTCTTTCCCCGCCGCAGAGTTCCTCAGCCCGCCGGGCCACATAGTAATGGCTTGTGCCGTGAAATCCGTACCTGCGGATCTCATAGCGGCGGTAAAAGACATAAGGCAGGGGATAGAGAAAGGCTTTTTCCGGAATTGTACTGTGAAAGGCCGTATCGAAGACGGCTACCTGTGGCAGGCCAGGCAGTTTTCTCAGCGCTGCGTTTATGCCCCTCAGGTTGTGCGGATTATGCAGCGGGGCCAGTTCTATGCATTGACGGATTTTCGAAAGCACCTCGTCATTGATCAGCACGCTTTCGTTGAACTGCTGGCCGCCATGAACTACCCGGTGGCCCACAGCATCCACCTCGGATTTGTCCTTGATCACCCCGTGTTTCGGGTGCTGGAGGTAGGCCAGTATTTGTTCGATGGCCATGGTATGGTCGAGAATCTCGACTCCGAACTTGGCACTGTAACCATCACTGCGGGTGATCGAGAGTACAGCTCCGCTCATTCCCACACGCTCTGCACTGCCGCGGGCCAGCGATTTACCGATCTCTGTCTGAACCAGTTGGTACTTTACACTGCTGCTGCCACAGTTGATAACAAGAATCAGCATGGAAAAAATCTCTCCTTCCAAACCAGAAATGGAAAATTTCGCTAATTTTCAATAATCTTCTTCTTTTTTTTCGTATTTGAAAAAACCCTCACCGGCAGACCGTCCCAATCTTCCAGCGCGCACCATTTTTCTGAGTAAAGGACAAGGACGGTATTTTAAATCCCCTAATTCATGGAACAGACTTTCCATCCGCCGCAAAACCTCGTCCAGCCCGATCGTGTCAGCCATAGCCAGAGGACCCATAGGCAGGTTGAAACCGAGCTTTATCGCAATATCGATTTCCTCAGCCGAAGAGATACCTTCCATCAGCACGTAAATCGCCTCGTTGATCATTGGCAGTATTACGCGGTTAGTGATATATCCGGGATACTCGAAAACCTCCACGCTGGTCTTGCCGATACGCCGGGCAAAATCCATCGCGACTGCCACTGTCCAGTCATCGGTATGCATGCCCCTGATAAGCTCGACCACGGGGATCTTGGGCACAGGTTCCAGAAAGTGCATGCCTATCACTTTGGGAGCCAGCTTGCTGTTGGCGGCGATTTCGGTTACACTCAGGATGTTGATGTGGATAATGTAAAGTTCCGGCTCGATGGAATATTCTTCAAGTTGCTGGAGTGTTTTCCGTTTTTCCTCCAGAGTAGTACCTACAGCTTCAATGAAAACCTTGCAGTCGCCCAGATCTTTCACATTTGTCGTAGTATGGATTCGCGCCAGTATCGCCCGCTTGTCAGATTCAGTCATGCCCCAGCGTTGAATCTCCCTGTCAATTGAATCTGAAATACCTTTTAAAGCCCGTTCGGTCTGCTCCTCGTTCTCTCCCAAAAGGACTACTTCAATGCTAGCCGAAGAAACCGTTTCAGCAATCTGCTGGGCCTTTTTTTTTGTACCGATAACTGCCACCTTGTCTATTACTAACTTGGTGCTTTCTTCCATTCCTTTTACCTCTTTAAAATTAAATATTCCAGTTTTTTTCTATACAAGAGGCGCCCGCTTCCTGAGGAAAGGCGCTTGATGATGAGCTAATTGATAGTATTGCGCCGTAGATCTTCATGGCGGATAGAGGGCTGGAAATATCCCCCGTACTGTAAATTACCAGATCGCTGAGAATCGGGTTAATACTATAAGGTGGCACAGTGAAAGTCAAGAGAGATTTAACTCGGCTTTTGTGCAAATGGCTTTACTGCTCAAGTCATAAAATTGTTTACATCTATCCGTAAAGGTAAATTTTTTTCTTCTTTTGAAGGCAAAAGAAGCAAAACCATTTCTTTTGTAATCAAAAGAAACAAAAGTTAATCCTGGCACTTTAGTCTTTTACTCCGCTTCGCCAAGCTCGCCTGGCGCAGGTAAGCTCGCGAGGGAGGCCTGCCTGGGCGTTGTACATCAAGTATGGCGATGATGGAAATTACTTGCCTTCTACACGCTCCAAAAACAGGGTCCCCGGATTTCAGGGCTTTTTATTGCCTCTAGTTTCACCTGGGATGGCTTTATCATCCCAGGTAGCTGCACTAAAACCTCTTTTCGGCAGTTGTAAAAGCTTCTTTCTCAGGACCCTTTAATCGTTGTTATATAAATCAGCCGCCGGTGCCTTAAATGTAAAAATCTTCACCCGGTAAATCATTCCTGCTTACTTGACTTTTATGAATATCCAAGGCTAAAGTATAAAAACAACAATGTAAATGGAAACTATTTAATGCTCCCTGTAGTAAGGGTATTAGGTAAATTGCACCGGAGAATATTATTATTGGACCCCGGCGGCAAAATTTGACTGATAAGACAGAAAATCTTTAGCCATATTTTTTATAAGACATTAAAAACATTGAAAAAGATCGTTTTGGATTTAATATTCAATTTGGATAATTTTTGTTTGGAGGAGGTCATGTGGCGATTTTACCTGACAGTTTTAGTGTTTCCCTGCTTAATTATTATTCTCGGGGGCTGTAAAGTTAATGCCCAGAGTGGACAGGAGGGCCAGTTGATCACCTTCCGCAAAAAAGAAGATTCCGAGGATCTGGTTGAAAAACGCCTCTCCATGGTAGAAACCCAGATCAAGAGCCGTGGCGTGCGTGACAAGAGGGTCCTGGAGGCAATGCGCAAGGTGCCGCGTCATCTTTTTGTGCCTCCGGAAAGCCAGGATGAAGCGTACAATGATTACCCTCTCCCGATAGGTTATGGCCAGACAATTTCCCAGCCTTACATTGTTGCTCTGATGACCGAGCTGCTGGCTGTCAAGCCCCAGGACAAGGTATTGGAAATCGGAACCGGGTCCGGCTATCAGGCGGTGATTTTGGCCGAGCTGACAGCCGAGGTTTACACTATCGAGATAATTGAGCCCTTGGCTGAAAGAGTGAAAAAGCTGTTTATCGAACTCGGTTTGGATAATATCAAGGTCAGGGCAGGAGATGGCTTTTTCGGCTGGCCGGAAGAGGCGCCGTTCGATGGGATAATTGTCACTGCCGCACCGGAGAAGGTTCCTCAGCCGCTGCTCGATCAGCTCGCTGAGGGCGGTCGGCTTGTCATACCGGAGGGGAAGTATTTTCAGGAACTGGTGGTCTACGAAAAACGCAAGGGCAAAACAGAGCGCCGCGAGGTGATCCCCGTACGCTTCGTACCCATGACAGGTAAGGCGGAGAATCAGTGAAAGAGTCTCGATTACAGAACGGCTCCCGGCCGGAGGCAGAGGAAGTGGGAAGCCGCCTTAAGCGGATGCGCCTGGGTTTTTTTGGCACCCTGGGATTGTATGGAATTGTTTTTTTCGCAGTGCAGGTGGTCTTTTACCTTTACGGCGGCCTTCTCGGCGGACCCGGGGTTTACCGGCCGGATGGCGGGTTTATGGAGCTCACGGTGGAAGCGTGGATTATTTCCCTGCTTTTGCCTGCTGTTTTTTGCTATGCTTTCCTGCGCAGGCAGGACGCCCGCAACTATGAACTGCTCACCCGGACATGGGATTCCTGGCGCTGGTTCGATTACGGCGTGGAGATGATCGGCACGGATTTCGAGTACTCCGTAGAACAGGAGGAGTGTTTCGCCCGCTCCTCTGTGCTCGACCCTGAGGACCCTTATGCCCGCAACAATCTGGGAGCGGTTTTATGGCACCAGGGGCGTATCGATGAGGCTATCGAGGCCTACCGCAGAGCGATCAAGAACAATCCGGATTATTACAAAGCGTACAGCAACCTGGGAGCAGCCTATGCGCGCAGAGGGGAGATCAACCTCGCGGTCGGACTTTACCGCAAGGCGCTCACGCTCAACCCCAGGGACGCGGCCACCCATCTGAACCTCGGTCTTGCCCTTGCCCGCCTGGGAAGCATCTCCCAGGCTATCACGCATTTAAAACAATTCCTCAAACTGGCTCCGGATCACCCCCGCGCACCTGAGATCTCGGATTATATGCGGCAGCTAACCTTTGCCGGAACTCAAAAAGGCTCTACAGCCATAAATCAGGGTCAGTAAACTCTAGCCAAAAATATTTGAAATTTATTTTATCTAACCACTAAGTAACTATGTTGCTTAGTGTCTTTTTGGTTAAAAATGCATTGGTTAAAAATGTAAGAGATATTCTCTTAGAGTGAATTTGTAAGAATCTAACCTGCGGGCTTACCCGAAAAGGCGGCAGATTTCATCCCTGTCGATTCTGCGCAGGGGCTTGCGCTTTCCGTGCTCTATCTCGGTCAATCCTTTATCCTTGCCCACCACTTCCCCGATCTGTACGCAAGGCGTCCCGGCAGCCTCGAGCGTATCGATTATCACCTTCGCGCCCTCAGGCGGGCAGGCGATAAGCAGACTTCCCGAGGCGATCAGGCCCAGGGGGTCCAGCCCGAAAAAAGAGCAGAATTCTTGAGTTTCCCGGTAAAGCGGAACGGTTGACAGATGGAGCACCAGGCCTTTGTCCGCTGCTGAGGCCAGCTCGTGGAGCGCAGCCGCCAGCCCGCCTTCTGTGGGATCGTGCATGGCGTGCACATAACCTGTATCCACGGCTGTCCGGGCCTCCCGCACCACACTTATCCCTGGATCGTAGAGGAAATCGGCAGCCCTGGCGATTGCCTCACGGCTGAATTGGCCCTTAAGCCTGTCCGCGAATTCCCGGGCTATCAGCGAGGTGCCCTCGACAGCCAGGGCCTTGGTCAGGAGCAGGCTGTCGCCCTCGGCAATCCTGTCCTTGCTGCAGAGCCTGTCGCGGCTTGCCTCGCCCAGCATCAGGCCCGATACGATCGTGCGCTTCAGGCCATAGGTTATCTCGGTATGCCCGCCTACAAGCTGGATCTCGAGCTCCCGGCAGGCTGAGGAGATATCAGTGAAAACCGAGCTGACCAGCTCTTCACTCGCCCGGCCCTCCGGCAGGAGCAGGGTCGCCAGAAACCAGCGGCATGTTCCCCCCATGGCTGCGATATCATTGGCGTTTACCTGCACTGCATACCACCCTGGCCGGTCAGTAGCGAATGTTATCGGGTCTGATTTAGCGAGCAGGTACCGGTCGCCGAACTCGATCACTGCGGCGTCCTCCCCCAGCCGGCCGCTCACGATCACCCGCGGATCAGCAAGCGGTACTTGCCGCAGAAGGTTGTCCAGAAATTCGGCCGGAAGCTTCCCTGTTCCGAAACCAGCCATTCCTGCTCCTGGCGCGGGGTGATTATTCGTCCTGTTCCTCAAACTTCTTCCAGATATTCTCGAGATACCGGGCAGTCTTTTTCTCCGAAATCTCCTGGTCCAGCGTCTTAAGAAAGCCAGCGACCCGCTGTTCGAACTCTTTGGCTTTGATCATCTGGCGTTTTTGCAGAACTTCGCTCACTGCCATCCCTGTTGCGGCCAGGCGCAGCACCAGATTGTGCAGCTTCCTTTCCTTGTCGGCGAGTTCATCCAGTCTGGCCGACAGGCCCTCGAGATGCCGTTCGATTTTTTCCAGTCTTTTTTCAAGATTTTGCTCGTCCATTAAGGCGCGCCCTTTCGTTCCGGCTTGACAGGCTTTCCATACTTTACGAAAAATTAATCCCATCCGGCCGGGGTTTTTGTCGTCAACGGTTGGATTGTCCCTGAAAAAACCTGAATTGCAGGCAGGGAGTATTGACAGCCGGTCTCCGCCAATCTAAAATTAATCCTGGGCCGTCTTTCCTTTAACCGAATCGGCGTTAAAGATCCGGCGGGAAATTTTCTGGATAATATATTCGCTGATTATTCCCTGTTTTTTCAGGTTTTCTGCATAGCTTTCGGCTTCCGGGAAAGAGGAGAAAGGCAGCACCAGTACCCGGAACCAGCGGCCATTGACAAGCCTGATTTCCTCGGTAAAGACACGGCGGTCCAGCCTGGTGCGGAAGCTCTCAGCCGATATTTCTGCGTCATCCCGGTTGCGGTATGCAGAAACCTGTACTGCGTAAATGAATGAGCCGGTATTTTTCAGACTGTCTTGCAGATAGACCGGCTGTACCGTATCTTCTGGTATGTGCGGGTAAGCTCTGGCCAGGGCTTCGAAAAGAAGTCCGGGTGTGCTGGATCGTTCCTGAATGTAATTTATGCGCTCCTGAAGGGCTGATATTTCCCGCTCCAGGCCGATAATTTTCTCCTTGGCCTGCTCTTTGCTTAGAGTCAAGGTCATGAACTCTTTGTTTAAATGCAGGGCGTCCAGCGTGAAATAGGCCACAGACGCAAAAAGGCCCGCCAGCGCCAGAGCGGCTAGCAGAGAAAGTATCAGGGAAAATTTGTAAATGTAAGGTGTTTCGCTTTTTTGGGTGTAGATTGCCAGATGCACTTCACAACTGCCTTTGAAGGAGTTTTCCGGCAGGCGGGTCAGATCAGGTAAAGATTACTTTAGCCGGGAATAAAAAGCAAGAAAATTAACTCTCTCAAATTTCATGGTCTCTAAAGATGAGCTCATTTAAGGTTATCGCTCCATATGAACCTGCAGGCGATCAGCCCGGCGCCATAGCCGAGCTGGTTGATGGTTTTCGGCAGGGGAAAAGATACCAGACCCTGCTCGGAGTTACCGGATCGGGAAAGACATTCACCATGGCCCATGCTATCGCTGCTTATAGGCGGCCGACCCTGGTTATCTCGCATAACAAGACCCTGGCCGCCCAGCTTTACGGCGAGTTCAGGAGCTTTTTCCCGGAAAATGCCGTGGAATATTTTATCAGTTACTACGACTATTATCAGCCTGAAGCTTATATCCCCAGCACGGACACATACATTGAAAAGGAAAGCACGATCAATGACGATATCGACCGGATGCGTCTCGCCGCTACCAGTGCCCTGCTCTCGCGCGAGGATGTAGTCATTGTGGCCAGTGTTTCTGCAATCTATGGCCTGGGTTCACCGGAAGAGTATCAGCGGATGCTCTGCTCGTTAAAAACCGGGCAGACTGTCAGACGGAATGAGATCCTGGCGCGGCTGGTGGATATTCATTACGAGCGCAACGATATCGATTTTGCGCGTGGATGTTTCAGGGTCCGTGGAGAAGTGATCGAGGTCTTCCCGGCATACGAGGAGACAGCGGTGCGGATCGAGCTTTTCGGTGACGAGATTGACCGCCTCAGCCGCATCGATCCTTTGCGGGGTGAGGTTATTGCACGGCTTGAGGCCTGTGAGATCTTTCCGGCGAAACACTTCGTGGTGAGCCGCTCCCAGCTTGAGCAGGCTGTGGGAAGCATCCGCGAAGAACTCACCCTTCGGCTCGCCGAGCTGCGGTCGGAAGGCAGGCTGCTGGAGGCCCAGCGCCTTGAAAGCCGCACAAACTATGATATCGAGATGATGCTTGAGATCGGCTACTGCAACGGCATCGAGAATTACTCGCGCCACTTGAGCGGACGGGCTCCCGGACAGCGCCCCTACTGCCTTTTGGACTATTTTCCCCGGGATTTCCTGCTCATCGTGGATGAATCCCATGCTACCATTCCCCAGATCGGCGGGATGTACGAGGGCGACTATTCGCGCAAACGCACCCTGGTGGAGCATGGTTTTCGCCTCCCGAGCGCCTTGGACAACAGGCCGCTGAAATTTCACGAGTTTGAACAGATTATCAATCAGGTCGTTTTCGTCTCGGCCACCCCGGCTGACTACGAACTGGAAAAGTGCGGCGGCGAGGTGGTGGAACAGATTATCCGGCCCACCGGCCTTGTGGACCCGGAGGTAGTGGTGCTCCCGGTTCAGGGCCAGATCGATGACCTGCTGGATAAGATAAAAGAGCGGGTCAAGCTCCAGCAAAGAGTGCTGGTCACCACCCTGACCAAACGCATGGCTGAGGACCTGGCCGAGTATCTGGCGCAGGTCGGAGTGCGGGTCCGCTATATGCATTCGGAGATAGAGGTTATCGAGAGGATCGAGATCCTGCGCGATCTCAGACTGGGAGCCTTCGATGTGCTGGTAGGCATCAACCTTCTGCGCGAGGGGCTTGATTTGCCCGAGGTTTCCCTGGTAGCCATCCTGGATGCGGACAAGGAGGGGTTCCTGCGCAGCGAACGCTCTCTGATCCAGACCATGGGGCGTGCCGCGCGAAACATAAGCGGCAAGGTGATCATGTACGCAGACCAGATTACCGGTTCAATGAGGCGCGCTATCGATGAGACCAACCGGAGAAGGAACCTCCAGCTGGCTTATAACGAGGCCCACGGCATCGAGCCCCGCAGCATCCGCAAAAGCCAGGAGGAAGTGCTCCGTACCACCTCGATTGCCGACAGAAGGCTGCGCGAGCCCGCCTGGCTGACTGCTGACAGCGGCAGACCCAGCTACGCCAAGGAGATCGATCTCGAAACGAAGATTAAAGTGATCGAAAGCGAGATGCAGGAAGCCGCCAAAGCTCTCGATTTCGAAAGGGCGGCGCTGCTCAGGGACCAGCTTTTCGAGTGCCGGGCCAGGCTCGAAGGCAAAAAAACAGTCAGAAAAATGAGGAAGCAGAAAGTCTCTCTTTACGATACCTGGAAATAGTCAAGGCGGATCAGAAACCCGCCTTTAGAGGTTTGCCGCACGGTTTTAATCCCATGACAGATCATCTAGTAGATTGTCAACTTTGAAATGCAGGGTAATTTGCAAAGTTGAAATGAGCAAGAATGTGCAAGCCTGCTAACATCAGGCTGGAGGCTGTAGGCTATAGGGTTGCTATCCCAAGGTTTACACCTTTGTCTAAGCTATCGATTGTAAACTGTACTCTGTAGATTTGATTTTGCACCCCTACAGTCTACAGCCTACAGCCTACAGCCTAAAACACGCACATGTTGGGTAAAAAAGACCCCACCCTGTACTCTGCAAAACTTAGTACTGTAACTCGAAAATACGGTGACGTATTTTTTCCAGCAACGCTGTGCGGACTCGTAGGGGCGACCGGCGGTCGCCC
>Ga0307379_10011621_pt1 | contig 11539 bp, 13 predicted proteins | sample UN2MG_FD_202237 | JGI IMG/M metagenome (GOLD analysis project Ga0307379, IMG submission 202237) | Soil microbial communities from Risofladan, Vaasa, Finland - UN-2 | ecosystem: Environmental > Terrestrial > Soil > Coastal area > Acid sulfate soil | place: Finland: Risofladan, Vaasa | collected... | reverse complement strand
TTATTTCTTTTTTGGTTACACCACTGGTCATTTTTATTTACAAACGTTTGGGTTGGGTTGAGGATCCTAAAAAAACAAGGCGAAAAAAAGACACCCACACTTATCCAGTTCCTAGAGGTGGCGGCATCCCTATTTACCTGGCTGTTTTGTTAGCCTCAATTATTTTTTTACCCTTAGATCAACATCTTAAAGGAATTTTGGCTGGAGTAACTGTCGTCGTTGTCATAGGCACTCTTGACGACCGTCTTAATCTTAACCCCTATTTAAGGCTAGTAGCGCTATTTTTTGCTGCTGGTCTTGTGGTAGCTTCGGGTATTGGCATTGCTTTTATCACCAACCCTTTTAACGATATCATTAAACTCGACCAGCCCCGGATTTATTTCGATTTTCTTGGTGAAACTAGAAGTATTTGGGTTTTGGCTGATATATTTGCTTTATTCTGGATTGTTTTCTTGAGTAACATCGTTAACTGGGCTAAAGGATTTGACGGCCAGCTCCCAGGTATTGTTGTTATCGCTGCTTTAACCATTGCTTTACTAGCCTTGCGCTTTTCAGCCGATGTCGCTCAATGGCCAGTTACTATTTTGGCAGCAATTACCGCTGGTGCCTACTTGGGTTTTTTACCTTTCAATTTTTATCCTCAAAAAATTATGCCGGGATATAGTGGCGGCGCTTTGGCCGGGTTTTTGTTAGCTGTGCTGGCTATTTTGTCGACTACAAAAGTGGGTACCGCTATTGTCGTTTTAGGTATTCCTTTTGTTGATGCTGTCTATTCGATTGTTAGAAGAATTCTTTCTGGCCGTTCGCCAGTTTGGGGAGACCGTGGTCATCTTCATCACAAAATTCTTGACGAATGGCATTGGGGTAAACGCCGCGCCGCACTTTTTTATTGGCTGGCGGCTATCTTTTTAGGTGCAGCCGCTTTGAGTTTGAGTAGTCAGCAAAAATTTTATACAATAATAATGTTGGTTGTTTTAATCGGAGGGTTACTTTTGTGGTTCAACTTTTTCTCAACCTGGTTCGGTCGATCCGGCCCAGACAAGCGCTCAAAAACTTAAGCCTTTTGGCACCTTTGGTTTTTTCAGGCAACTTGTTTGTTCTAACTAAATTTTTAACCGCTTTTTGGTGTGTGATTATTTTTACCCTACTTACTTCTTCTGTTTATCTTATCAACGACATTGCTGATTTACCCCAAGACAAACTTCATCCTTTCAAAAAAAAGCGGCCGATTGCTTCAGGTAAGCTGCCCATTTCTACCGCCATCTTTATGGCGGTGATGGGGACAATAGTGGCTTTTTATCTGGCCTACGCACAAGATTTTTTCTTTTTCCTGACTGTTTTTGGTTATTTCTTTTTGCAAATGGCTTATACCTTTTCCTTAAAGCACATTATTGTCATTGATGTTCTGGCGATTGCCGCTGGTTTTATTCTTCGGGTCTACGCCGGTGCCTTTGCTATTAATGTCCACATGAATGTTTGGTTTCTTTTGTGTCTGGTTTCTTTATCTTTATTTATGGCTGTTGGTAAACGTCGGGCTGAATTAGCGATTCTCACTGAAAAAACTGCACCTCGTCATCGGAAAACCCTCAGTTTTTATTCACCAGAGTTATTGGATACCTACCTGGCAATGTTTGCTAATTCGGCTTGGTTGACTTATGCTCTTTTTACCTTTTTTTCTCCTCCAGTGATTATCAACCAAGGCTTGCCTTTATTAGCTATCCTGCCTTTAGCTTTGGCTGGCACTATTAAATGGCTTATGGCCACTATTCCCTTGGTTATTTTTGGCATAATGCGCTATATGAGTATCATTTACCAGGGCAGTCGGGCTGAATCGCCAGAAAGAGTCCTTTTATCTGATAAACCTTTATTGGTTACTGTTTTTCTGTGGGGAATTTTGGTAGTCGCGATTATCTACGGGGTTAGCTAAAAAAGCAAGTTTACTCCACCAATTCAACATAAACTCCAGAGACCCAGCCTTCTTCACCTTCTTCATATTCAATTTTATACCAACCGTTTTCTTCTTCATTAAGATAAGGATAAGTTTCGTCCGGCTTTACCTTAGCCGCTTCAGTAGCCGAAGTCGACGGTCCTAACCTAACTCTTAGCCAACCGGTCGGCGTACTTTTAATTCTCACATAGGGCTTTTCAACTGAAGGCGTGGCGGTGGCCTCTGCTTTAGGTGTTGGGGTTGTTTCACTTTCCTCTACCTCAGCACTCTCAGTCGCCTCTTCAATCCCCTCAATCTCTTTTGCCAATTGGACATTAATAATCAGTTTATAACCAGCCACTGTTTTGGCCGAAATCGTTCTTTCTTCATAACCCAGAGAACTAACTACCACTTGATAACTATCGGGCGCTAAATCTTCAAGTGTCACCGGTGCAAATCCTTTTGGTTCACCGTCAATTTTAACAACCGCCCGGTCAGGTATGGAAATGACGGTTAAAGACGATTTATCCCGACTGCCAATTTTTTCCAGAGTTAAAATCTCGCCTGAAGAAGCAGATTCTTCTGAACCTAAAACACGGTTAATCACTACCAAAACTCCTGGGATCACGTTAACTTTTCCCTCCCAATCTACCAGGTTGTCTGTGGTTGTTTCAGGAACGAGTCTAACCGTATGCTCTCCAGGTTCAATCTTGTCATCGAAATAACCTATATTTCCCATCGCATCCCCAGTTGTGCCCGCCTGAACACCGTCAATAAAAACTACTGCCTTCGGGGTGGTGGAAATTTGCAAAGCACCTGGTCCACGCTGACCTAAAAACTTACTCTTAACAATCAAGCCAACTAAAACTAAAATCAAAACAACAACGGCCACAATCAACCAATTCTTTTTCATTGCCTGAAAAGAATATCATAAACTTAAAAAAAGAGCAACTGGGCCGCCAAAAACCCTTAAGCTTTCTTTCCAAACATAAATTTGTTAAAATAAGTCAGAAAAAGACCCGATACTCGAGCAGCTCAGAGAACTGTCTGCAAAACAGTTAACGCGGGTGCAAATCCCGCTCGGGTCTCAAAAGCTTGACTCCACGACCTAGCGGAATTCTTGACTTTTGAGCCATTTTCTGATATATTATCCATAGTAAATCCTCCAAACAGGGAGGATTTTTTTGTGGCTCAAAACGCCACAAATAATATGATGTATAAAGTCACATTAGGTCGACATCAACTGGCGGTTTTAATAAATCGCAAGTCTGGTTGTCCCAAAAATACTCATGTTCATCGCCTTTTCAGCTTTACCCGTTACCTGACAAAGTTAGCCACGGATAATCGTTTGCGTGGCCATCCTGTTAGCCGGGTTTTGCGTCGTGTTTTTGAAAACAAAAAAATCAAAAAGACTTTGGGTATTAACCTCACCTTAATTGTCTTTTTGACCGGTATTGCTACCCATCCAGCTTCGGCTTTCAGGACTCAACCTGAAATTGAAATTACGGCTTTAGCCTCAGATTCAGTGGAATTAACCACAGAACAATCGGTGAGAATTCCACTTAATTCTTTTGTGATTAACCAAGGCTTTCATCTTTTACACCGAGGTCTTGACCTTAAAGAAGTCTACGGTGCCCCGATTTATCCAGCCATGGACGGTGTAATTGAAGAAGTTGTTCACAATCGTTTCTCTTATGGTAACCACATTATTATTAACCACGGGTCAGGCTATAAATCTTTGTATGCCCACTTGAGTAAAATTGTTGTAGAAAAAGGTCAAGAAGTAGATAAAAATACGGTCATTGGTCAAGTCGGTTCAACCGGCTGGTCAACTGGTTTCCACCTTCACTTTGAGGTTTGGGAAAACGGCCGCCCCATCAATCCATTAACAATTCTAAAATAAAACCTCAATAAAAAGTGATTACAAAATTTTGCTCTTTAATTTTTGCCAAACCCTTATTTTCTACTGCTTCACAAACAGAAGCCAAAGGGCATCTCCCCTCACATTTAATATTCATATAAATTAAAACGCTACATTTGGAAGATTTACACGAATTACAACGGGGTTTATCTGGGTCACAACATTCGCGCCCCAAAGCCCAATAAAACCCTTGTAAATCTCTAGTGTGTCTGCCAGAAATCTTAGCCATCTCATTCAAGGCATCGATGACAGCCGAACGAATAAGGATATCTTCCTCTTGGATAACAGGCAAACTATTTTTAAGTTTATTTAACAGCCTTGTATCTTTAACCTTTACTACACCATTGCGAAGAGCAATTCTAACAATGTGATAATCTATGGGAGGAATATAATTTTTCCAATCATTAAATTTCCACAAACCAAGCCTCTCTATTAAGTCAATTAAAACGGCACTCTTTTTGCAAAGCGGGTCTTCCCCAAAAGCGCGAAAATCTTTCAAAAGAGCATACAATCCATCTTTCCCTCCCATCTTACAATTTGACGCTTTCAGTAGGTTTTCAACTTTCCCCTTATACTTTCGCACTAACATCTTACACATATCCCTAATCAATTTTCCTCTTTTATACTGCTTAGCCAATCTCCATTTTTTAGGGTAATCAGAAAACCAATCAAAGACTTCCTCATCACTAACCCTCTGCATGTAAAACGGTGTGAACTTTGTGGAATAACCATTCTGGATCTTTTTTAAAGCCTTCATTAAAAAGTTCCAGTTAATTTGATGGCAAATGCCAACAACGATAAACAGATAAAAAAGTTCTTTCTCCAAATCTTGGGACTTCAGCTTTGCCTCCGGGTGTTCGAAAGAAAAATCCTTCGTCGCTAAACCAATTTCCTTGCATTTTTGCTTATTTAGCACACACTTTTTCATAAGTAGCCTCTCTTGAGGATATTTTTGAAAGGCGTAGGTGTAGATTAAATAAAAAGCGGCATAACCTTTGTACTTGCCAAAATGCTCAAGAAAATCTCTTGTTTCCTTCTCAGAAACCCGCTCTTTTTTACCTAAAAACTTAGTTAGGCTGATTCTTAAACCAATATCATTAGCTGGTAACGCATCATATCTTCCCATTCCCCGACACATCATGTATTCTACTGTCCAAAGACCCAAACCCCTGATTTTAGTTAAAGTGGCCAAAATTTTTTCTTTACTCCAAATTTTCATTTTCTCAAGATTAAGTTCACCTTGAGCAACTTTCTGGGAAACATCAATAATATACTCTGTCTTTCTCGTGCTTAACCCCAACTTCCTGACCTCTTCTGGTTTTGCTTTAGCCAAAGCCTCTGGTGTCGGAAAAGTGAAATATTTTTTACTGTCAATTCTTAAAGATTCGCCGTATTTTTCAACTAATCTTTTCCTTAAAGTAATGGCCACTGGCAAAGCAATTTGCTGTTCAGTTAAAGCAATAATTAAAGCCTCAAAAACTGCTGGCGTTCTCGGCGCTCGTAAACCATACACATTCTTAATAATTAAAGCAAATTTTTTGTCAGCCAAGGCAGCTTTATAAAAACCTCCAATTTCATCATTCGTACCCAAAATCCACTTTATTTGTTCCTCAATCACTTTCTTTTCGGCTCCTGCCGGAAAAACTTCCACTTGAAGCTTTGGTTTTTCAATTGAACCAACTGATTTCACCTTGACTAGAAAAAGTTTATTTTTATCTCTCAAAACTCTCTCATAAATACCATTGCGATACAAATCAACACACTGAGTCGGGAACCGGGCATAAAGAGAAGTAATCAATTTAAAATCAAAAGGAGGTTTAGGCTCAATAAAAAACTTCATTTTTCAACTAGTTCAAAACCATTCTTTTTATAGATTTTGTCAAAACTAAAAATTGTATTCCAGTTATATTTTTCCAAAATGGCTATGTTTATACAGTCAACCACACTGACATTTTTCGAGATTTGTTTCTTAAATATCTGATAAGCACGATTCTCCAAATTGTTATCTACTCTAATAATAGGAAATTTATCTCTTATTAGTTTTTGAAAAAAATCGACCGCTTTCTGGTGGCTAATACGATAGCTAAGCAAGGTCACTGCTTCCGCTAGAACAAAGTTAGAAATGGTAAATTCAAAACCTTCTTTAACTAATTCCCTGCTAATTTGGCATGCTTTTTCAAAATTAGCATCATCTTTGCTATTTAAAGCAAAAAGAACATCTGAATCAACAAGAATAACTTTCATTTATTTACCAAAAGGAGATTTTTTACCATAAAGGTACTCGTCGTGTCTGTTAGAAAGATCTTTAGGCAATCCTTTAACAGCATCACTTGCTAATTTCAAAAGAGTTTCTCCGGAGCTTTTTTTGCTTCTTTTAATTCTCACTCCGATCTTCACAAATTGCCTGACTAGCTCGGCCATAGCTAAATTTTCTTTTTTAGCTAAAAGAAATAATTCTCGATGTAAATCTTCAGGAAAGTAAACTTGAGTTCTGATCATTAATGTATACATATACATTAATTTTAAACTTCTGTCAAGTACCAAAAAACTCCGCTGAGCGGAGTCTAGTTTCCGATTTAATTTTTTTTACTTTTTACATTCCCATCCCGCCGGGCATACCGCCTTGAGGCATAGCTGGAGTTTCTGACTTTTCTTCGATTTCCGTCACCAGACCCTCTGTGGTTAAAATCATGCAGGCTACAGAAACGGCGTTCTGAAGGGCGGTCCGAGTGACTTTAGCTGGGTCAATAATACCGGCTTTAATCATATCCACATACCGGCCGCTTAAAACATCAAAACCAACGCCTTTTTCTTTCTTTTTGATGTTGGCAATAACAACATTGCCATCCTCGCCAGCATTTTCCGCTAAAAGATAAGTAGCTGCTTCCAAAGCCTTTTTAACAATTAAAGCACCGGTTAATTCGTCTCCACTTAAACCTTTGGTGTTAATCGCTTCAATGGCGTTCAGAAGAACCACCCCACCGCCAGGGACAATGCCTTCTTCAACGGCGGCTTTGGTTGCTGAAACCGCGTCTTTGACTCTTTCTTGTTTTTCTTTCATTTCTGTTTCTGAAGCGGCGCCGACTTCAATAACAGCCACGCCACCAGCTAACTTTGCTAATCTTTCCTCAGATTTTTCTCGGTCAAACTCAGAAGTGGTGCGCTCAACTTCCGTTTTAATCTGCTTGATTCGGCCTTCAACATCAGCTTTACTCCCTTTACCGCCAACAATAATGGTGTTATCTTTATCAGCCGTAACTCGATCGGCTTGGCCCAAATCCTCAATCGTCACTTCCTCCAGCTTTCTACCTACATCTTCAGAAATTACCGTTCCACCAGTCAAAATGGCAATATCTTGGAGCATCTCTTTCCTTCTATCTCCAAAACCAGGCGCCTCCACTGCCAAAACATTAAAAACTCCCCGCAACTTATTAACTACTAAAGTAGCCAAAGCCTCACCTTCGACTTCATCAGCAATAATGACCAAATTTTTAGAGGTTTTGATTAAATTTTCCAAAAATGGCACTAATTCTTGAAGTGAAGAAATCTTTTTGTCAGTCAATAAAATATAAGGATTCTCGATGGTCGCTTCCATCGCGTCCGGGTTAGTGACAAAATAAGGAGAAACATAGCCTTTATCAAATTCCATCCCGCCTTTGTAATCAATGGTTATTTCCAGACCCTTACCTTCTTCCACAGTAACCACACCATCAGGCCCGACTTTTCTTAAAGCCTCAGCGATTTTTTCCCCAATAGCTTCGTTTTGGGCCGAGATGGTAGCGACCTGGGTAATTTTCTCTGAATTATCTCGAACTGGCTTGGCTTGTTTTTTAATTGATTCTACTGCCTGCTGGGCGGCTTTTTCGATACCTTTGTTTAAAATCATCGGGTTGGCCCCAGCAGTAATGTTTTTGATTCCTCCTGCAACAATCGCCTGAACTAAAACTGTGGCCGTAGTCGTTCCGTCACCGGTAATGTCATTAGTTTTTTCCGCTGCTTCTTTAACTAATTGGGCACCCATGTTTTCAAAAGGATCCTTTAAATCAATTTCTTTAGCTACAGAAACACCGTCATGAACTACCGAAGGAGCGCCCCATTTTTTATCCAAAGCAATATTTCGGCCCTTAGGCCCTAAAGTAGTACCAACCGCCTTGGCGACAGCATTAACACCTTTTTTTAATTTTTCTCTGGCTTTTTCTGCGTAAAGTAATTGTTTAGCCATAATATTCCCCTTTTAGCCAATGACTGCTAAAACGTCTTCAAATTTAACAAAAATATATTCTTTACCGGAAGTACCCAATTTAAACTCGTCGCCACCCCATTTTTTGCAAATAACAATATCGCCTTTTTTAAACTCAGGCATAATTTTTTTACCAGAATCAGTAATTTGAGGAGCACCAATAGCAATCACTTTGGCTTTTTGGGGTTTCTCGTCATGAGTGTCAGGAAGAACAATGCCAGCCGCGGTTTTTTTTTCAACCTCCACTGGCTCAATTAAGGCATAACCGGCGGTTGGTTTAATTTTTGATGTAGTAGTTTTTGTTTTTGCCATTGGTCAAAAAAAATTATACATCGCAGTAACGCTCGTATAATTATCGTTTCACTCTAATTATCACTTTTAAGTGACGATTGCCATCTTAACAACTCTACAAAGAATTGTCAAGAAGGTAATGCACCACCCCTTCAACCTTCCCCAGCGGACACTTCTTCTGATTGAACTGGCGTTACCGCAGGCCCAGCTACTGGTTCTGTAGGTTCAGCTGGCTCTTCGGGTGATATCGGCTCATCTGGTTCAGAAAAAGGCATTTCGGCTGGCATTTCAGGAGCCGGTGTTTCCACTGTAGTCGGCTCAGAAGCCGGTTGGTCCACAGGAACTGACGGTGATACTGGCTCTGGGGTCGGCTCTACTTGGTCATCAACTGACGGTGTGGCCGGCTGAACCTGCCCTTGCCAGGCTGGCATCTTAGCCATAATTTTGTCAACCTCAACGGCTGCTTGTTCTGGAGTTTGTCCCATGGTTTTGTTATAAAAATTAATCATGTTTTGGCGCACGGTTTCTTGCGGCAACAAATTCCCTTGAACGTCGGTGCAGTGTTTACAATAAAGGTTACTGGCATTACCGCCGCCATAATCATCAGGCTTCTCCATCGGCATGCCACAGGATTGGCAACTATTCAAATTATTCACCCCCTTCCTTTAATCAAACTTAATCAAGGTTAGCATAATTATTATCCCTAAAACAAGCCCTAAAAATTGAGAAAACGATTTTTTCAAGTTAGTCTCTTTCTTAAGCTCAGGAATTAAATCAGCACTGGCAATATAAACAAACCCTCCAGCCGTAAAAGGAACAATGGCTTGGCTAAAACCGGCCATCTTCGCCCCTACCAACAAAGTGGTTACCGCTCCTACCAAGGCCGCTAAAGCAGAGATAAAATTAAAAACCAAAGCTTTGGTTTTGCTAAAACCACCATGAATCAAAACCCCAAAATCACCAATTTCTTGGGGAATTTCGTGGAGAATCACAGCCACTGAGGTTGTAATTCCCAAAGGAACACTAACCATAAAACTGCCAGCAACCAGCAAGCCATCAATAAAATTATGAAAACCATCGCCAATAAGGTTCATCAAAGCAATCGGGTGAGGATGAGTTTTTGAAGTCGGAATATGGCAATGGCGCCAACAAATAAATTTTTCCAGAACAAAAAAGACTAAAATGCCTGCCAAAATAAGCAAAGACACCTCAAGGCTACCACCTTCTTCCACAGCCTGCGGAATCAGATGAATAAAAGCACCACCCAAAAGCCCGCCAGCAGCAAAACTGACTAAAAACAAAAGAAGCTTTTCTAATTTCTCTTCTTTAAACGCAATAAAGAAAACGCCAACAAAAGAAAACAGACTAACTAAAAAAACACTAATTAAAGAATAAACCCAAACTTGCATTGAATTAGTTCATTTTACCACAAAAAAGAGACTACCGATTTATCACCACTCACCCTAGGTAACGGAGTCTTTTTTGGTATTCTTTTAAAATCCATTCCCGACAATCTTGAGGATGAAAACGAATTCGGCCAGGTTCAACGACCTCGGTGGTCCGCCGAGCGGCCATGTATTTTAGCTGAAACCAACGGGCTAAGGCTTCCAATTGGCTAAATATTTTTGAAACCATTGGTTTTGATTAATAAACTTTTGGTAAATTTCTTGCCGATCCCATAATGGTTTTAACTGACAAACTTCATGGGCAGTAAATAAATTTTGTTCTTTTTGAGGTACTTCAAGATGTACCTCATCTAAAAACATATTCAAACAAATCTTATTACGCACCATCTGGTCGCCTGGCCGGCGACGTTGGCTAACCAATTCAACCAATAAAACAGAAAGCAACCTTGCCAACCAGAGACGGCCTTTACTAGTCACAATTAAAAGGTCAATATCATCACTTTGGGTTGAATTGTTCATCGCTAAGGCCCCGGTGACCGCCACCATTTTTATGGTCGGAATCAATTTCAAACAATTGGCAACTCGGTTGGCGATTTTTAATTTCTGCAAACTTGATTTTTCTCTTTTTAAACGTTTTGAAACTGTTTGACCTCGGTCTGACAAAAAGTAAAATTGGCTGTCAGTAGCCAATTTTTTCTGCTTCACCATTAAATTTAAGGTTTTTTGGACTATAGACAAGGAAGTCTTTTTTTTGGTAATTAAAAACTGCCAAATTTCTGAAACAGCCAAGGGATAATCAAAAACATCAGCATAAGCTAAAGTGCGAAGTACGGCCTTTTTAGCGGACAATGGATGCGGCAACTCCATATTGGGAAAGAAGTTGACTGACACCACTGGCAGCCACTTCTAAAGCTTGTTGAGAAGACTGGCCTTGATTTACCGCATTGACAGCATCCTCAAAATACTTAATCATCCGATCATTGAGGCCATTATCATAAGTGCGGGAACAAAGATACCATGTTTTGGCATTGGCTGCCTGAGTAATAAAAGGAGCCACCAGGGGATTTCCCTCCAGTCTTTGGGCCATTTCCACTCTGGGATAAAGTTCACCAAAAGCTCGTTTTCCAGAAGCAACCTGGTAAAATTTCTCCAAAGCTTGGTTTTGGGATAAAAATTTCAGAAATTCCCAAGCCTCTTTCTGATACTGGCTCTTTTTGGCCACACCCTCAACCCAAAAACTGGCCCAAGTAACGTTTCCTCCTGAAACTTGAGGAACGGGAACGACTTTAAAACGAAGTTCGGGATTAATTTCTTTGATGTTAAAAACTCGCCAAGAAGGAGCAAAGTACATCGCCAGTTTACCACCGACAAAAGCCATGGTCGAAGGCGGCATTGTTTCATCCCAAACCTTATCTACTTTCTTAAAAAGAGTGTAAAAAGTTAAGGCATCAGCACCCAGACAAATCTTTTCTTCACCTTTTTGGCTACAAGCAGCCGGAGCAGTCAAATCAGCCCCATTTTGGAACATCAACAAACCCAAAATGTCCGACCAGTGGTCAACATTGCTAGTGGCACCCAAAGCAACACCAGCCACTAAAATCCGGCCGTTTTCATCTTTGGTAGTCAACGCCGTGGCTAATTCTCTTAATTCCTCCCAGGTGGTCGGGGGCTCTTTCTCGTAAGTCTGAAAAATATCTTCATTGTAATACAAGGCCAGCGTGTCCATCATCAATGGTATACCTAAAAAGTCCGCG
>Ga0307379_10011620_pt1 | contig 11539 bp, 10 predicted proteins | sample UN2MG_FD_202237 | JGI IMG/M metagenome (GOLD analysis project Ga0307379, IMG submission 202237) | Soil microbial communities from Risofladan, Vaasa, Finland - UN-2 | ecosystem: Environmental > Terrestrial > Soil > Coastal area > Acid sulfate soil | place: Finland: Risofladan, Vaasa | collected... | reverse complement strand
GAACGCGGATGGCGCCGCGGCATCGCTCCGGCGAAAGAGAAGATCGAGAAACAGTACGCCGCCGAGAAGGCCTCCGGAACGTTCAAGGGCGTCTTCACGACCCAGGATTTCCGCGAACTGCTCGCACGGCAGGACATCGACGCCGTCACGTGCGCGACGCCCGATCACTGGCACGCCGGCGTTGTCGTTGCGGCCGCGCGGGCCGGAAAGGACATCTACTGTCAGAAGCCGCTGTCGCTGACCATTGCCGACGGGCAGGCCATGGTGGCCGCCGTCAAACGCTACGGCCGCGTGTTTCAGTGCGGCAGTCAGCGGCGGTCCAGCAGCCAGTGCCGGCACGCGTGCGAACTGGTCCGAAGCGGCCGCATCGGCAAACTCCACACGATTCACGTGGGGCTTCCGGGCGGCCACTCGAATCCGCGCAAGGGCCGCTCCCCGGCCGTCATGCCCGTGCCTGAGGGATTTGACTACAACAGGTGGCTGGGCCCGGCGCCGGAGGCACCGTACACGCTCGACCGCTGCCACTGGACCTTCCGGTGGAACCTCGACTATTCGGGCGGCCAACTGACCGACTGGGGCGCCCACTTCATCGACATGGCCCACTGGGGGATGGGCACCGAGTTGACGGGACCCGTCGAGATTGAGGGCACCGGCACGTTCCCGCCGCGAAGCGACCTCTGGAACACCGCCACCGAGTTCCGCGTCGAGGCGAAGTACGCCGGCGGCATGACGATGATCATCACGAGCAAGGGCGGCGGCGTGCGGTTCGAGGGGACCGAAGGGTCGGTGACGTTGGGAGGCTCCGAGCCGAAGTCGATCTGGCAGTCGAAGATCGGCCCGAACGACGTTCACCTCTACGAGAGCCAGAGTCAGTATGGCAACTTCGTCGACTGCATCCTCTCGCGCAAGGGCACCGCGGCGCCGGTTGACGTCGCTCACCGCAGCATCACACCTTCCCATCTCGGCAACATCGCCATGATGCTCGGCCGCAAACTCAAGTGGGACCCTGAGAAGGAGGAGTTTCTCGGCGACGCCCAGGCCAACGCCATGCGTTCGCGTCCGTATCGGGCGCCGTGGCGGCTGTAGTGGACAGAGGCGGTTCGCCGTGTCAAGAGCAGGGAGGAAACGCGATGATCCGATCCAGCCACGCCGTGTTGCTTGTGGTCGCATTGGTTGCCGCAGCCCTCTGTGTCCCCTGTGGAGGGGCGTCCCGCGACGGCTGGCGGCCGCCGCAGGTCGTCCGGATTGAAGGCGACGAGGAGAGGTGGATAGTCATGTCTCCGCTGTATGGGCTCCTCTTTGCCGGGGCCAAGAAAGGGGAGGCGACCCATCTGCTCGTCAGGGACGGGGAACTGATCCAGGGCGTGCAGAACCCGTTGTTTCCCTATCGATCCGCGGACGGCCGGTCACTGAAGGTGACCGGCGACAAGGTTCACGTCACGCTCGCCGGTAAGACGGTGACCCTGTCGCTGGATGAGGAGGGCGGCTGGGACTGGCTGAAGAAGGCCACACCCGAGCAGATGGCGTCCCTGCGTTTTGTCATGGTCGGCGCCAAGGAACCGCCTGAAGGGGTAGATGCGGAGGCCCTGCTCAAGAGGCTGGCCGGCGAGAACCCCGCGGTCGGGCTGATCGTATCGGGAGCCGACGCGCTGGCCGTCGTCTTGCGGCTTTTCGATCCTCACTGGTTTGGCTTCGGGGGCGCGACGCTCGAGAAAGGGCACTCGGCGGCGCTCGTCGCCAAGAAGCAACTCCGGACGCTGTTCACGGATGCCGACGAGAAGGACAAACTTGCGTTCCTGGCAGGTCTCTCGAACCTGGAAACGCTTTTCCTCACCAACTGGGACGCCGAGAAGGCCGGTCCGCTTCCCGACGGCCTCGCAAATCTGCGGTCGCTCGTCGTCTTCGGCGGGAAGATGGAAGACCTTTCGTGCCTCGGCAAACAGCCGGGCCTTGAGGAACTGACCCTGATGGCCGTGAAGTCGCTCACCGACATCAGCGCCCTCGCCAACCACCCGCACCTGAAGACCCTGTGCCTGCGATCCTGCGAGGGCGTGACCGACCTGGCGGTCCTGGAGAAACTCAAAGGTCTCAAGTGGCTGGCCCTACCGCCCGCCACCACCCAGAAGCAGTTCGCAGAGATCGTCCGCAGCCATCCGGACTTGGTCGTGCTCGAGGCGACCAAGTGTAAGAAGATCACGGACCTGGGGCCCGCCGGGGACCTGGTGCACCTGAAAGCGCTGATCGTGGCGACGGAGGCGCCCCCCGACCCCCTCTACCAGATGAAAGGCCTGGAGTTCCTGGCGGTGGCCATGGGAGAGGAAGACGGCAAGGTGAAGCCGGACGACCAGGAGATGGTGGTCCGGCTCCGGAAAGAACTGCCCGACACGGCCGTCGTCCTCCTCGCTCCGATGTGCCTGGGGTCGGGGTGGATCCTGGTGCTGGTGCCGGCCGTGGCGATGGCGTGGTGGTTGACGAAGCGGCGGGCGACGGCCAACCGCCGAGCGGCCTGAGCCCGGCTGCCGTCCGGGCAGCAGGGGGAGGCAGGAGTCATGTGGCGAGCGAGTCCGGCGATTCTGGCTCTGTGGATCCTGGCGGCACTGCCGGCCTCGCCTTCGTCCGCGAGGCCGCCGCCCCCCTCGGACGGCTGGCGACCGCCGGCGATCGTCCAGATCGACGGCGGGGAGGCCTGGATCGTCCGTTCTCCCCTCTACCCCCTCGTGTTCGCGCGCGTCAGGAAGGGGCGCCCCTTTCACCTTCTGCTGCGGGAAGGCGACCTCGTGCACGGGGCCGGTTCAGCCAAGGGCTACGCGCCTTTCCCGTACCGAGTGACCGACGGCCGCGCGCTGGTTGTTGCGAAGACCGAGGTGGGGACTGCCCTGGCGGGCAAACTCATCTCGCTCAAACTCGACAACGGCCTCGCAGGGGAGTGGCTCAGGGGAGCAACGCCCGAAGAGGTCTCCTCGCTGCGTCTGATTTGCCTCTCGAAGGGCGTGACGGCCGAGGGCACGGAACTGCTCCAGAAAGTGGCGGATGGGAATCCGTACGTTGACTTGCTTGTGTCCGGCGACGATGCTGCCCTCGACCACGCCTTGCCGGTGTTCACGCCGCATCGGCTGTGGGTGGACGGGCTGTGCCCGACACGGGACGTGCGAGGCTTCATCGGCTCGCAGCCCAGGCTGCACACCCTTGCACTGAAGTGCGACAAGCCGAGCGACCTGGGGTTCCTCGCGCGGCAGCGCACCCTGCAAACGCTTATCCTCACGAACTGGAAACCTGCCGAATCAGGACCGCTGCCGGACGGGCTGCCGAGCCTGAGGTCGCTCCTCGTGCTGGGGGGGGAGTTCAAGGACCTTGCCGCCATCGGGAAACAGCCCCAACTCGAAGAACTGACGTTAGCCGGAATCAAGTCGCTTGAAGACCTGAGCCGCCTGACTGAGTTCCCGGCGCTCCAGACGCTCAGCCTCCAGGATTGCGGCAGTGTGACCGACCTGGAACCCCTCGGCCGCCTGAAGGACCTCAAGTGGCTGGCGCTTCCACCCGCAACCACGCAGCGGCAACTGAACGACGTCGTCCGGGACCATGCGAATCTGCTCATTCTCGCGGCCGTCGGAGTCAAGCACATCGAGAGCCTGGCGCCCGTCCGGCGTTTGAGCGATCTGACGGCCTTCATGGTCGGGACGCCGGCTCTCCTGGACCCGTTGTACAGGATGACGAACCTGGACCTGCTGGCCGTGTACGTAGACAAGGATGAGGAGACGTCTGCGGCTGTGCTGGGTGGCCTCCAGCAGGCCTTGCCCGACACGGCCGTCGTCCGCGTGGCCCCGATGTGCCTGGGGTCGGGATGGATTCTGCTTCTTGTGCCTGCCGTGGTGCTGGCGTGGTGGGTGGCGGCGCGGCGCAAGCGGCAGTGGCCGAGAGCAGACGCCGGCCATGGCTGACGCACCGAACGATCAGCGCGGTGTGCAGCGCCACGTCGTCGAAGCAGCCGCCGCGTCGGCGGGCATGGTTCTGTTCGCCCTGTTCGTCCGAAGCGGCCTGCCGCTGACGGTTCTCTCGGGTGTCGGGCTGCTTATGACGGTCGCGGCCGTCGCGAACTCATTCCGTCTTGCGCGTTCCCCCGCCGCGATTCTTGGCTTCTCGCCGGCTTCCGCGAAGGTGGGGGCGTATCTGGTTGTCGCATGTGCCGTGGGAGCGGGATTCGCCGTCCTGCACCGCGTCACGTGGGAGATGGGGACACTGCCGACGCGGCTTACGTCATTCGCCGTTGTGGGCGCGGCCGTCGGTGCGGCCGAGGAACTGCTGTATCGCGGGTACGTTCAAGGGCGGCTGCGCCCCTTGAGTTGGATGGTTGCCGTTCCGCTCGCGGCGGCTGCACACACGGCGTACAAGACGGCGTTGTTTGCGTTTCCGCCGGAGGGCGTGGTGATCGACCTGGAGTTTCTCGCCGTCTGGACGTTCCTTGGCGGCGTGGTCTTCGGCGTGCTTCGCGTCCTGTCCGGCAGTGTCCTGCCGCCGGTTGTTGCGCATGTGGTGTTTGACATCATCGTGTACGGCGGCCACGTCGAGGCCCCGTGGTGGGTGTGGGGCTGACGATTTCGGATTTCGGAATTCGGATTGGTGCCCGGAAGGTTCGGTTGGTACTCAGCGCGCCGCTTGATGCTTATGTTCGCCGTCCCGCTTACGGGCCGCGGAACCGCCATGCCGGCAAGGGCGTCCAAGAGGCCGGAGGTGGTGATGCGAACGGCTGGCGCACTCACGCTGGTCTTCTTGGCGCTTCTTCTGGCCGGTTGTGACGAAACGGCCCCTCCGGACCTCGGCCCTCGGGACGTGTCTCCTCCGGACCTGCCCTGCGGGGCGCCCACGCCCAACTGCGTGACGACCAACCAAGGCATTCCCAATCGCCCTCCCGGCGAGGAGGATGAGGTGATCGTCGTCGGGCGCTGCACAGAGGTTCGTCAATACGCGAAGACCCGCCACGGCCAGTGGGAGCACTGGTGGTACGTCGTGGCGTTTGACGTGTTCGGCGTGGAGCGGGGCGTGTGGCCTCATCCGCGCGTCGTGTTCTGTTGCTATGACGCATGGCCGACGCCTGAGTCCGGCATCGAGGTTAAGAAGTCACGGTTCCTGTTTGTCGAGGGGCGCGTGTTCGCGCTCGCGCTCGAGCCCCAGGCCGAGCCGCCGCCGCTGCTGGTGGGGCAGGAGTGGCGCAGCCGCGTGCCGCCGCACGGGAAGACGCGGCTGCTGTCTTTCGACTTGCAGAGCGAGGAAGGCAAGCGATTCTACGACCGCCTGTGGGCGGCCGTCCGCGCCTTCGCCGAGCAGAACGGTTGGCCGGACGTTACGGGCGCGGTGCGCTTCGAGGAGACCGACGACGCGTACGTCCTGGAGGTGGCCCTCCGAACGGACGACGAAGCCAATCGCCGGGCCGTCGCGGTGGATAAGGAAACGTTCGCCGTTCGCGAAGTGCCGTGAACGGAATTCGCAATTCGGATTGGCGTGCGACCAGGCTTACACGCAAAAGACGGTGCCGTTCAATCCGACATCCGAAATCCCAAATCCGAAATGTTTACCCCTGGCAGTTCTCGCAGTGTTCGCTCCGCTCGCCGAGGATCCTAAGGTGGTCGCGTTCCTCGTCGAGGATCGTCGAGAAGGCGGCTTGGGCATCCTTCGAATCGACGAGCCCCATCATCTCCTGGTAGAAGAGGATGGAGTCGCGTTCGGCGCGCATCGCGACGGCCAGTGCGGCCAGGTCGTCTTCGGCCTGGTCGGCCAGGCGGGCCACGTCGCCCTCGTCGCCGAAGACCTGGGTCTTCAGGAGCCCGTCGATGTAGGAGGCGATCTCGGCGTCGTCGGCGTATCCGGCGCCGTTGCGGCGCTCGCGTTGGAGGGTTTCCTCCAGTTCCTCGAACCGGGCCAGGTGGGTTTTTTCGTCCTCGGCGAACTGGAGGAACGTGTCGCGGACGGCGGCGCTCTCTGCCTTGGCAGCGGCCTTCTGGTAGAAGACCACGCCGTTCTTTTCCATGTTCTGGGCGATCTTCGCGCCTTCGATCTCGTTAAAGAACATCTGCGACATCCGGCTTCTCCTTTCGTGATGGCGTGCGGTGCCGGCCGCCGGCTATCGCGCCTTGCCGGCCGCCGGCTTCGTCTCGTGCCCGAAGGGACTGATCTCGCGCAGCCGCCGGATGATGGGCGGCAGGACCTCCAGAACCTTGTCGATCTCCTCGTCGGTGTTGTAGACGCTCAGGCTGAACCGGATGGAGCCGTGCGCGGCCGTAAAGGGCACGCCCATGGCCCGCAGCACGTGGCTGGGTTCCAGGCTGCCGGTGGTGCACGCCGACCCGCTGGAGGCGCAGACGCCGTGCTGGTCGAGCATCAGCAGGATGGCTTCGCCCTCGACGTACTCGAAACTGATGTTCGTGGTATTGGGCAGCCGCAACAGGCGGTTTCCGTTGACGCGGGCATCGGGTGCCTTCTCGAGGAGTCCCTTCTCCAGTCGGTCGCGCAGGGCGGCGACCTGGGTGCCCTCTTTGTCGATGTTCTGCCTGGCGAGTTGGGCCGCCTTGCCGAGGGCGACGATCAGGGGAACCGACTCCGTCCCGCCACGGCGGTTCCCCTCCTGGTGCCCGCCGATGATGTGCGGGCTGAACCGCGTGCCGCGCTGAACGTACAGCGCCCCGATGCCTTTCGGCGCGTGCAGTTTGTGGCCCGAGAGGCTCAGCATGTCGATCGGCAGGTCCGAGACGTTCATCGGAATCTTGCCCGCCGCCTGGATTGCGTCGGTGTGGAACAGGACGCCGCGGTCGCGGCACAGCGCGCCGACCGTCTCGACGGGGAACAGGACGCCGGTCTCGTTGTTCGCCCACATACAGGAGACGACGGCGGTGTTATCGTCGAGGGCGTCCTCGAAGGCGGCCACGTCAAGGAGGCCTTCGGCATCGACGGGTATCTCCGTCACGCGGTACAGCGGGCGTCCCGGCCTTCCCTGGGCGAGGGCCTGGCACAGGTTCTTGACGGCCGGGTGTTCGACGCGCGTGGAGATGATGTGGTGCCGCTCGGGGTGACAGTCCAGGGCGCTCGTGATGGCCGTGTTGTCGCTCTCGGTGCCGCACGAGGCAAAGATGATTTCCGTCGGATGGCAGCCCAGCAGATCGGCCACGCGCTCGCGGGCCTCGTCCAGGTGGGCCTTCACCTGTCCGCCGAAGGTGTGGATGCTCGACGGGTTGCCGTAGAGCGGGCCGAGGAACGGCAACATGGCCTCGCGGACCTCGGGGGCAACGGCGGTCGTGGCGTTGTTGTCGAGGTAGATGACGTTGTCCATGGCGGTGGATCCTCTTACGGGGCACCCTCGGGCAACCTGCCGCCCACGTCCTCGACGACGATCTGGGGATCGACGAGTTCTCTGAGGCGACTCTCGATCGACCCCTTGAGCGTGAAGTCCTTGACGCGGCACCAGGCGCAGTGTCCGCGCAGCGCCACCTGGACCGTCTTGCCGTCGATGTCCACCAGTTCGACGTCGCCGCCGTCCTGCTGGAGCATAGGCCGGATCTCGCGCTCGATGACCTGTTGGATGAGGGTCATGCGCTCCAGGTTGGTCATGGGCGTCCGGCGCTGCCGTGCCTTGGCAACGTGCTCGGCCCTCGGCCCGTGGACCTTCTCGATGATGGCCTCGATGTCGCGATGACATCCCTGGCACCCGCCGCCCGCCTTCGTGAAGTGCGTGACCTGCTCGACGGTGTGCAGGTTGTGGTCGCGGACGACCTTCTCGATGAGTTTGTCGGTGACCCCGAAGCAGCGGCAGACGACTGTGCCCTCGTCGTGGAGTTGGAACGGCTCGTGGCGGTACTGGGCGATGGCCTTCTGGAGGGCCTCCATGCCCATGACCGAGCAGTGCATCTTGGCCTCGGGCAGGCCGCCCAGGTACCCGGCAATGTCGTCGTTCGTCAGGGCCTGGGCCTCGTCAAGGGTCTTGCCCTTGATCAGTTCGATCAGGGCGTCGGAGGAGGCGATGGCGCTGGCGCACCCGAAGGTCTGGAACTTGGCGTCGGCGATGCGCCCGGCCTCGTCGAGTTTCGCCATCAGCCGCAAGGCATCGCCGCACGTGATGTTGCCCACGGTGGCGTCGAGGTCGGGGTGGTTGATGACCCCGGTGTGCTTTGGATTCAGAAAGTGCTCTTTGACTTTGGCGGTGTAGTCCCACATGGCGGTGCGGACCTCCTTGCCCGTCTCATTCGCCTATTCTATACGCAGCGGGGCCGACTTTTCAAGACGAGCGCGACTGAATTCGGGCGCACCACGTACGCGCGAAGCCAGGATGGGGCAGGACCGCCGTGGCACGCCACCCGAAAGGGGACGTCTGCGAATGCAAAAGGGGCCGGCGCCTCCACCGACGGCGCCGACCCATTGAAGCATGCGAAACCTTCGGGGCCGCTTACGTCAGCGCCTTGTTGAACCGGACGGCGACGATGTAATCGTCCGCGCGTTCCTCCACGCGGACGATCTGGCTGTGGACGGGAACCCGGCGAGCAATCTGGTCCACGTTCTTGGGAACCAGCAAAAACTCCAGGGTGACGTTCTGTCCCTCTTGGACCCCTGTCAGGGCGGGAAATCCCGCCAGTTTCGCGCCGGTCTGTGAGACGTCCACGGTGCGGCCCCGGAACACCTCACGCCAGGCCTCGTCGCGGATAATGGTGTCGTATTTGCGACGCTGGCGATGCGCCCGGCGACGATTGCTTGACAGGTGCCGCGCCAACGCCTCCAGTATGATTCCCACGGTCCCCAACTCCCTCTGCTTGTGGCTCTTCCCGGCCCGGGCGGTGCACATTGACCCTACTGCTTATCGGCACGACGTGGCGGGGAACTGAAGTGCTGCTGAGGAGAAAGTCGCAGCATCCGCCACGGGCCGGTTTGCTTGACTTGGGTTTCGGCCCGTCCTAAACTAACTCGACGGCGCGTTGTGCGCCCTCTGAAAGGAGGTTCCCCGTGGCCCAACTCTTCGACGACGTGGGGTGGACTATCGGCCGCACCCCGCTCGTACGCATCAATCGGATCATCCGCACCGATGCCAAGGTCTACGCGAAACTCGAGTACTTCAACCCGCTCAGCAGCGTCAAGGACCGGATCGGCGTGGCGATGATCGCGGCCGCCGAACGCGAGGGCCGTCTCGGACCGGGGACGACCATCATCGAGCCCACGAGCGGGAACACCGGCCTCGGCCTCGCGTTCGTGGCCGCCGCCAAGGGGTACCGCCTCATCCTGACCATGCCCGAGAGCATGAGCCTGGAACGTCGGCGGCTCCTCAAGATGCTCGGGGCTCAACTCGAACTGACCCCCGCCGACCAGGGGATGAAGGGCGCCATCGCCCGCGCCGGCGAACTCATGGAGGAGGTCGACGACACGTTCATGCCCAACCAGTTCGAGAACCCCGCCAATCCCGAAATCCACCGGCGGACCACCGCTGAAGAGATCTGGGCCGACAGCGAGGGGCTCGTCGATGCCCTGGTGGCCGGCGTTGGAACCGGAGGCACCATCACGGGCGTCGCCGACGTCATCAAGCGGCGGAAGGCGTCGTTCCGGGCCATCGCGGTCGAACCGGCCGGCAGCCCGGTCCTGTCGGGCGGCCGGCCCGGACCGCACGGCATCCAGGGCATCGGGGCCGGCTTCGTGCCCAAGGTCCTCGACCGCTCGCTCATCGACGAGGTCGTTCAGGTCGAGGACGAGGAGGCCTTCGAATGGGCCCGCCGCGCTGCAAAGGAGGAGGGACTCCTGGTCGGCATCTCCAGCGGGGCGGCGCTGGCGGCTGCCAACACGATCGCGTCACGCAAGGAGATGGCCGGCAAACTCATCGTCGTCATCATCCCGAGTTGCGGCGAACGGTACCTGTCCACGCGCCTGTTCGACGGCATCGCGTAACGGGCCACGAGCCCGCCGCGACCCATACGAGCCGACCGCGACCCGTACGAGCCCGCCGCGATCCATACGAGCCCGCCGCGGGAGCGGCGGGGCATCGGAGCAAGGAGGTAACGTACGTGCAGCGCACCCTCGTCATGCTCAAACCCGACGCCGTCCATCGCGGCCTCGTCGGCCGCATCCTCGCACGCTTCGAGGCCAAGGGCCTCAAGATCCTCGCCATGAAAATGGCCGTCGTGGATCGCGAGACGGCCGAGCGCCACTATGCCCCGCACAGGGGCAAGGACTTCTACGAGCCGCTCATCCGCTTCGTGACCGGCGGTCCGATGGTCTTTGTGGTGCTCGAAGGCAAGGGCGCCGTGGCAGTGGTCCGCAAGATGATGGGTGCCACCTTCGGCCCCGACGCCGATCCGGGGACCATCCGCGGCGACTTCGGCGTCTCGAACCGCTTCAACCTGGTCCACGGCAGCGACTCGCCCGAAGCCGCCGAGACCGAGATCGCCCTGTTCTTCGAGCCCGACGACCTCATCGACTGGCAGCCCGCCGACTGGCCCTGGCGCTACGACTTCTCAACCGGCGAGATCGTTTAGCCGTCGCCGGTACGGCGACGCATTGTGGCATCCGTTTCCATTTGAGCCTGCCGCGGCGCCGAATACGAGCCCGCCGCGGGGGCGAACATCGAGCCCGCCGCGGGAGCGGCGGGACACGTTCCGGCGCGCCGCACTTAAGGCTTCGCGAGCGACCCATGTCACGCCCCACCAAACGCGACGTCGTCATCGAAGCGATGGAATTCCGCCCGCCGCCCTACGTCCCCTGGGCATGGGACATGACTCTGGGCTGCGCCGAGCGCATGGCCGAACACCTCGGCACCCGGGACCTTGCGCCGTTCATCGACACGCACTTCCTCAACCTGGGCCCTGATATCGGGTACCTCGAACCGCTCGGCAACGACCTCCACCGCGACCGCTACGGCGTCGTCTGGGACCGCAGCGTCGATAAGGACATCGGCACGCCCCTGGAGTGGCCGATCCGCAGGCCCGAGGACCTGGCGGCCTACGAGTGGCCCGATCCGGCCGCTGATGACCTGTTCGCCGACATTCCGGAGGCCCTCGCCGCCCGGCCCGACCTCTTCAGCCGGTACATGCTCGGCTTCTCGCTGTACGAGCGGGCCTGGACGATGCGCGGTCTGATGGACCTGCTGACCGACATGGCCGAGCGGCCCGAGTTCGTCGAGGACCTCCTGGACCGGATCGTCGAGCACAACCTCGTCCAGATCCGCAAGGCCCTCTCGTTTCCCATCGACGCCGTCTACTTCGGTGACGATTACGGCATGCAGACGGGCCTGATCATGGGCCTGGACCACTGGCGGCGCTTCTTCAGGCCGCGCCTGGCCCGCATGTTCGGCCCCGTCCGCGAGGCCGGCAAGTACGTCTTCCTGCACTCGTGCGGGTGCGTGGTGGACCTGTTCGATGACCTCGTGGAGATCGGCCTGAACGGATTCAACCCGTTCCAACCCGAGGTGATGGACGTCTTCGCCGTCAAGCGGCGGTACCACGGCCGCCTGGCGTTCCACGGCGGCATGAGCATCCAGAAGGTCCTGCCTTTCGGCACGGCCGGCGACGTCCGCGCCGCC
>Ga0307379_10011619_pt1 | contig 11541 bp, 6 predicted proteins | sample UN2MG_FD_202237 | JGI IMG/M metagenome (GOLD analysis project Ga0307379, IMG submission 202237) | Soil microbial communities from Risofladan, Vaasa, Finland - UN-2 | ecosystem: Environmental > Terrestrial > Soil > Coastal area > Acid sulfate soil | place: Finland: Risofladan, Vaasa | collected... | reverse complement strand
CGAAGGGAAGCGATCCTGGCGCGGCCAAGAGCGCCCCTATGCCCCATAGGGGCCGGGGCGCCCCGGCTTCGCACAGGGGCGCTTCAGATTCGGCTCCTGGTGGCCAGGCGCGAGAACCATCGCAAGCTCGCGCGGAGGAGTCAAGAATCAAGAGCAGGCGCACCTGACCTGTACCTTAGTTCACCCCCGGATTTGTCCCATGATTGCTGAACCTCAACACCCTGCACCGCCGCCGGCGTCGGCAGGCTGAGCAGATCCAACCAGGTGGGCAGGTAGTCGATATTGCTGATTATCGCGTCATGCACCGTACCGCCAGTGAGGCCGCCTGCGGGCCAGCGCATGATGCACGGGGTCTGCAGGCCGGGATCGTAGACCGAGCACTTCGCCCGCGGGAAGGGCATGCCGTGATCGGCGGTGAAGACCACCACCGTGTTCTCCCGCAGTCCGTTCTCTTCCAGCGCGGCGAGAATTTCGCCCACCGCATTATCCAATGAATGGATCGCCCCCTGGTAGCCGGCGAATTCCTCCCGCGCGCCGTCATCATCCACCAGCCACGGCGGCACGGTGACTCCCAGGGAATCGTCCGGTTGAATGCCGTTGTCGCTGAAGCGCCTGTGCGGTTCGAAGAAGCCCACCTGCAGGTAGAAAGGGTTCGTCCGGTCGCGTTGCGCGTGCAAATAGTCTGCCGTAGCGCGACCTAAGGTGAAGGCCGGCTGCGGGCGAGGGCGATCTCGTAAAAGCCACAGCGCTCCGTCGTGCGCGCTTCGTGCTACGTGCCGGCCAGCGCGATGTGATACCCGGCCTCCCCAAGTAGCTGGGCCAGGTGCCGCTCCGCTGGGTACAGGTCCCACGCGAAGTCGGCATGGGTCAGACCCATTACCCCGTTGTTATGCGGGTAGCGCCCGGTGAAGATGGAGGCGCGGCTAGGACTGCATTGCGGGGCAGTGCAGAAGGACTGTGCCATGCGCACCCCCTCCGCCGCCAGCCCGTCGATGTGCTCTGAGTGCACGGTGGGCACGCCGTAGCATCCCAGGTGCCGACCCAGGTCGTGGCTGACCACGATGAGGAGATTGGGTCGCGTGTGTGGCATATCTGTGCTCCTTATCGAACAGTCAATGCGCTCCGACCGGACCAGCGGCGCGGCATCGGGGCAGTATGGACGACCGTCGCGCACCCAGCCGCACTCCCGGATGGTCAGTTCATCCGCCAGGTACCCGCGCCAGTGCACGATCTCTTCCGCCCGCGCGGGGTCGGCGATCAGGTTGCGGCACTCACCGGGGTCAGACTCCAGGTCGAAATACTGCTCGACGCCCAGGCGCGGTAGCCAGACGAACTTGCGCGTACCGTTGGTGACATATTGCATCTCCTGCTCGGGCGAGTAGCAGGTGCAGTGCTCACCGTGGATATACGTCCGCCACGCTGTCGCGGGGGCGTCCATCAGCGGGAGGACGCTTTGCCCGTCCACCATGCCGGGGATGGGCAGGCCGGCGATCTCCAGCATCGTCGGCATCAAGTCACGTAGCTCCGTCACCTCGCCGGCGACGCGGCGGGCCGAGCGCGTGCCGGGTGGTGGCGTGACGATGAAGGGGATGCGCGCGCTGCCCTCGTAGGCATAGGTTTTACGCCAGAGATGGTGGTCGCCCTGCATGTCGCCATGGTCGGAGGTGAAGACAAACCAGGTGTTGGCCATAGCCTGCGGCTGGAAGCGGTTCATCCAATTCAGCAGGCGGCCGACCTGGGTGTCGATAAAGCTGATGTCGCCGTAATAGCCCGACCGCGCGCGGTGGATCTGGTAGGGTGTCATCCTCCCGCGCCACGCATTGGGGTTGGCGGCGTCCTCCGGGCGGTCGTGCATCGCCGCCCAGTCGCCGACGAACGGCGGGGGCGGCGCCTGGTCGCGCAGGTACATGCCAAAGTAAGAGGCCGGCGGCACGTAAGGCGAGTGGGGGCGCGCGAAGGAGATGTGCAGGAAGAAGGGGCGGTTCTGCTCGCGGTCCGCCAGGAAGTCGAGGGCGCGGCGCATCGTCCACGCGGTGGGGTGCAGGTGCTCCGCGGCATGCCAGGGGCGTGCCTGCCAGGCGTTCCAGTCGATGCCGTGGTCGTCCGGGGTGACGCCGGCGGGGGCGTGCTCGGCGAACCAGGCGCGGTATTCGTCCAACTCGCCGCGCGGCGCCAGGCGACCAGATTCGTCCAGCTCCGCGGTCTCGAAGCCCATGCTCGTGCGCTCGGGTTGGAAGTGCCCCTTGCCCACGCGGTGGGTGCGGTAACCGGCGGCGGTCAGCGCGCCGGCCAGCGTGTGCGGGAAGTCGTTGGGCACCGGTCCCTGCCCGTGCCCCATGCCCAGCACGCCGGTATGCCATTGCGACTGTCCGGACCACAGCGTTGCCCGCGCCGGCAGGCAGGAAGGCACGGCGGAGTAGGCGTGGCTGAAGCGCGTGCCGCGCGCCGCCAGCCAGTCCAGGTTCGGTGTCTGGATCACCGGGTTGCCATCGGCGCCGAGACAATCCCCGCGCATCTGGTCGGTCATGATGAAGATGATGTTGGGGTGCGGCATACTAACCTCGATGTGTGAATTTAGCTTCACGAAGCGATCAGTCGTCGACGACCGGCAGCATCAACGCTGCCGAAAACTCGCCGCCGTGCCACACCCGCGTGTGGGCGATGACGGGCGCGACCGGCTCCCAGGGCAGCGCCATGGTATTCGCGTGCGGCTGGATGCGCGGGAAGTCGCTGCTGGTAATAATGAGACCGATGCGCGTGCCTGGCGGGAAGGTATACGCGAGTTGCGACAGTCGCACGTGCAGCGGCGTCGGCGCGTCATGTTCCAGCGGCACGCGCCGGTCGAACCCCTGGCGATAGCGGCAGCGAAAAGAGCCGAGCACGAGGACGGTCACCGCGCCGTTCGCCTCGACCACGCACAGCTTGGTCACGATATCGGTATCGTCGACATCGGCGGAAACCGTCAGGTCGAGCGTTACCTCGCCGAGCACGGTGAGGGATTCGGCCAGGGGCGCGCTCTGGTAGAAGATTACGTCGTCGCGCTCCAGCAGGTGGCGTTGATCCTGCGGGCCGCGCGGTTCCATGTTCCAGAAGATCTGCCCGCCGCAGGTCGGCGCCGGGTCGCGCGGGTCATAGACCAACCCGTCCGAGCAGGAGGTTTGCGGCGTCTCGCAGGTCAGCACGCCGTCGCCGCGCAGGCCGTGGGCGTTGCCGCACGAGTCGAGATGCCACATTTCCTCTCGCGCGCCGGGCAGCGGCCAGTCCGGCAGGTTCAGCCAGCGGTTCTCGCCCATAAGGAACACGCGCACCGGCGCCTCCGTGCTGAAGCCGTCGTCTTTGTCCTGCATATGCAAATCGAAGAAGCGCAGGTGGTATGACATGACCGGCATATCGGCGTCGGGACCGAAATCCCACGTGCCGTAGCGGCGGTGGGTCTCGCCGGTTTGCAAAATGAGATGCCCCCACGGGCCGATCAGCAGGCGTTGACCCTGACGGGCCGCTTCGGTGGCGCTCAAGTCGCGGATACGCCCATACGCTTCGAATTGCCCGCGCGAGACGTGGTCGAACCAGGCGCCGGTATGCAGGCCGGGCACGCGGATGGCCGGGTGCATCGGCCACTGGTCGATCTTCGCCCAGAAGGTGTCATCGACATCATGCGCGGCGATCTCGCGCAGCAACGGCAGCGGGTAGCCGATCGCCGCCTCAACCTGATCGAGGGAGGTCATGCGCAGCAGCGCGTCCAAATCGATATGCCGCCGCGGGGGCGCGGTGCGGCTCGACCCGTGCGACATGATCCACCAGAGCGGATTGATCAACGCAAAGCACCCGTCGTAGCGCGACCAATTCTCGAAGAAGCGCGTAACGACGACGCCGGGACAGATACAGCGCAGCGCCGGGTGGCCGCCCACCGCCGCGGGCACCTGGAACGCGCCGCCGTAGCTAATGCCCCACAGGCCGATGCGCCCGTTGCACCATCGCTGGTTGCCGATCCAGTCGAGGGTGGCCTGCCCGTCATCCGCCTCGTCGAACATGCGCAGGAAAACGCCGTCGGATTCGAAACGCCCCCGGCAATCCGTCGCCACGTAGGCGTAGCCGCGCTCGACGAACGGCTGGGCGCACCACTCCAGGTGATCGACACGATTATACGGCGTGCGGGTCAGCACCACCGGGAACGGACCCGGTCCGTCGGGCAGATACACATCCGCCGCCAGCAGGACGCCGTCTCGCGCGGGATACCTCCGGCAGATCAGGGTTTTCATCGGGCATCACCTTTCGTGTCTGCTACCGGCATGACGAGCAGTATCAGCAGACCGCAGGTCACGATGGCATCCACGCAAGTGGGCATGAGTCCCAACCCCTCGCTCCCAGATTCTGCCGCTTCGCTATTCCAGCGCCGAAGCGGCCAGCACGTCTCTCGCCCCGCCCGCCGCAGCCAACACCGGCTCGGTCTGCTCTGGCGCAGACCAGCCAAGCGGGTAAGGTCACTGCTTTGGTGCAGCCTAAATGCGAGGCGGAGGCGTCTCCAGCCACCTCAAGTTGAAGCAGTAGTAGTGCCAACTGCTGATGAGATGGATGAGGCCGTTTGCGCCCTGACACGCGGCGAGGTAACCCTTGGGTTCGGCGCTGCTGTGGCTGAGGACAAAGGGCGTGCCATCGATGGTGGCTGCGCTCCGCCCCCGCCCGTCGTCGCTCACCAGTCGCATCTTGGGCCAGGTTTCCCCTTCATCATACGAGAGCGCGGCAAACATCCCCGTGACCGGGCGCTGGTCGCCGGAGGCGTCGCGGATTGTGATTGGCTCGTTGGCAAACGACACGAACAGAATCGGCCCGTCCTTCAAGCACATGAGAACCAGACGCTGGCCGCCACCTATGGGCGGGAAGGGGGAGGGGGCGTACTCCCATGTCTTGCCCATGTCACGGGAAACGCTCATCGGCATCCTGCCGTCAATATCATCTCCGCGCCCGAATGCGAGCAATCGCCCGTCGCGCAGTTGCACCACGCCGGCGTGGATTCCTGCGATAGTGCCGCCGGCATCAGCCCAGGTCTTGCCTTCGTCGCGGCTGAGGTGGAGCGCGGTGCCCCCTGCCCCGTGCTGCGTCGCGTCACAGGCCAGGACTATGGAGCCATCTCGCGCCCGGAACATACCGGGTATCACCATCTGCCGGCTACCGTGTTCCGACATTATCAATCGCGCCCGCGACCACGTCGCGCCGTTATCGCTTGACGTGCGCATGACTACCGCCAGCGGCCCCCAGGTCGCCGCCGCCGAAAGGCCGTTGAAATGATAGAGCGTCTTCTTGCCATCGAACCACAGGCCCGGGCAGTGGTCGTTGCGGTCCGGTGCGTCCCAGAACGGCGATGCGGGCTCCCATTCCTCCTCGCCCAACCGCAGGCGGCTGGCGGCGACCGCGAGTTCGCGACCTCTCTCCGTCACCGTCGTGTACCAAATGGCGAGCAAGTCTCCATTCGCGCATTCAGCAATGGCTGCGTCGTGGTTGTGGTTCGAGAACACGGGCCCTTGTGACCCCTGCGGTATCTTCACATAGGGTGCGGGCCCCTTGAAGTAGGGCTGGTTCGGGTCCGGGGCCGCGGCTAGCCCCGCGGGCTTTCCCTGCCGCACGTTCTGCTGAAACCGCGCTGGTGACGGTGTGGGAAGTGCAGATGTCGCCGGCGCCTCTCCCAGTGCCACCCGCAAACCGATATACCACGACTTGTCATCCGGCAGCGTGCCCATTCGGTTCGCCGAGCGCATGAAGTATGCGAAGGTCGAATGACTGCCGCCGCGGGTCACCTTGAAGTCGCCGTCCGCGCGCCCCACCGGGTCAACCTGGTCTTCAGGTTGGTATGGGCCGTACCAGTCGTTGCACCATTCCTCGGCATTCCCGTGCACGTCGTACAGGCCCCACGGGTTGGGCGGCGTCCTGCCAACGTGCAGCGGCACCACGTCCTTGCGGCCGCGGGCCCTTCTTGGATCGGGGTACCAGCAGTTGCTGGGGTTCTTCAGGAATTCGTCCGGCAGCGAGTCTCCGGCGGAGAATATGGTGCTCGTCCCCGCGCGGCAGGCGCATTCCCATTCTGCTTCCGTCGGCAGGCGGTAGGGAAGGCCTTCCTTGCTCGAGAGCCAGTCGCAGAAGGCCCGGGCCTCGTGCCAGCTCGCGAACACCACTGCCTCGTCATTGTCAATCGAAAAGCCCAACTTACCGCGCAGATGGGCGTGAAGCGGGTCGAACTGCTCGTACTGCTCGTTCGTAACCTCGTAGATGCCCAGGTAGAAGGGCCTGGCAATCGTGACTCGGTGCACCGGCCGCTCATCGTAGTCACCGTTCTCTGGCAGCCACACTTTGCGCTCGCCATCTGCGTCCGTGATGTTGAGAACTTCGTCGGGAAGTCTGCCGTCGTGGCCCATCATGAAAGTCCCTGGCTCGATCCGCACGAACTGCATCCCGATCGAGTTTGTGAAGGTCTTATCCTTGGGAATTGCGGCCCCCTGCGACTCGGGTGCTGCCGCACAGCCGCCGCACCAAAGCGCAACGAGCGCCATCGCCAACAGCAGGAAGGCCGCTCCCACGCCGGCCGCACCGCAGCCTTCTGCGCTGCGCCAGCAAACCGCTGCGCCCGAGAAAGCCCACATGATAGCCATCAGGTTCCTCCTGGAGATGGTAAACCCCTGCGTGGCAGGCTGCGCAATCGGCGTCGAAGAAGATCTTGTTGGCCCTCAGCGAATGTGGGGCAACTCCGAGGGTGAATCGAGGTGCAGTCTCGGTGTTCCTGCTCCTGCATCTTGATTGGTCCCGCTGCGTGCGATAGGGCTCACGCCTGGCCACGAAGGTCCCAGTATGCAGCGCTCTTCGCCGCGCCGGAATGGCTACCCTGTCGCCGAAGTCGGTGTCGTCAGAGACGACGTCTCCCAGGGCATCGCCAGAGGCCGGTGGCCTCCCAGTGGCGTTCCTGGTTGTCGCAATGCACAACGGCCCCCCGACAGCTCGAGGGCGGTCGCGTCCACGACGAGCGTAGCCGTGCCGCAGGTACGCCGCCATAAGGGGCAGAGACTTGCCATCTGCGAGGTGGACTGTCGTGGTCGCGGGTTGGCAGCGGGTGACGGTCGGCGGGCTGTCCGGCCGAGCCTACCCCGCTTCGAACCAGCGACCTTGGCCTTCCTGGCGCCCGACACGACGCGCAGATGCTGGGGCTTCAAGCGGTACCCGGCGAGCTAGGCGGGCGCTGAAACCCTCTGCCTTTCGCTTCGGTCATCTACGGGGCCGCGGTGAGCGCGTCTTCGCTCATCGGCGACGCTGCCCGGCCGGTAGCGGCGCCCCTGCAGCTTATGCTCCTTAGCGGGCGTCTCCATTGTTACAAGCGTACAAATCCCGCCGGGGATTCGAACCCGCGAGGCGTCTCTGAGAGACTCGGCGCTCTGGATAATGCTCGCTCAGACGCGGCTACGACCCATTTGCTGGGCACCGTCCCGCCGTGCGCCCTCCCGCAGCCCCCGCTAAAGAGCGCTTGAGATCTGCGAGCTGGCAGTCGTGCGGGGGGGATTGCCACGAGGAGCGATGATGAGTGTGACGTTGGTGACGTTTCGCGGAGGGTGTTGAGGGCCTGCGCGCGCACAGTTACGCTCGCAAGATGCAGCACGCTCTTCTTCCGCGCGCCCCGGCCATATAGACCAGCGTCAAGGCGGCGGCCGTGGGCACGAGTTTGTTAAAGGCCTCACATCGGGCCCCCGCTACGAACCGGCGACCTTCTGAGGATTGCATGTCTGTGGTGCCAGACGGAAGTCTCCACCCCTGCCTGCGATTGCGGGCCGCCTCGTCGCTCCCAGCCTGAAGGTCTTACCCACGGAGGCCCCGAAACACCTATTGGTGGGCGACTACCAGCCAGCCACGACTGCCTGCCCCGCGATGCGCACGGGCGGGAAGGTTATCGCTTCCATCCAACACGGCCCGCCGTGCGAAGCATGCTCATTCCCCGCCGCCCGTTCCGCTAGCGACGGGCGCGTTACGTCGCTTGCGGGTTCGCTTGGGCAGCCGGGTCACCTGTTCGGCGAGCAGCACGCGAGCTTGCGCCACGCGGCAAGGATCGGTCAGTTCGGCCAGGTTGCCGGAGCCGAGATGTTACTCCGCCAGCGCCGGAATCGCCGTGGGGGCAGGAACGCCGCGTCCGCGCGAAGAATATTCTTCGGCGTTTCGGCGTCTGGCAATGCGCTCCCATGCGTCTGTTCATGTGATATGGAGAGCATGCTGGCGTTGTCGGCCGATTGAGCGCCAGCAACGTGGGCGTCAAACGATGGGTGCCTCGGACGCGCGCGCGGGTTCCCGAGTGCAGAAGCGGTGTTGTGTGACGCGAAAGAGAGGACTTGTTGAATCGTAGACTGGATCGGGTTGTGGTGGCGCTGGGAAGCGTGCTTGCGCTCTGTGCCGTCGGGTGGTGTGCGGATGTGACGCCGGGTTCGTCGCCCGGGCAACCAGTACCGAAGCTCCTTCGCCTGAGTGTGGGCGAGACCGTGCCGATCGCAGGGGAGGAGAACGGCTTCGAGCGGGTGCTCCTGATGCCGCCGGCCGAGGAAAGCACCACCCCCGCGAACGCATGGGAGATCAGCGCCGACACGGCGATCAAGCTCGCGCGCCTTCCCAAGGACGAACGGTGGCGCGCAATCCGGCGCAATCTGGGCCTGGCGCCGGGCGACAGCGACGACCTTATTCTGTGGAGTGAGGTCGCGGACGCCGTCTTGGATAGCATCGCCAAGCTGCCGCTAGAGCAGGAGCCGGGAGGCCAGGCGTTCGGCCTGCGCGTTGCTTTTCCGGGCAAGGACACCTCCGATCCGCCCCCGGACGTGGCGCTCGTCTTCTCGAACACCGAGATTGAGCCGAGTCCAGGCAAGCAGTTTGATGCAGAGAGTGCGTTGAAGAACGACATTGCCGACGCCCTCACCGGCGTCGAGGGGTTCGTGGAGTTTGCGGATGACGGCGCATCCGCGCCAAGTCCCGAGGAGCTGGCCGGGATCGAGGTTCAGTTGCTTGATAGCGGCAAGCAGCTCGTTGCTGTTTCCCCGGTGCGCCAGGGATACTTCTGCTTCCCCCGTCTGCCCGTTGACCCCGACTTCGGGAGCGATTACTACGTCGCGGCGGCCATGAAGGGTGAGGGGCCGGCGGGCCTGGACAGCTTGCACCCAGACGTCGCCGGCGCGTCGAAAGCGATATATGTGCCGGTGATGCGTGGCATCCGTTCGCGGGTGCGCCTGACCATCCCGCGACCATCCGGGCCGTTTCGTGCTTTCGGGGAGAAAGGCATCCAGACTCAGGACTGGGCGATCAGCGGGGGCCCCGCCGCCCTGCTGCTGCAGGAGTTCGTGGAGGGAAGCAGCGTGCTGGGGATAATAACGCAGCGGCTTCCGGCGAATCCCGGCCTGCATCTAGGGGTGGTGCAAGTTCCAGACAGTGGGCCGAAAACCTTCTGGTCCTCCCGCTTTGTCCTCAGGCCACCGGCGCTTGATCGCGGGCCTCAGTTCGTGGCGAGGGGAAAGATGCGCATCCAGTGTCTAACGGTCGAGGCCGAAGAAGGGCCGGCAAGACGGCACTATGTCAAGATGATGTGGTTGGCCCATGCGACGATTGCTGATCTGAGACTAGCTTCGCGGCGCGTCAGTGAGACGCCGTGGGGGATCGGGATCGGTGTGGCGCCTTCGGCGGACCCGGCTCTGTATGTTGTGGGCGCAAGCTACAAGTTGGTGCGGACTGCGGAACTGCTCGCCGGTGTGGGCTTCCAGGAAGGCCGCTCGGGCTCATTCGTCTACGGGCTCACCCTGGACATGAATCCGATCCTGGACGGGATCTTCGGCAAAAGCAAGGATAGTGGCGAGTAGTAGCCGGCGGAAACTTATCTTCGGATGTAGGTTCGATTCCCGGCGCATCCACGAAGGGGATCAGACGTAACGGACAGCGCCAGCGTGAGGCCGTTCCATTGCTGGGTCGGAACCGGCGGGCGACGGGTGCCGGACGTGGTCGTGGGTTGGAATCGGGTGACGGTTAGCGGGGTGCCCGGGGCGAGCATGCCCCGATTCGAACCAGCGACTTTGGCGCTTTTCGCGCCCGAGACGACGCGTAGATGCCGGGCCTTCAAGCGATAACCGGCGAGCTAGGCGGGCACTGAAACCCTCTGTTCTTCGCCGCGTCCGTGCACGGCGCTGCGGGGAGCGCGCTGGCGTCCAGGAGGCTCATGCAGCCCCTACCGCCACAGCCTGACGGTCGGCAGGGCGCACAAACCGGATGGCCGACCTCACCGCTTCGGACAGCCGGTCAGGCGGCACGCCGCGCACCGGCAAGAGCCAGAAGGTCACCCGCGGCAGTGTGAGCCGTGCTAGGAGGCCGCCGGGGATTCGAACCCGCGATCCATCCCCTAGAGGCCCCAGCGCCCCGATCGCGCTCACCCAGACCTCGTTTCGATTCCCACTCGGTTGATCAAACCGACCTGTCATCGAAACGCCCGAACTCGTCCACAGCCGGAGAATGTATCGATCCCAGGCCAGTTTCCTCCACCAGAATGATGCTCCGCAGGCACCCCTCCTCACCCGCCCACGGGCAAGGAGTCGGGTGCGATGAAGACCGATTGGGATCCCCCATGCTTTGGGCGTGCGCCTGAGTCACCGTGAGAGTTCCGGACCATCAGACCGCGGTTTTGGCTCGTCTCACCCGGCATGGCATCGGAGCTCCTCGCATCACGAGTAATCAAGGTTCAGCGGGACTTCGCTCCCAGAGCCAGAATAGGTGCGTCAGCGCTTCACGTTTTGTCCCTATCCGGCATCTATCTTGATGACGGGGTCAGCAATGGATGGCCTGGGCGCCTTGGCGATAAACCGAGATAACGCGAATCTCGTGCGCGCTGCGACGGCGGGCGACCGGGCGGCTTTCGACCAGCTAATGGAACTGCACGCCGGGCAGGTTTACCGCCTGGCGCTGCGTATGCTGGGCAATCGTGAGGAGGCGGAAGACGTGCAGCAGGACACCTTCGTCCAGGCTTTTCGCCGTCTCCGGAACTTCCGCGGCGAGGCGCCCTTTCGCGCCTGGGTTTGCGCCATCGCCGCCCGCAACTGCTTAATGAGGATGCGGCGGTCGTCCCGCCGGCCCGAGCAAGCGCCCGAAGAAGTTGCTGCCTACGCCAGCGCGGGACTCGACGTCCACGAGCAGGTTGGCTCATTGGCGTTGGCGGCGCGCGTCCAGAGAGCACTGGCGGCGCTTTCTCCGCCGGACCGGCTGCTGATTGTCCTCAAGTACGTGGAGCAATTCAGCCACGAGCAGATTGCGCAGGTCCTGGGCTGCTCGGTGGAGAGCAGTCGCTCCCGCCTCCTCCGGGCAAAGCGCCTTTTCCGCGAGCATTACCAGAGAATGGAGTCGTAGATGTCCAGTTGCGAGCGATTTGAGGATTCGTTATGGAGTGCGGCGGCCGGCGAGGAGGTCCCGCCCGACTTGGCCGCCCACCTGGAGCATTGCAGCACGTGCCGGGAATCGCTGCAGGCACTCACCCGCGCCGTGCGGGGTCTTGCT
>Ga0307379_10011616_pt1 | contig 11543 bp, 10 predicted proteins | sample UN2MG_FD_202237 | JGI IMG/M metagenome (GOLD analysis project Ga0307379, IMG submission 202237) | Soil microbial communities from Risofladan, Vaasa, Finland - UN-2 | ecosystem: Environmental > Terrestrial > Soil > Coastal area > Acid sulfate soil | place: Finland: Risofladan, Vaasa | collected... | reverse complement strand
CGGTCCTGGAAGGTGCCAAAAAGACGTTCAACGCGTCCTTTAGCCTGGGGTGAGTATGCCGGGATCAAACCGACATGGAGTTCATCTAACATGCGACCGGCCTGGCTTCGAGGGTGTTTGCCGGCCAGTTCTTCCTCAATGGTTGTTTTTTTGGGACTCTGGAAAATGGTGTGTCGGTCAGCATAAACAGACAGTGGTAGACCATGAGATTGGCTGATATGTTGCATCAATAAGAAATAGCCAGCGGCATCTTCCTGTTCCCGGAAAAGGGCATAAGGTACCTCGTTAGTGGCATCGTCGATCGCGGCAATAAGTGTCAGAACCGGTCCTCGACCTTCAAGCCATTCATGAGGACTCCCGTCAACCTGCAAAAGCATTCCACTTTGTGGGTAACGTGGCCGGCGAGAGCGGTGCTTCGGTGCCCGCCGCTTTCTGGGACTTGGTTTACCTGCGCCGCGCCGGATCCGGCGTACGGTGGACCGGGAGAGGACGATATCATGCCGCTCTGCCAGTTCTTCAGTGAAATGCTGGTCGTTATAGTCGTAATAAGTCGTCGTGACCAGCTCGATGACCTTAGCCTTGATCTTCTCTGAAATCTGACGCGATGAGGCTCGACCACGATTACCATGGGCGAGGGCCGCTGCTCCTTTCTGCCGATAAGCGGCCAGCAACCGCCAAACATGACGTAGAGATAGGTCCAACATCTCTGCTGCCTGCTCTCCCGTCATGTGACCGGCGATGACTTCATTCAGTACTTTCAATCTCTTTTGCTCTTTCCTGTTCAATGTCACCTTTTTGTTCATAATGTGACATTTTCACTGAACAGTTAGATAGTGACACTTTCATTGAACAATAACATTGGAAGCTTAATTACTTGACAGTTAAAATGCGTCTGCTATACTCCTCTCAAATTAGTTTTTATCAAAAAGTTAAGGTTAATTCATGTTAGAACAATGCATGTGTATGAGGCGAGGGAAATAGCTATCGTCTCAGACCCAAAGACAAGATCTTAGATAAACAGACGGTGGCAGCTTCCCTCGCACTTGCGAGCTGGTATGACAAACAGCCACCGTTTTTTGTTTTCTAGTACGTTTTGAAGAATTTGTTTTAGGGACATTTGTATCATGTTACAGACAGTTGAAATAACCAATAACTTTATTGATGATCCGGACTTCGTCCCCATGAATAGCCTGGAATCCCAGGTTGGCAACACCCCACTTCTTCATCTGCGACACATCGCCGCGGCCGCGAATCTGCCTGATAAGGTAAACCTTTACGCCAAGGCAGAGTGGTTCAATCCTAGCGGGTCAGTCAAAGATCGACCGGCGCTGAATATCATTCGCACTGCCGAAAGGCAGGGATTGTTGCGTCCGGGCATGACCTTGCTGGATTCGACCTCGGGCAATATGGGAATTGCCTACGCCACTCTGGGCGCAGCCCGTGGCTACCGGATTAAGCTGGTTTTGCCCGAGAACGTCAGCCGGGAGCGCACCACCATTCTGAAAGCGTATGGGGTGCAATTGATTTTTAGCGATCCCCTGGAGGGTACTGATGGCGCCTTGATCGAAGCCCAGCGCCTGGCGACCGCAGCGCCGGACCACTACTACGCCAGTCAATATAACAACCCCGCCAACTGGCAAGCCCACTATTTCACAACGGCAAATGAAATCTGGCGACAGAGTAGCGGTCTGGTCACTCATTTTATTGCCGGCTTGGGTACCAGCGGTACCTTTGTAGGGACCACCCGACGATTAAAAGAGTTGAACCCCTTTATCCGCTGCATTTCGATGCAACCCGAAAGCCCCTTTAACGGTCTCGAAGGCCTAAAACACATGGATACGGCTATCAAACCTGGGATTTATGATCCCTACCTGGCTGATGAGACCACGACTGTCAAGACGGAAACGGCTTACAAAATGGCCCGTGAACTGGCCCGACTGGAAGGGTTATTGGTGGGTATTTCCGCCGCTGCGGCTGTGGCCGCTGCCGTTGAACTGGCCCAACAAGTGGAAGAAGGTAATATCGTAACTATCCTGCCCGATAATGGTTTCAAATATCTAAGCGAACGGTTTTGGTAGGCGTAAGACTAACGGTCATTGTATATCTCTTGGTGGAAGATGCTTAAGTTGACAGAACACACTTTAAAAGAGATCCAGGCCCATGGGTCCGCCTCTTATCCTCACGAAGGGTGCGGCCTACTATTGGGCCGGGCCGAGTATGGGGAAAATGTGGCCGTAGCTATCTTTCCAGTGCCCAATCGTTGGGAAAACGAGGAGGAGAAGAGCTACCGCTTTCTCATCCATGACCAGGATATGCTCCAGGTCGAACTGGCCGCGGCCGCCCAGGATCTCGACGTTATCGGCATTTTCCACAGCCACCCCGATCATCCGCCTGATGCCTCCCTGCGGGATTTGGCCTGGGCGGCCTGGTCAGGGTATTCCTATCTCATCACAGAAGTCCGACAGGGTCAACCTGGCCGCAGCCGCTCCTGGCAATTGTTGATTGATCGCTCAGGCTTTAAAGAAGAAACTGTCGAGATTGGCGATTTTGCCAATTCGGCAAGCTGAAATTATAAACTTGGAAGAAAGAGGAGATTCAAGAATGCCTTCATTCCGCATTCCAACGCCCCTCCGGCCGTATTCTGGAGGCAATAGTCAGGTAGAAGTCACGGGTGAAACCGTGGGATCTGCGTTGGATGATTTGACCACCCAATATCCGGAGTTACGCCAACACCTGTACGATGGGCAGCAGCTACGCAGTTTCGTCAATATTTATCTGAATCAGGAAGATATCCGCTATGTTGATGGCGTCAATACGGCCGTCGAGACCAATGATACGTTAATGATTATCCCGTCTATCGCCGGCGGCTAACCCTGGAACCAAAAACCCCATCCTCGGCTGAACATGGGCGACGGACAGGGTGGTTCCATGATGACATAAGAAAAGTTGATCGCCCTTAACGATTGGCCAGATAGTTTTGACTCTTGCATGGAGAAAAACAAAGATGACTGAGCAAAAAGCGACACGAATGGTTGACCAGTCGGCGCTCAAGGTGAACCAGGCCTTTATAATCACCCTGCTAATCGCGGCATTCTTGCTGGACAGCTGGCTGCTGGTAACTTTTGTCAGCCTGGTTATGCTGCTCGGCACAGCCGTGCCCCGATTGGCCTTGTTCCAGGGGATTTACAAAGGGATCCTACGGCCGGCAAATTTGGTTAAAGCCCATGTGGTTCCCGACAACCCCGAACCCCATCGTTTTGCCCAGGGTTTCGGCGGTGTGGTGCTTGCCGTAGCGGTGGCGACCCTGTTATTGGGTCAGGCCTTCGCCGGCTGGGCCCTGGTTTGGGTGGTGATGACCCTGGCCGGACTCAACCTTTTCCTGGGTTTTTGTTTTGGTTGTTTCCTCTACTACCAGTTAAATCGCTTGAATGTTCCCGGTTTTGAACGCAGCCCGCTGCGGCAATCGTGACCAAAAAGTAGAGAAAGTATGATGATCGAACGATTAATCCTGGCACTGTTTCTGATTGTGTTTGGCCTGGCCGTATTTTTGGCCTTTCGTTTTTGGCATTTGCGCCGGGTGCGGAAGTTAGCCCTGGTGACCGCCACTATCTCAGACCGGCCGACTGTGATGTATTTTCGCAGCGATAGTTGTGCCCCCTGCCAAACCCAGGCCCACTACTTACAAACCCTCGAAGAGTCCTATGGTTCTCGCCTGGCCATCCAGAAGATAGATGCCGACGTGCAAAAGGAGCTGACCGGTCTTTATGGCGTCTTTACCTTACCGACTACCCTTATCCTGGATAGGAGCGGGGTGGTTCAATACATAAATTATGGGCTGACGGCCACCACCAAACTCGCCCAACAGATGGAGAAGGTCATATGAGCATAAGTGCGAGGGATCTCATCGCCCCCGAAGCGATATCCCTGTCCAAGGAAGAAGTCCAAAGGTATAGTCGCCACCTAATCATGCCTGAGGTGGGCATGGCCGGTCAGCTTAAGCTGAAGGCTGCCAGCGTCTTGCTCATCGGGGCGGGTGGCTTGGGGTCCCCCCTGGCCATGTACCTGGCCGCGGCCGGCATCGGCCGCATCGGCCTGGTTGATTATGACACGGTTTCCTATTCGAATCTGCAACGCCAGGTAATTCATGGTACGGCTGACGTCGGCCGGAAAAAGCTAGACAGCGCCAGGGACCGTATCGTCGACATCAATCCCTTCGTCCAGGTCGATACGTACGAGGTGCCTTTGACCTCGGACAATGCCCTGGAGATCCTGGAACCCTACGACGTCATCATCGATGGAACGGACAACTTCCCCACGCGCTACCTGACTAATGATGCTTGCGTGCTTCTGGGTAAACCCAATGTTTACGGCAGCATCTTCCGCTTTGAGGGGCAGGCCTCGGTTTTTGATGCAACTGATGGTCCCTGCTACCGTTGCCTTTTCCCCGAACCGCCGCCGCCCGGCCTGGTGCCTAGTTGCGCCGAAGGCGGGGTTTTAGGTGTTTTGCCCGGAACAGTGGGCGCCATCCAGGCGACGGAAGCGATCAAGTTAATCCTGGGCAGCGGGAACTCCCTCAAAGGCCGGTTGCTTTTGTACGATGCCCTGAATATGGAATTTGACGAAGTTCGCCTGCGCAAAAATCCCAAGTGCCCGGTCTGCGGAGAAAACCCGACGGTGACCGAATTGATCGATTACGAACAATTCTGCGGCGTGCCCGCCCATGATAACAGTCACTATACGGCCGGTGTCAATGGCGATGCCTTGGCCAGGGTTCCCCAGATGTCGCCCAGAGAGTTGAAGGAGCGGCTGGATGCCGGCGATCATCTCGATATCCTCGATGTACGCGAGGTCCATGAATGGGATATTTCCAATCTCGGCCATTTGGGAGCGCGATTGATCCCCAAAGGCCAGGTATTGGAGCGCATGGGCGAACTGGATACGGCCCAGGAAATCGTTGTCCAATGCCGGACCGGTGGCCGTAGCGCAGAAATTGTCATGCTTCTTCAAGAGCATGGCTTTACTAAGCTGCACAACCTGGATGGTGGGATAAACCAGTGGGCTATGGAGATCGATACGGATCTACCGGTTTATTAGTCCGTGCTCCAAGGCCGTCGCCATCACTGTTGGTCTCGTTGATCTTAATCCGTCGTAATAGAAAAGAGCCAGATTTCGGATTTCCGAAATCTGGCTCTTCGAATTTTACACCTCGAGATTTATCAACGGTAACCGATTTAAAGCAAACCTACCCGCTCATTGAAGGCGTCGATTAGCTCGTCGATCTGTTCAGTTTGGGGCTGGATACCGGTCCAATATTCGGGCTCATACCACTGGTTCTGGATCTCCTCGTAGCTTTTGCCTTGCTGCTCAACCCAGGTGAAATATTTCAGGTTGTGGATGCGTTGGCGATCGTAATAGCTTAACTCTTGCACATAATCGATAGTCGTCCCCTTCAGCCAGCGATGGTAAACACCGGCCGCGTCCAGTTCGCTGAACTCGCCATTTTCTTCGGTTAACTCAACCAGTCGACTCTGGTACATCTCCATGGAGTCCGTAGCGATGGTCAGGACGATATCCTCGGGGCCTAATTCGTAATATTTGGCGAACTTGACCGAGGAAAGCATATTGGCCACGCTGGAGATGCCCAGCAAAGGTAACTGCTCTATGAAATCTGAGGAAACGCCCTGATCGGCCAGGTATGCCTTTCCGGCCGGCTCGTTGAAGAGGCGGATAAGGTCCATGGTGGCATTGTCGTCGATGGCCATCACCATATCCGTATTCTTGACATTGTGGATCCAGGGCACATGTTTGTCGCCGATTCCTTCGATGCGATGAGCGCCGAAACCGTTGTTATACAGGGTTGGGCATTGCAGCGCTTCGCTGGCAGCGATTTTGCTGGTGGGGAACTGTTGTTTCATATAATCGCCACAACCGATCGTGCCGGCCGAACCGGTAGTTAAGACCACACCACGATAGTTGTCGCTAGGACCCATCACCTGTTCCAGGACCTCGGTCAGGGCTCGGCCGGTGACGGCGTAATGCCACAGATAATTGCCCATCTCATCAAACTGGTTGAAGATGACGATATCTTCACCCGATTCGCGCAATTCCCAACATTTATCGAAGATTTCCTTGACGTTACTCTCCGAGCCGGGGGTTTTGATCACCTCGCCGGCGACAGAGGCCAGCCATTCGAACCGTTCTGAGCTCATCCCTTCGGGCAAAATGGCGATGGATTCACAGGCCAGCAGGTTGGAGTCGTAGGCGCCGCCGCGACAGTAGTTGCCGGTAGAGGGCCAGGCCGCCTTTTGGGAAGTGGGATCAAATTGGCCGGTTACCAGCCGAGGAGCCAAGCAGCCAAAGGCCGCGCCAACCTTGTGGGCGCCGGTGGGAAACCATTTGCCCACCAGGCTGATGATGCGGGCCTCGACCCCGGTTATCTCGCTGGGATATTCCAGATAGTTGACGCCGCCAAAGCCACCGCCTTGAGGGATAGGATCATTGTGCCAGGAGATTCGGAACAGGTTGAGTGGATTTAGATCCCATAATCCTACCCCCTTGAGGTGTTCCTTTATCACGTCCGGTATCAGAGTCGGATCCATCATCTGTTTGAAGGTGGGGATGATGATATTTCTTTCCCGGGCTTGTTTAACCGCCCGCTCCAATGCCTCTTCATTAAGTGTCAAATCGATCATTTTAGTTTCCCTTTTTAAATTTTATGACGCCGGATTGAGATCGGCCATCACGCGCCGTAGATCATCCAGGTTGGGGGCGACGCGATAAGGGGCGGTACCGCTTAGTTCAACTGACTTCATCGCACTGGCCACATCTTTTAGGCCATTGCCCGTATTGAGGACCACGATGCGATCATTAGCGGCGACGAGCCCCTGTTCTACGGCTTTAACCAATCCGGCATAGGCTGCCGCCCCGGCCGGTTCGCCGAATACGCCGCTACCCCGGGCCAGGATCGGTATGGCACCTAAGATCTCCTCATCGCTTACCCGGACATAGGCGCCGCCACTCTCTGTAACCGCGGCCATGGCCTTTAAGCGGTCCCTGGGCAGACCGGCGCTGATACTATCGGCCACTGTTTGGGCAGCGATCGCTGGTTTGGTCAATACGTCTTCGCCATTTTCCCAGGCATCGACCAGGTAACCGCTTCCGGCCGCCTGGACGCCTATGAGTCGGGGCATATGCTCGATCCAACCCAGGGCCAGTAGATCTTTCAGCCCTTTATGCAACCCACCGATGATGCAGCCATCGCCAACGCTGACGAAAATCGCATCAGGCGCTTGCCACCCTAGCTGCTCGCATATTTCGTAACTGGCCGTCTTTTTTCCTTCGGTCATATAGGGGTTGTAGGCGGTATTGCGGTTATACCAGCCGTATTCGGCCGCAGCCTCCAGGCACAGTTCAAATGCATCGTCATAGGTCCCTTTAACCAGCATGACTGTCGATCCATAGACCAGCAATTGGGCGATCTTGGCCGGCGGCGCCGTTTCAGGCACAAATATGACGTTGGGCTGATTGACGCTGGCGCAAAGGCCGCTTAAGGCGGCGGCCGCGTTGCCGGTGCTGGCGGTGGTGATAATCGTTCGCTGGTTCGAACCCGGGCTATCCTTTTCTTGGGCCTTGACTACCGCGACAGCGCTGGCCCTATCTTTGAAAGAAGCGGTTGGCTGCCGGCCGTCGTCCTTAACCCAGACATTGTTTAACCCTAAGCCGGCCGCCAGGCGCGGCGCGGGGTAGAGCGGAGTCCAACCAACGGAGAGGGGGGGCACCGGGGCATCAGCCTGGACGGGCAGCAAGGGTTTATAACGCCAGATGGTAGTGTCATGACTGGTCGTCAATTTTTCCCGCGTTAGCCTTTGCCCGATCAGATCAAAGTCGTAACGAACGTCGACAATGCCTTCATTGCCATGGTTGGGGCAAATATACTCAATCTCATCCGGCGAGTACTCTTCGCCGCAAATGAGACATTTCAGATGTATTACATGTTCCATGATTCTTTAGGCCGTGATTGTCGTTCCGCTTTCACCGGTAATCCCTTTTTCAATATTGGGCGGATCAGTAATGACGACCCGTTTACCGCCAGCTTCCAGGAAATTAATTGCTGCCTGGATCTTGGGAGCCATGCTGCCCTTGGCAAAGTGGATGCCTTCGGCCAGGTAACTTTTGGCTTCGCCCAGGGTCATTTGGTCAAGCCATTTTTGTTCGGGCTTGCCAAAGTTGATAGCCACTTTCTCCACGGCTGTGGTAATCACCAGGAGCTCCGCGCCGATATTGCTGGCCAAGAGCGCTGACGCAAAATCTTTGTCTATTACCGCCGCAACCCCGAATAGGTTGCCATCTTTATCGGCGGTTACAGGAATTCCGCCACCTCCGACGGTCACGACGCAAATGCCGGCGTTCAGCAACGTCTCCACGGCTTCTTGTTCGACAATGCGTTTGGGTAACGGCGAGGCCACAACCCGACGCCAGCCACGTCCGGCATCTTCAACAACATCCCAGCCATCGTCGGTACGCCGGCGCTCGGCCGTTGGTTCATCCATGAAGGTGCCAATAGGTTTGCTGGGATCGGCGAAGGCCGGGTCGTCAGCGCTAACTTCTACCTGGGTGACGACGGTAGCAATCTTTTTCTTGATACCCATGCGCAGGAAATGATTGTAAAGGTTTTGCTGCAAAGCATAGCCAATTGCCCCTTGCGTATCGGCGCCACACACATCCAACGGGACCTCGTGAAGTTCATGAGCGGCCAATTCTGAGCGGCGAAGGATAAAGCCTACTTGCGGTCCGTTACCATGAGAGATGGCCACATCCCAACCTTGTTCGATCATTTTGGCAATATGGCCCGATGTTTCATGGACCGAATCATACTGGTCGCTTACCGATTGGTGTGCTTTGTCTCTAATCAGCGAATTTCCACCAATAGCCACCACGGCGACTTTTTTCTTTTGAGTCATTCTCCGAGTCCTCCATACTTTGGTAAGGAAAAGCCCGGGCGAAAGAACCTGCCCGGGCCAAAAGCATATCAATCTGGAACTTAGCCCATCGTCAGGGCCATCACCGCCTTCTGAGCGTGCATACGGTTCTCGGCCTCGTCAAACACAACCGAATGTGGACCGTCGATAACCGAATCACTTACTTCTATCTGGCGGTCGGCCGGTAAGGGGTGCATGTAAATGACATCATCTTTACCCAAGGCCATTTTGGCATCGTCAGCAATCCAATCCTGGTATTTATCCTGGATCTTTTTGCCTTCTACAGGATCATGGGTCGTCATTAAAGGACCCCATGATTTGGCGTAGATAATATCCGCATCCCGGCAGGCTTCTTCCATATCGTGAACGACTTCAAAACCGGTCTTGTATTTGCGGGCCTGTTCGCGGGCCTGGTCCATGATCTCTGGCATCAATTCAAACTCAGGCGGGTGGGCTAAGACCACATCCAGCCCAAAGCGAGGCATCTGCAAGATCAGCGATTGGGGTACCGAGACGGGCTTCAAGTAGGAAGAAGCATACGCCCAGGAAACGACCATTTTCTTACGCCGCAAATCCCGGCCTTTCTTTTCGATGATAGTCATCAGGTCGGCCAGGCATTGGTGGGGATGGTAAATCTCACATTGCATGTTTAGCACAGGAACGCGAGAGGCCTCGGCGACCAGATTCAGATAACGGTTGCCGATTCCCCAATCGACGTGCCGAATGGCGATGCCGTCAAAATAGCGGCCGAAGATCTCGCCCATTTCTCGTTCAGTGTCGCCATGGGAAATCTGGGTCGTCCGGCTCTCGATGAAGGCCGCGTGACCGCCCAACTGGGCCATGCCGGCTTCGAATGAACCACGGGTGCGCGTGCTGGAGAAGAAAAAAAGCATCGCCAACACTTTGTCCCGCAGATAGGCATGGGGTTCATTCAACGCGCGCTTGCGCTTTAAGTCCCAGGCCACGTCCAATATGGTCTCAACTTCTTCTTTCGAGAAGTCAAGATCGCCAATAAGATCTCGTCCGTGTAAATAGGTTTGCATGATAATCTCCTCAATTACTCCATTACGCCCATTACCAAAGCCAGTAGCGCCATACGCATGACTACGCCGTTGAAGGCCTCTTGCCAATAGCGAGACCAGCGGGTGATGTCCACATCTGCAGGAATTTCGTCCATGCGCGGCAGAGAGTGCAATAGAATCGCATCCGATTTGGCTTTGGTCGACAGCAGTTCCCGGGTAATCTTGTAATTGGATGGCGTAAGATCGAGCTCGCCGGTTCTTTCATCGCGTGATTTGGTATAGTCTGGCTGCACTACCGGCTCAACCAGAATTACGTCTGCATCGGCGATAGCCTGCTCAACATGCTCAACTTCCTTAAAGTCCAGGCTGTATTGTTTTAATTCAGCCTTAAACTCCGGGGTGAGAGATTGATCTGGGGGTGAGACGAAGGTGATCGGGCAATCAAATTGGGACAAACCGTAAGCAAGCGAGTGCATGGTACGCATGCGCATGTCGCCTACCGCCAGCCATTTTAGTCCATCAATGCGCCCTTTTTCGCGTAAAACGGTGTAGAGATCAGTGAGAACCTGGGTGGGGTGCTCGCCCCAACCATCGCCGCCGTTGATAACTGGGATAGAGGCCCATTTCGCAGCTTCGTGAGGAGCGCCTTGTTGAAAGTGGCGCATAACAATGACGTCACCGTAAAACTCCAACATTTTGACCGTGTCTTTGATGGATTCCTGGTAGAAATCACCGGCGCGGGTATTCTTGGCGTCAGAGAATCCGGTGACCTGTCCACCCAGGCGAATCATCGCCGCTTCGTGAGCCAGGCGGGTACGGGTTGATGGCTGGTAAAAGGCTGTTACCAGTGTTTTTTCTTGCAGTAAATCACTGTTGCGACGGTTTCGAGCAATAGGCTCGAGCTCCTCTGCGACCTCGAATACGCGAAAAAATTCATTCCGCTCAAAATCTTTTAAAGACAAAATGTCTCGACCGGCAAAGCTTCTCATTTTAAAACTCCTTTATTTCTAGGTATTGTGGCGACCATCCGATTGTTATGATCGCCGGTCAGGGTTGATATCTGACCCATTGTTTGGCGGCGTTTAGACTTTTCGCCTAATTAAGCGCAAACGTAATAGATCATCGCGAAAGTAAGAATAAGCTTTCAAAATCGGTTCGTTTTCCTCGTTATAGCCAACCTCCTCGAGGGTTATCAGTGGGGTCCCAGCCGGCAGCTGTAAGGCTTGTCCAACATCCTCCGCCGCGACGGTTGGAACGATATCTGACAGGTAGTAATTCAAATGCTGATCCCCAAACTTGGCCAGGAAATCAAAGACGGGGGCCAGCAGATCTTTATCTGAATAGGGTTTGTTAATTCGTTGCCGGGGGATGAGATTAACGGCCAAGATGACCGGTTGTTGGTTTTCCAAGAACAGCTTCTTTACAACCAGAATCTGATCGCCGTTGGCCAGTGCCAACTCGCTCGCCAAATTGGCTGTCGCCGCTTCTTGCCGGACGTCTAACAGCCGGGTTAAGGGCAAATAGCCGTGGGCTTCAAGGGCTG
>Ga0307379_10011615_pt1 | contig 11544 bp, 9 predicted proteins | sample UN2MG_FD_202237 | JGI IMG/M metagenome (GOLD analysis project Ga0307379, IMG submission 202237) | Soil microbial communities from Risofladan, Vaasa, Finland - UN-2 | ecosystem: Environmental > Terrestrial > Soil > Coastal area > Acid sulfate soil | place: Finland: Risofladan, Vaasa | collected... | reverse complement strand
TTGCCGCCGAACTTACTTGCTAATAGCCGTCTTTGCGAGAGCTACAGCCTCTTCCCTAGTCTCGCCGAACAGAGCACCTATCGCGACAGCGTCATCTCTATCTACGGCAGCGCCACCGATCATGACGGTGACTTTGCCTTTTAGGCCTGCAGCTTCGATGGCTGACATCATGGCGGGTATGTCGTTTTTTGCTACTGAGGTGTTTATTGAGACGGCTATGATGTTTGCGTTTACTTCTTTGGCTTTTTGGGCGAATGTTCCTGCTGTTGCCTTGCTTCCGAGGTCAATGCACTTGAATCCTGCTTTTTTGAGGGATTTCCGTACCATTTCTTTGGGGGTAATGTGTGGGTCAAGGGCGCCTATTACAACGGTTCCTATGGGGTTTTCGGGTTCAGGCGGTTCTTTTTCCATCATGGATTTTAACCAAGACATTAAGATTCCATCCTTTTATTGTTGAGTAACTGGGGCTTTTATGACTAGACGGGCGTATAAGCTTTTTGTCGAAATGTTATCGAAGGATAGTTTTGGGTTTGGTTTCTTGAGCAAGCTTAAAAGTGTATTATTGAACATAGTTTGTTTTGGTTAAAATGTATTTGGTGAGGGTTCTGGTTGATTGTTAAGGGTTTGAAGGGTTTGTTTGGTTTTTTGACGATTGTGCCCTTTGGGATGGAGTCGATGGAGGCTGTGTCTAAGTACTTTTTTTTGTGTCCCGTTGTGGGTTTGGTGATTGGGCTGGTTGCTGGGGCAGTGGGTTTTGGGGCAGGTTTTGTTTTGCCTGACTTGATTTGTGGTTTTCTTGTTTTGGTTAGCCTACAGCTTCTGACGGGTTTTCATCATTTGGATGGTCTTTTGGATTTTAGTGATGCGGCGATGGCTAGGGGCGATGCGAAGCGGAGGTTGGAGGTTATGCATGATATGTATACGGGTGCGGCTGCTGTGGCGTCTGGGGTTATTGTTCTTGCTTTGACGGGTTTGGCGTTTGGAAGTTTTTCTGGTTTGGACCTTTTGAAGGCGGCGGTTGTTGCTGAGGTTGTGGCTAAGGAGAGCATGGTTTTGACTGCATATTTTGGGAAGAAGCCGTGTTACAAGGGTTCGGGGTATTATGTGGTTGAGGCGATGGAGAATAAGCATGTTGAGGCGATTGTTTCGTGGGTTTTGTGTTCTGTGGTAGGTTTTGTTTTGGTTGGCGTCTGGTTTGTTTTTGTTCTTGCTGCTATGGCTGTTGCTGTGGCGGTTTTGACTGCTTACTCTAACAAGACTTTGGAGAGCGTAACAGGCGACGTTATGGGAGCCACCAACGAAATCAACAGGATGATCGCCCTAATCATGATACTTATAGTCATGGTCTAGAAGGTTAAGTACACAGTAGCTAGCGATTTCAGAAAAAGTACTGTCTTCAACAATGAACTGTTATTAGTCTCCTAATATGAACTGGGAAGTGGTTTGTGGTTTGGGAAAGCAATAAATTTCGTTCAACTGAAAGGGTAGTCATATCTGTTCCGAATGGTGGTTTACGACGAGACACAAGAGAACCCTGCTGCTCCTAGCCATATTCAGCGTTGCATTCCTCTATAGAGCAGCCATCATCTTCCACAACGAGTACCCGCCAAGCTCAGACATTGGACTGCACGGCAGCATCATAAACCTGATATTGGATGAGGGAACGCTGCCAAGCTGGAACCCATACCACATGGGAGGAGAACCACTCGCAACTCCCCCCGGATTCCACTTCTTCGTATCCATCCTGATTCTCTTAACAGGAATGCCCCTAATCCTTGCAGAACTCGTCACCGCCGCCTTCTTCAGCGCGTTCATGGTTTTTCCCGCATATCTAATATCCAAAAAGATTTGGAAAAGCAGCAGCGCAGGTTTACTGGCAGCCTTTTTTGCAACTGTTTCAGCATTAAGCCTCGAGATGATAAGCTGGGGAGGCTACACCAACATAGTGTCCCTTGCCATAATTGCAGTGATTTTCTATCTGTTTCTCAGGGACATCGATCAGCCAATCCACATCAACCTAGTGATAGGTGGGCTGCTCTTCGGAAGCCTCATCATAACTCACACATTCAGCCTATTCGTCTTTCTTCCAATCTTAGCGGTCTATTTTGTTTTGCTGCTGATAGGAAAGGCTCGGAAAAATAAGGAAATAAAAATCATGAACACCATTCGTTTCTTCGCTGTTTCAGCAACGCTGGGAATAGCAGCGATATCGCCGTGGCTACTGAGGGTCTTCAGCTTCTACATGGGCGCCTCATCGGAAGGAGCCCTCTTGGGAGGACTGGAAGACAACAGAAACATAATACTCGCAAACCGCACCGTCGACAGCATACTCCTGACTCTAATTGTTGTTATTATCCCAGCATTTTTCATGCTCAAAGCATCCAGAAAAAGATATGTTGACAGCGGGAGCCTGCTTCTGGTAGCATGGTTTCTTGTGCCAGTAGTTATGACCCAAGCCTACCTGTTTGGCGTATTCGTTGACTACTCAAGATTCATGTATTTCATAGACCTTCCCGGAATCCTGATAATATCAGCAGGCTTATTCTACCTTTTCCGATACACATCAATTGCCATCACAAAATTCTCAAGAATCAAATGGAACAGGATCAAACAATTAGTTCCTGTAGCAGTTTTTATCTCAAGCATCTTCATATTCATTGTTGTTTCGCCATGGTCTATCTTTCCAGAAGACGCAATGGTACGAGTGGAATTTTACACGACAATACAGAAGCCTGAAGCAACTGCACTGGACTGGATTCACAACAGAACCCCAGAAAATTCTGTTCTCGTCGCCGATCACCTTTACGGATGGTGGCTCTCAGGAATTGGCGAAAGAACCACCCTCAGCGCAGCAGGTTTAGAGTTCCTCATTTACTCTCACGAGCTGGAGGTTGCCAAATCAGCGCGGCTTCTCCTAGACACGGACTACTACATTGACAACGGCTTAATCCAAGTTAGAGAGGATGGACCATACTTTTTACGTCACAACCCTTGTTTCAGCATAGAAACATGGAGCGGAGAATCCTATTCAATGTTAAATTTCCAAGACAACGGAACCATATTTTTCTACTACAAAATTGACAATTACGGAAAAAGAGCCTACGGAAACACAACATTAGCAGACATGAAACTGATCGAAACACCAATATTATCGGAGGACGAAAACTCGGCAAACTTGACAATAACACGCGAAAACGATTTGTTCACAGTCAACAAAACATTGACAGTCCAGCGTGGAGCAAGATTCGCTGAACTATCATATGAAGTAAAGACCAAAAACGTTCAAACCAACATCTTCAATATTTGGGTCCCAATTTACACCATAGAAGGCAACGTGACAATAGACCAGACGACGCCGATGTTTGGAATTTACGACCCAGCCCAGAAAGTGTGTGGACAGGTAATCTTCAATGAAGACCTTCCCGCAGAAATCAACCAAAGAGAGAGCCCCAGCAGGGTCGAAATGCTTTATAGGCATCCATGGAACAGGGATATAAACATCAAAATTCTTGTCGGCGTTTTCGACACTAAAAAACTGAGCTACCCTGATCAAGTTATAGACAAATATTATGAACTCGCCAACTCTACCCTAAAAAACGTAACCCGCGATCCGCTCATCACATGGGATTACACAAAAATGATTGAAGAATACGATGTTTCGTACGTGACGTGCAGAGATCAGAGAACATACTCAAAATTCTCGGAAGACCCACAATTTAGGCTGGTGTTCAATGGAGGAACAGTCGCAGTTTTTCAGGTAGTAAACTGAAAACTGGAGACCATTTCTATGAGCTGCAGGATTTTGAGTTCACACTTGCAATAGCTTCCAGTAGCTCATTTAACTCATTAACAGTTACATGCTTCACTGAATACAGCACCCCACTGAATACTCTAGAGTGGGGCACAATTTAGTTCCACGGATTAGAACAGAGTGTTCGGGTTCCAGAACATTTCCTGCGCCGATGCCCTTCTTCATGAAAGGTTAACGTTTCTTTGATAACCTAAGAAGAATTTTGGAAACCAGCCTCTTTCTTTGGAGGTTTATTTTCAGGGTTCCAGTTTCCATACAATTTAAGCAGATGTTAAAATCGCAGGTTAAATTGTCATGAAAAACAAACTTGCAGGGATACGCGGCTTTAACTTCATCGCCGCAACAATCACAAAACAGATGCTTCATGACTTCAACCTTAAGAAGCAAGAGACGACAAATCTTAAAAGGAAAGTTTCTTGCGCAAAAATGTTAGTAAAACTGATGTATTTCCGAATATCGATATATGATGCAAGTGCGTATTAGAGCATGATTTAGTTTGTGATTAGCAAAAGCCTCCTCAGTAAAATCTTGATAATTCTAAGCGTGGTTCCCCTAGGATTCTTAATCTACACCCTGACTAGCCTAGAAGAATTGAAGATTACAATCTCACATCCCAGAGTAATAGTGGAGCTTTCAATATTCTTAATTCTCCTCTTAACAGGCTTTCGTTTAAGACAAGCCAAATAACAAATGAAAAAATTACGGAAGAGGTCCAACTACAAATGAAAACTGGATATTTTTATAGGCTAATCACATTAATCATGTACTCTTGACACCCTGCAGCATTGGAGGATAATTGGTGCAAAAGGCAAAGCTATCCACTATTGAACTGGTTTTCGTCCTAATCGCCGCCTCAGCCCTCTTCGTTGTCACAGTTCAGCAGATGTCCACAGACGGAATTCTCCCCGGAAACGACCCCGCCGTACACCTTGGAAAGGCAAAACAAATCGTAATGGACGAGAGGGTCAGCTACAGCGAAGTCGCATGGTACCCACCCCTCTTCCACACCATTGTAGCCATGCTCCAAATTTTTGCAGGAACCCTTGACGTCATGGCAGCAGCTTTCCTACTAAAAATGCTGATTGCAACCTTCAACGTGCTAATCCTGTTGAGCACGTATCTGCTGAGCCGAAAACTTTTTGGAACAGGCGTCGCCGTTGTTTCAGCAGTCTTCACAATTCTGTCAGTTCCGCTTTTTGAGATGATTTTCTGGGGAGGCTACGCAAACTTCATGGGTTTAGCCTATATCGCCTTCGTTTTTTACGTACTAAACAAGGACTTAGGAGTTACTGTTAAAACATTCCTACTGTTTTTGGGAACCTTCACTCTTGTGCTGTCCCATCAACTTACCGCCTTTGTTTTCGTTCTGATTTTTGTTCCAGCATTCTTCATCAGCTCCATCGGATCAAAACGAAAACTCATAGCTTTTCTCGCCGTGGTTGTGGGGGGCGGCTTAGCCCTGATGGCATGGTATGCAAGGATTCTAATTGAATACGCTGACATCGTGATACAACATGTCTTCTTTACGATGGAAGAGAACGTTTACCTCATCTCCTCAGTTAGGCTTGATTTTCTGATCGAAACCCTTGGGGCAACCCTCTTCCTAGCTTTAGCAGGCATCCCACTGATGTTCATCATACTAAAGAAGAAAAAATCATTGAAGGACTCAATACTGATAGTTTTTTGGTTTGCTGTTCCCTTCCTTTTGGCAGAATCATTCCTGTTTGGAATTCAATTGCCATACAACCGTTTCATCTACTTTTTTGCCACACCAATAGCAATTCTCTCAGGCGTGACAGTTTTTAGCCTCACAAAGTTACCCGCATTTCTGGAATCAAAAGTATTTTCGAAAATAACAAAAAAAAATATTCCATTGAATGCTGCCAAGATGCTGATTCTGGCGCTAATCTTTTCCCTATTCTTTTTCCAACTTTATGTCTTCGCTCAAAGAACTGAAACTTACCCACAATATTACGAAAGAGCATCAATCGCCAGCTACAACTCTGGACTGTGGGTAAAGCAGCATTCAAATCCGGACGGCACAGTGATTACCACGAGAAGCCCCGGATCGTGGTTCTACATTTTTTCAGACCACCGCACCATACAAGAAACAGATCCCATTATCGCAAGAAGTGCCGTAGCCGAAGCACTGCTGTACAGCTTTCATGAAATGGACAACTCTTTCACTCTAACGCGAGAGTTTGACCCGGTAAGCCCAAGCGCTGGTCAGGCAATATATGTTTCACGTTTCAACATTTGGAAGAAGGCTATGAGTATTCCCAACAGCCAAGCCAGCTTCATCTACGTTAATCCTTTCGGTTTATGGATAAAGATTCCCCTCTCCGAAACTGAAGAAAACATTTACTGGCGACAAAACTCCACAGACGAGGCACAACTGGTCACCGAATATACTCACGAGCTCTTTACGGTCGAAAAGGTGGTTACATTCTCAAGTAACAGCTCTGCAGTGGACATTGAATGGAACATTGAGGCACATCAAAAGTTGGCAAGCGTCAAACTGGCACTAACCAATTACATGGAGCCTTCATTCGATTTCAAAGAAGCGCTTGTTCCCGGAGTTCTTGAATGGCAGAATCCATGGGACAATGCCACTTACATAGATGGCTTCGGAAGGTGGGCAGTAATAGAGGGACCTACAGACATGCTGAGCGAAAACATTGTAGCAATGCTTGACGAAAAAAACGGAGTATTGACAGTTTTGGAACTTGAGGACATGCCAGACTGGTTTATCCTCGGCGCATTAGATAACCGCTTTATAGATGCCCTCAGACTCCGCTATGAACTTGGGGACTTAGCTGAGGGCGAAAAAAGCCAAGTTTCTTTGTCCGTGCTTGCTTACGCCTTCGAGCTAGAGAAGATTGAAAAAGAATCAACAGCAGACTTGAAGCAACTCTTAGACGCAAACATGAATTTGCCAATTCAAGAAAGGGACTTCCTCACATACATTGAGGAATTCAACATCAAATTCGTAGCCATTGACACACAAAAAGCTCTATCGAACATCGAGGCAACTCCTGCATTAGACAAAATCTATGACAACGGCAGAGCCGAAGTATACACAACAAAAAGATAGAACATAGCATTGGATGCTGCATGCACTATTGTTCACGTAAACTTTTGGGGATATACGCACATGCTGGATCAGAAGCGAATAGGTCACCAGTATAGATTTCTGCTCTGGTTCGGCATCCACCACAAATCTCGCGATACTCGCAAACGCCACATTTGCCCTTCAGGCTACTTCGGTCCCTGAGCTTGAGAGTGAACTCTGAGGTTTGCATCTCGGTCCAGATTTCCTTCATCGTTTTGTCGCGGATGTTTCCCATACGGTAGCCTTCATTAAAACCGCAGGGTCGAATGTCACCGTTTTCTAGAAGCCCCATGTATCTGCCGCCAATAAAGCATTGCCCAAGAAAAACATTGTTGAACCAGTAATCAAAATCAGGCATGCCTCTCTCCTTAGCGATACGCGCAAAGAAAGGAGAATACACGTTAATGCTGAGTTTTCCCTGATACTCCTGCATCAGGTCGTAAATCCTGTTAAAAACCACCTCATACTGCTGAGGAGTAGGAGCCAACTCCAGATGCTCCTGAGCTCTACCAACTGGAATATAATTGTGGTAAACCACGCGGGTAGCATTAAACTTGTGCCCCAGCTCGGCAATATGATCCACTTCCGAGCAATTGCGTTTATTGAGGGTTGTTACGATACAGTCAAAAATTCCGCCATCAGACAACTTCTCCATAGCCTTAAGGGCTGTTGCATAGGAGCCTTTACCTCGCGTAAAGTCGTTTGTTTCTTCTGTTCCATCAAGGCTTACGGCAGTCATAACCTCGTTCCGAATCAAGTTGTCGAGGATGTCTCCCTTAACATAATAGCCATTCGTTATTAGACTCACGTTCATGCCAAGGCTCTTCGCATGAGCGATAATCTCAAAAACATCCTTCCGTAGAAGGGGTTCCCCACCGCTTAGCCCGAACCACTTTGCGCCCATCTCATAAAGCTCATCAACTATACGCATTCCACCCTTAGTGTCAATCTCATTTACGGCATGCGGGTTCGAGGCAAAGCTGCAGTATAAGCAGTTATAGTTGCATGCCCGCGTGCATCGCCAAGTCATCATATACAGTAGAGGTCTGTTTTTCACGGTTTGTTCGCATGTATTCACATCAATCCCTCAGGCACAGTTAAGTGGTCTAAAGTGTTGTAGCCCCAGTGTGGTAGCCAATTGGCATCCAGTCGCTGCTTTTGTGCGTCAGCGATGAAACAACAGGGGGTTATGCTCCGCTTTTGTAAATTGATTTTTCGAAGAGAAAAGGACAGCATAACGAATGTTGACAAGATGTGTTTCATGTTGGAGGCTCCAACAATCCATTTTATGCCAAATAACGGATAAAAGCATTTTTGTTAAGATTTCTTGACTAATGAAAAAACATTGCAAACCTGTTTTAGTCAAGATTTCTTGACAAAGGGGTTACTCATGACATTTAACAATAAACTAGTTACTTTATTGTTGTTCGCGCAAGATTTTAGGGATGTATCCGCAGCTGGGATCAGAACCGAAAATGTCTCCGGTGAACATCTCTGCTCTGGTTCGGCAACCACCACAAATCTCACGATACTCACAAACACCACACTTGCCCTTCAGGCTACTTCTGTCTCTGAGTTTGAGGGTTAATTCGGATGTTTGCAGTTCGTTCCAGATTTGCTTCAGCGGCTTATTCTGGACGTTTCCTAGTCGGATACGATCATTGAAGCTGCAGGGAATGGCGTCTCCGTTTTCGATTACGCTCATGTATTTGCCAGCCATGGAGCATTTGCCAAGGAAAAAGTTGTTGAACCAGTCGTCAAAGTTCGGCAATCCCCGCTGTTTGGCAACTCGAGCAAAGAAGGGACAATAAACGTTGACTTCAGGTGTTCCTTTGTACTTTAGGCGCAGATCATAGATTTGGTTCCAAATCTTTTCGTATTGTTTGGGGGATGGAGCCTTGGCGAGGTGCTCTTTTGTTCGGTTGAAGGGAATGAATCCGTGAATAACTACCCATCTGGCGCCATACTCTTCAGCCAGTTTGATGACGTGCTCCATATCGTCGGAGGAGACGTTATTACGGGTTGCGTCAACATTGGTAAGGGTTGCCACGAGACAGTCCAGCAGTCCCGCTTTGGAGGTTTTTTCCATGGCTGAAACGGCTTTTGCGTATGCACCCTTTCCTCGTATAGCATCATTGATTGTTTCTGGTCCGTCAACACTTAATGAGACGCGAACCCCGTGCCTAACTAGGTTATCGAAGATTTTGCCGTCAAGAAAATAGCCGTTGGTTATGAGACTCACATTCATGCCAGTGTTTTTGGCGTAGCCGATTATTTCTGGGAGGTCTTTTCGCAGAAGGGGCTCTCCACCGCTTATTCCGAAATAAGTAGCCCCAAAATCATATATTTCGTCTACGATACGCATGGTTTCTTCGGTTCCGAGGGCGTCGGATGCTGAGGGATTTGATGCGAAACCGCAGTGTAGACAACTGCTGGTGCAAGCTGGTGTGCATCTCCACGGCAGAATGAATAGGGGTCCTTTGCCTCTCAAAATATTCACCATGAGCAGTATTCAGAGTCTAACGAGGAAATAAAAACGTATTTCCTAAGATTAACTTTGCTCTAGTTTAAATTATTTTACGCTTGATTTTGGGAAAGGCAGCTAAATCAACGGTATCCGCGTTTTCCCCGAAAAAGAGCTAAACCGCCAAAATCTAACACGGACATTTGGATTAAAATTTAACCCCAAACCCTAATTAATAAACCAGAGACTAACAAATGAATATGAATAAATTAATGGACACTATCTTCATTTGCTCCTCTGTTATTTTCAATATTTCAGTAGCTGCTTTATACATTGCAACAAAACTTGGTGATATGATACTCGTGCAGGTGTGTGGCGGTATTGTCGTTTCTCTGATAGTTCCTTTTACTGTCACATTGTTAGGATATATGAAGGAGAAGGCGAAAAAAAAGACGATAATATCTAATGTATTTATTCTCTTCTATCTCTCCCTGGAAGTATTATTAGATTATATCCTTAAAATTCCATTCAGAGAAATATTGGCAATTCATGTTCCCTACATCATAGTCTTCTACGCTGCTTTGTTCAGTATGATAGGTGTTTCCTTCGAGAAAAACAAGAAAATGGGATCGGTAGTGATAGTAACATTCTTGATATTGATAGGCTGTTTGATATACTATCTATTACCTTTCTAACACGTATGTGCGGAATTAAATTTTAACCCCCAAACCCAAAAAAAGACCTTGCATTGGTGATTATGAATCATATTTCTATTTCGCCAATTTCGTTTTGAATTAGCGAAGAAGCTTCCTGGGTACTAATTTGATCTGTAATGACTTTTTTCCAAAGATGATATAAACTCAAAGTTGTCAAGAACATTGCATTGTTTGTTTCAAGAAAAATCTTCATTGAAAGATCAATTTGTTCTTTGTTTGTTCGGTTGTTAATGGGTAAGTCCTTGTATGTGTTTGCTATAATTATGATTTTTTCGTTTTTTCTTTGCTTTTCAATAAGTCTTGCTAGTTGGTTGATTTTGGTGTTTTGAGCTTCAACTTTTCCTTTTGTTGAAGTTATTTGAACTACTATGTTGGTTTTCAAGTCTGTTAGGTCAAATTCGGTAGTTTGAGTAGTTTTTATACCTAGATCTTCTAGGATTATTTGAACCGCTTTTGTGATTTTTTTATCGTCTATTGAGAATAGGTTGCGGTATTTTTCAGGGGTTATAATGTTATTCCATGAGTTTTCAATTTGGTTGAGTTCTGGAATTTCTATGGAGTCTAACCATTGATATTCTTCTGGTTCTTCTCCAGTGGCTAGATCTATCAAAAGCTTTATTGCATTAGAGTGGCTGATTTTTGTTGTTTTTGGCAAGAAATGTATTTTTCCTCTATCGTTTATTGTGATAGTAGCGGCTATTGGGTTTTGGGATTTGTTAATTGCTATGTAATCAAAACTGCAGTTGATTGTGTTTTTCCAGTATAGTTCGTTCTCCCATTTTTCGACATTCTCTATGTATTCTGAGAATCTTTCATCTATCAGGTTTATTGTTCTTCCCAGTAGCATGGGGTTTACTGTTAATTTTTGTGGGAAGGGTATCCATGAGTAGTTTATGGGGATTTTTTTAAACAGGATTTTTAAGGGTTTATCCATTATGCAAAAGATTTCTTTATTGTCTCGAATGAAAATGCGAGCTGTTCTTTTCAACAAACCTATATTGTTGAAGAGTGTTGGGGGATAATTTTTTGGAAATGAGACGAGGTCGATTATCAGGGAGTCATATTTTTCTATATCTGGAAAAGGTTGTGTCCATTTAATATTGTCTACTTTCTCGTGAGGTGTAGATCCTATGATAAGTATCTTATTCACGAGTTGTTTGACTCCTTTACTAAGTCTTTTATCTGGAATAGACTCTTCGTTTTTGGTTTTTAAAAATTTTGAGATTGCAATTTCTAAAAAGAATGAATACATTTTGGCTTTGGGATTGAAAGTTAAATTTTAACCCCAAACTCAAGATTTTATGCTGGATGCTCAGAGTGGGTCACTCCCCCTAAAAATGAACCCTGATATGTAGGGTTACTTTTAGGGGTAGGTGGGTCAACCTGACTATTCATTGTTCTTTTTCCCTTCTTTTGAATTGAGGTTTTTCAAAATTCATTA
>Ga0307379_10011612_pt1 | contig 11544 bp, 10 predicted proteins | sample UN2MG_FD_202237 | JGI IMG/M metagenome (GOLD analysis project Ga0307379, IMG submission 202237) | Soil microbial communities from Risofladan, Vaasa, Finland - UN-2 | ecosystem: Environmental > Terrestrial > Soil > Coastal area > Acid sulfate soil | place: Finland: Risofladan, Vaasa | collected... | reverse complement strand
GCCAGCCCCGAATCCCCAGCCCCGAGTCCCCAGCCCCGAGTCCCCCAGCCCCGAGTCCCCAACAGGAGACCTCGATCATGCAACCCTTCACCGTCCATACCGGGCTCGTCCTGCCCATGGACCGCGCCGACGTGGATACCGACCAGATCATTCCCAAGCAGTTCCTCAAGCGGATCGAGCGGACCGGCTTCGGGCAGTTCCTGTTCTTCGACTGGCGGTTCCTGGACGACGGCTCGGAAAATCCCGAGTTCGAATTGAACCGGCCGCAGTACCACCGAGCCAGCATCCTCTTGGCGCGGCGCAACTTCGGCTGTGGTTCCAGCCGCGAGCACGCCCCTTGGGCGTTGGAGGACTACGGGTTCCGCGCGTTGATCGCCCCCAGCTTCGCCGACATCTTCTACAACAACTGCTTCAAGAACGGCGTCCTGCCGGTCAAGCTGGACGAGGCCGCCGTCGACGATCTGTTCGCCCGGGCGGCAAAACACCCGGGCTATACGCTGGTGGTCGATCTTCAGACCTGCACGATCACCGACGGGCACGGGCTGTCGATTCCGTTCGAGGTGGAAGAGTCGCGTCGCCGGTGTCTGCTGGAAGGTCTGGACGATATCGCGTTGACGCTCAAGGAAGAAGCAAAGATCGGCGCGTACGAGAAGGCGCACGGGTTCGCGTAACGCCGTCAGCCGCTCGCGGCTTCGCAGCAATCATCTTCAGGGACACCTTCATTATTCATCATCGAGGAGGAAAACGATGTTCGTGGTTTGCATTCACGTCCACGTCAAGCCGGAGAACCGTGAGGCGTTCATCGAAGCCACGCTGGAGAACGCCCGCAACACGATCCAGGAGCCGGGCAACCTGCGATTCGACGTGAATCAGCAGATCGACGATCCCGACCGGTTCGTTCTCTACGAGGTGTATCGGGACGAGGCGGGGATGAAGGCCCACAAGGAAACGGCCCACTACGCCCGGTGGCGCGACGCGGTGGCCCCCTGGATGGCCGAACCTCGCCGCGGCGTGCCGCACAGCGGGCTCTTCCCGGAGAGTGCGGAACAATGGGCAACGCCGCAGTGAGTTGAGCGACGAGAAATCAGGGGCTCGTAGTGACTCGATGCATCGGGTCCAATTCGCCCAGACCATGAAAAGACCGCATGAGTCGTTCGTCGGAAGCGGCCGGCCGCTGTCGGCGAGCCGGTCAGCTTGACCGGAACTCCCGTGAGCGTGCGGCACGGCTCCGGACAATCGTCAACGGCGCCCGGCCGCTCTCGATTCCGCTGCACCATGGGCGCTCGATGCCGTGCTGCTCGCAGAACTTTTCCATGCCCAGAAGGTGCCGGTCCATGCGGTTGATCTTGTTCATCTCCGCGCGCACGAAATAACGGCCGGGCTCGAGTCGGACTTCCGGTTTCTCCGCGTGGGCAATGACCTGACGGAATGAAGCCGTTTGTCCCGGCTCCAGGGTGACGAAGTTCGAGACCTTCAGAGGCGCATAGATTCCATTGGCATGTGGGCCGGCCAACGCCATCGTGCCGGCCAAGGTATCGACCCTCAAATGGACCCAGGTGTAAAATGTATCGGGAAAGACGCACACGGTAATCGGCCCCGGCGATACGTTCCAATACAGAACGTCCACCGAAATGTCCTCATCCGGCGCGAACGATGCCGTCACGGGCCGGACCCCGCACCGGATCCCATCCACGGGCTCGCCCCAGGAGCCGGCATATGGATCGGATCGGTTCCGGCTGGTCACCGTACAAAAGGCCTTGATGATCTCGCTCTTGAGAGAACCGTCAGGACCGGCACAGTAAACGCTGAATGCTTCCGAACTACCAAGTCTCACGAACGTGTGCGACCCGGCCCTCGACTCGTACGGACAAACGGTCGCGTTCGACTCGGGCCAGAAAAACAAGGCCAGCGAAGGATGGGCCTTATCGGTTTCCCTGGGAGAAGCGTGAAGGACCAAACCCGCTTCCGCTCCAAGTTCCACAGCTTCAGCACGAGTGACGGTCATGTGCAGAGGCAGAATCGCCCGAAGTTCCTTTTCGATCTGCGAGAGCTGCCGGCTCAAAATCCTCTCCGGAGAGTCTTCATCCGGGGTAACGGCGGTCGTCGCCGCCATCGCGATCACCAGCCCTTGCCACAGGAAGTGCACCAGCGTCAAGCTCATCTGAAGGCCGAAGCTCGGTTTGAGACAGCCAAGAAGACTCATGGCAATTCACCTGATTATGATTACTTAGATATCGGATCGCGGGAAGAAGTTCCCGTCCCCTCGAAACAGTGGTACGCAGAGCCGGTTTTCCGGTATTGCCCTTGTGCAAGACCACTTTCCCGCCTATGATCGCCGCCCGTTCTCGAGCTATATGGGGAGCCGGTGCGATCCCTCCTAATTTGCCAAAATCTCCCAGAACACGCAATGTACACGGATACCATCGCCGACAAAGCCAAGGCGGCTGCCGTGTGGGGTGAATACGCGCTGAAGGTGGGGCAGGCCGGCTGCTGGAAGATCGGGGAGCTGAGGGTTTGGGCACGGCGCGGCGAGCGGGAATGGCAGGTTGCCCATCTTCCGGGTGGCAGGCTTGGGGGAGATTCGGTGCATGCCGAGGTGCCCTCGTCCGATTTCGCTCCGCCGGACGACGCCGAGCGACTGCGGCTGGTTTTTCGGCAGTCGTCCCCGGTGATTCGTTTTTCTCCCGCGTTGGCCGACCGGCCGATCGTCGTTCGTTCCCAGACGCCGTTGCGGTTGATGCCCAAGGAGTCGGCACAGCTTTTCGTGACCACGCCGCTTTGGGTCCGGATCGATTTTGCCGGGTCCTCCGGGTCCGTACTGGACGTACCCAGCGTGCGACTTTCGGACACGTGGTTTGGTGCGTCGACCCGGGAAGGTCAGCTCTGCTACGCGGGCCGCGTGGACGCGCGGCTTCGCCTCGAAGAACTCGTACGGGTACCTTATCGGGTGTTGACCGTGTTCGTGGTAGAGAACCGCGACGCGGAATCGTTGGCGCTGGACAAGATCGCCCTGCCGTTGCCCCATTTATCCCTTCATCGGGAGCCCGGCGGCGCCTTCTGGACCCAGTCGGTGCAGGTTCAGCGGGCGAAGAACGGCGGCGAAATCGAGGTGCGGCTGAACGCCAGGCTGCCGGTGGTTACCGAGCATCTCGAACTGGTCGCCCCGCCGCGGAAGAGGATCGAACGCAACTCGGCGCTGAAGGCCTTGCAGGTGCTGATGGGATAAGGGGCCAAAAGGGAAATCCGGCCGATGGACGAGTTGATCAACACGCTGCAGGAATGGCTCAGCGAAGGGCGGATCTGGACGCTCACGCGCGTCGTGCTGCTGGTAGGCGTCGGGTTGCTGCTGGCCAAGACGCTCCGCAAGATCGTGGACCAGATGCTCAAGCGGCGCGCCAGCACCCACATCGCCCTGCTCACGCAGCGGATCGTCTTCTTCACCGTGCTGATCCTGTTCCTCGTTTCCGCGATGCGCGAGATGGGGTTCAATCTGACCGTCTTGCTGGGGGCGGCCGGCATCCTCACCGTGGCCATCGGCTTCGCCTCGCAAACCTCGATGTCGAACATCATCAGCGGCGTGTTCCTGCTCTCCGAACGGCCGTTCGTCGTCTCCGACGTGATCCGCGTGGGCGAGGTCGTCGGCGAGGTGATTTCCATCGACCTGTTGTCGCTGAAAATCCGAACCTTCGACAACCTGCTGGTGCGCATTCCCAATGAAACGGTGATCAAGTCCGAGGTGGTCAACCTGACGCACTTCCCCATCCGCCGCGTCGACGTGCAGGTGGGCGTGGCCTACAAGGAAGACCTCAAACAGGTTCGCGAGGTGCTCGCCGAGGTGGCCGAGCGCAATCCGTTGTGCCTGGAGGATCCCGAGCCGTTGTACATGTTCCAGGGCTTCGGGGATTCGTCGCTGGACTTGAAGTTCTGCGTGTGGGCGACTCGCGAGAACTTTCTGGAATTGAAGAACCAGATTCACGAGGAAATCAAACAGGCCTTCGACGAACACGGTATTGAAATTCCCTTCCCGCACCGCACGCTCTACGCCGGCGCGGTGACGGAGCCGCTGCCGATCGAAATCGTCGCCGGCCGCATAAGCGGCGAGTCACCCTCACCCTGACGTGGGGCACGTTTGCAACGTGCCCACAACCGAAAAGGCACGTTGAAAACGTGCCCCACAACCGAAAAGGCACGTTGAAAACGTGCCCCACGACTTGCGCGCAAGACGCGGCCGAATAAATACTTGCCGTTTTGGCCAACATGAATGCCGGGCCCCGCCATGTCACTCGCGTTCGCTTATCTTCCGGACGGAAAGCTCGAAACGATCGACTCGGCCGCCGCGCTGAGCGAGCTGCTGGCGACGCAGCCGGAAGCGATCGCGTGGGTCGATCTCGAGAATCCCGACGCCGTGCAGATGGCGCCGCTGAAATCCCTCTTCGCGCTGGACGACGAGCCGCTGGACGACTGCCTCTACGGAGAGCAGCGGCCGCGGATCGACGAATACGACGGTTACCTGTTCCTGGTCCTCTACGGAATGATCGGCGTCAATGAGTCGGCGGAGTTGACGCCGCGGAAGCTGTCGGTCTTCTGCGGGCCGCGATTCCTGATCACCGTACACCGCGAGCCGATCCTGACCATCACCCGGCTTCGCGAACGTCTTCCCCGCCATGGTTCGCAATGGATCGGTCGCGGAGCCGATTTTCTGCTCTACGCCATGATCGACTCGGTGGTCGACAACTACCTCTTGGCCGCCGAGCAGCTCGAAGAGCAGGTCGAGCGCCTGGAAGACATGTCGCTCTCGACGGACCCGAACGAGACGCTCCTGGCCGAAGCCGCCGACGTCCGCCGGGAACTGCTGCAACTTCGTCGGCTCACCGCGGCGCTGCAGGAACTGCTGCTGCCGCTGATCAAGGGCGAGTACGAGTTCGTGCGCGAGGAGTTGGGACAGGGCTTCCAGCACGTCCGCGACCACCTGGCTCAGGTCATCGACAGCATCGACGCCCAACGGGAGTTCCTAAGCGGCATCCGGGAAAACTACCACGTCACGCTCGCCCATCGCACCAACGCCGTGATGAAGGTGCTCACGATCTTCGCGGGCGTGATGTTGCCGCTGACGGTGATCGCGGGCATCTACGGGATGAACGTGCCCGTTTGGCCCTCCGGCGAGAATCCGGCGAGTTTCTGGGCCGTGCTCGGCGTGATGGGCGTTCTGGCGGGCGGCCTGCTGGCGTACTTCCGCTACAAGAAGTGGCTGTAGCCGGCCTACCGTTCTATTGCCCCGGCGGCAGCACTTCCACGGTGATCTCGTTGGTGGTCACCGAGCCGTGCCACGTAGGGCCGGGGTCCGTCGCTCTGGCGTTTTTCTTCGCGTATTCCTCGGGAATCGTGATTTGATAACGGAGGCGATACCGACCCGGCGGAAGCGGTTCAGTCCAGCGAAAGATCCTTTCCACCTGGCCGGGTTTGATGACGCGGATTTCGGACCGGTAGTTCTCCTCGGGCAGACGCACGATTTCCGAACCGTCTTCCCGCCGGATCTGCAGCACCAGATCCGGTGAGCGCGGCCAGGGGTCGCGATAACGCAGGATGATCTCGTGATCCGCGACGTTTTGCACGTCGATCACGTGACTGATACTGCTCCCGACCTGAAACGGATTCCTCCGCGTGGTGAGCCGGAAGCGCAGCCCGGCTACCGGCTTGCCCAGCGGTGTCTTCAGCGACAGGATCACGGCCTCCGCATAGCGGCGGATGTACAGATTCTCGCTCCCGGCCAGCGGCCGGAGCCCTTCCACGGCCGAGGGGTCGTCGATCGCGATCAGCGCTTCCATGGCAGCGTGCCGCTGCTGGTCCGCGCCCGAGTTGGGAAGCCCATTGGCGAGAATCTCGATCAGCGTCGGGACGGCCTCCTTCGCCCGGAGCACGCCGAGTTGACCGACGGCATAAGCCCGGTAGGGCCGGTTGGCCGCCGCAGGGCCAAGCAGCCGCAGCAGGTCCTTCGGCTCGCCCGCCTGCTCCACCGTCCACGCCTCCTTCTGCGGGTCCAGCAGTACACGGCTGGAGTTTCGCGTGGTGAAGATCAACTGGTCACCCTGTTGGCCAATGTCCGTGACAACCGCGCCGAAGAGGATCTCCGGCGGCAGCGGCTCGCTCATGTCCGTGTCGTGACAGACGAGTTCCTTCGGCAGTCCGCCCTCCGAGGTCCACCGCTTGACGGCCATCGTCTCAAGATCGACGCGAAGAATCCCGCCCTCGTACGGGTCGCCGCCGGAACGCGTGTGATGCGGGTGCGGCGGTTCTCCGGTCCACCACGTCATCTTCGGCCGCGCGATCCCAATCAGCGCCACCCAGAGATCGCCGTCGATCAGCCGCACGGCGCTGACGCGCCAGCACGGAACGTCTTCGGCCGGCATTTCCTTGCCCGTGCGAAGCAGCATCTCCGGCGCCGGCGGCATCTTGGCGTCCAGCTTGAAAAGCAGGTATGCCTCGTCGCCGATTTGTCTCAGGACGTGCTTCTCGACCAGCGGATCGCCCTTGGCCTCGAACCAGCAGAGCCGTTTTTCTTCGCCGGGAACGTCGATTTCCAGGACCTTGCCGTCGCCCAGCGGACGCACCTCCGTGGCAGACCGTTCGATCAGTTCGGCATCGCGCAGCACCGATGCAGCCGCAGCCAGCCGGTGTTCGTCTTCGGCAAGCCAATCGCGTTGTGCCAATAGCTCGCGAGTAATCTCGGCCGTTCGCCGACGCCAGTGGTCGGCGTCTTGCCGCAGGCAGGTCACGTTGGTTGTCAGCAACTCGAATCGGAAGACGGCCCGCAAGTCGCCGCAGCCGAACAGGACAAAGGTCGGCTCGCCGGGTTTCGTCGGCAACGGCCCACAGGTCCCCACGTCCGAGATTCGCACCGATACTTGCCCGGGCGGCGCGAAGGCACGATCGAGATTCACGCCGTAGAAGTGGGTCCGTTGCGCAGAAGGCGGCTTGAGCTGGAAAGGTTTCTCCACCGCAATGCTATTGAGTTGGCGAATTCGAGCATAGCCGGGATCCGGAGGCGGCACGTACTGTCCCTCCGGCGTGAAGCCGATTGCCGCGACCGTGTGGTCGTCGTCGCGCGGCTTCGGCAGGACGGCTTGCGCGAGGAACAGGACGCCGTCGTCGTCGCGAAAGAGGATCTCGGCCAGATAGGCCCGTGCGGAAGTCTTCGCCGTCGGGTCGGTCGTGAACGGCCTTTCGACAGAAGGTTCTCCGATCTCAAACTCGCAGCGCCGCGTTTGACGTTTCGTGGAACCCACCGGATGAAACGACCAGGTCAACCGATACCGGCTCCCTTCGTGCAAGGCGCTTTCGGCACGTAGAACAACCGGAGGGAGGCCCTCGCTGCTTGGAATCTCTTGCAGCGATCGCAAGAGCTTTTCGCGGCGGTCGGCACGACGCAAGTGCAGGTCGACCCGGTTGGTCTTCGCGCTGCGGGGATGGTCGAACTCCACGGTGCCCTTGTCGGCCCAGCCGAAGGTCATCACTTCCCAAGCCGGATCGCCGCCGAGCCGCTCCAAGCGGAAGTGCTCGGGTTGCGGTGCGAGAAACGGTTCCGAGGACGTGCCTCGCAACACGAGGCTCTCGCCGGCCGACAATTCGCCGGGCGTGCGGTCTTGGACCAGTGTCCACCGGACCTCGCCGGCAGGCCGGGACCCACATGCGGCAGGGCCTTGCCCTAGGCCGATCGCGGGAAGGGCCGTCGCTGTCAGAAGAACGAACAGGCTGAATCGGCACATTTTTCATATTCCCCTGTTTGTGGGCACTATACATCTATTGGACGCTCTGCGGCGGAGAAAGTTCCCTCGGTTGGACGCGGCGGGCAACGATCGCCTGCACGGTGCCGGCCAGCCGGGTGAGGATCAGCACGGCCGCCGCCTCGCCCCGCAACTGCAACTGGCGGCGGAGTCGCTCGGGATCTTCGCTGAGGCCCCGCTGTTTGATCTCCAGGCGACCGATCCGGCGGTCGGCCAGCAGGCGCCGGAGCCGCTTGCGGTCCAGCGGCAGGATGTCCTGCACCTCGAAACACGCCACGCCCAGGTCGGCGATCGGGCGGTCTGCCGTGAGGTAGACTCCTCCGACGCTGAGGACCTGGAGTTGAAGCGATTGGGCCAACGCGCCGGTCAGGTCGGCAGCCAAGACGGCCGCGTCCGGTTCGAAGACGTAGCGGAGCACTTTGTCGGCGGCCTCGCGCGGCTTGCCCGGCCGGCCGCTGAGGGATTGCACCTCCGGTACGCCGTCCAGGGCGTCACTACGCAGGATCGTTGCCCGACGCTGACCTTCAGCCTCGGCGAGTCGTCCGAACCACACGATCAACTGCCGACATTCCCGGTTGCGGCTGATCCACTGGCATTCCGCCCGCGGTTGCCAGCTCGTCGGGACTTCCGCCGCGGGGGCCAATTTCACTGCCGCGTGCGGCGAGGAGGCCAGCAGTCGTTCGATGCCCGCCTGGTCGGGGCTGTGCCAGCGGAGTTGCGTGCTGCGGCGGCCGTTGCTGCGGCGGTCCGGGTCGAGGTGCCAGCAGCCGGCCGGGTGCAAAACCCACGCGGTGGCGTCGGCCGCGGCGACCGAGGCTTCGCCGTGTCCCAGCCGGCGGAGATTCTCCGAGGCCAACAAGGCGGCCACCCGATCGCGTTCCACGCCGACCGCCGGCCCTCGCCCGGCCAGGGCCAACAGATCGCCGCCGATCCCGCAGCACAGGTCGGTGCAAGGATCGCCCGGCGGAAAACGTCCGGCCTTGTGGGCGGCCACGACCTGGTCGGTCGCCTGTTCAAGGGCGAGGCGAGTGAAGAACATCCGCTGCGCGTCGGCGAACTTCAGCCGTCCGCGCCGGCGCAGCTCGACCTGCTCGAGCACCAGGTGCGTCCGCTGCTCGGAGAGTTCCCGTCGCAGCGATTTGGCCACCGCCGGTTCCGCCCGCCCATCTTCCTCCGCCCGCTTCATCCACCGGTCGCCTTCCGGACCGATCAGCCAGCGGAAGTCGTGCAGGAGTTCTTGGTTGGAGGGCGCTTCCTCGGACATGGCGTCAGCCCGGCGATTTCTTGGAACAAGACATGTCGCGTATCCTCCAAGCCGGGATTGACACGGAACCCTTCCCCTGTGACCTGCTGACAAGCGTAACCTACCGCGACGGACATTGCCAGACCGTTGACATTCCCGCGGTTCGGGAAGTATGCTGGGTTCGTCCGTTCCAAGTGGTTGCACAGAAATGATTCGTTTATTCGAGTGGGAAGGCGATTCGCACCGGCGGAAGAGTCTACGATGAATGAATGATGAATAGGAGAAGACGGCCGTGCTGGGCGAACACGAGATCGAGATTCGGGTGCGATATGGGGAGGTCGACCCCATGGGGTTTTTGCACCATGCGTGCTATTTCACCTATTTCGAGATCGGGCGGACGGAATGGCTGCGGGCCTCGGGTGGAAACTACCGCCGGATGGAAGAGGAGGGCCTGCTGATCGTGGTGGTCCGGGCCGAGTGTCGCTACCTGCGGCCGGCGCGTTACGACGACGTGTTGAAGATCCGCACCACGCTTGCCCGCATGACCCGAGCCCGGATCGAACATCAATATGAGGTCTTCCGCGAGGACCAGTGCCTGGCCGTCGGCCACGTTACGTTGGCCCTGATCGATCGCGACGGCAAAATTCGCCGGGTGCCCGATTGGATGAAGGCCGAATCGTGATGTATATATTGTGGATGACGGGTGCAGATTGCCTGCCGGCGGCCGCTGATCGCCATTTTGGTGATTTTGGCTAGAAAGATCTCACCCATCGACGGTATTTCCGATTGAGGAACTCTCTTCGTTCGGGCCCACGCCAAGAGCCCTAACCACCGTCCAGAAAAGGAATTAGGGCCGGCGGCGAAGATTTGCTCCAGGTCGCACCTCCAGAACTTGCGGGCACGGGACCGCCCATATTAGACTGGAAGATAGACATTCCCCCCAATCATTTCGAGGGCAAGCAGCTTTGAAAGACATCTTTGATAAATGCCACGATTTCCTGGAGAAACCCGGGAACTTCGACGCCGCCGACTGTGCCCTGGCGGCGGAGTTGTTTTCGGACGTTTCGCCGCCGGCAAACGCCGGGCCCTGGATGAACACCAACGGCCGGGCCTTGTTGCAGTTCAGCTCCAACGATTACCTCGGGTTGGCCAACCACCCCGACGTGCTGGCGGAGTCCGTCGCGGCGATCCGCCAGTACGGGATCTGTTCGCCCATGGGTTCGCGGCTGATGACCGGCACCACCGAGCATCACCTCGAACTGGAGCGGCGGATCTCGGCGTTCAAGCGGTGCGAAGCGGCACTGACGTTTTCCGCCGGCTCGCTGGCCATGATCGGCACGCTGAGTTGCCTGGCCGGTCCCGGGGACACGCTGATCCTCGACGAGTACGCCCATGCGACGTTGGTCTGTGGTGCCAAGGTTTCCGGTGCCCGAATTGCCTATTTTCGCCATAATGACGTGGATCATCTGGAGGGCATCCTCGATCGCATGTCTCCGCGGCGTCCGACGGCCGTGGTAGTTGACGGGGTTTACAGCATGCAGGGCGATTTGGGCCGGCTGGTGGATCTGGTCGAGCTGAAAGAGCACTTCGGGTTCCGTTTGATCGTCGACGACGCGCACGGCACGGGCGTGTTCGGCGAGCAGGGGCGCGGGACCGCCGCCCATTTCGACGTCGAAGATCGGATCGATCTGCACCTGGGCACCTTCAGCAAGGCGGTCGGGACGCTCGGGGGGTTCGTCGCCGGGGATCACGAGGTGGTCGAGTACGTCCGCTACCACGCGCCGACGTTCGTCTTCACCAAGGCCATGCCGACGGTCGTGGCAGCCGCCACCACCAAGGCCATTGAACTGCTCGCCGTCGCCGACGTTCAACGGGAAAAGCTCTGGAAGAACACCCGCCGGTTGCGAGACGGTCTGAAAAGGCTCGGGTTCCGCCTCACCCCGTCGCAGTCCCCGATCACACCCATCGAGTTTGACGGAACGGAGGCCATCTACTTCGCGCACGAGCTGCGCAAAGTGTACAATCTCTGGGTGGCCCCGGTCGTTTATCCGGCGGTCCCGCTGGGCAGATCGATCCTGCGCGTCATCCCGACGGCCAACCACACCGATTCGGACATCGAGCGGCTGATCGAGGCCCTGTTGGCGATCCAGGTCACGAGGATTCACGGTCTGATCACCCCGGTTTGAGCAATGATTGCACGGTAGCCATCTCGCCTCGGCGATGTGCCCACCGCGCGGGCACGGAAAGGAAACCGCGATGCTGGAGGTCCGCGTGGTACGGTCCCGGCGGGATCGTAACCGTTTTCTCAACCTCCCCGACGTGCTTTACCGGAGCGATCCCTATTGGGTCCGCCCGTTGAAGTCCGAACGGGACCTGGCGCTGGACATCCATCGCAACCCGTTCTATCAGCACGCCGAACTGGAACTCTTCCTGGCCACCCGAGGCGGCCAACCCCTCGGCCGGATCGCCGCGATCGTCAATCACGCCCATAACGATTTCCACCGCGAGCAGACCGGCTTC
>Ga0307379_10011610_pt1 | contig 11545 bp, 8 predicted proteins | sample UN2MG_FD_202237 | JGI IMG/M metagenome (GOLD analysis project Ga0307379, IMG submission 202237) | Soil microbial communities from Risofladan, Vaasa, Finland - UN-2 | ecosystem: Environmental > Terrestrial > Soil > Coastal area > Acid sulfate soil | place: Finland: Risofladan, Vaasa | collected... | reverse complement strand
ATCTTTACGACATGATTTATGACCTTGCGGTTTCCATTGGAATCGGGATCGTCGACCCGCCGGAAATAGATCGCATCAATATCCTGCAAGCCGCCCTCCTGTCCATGGCCATGGCGTCTGAAAATCTAGCCCCCCAACCGGATTGCCTTCTCATAGACGGTATTTTTAAGATTTCTTCAACCCTGCCCCAGGAGCCGATTCCCAAAGGAGACGCCCGCAGCATTTCCATTGCCGCTGCGTCGATCATTGCAAAAGTAACCCGTGACAGGCTGATGGAACGGTACCACCAGGATTACCCCCAGTTCGGTTTTTCCAAACACAAAGGATACCCGACCAAGGCCCATAAGGCAGCGATCCAAAAATTCGGATCCTGCCCCATCCACAGACAAACCTTCAAAGGCGTCAAAGAATATCTCTAATCCAATCTCTTTCAATAAGACTATTTAATAGAAGCTTCAACCAGGACATTTGCCACGAAACGCTCGCTATAATGCTTGGCCGATAAGGATATGATTATAAATAAAATTACAAGAATCAATAGGTGATAGACGAACATTTGGGGCTTGCTCCCAAAAAGAAAATGGCCCAAAATTGACAATGGAATGAATACAACAGTCAGTGATGTTAGATCGCGAGTAAGCAGAAATGCTTTATGAGAGTAAAATACCTGAAGATCATCTTGATATTGTCTATAAAGCCTGAACCATTCAGTGTTTTGTCTTTTAGGATCTGTCGGAAGCCCATGAGGAAACAAGTGTTTTACTCTTTCCATGTCTATTCTTGGATCACTGGGCCCGATATGTGAAAAAGCGCGGTGTCCAGGAAGCCGGTTCTTGAATCTCCAGAATACGAAGAATTCCTTTACGCTATTCTTGAATATTCCTTCCAGAACAATAATAAGAATGGCAGCAGTCAGTGGGATGAAACCTTGAGGATCTTTGAACTTTGAAAAGAGTTGATCGGCATCGATAAGGCTGAAATTGATAAGGCTGGAGAACAGAGCAAAGATAACGATGTGAAGCAGGAAATAGCCGATTAGCCATTTACGGTTTTCACTTTTTATATACCGTTGTTTGACCTTTTCCAATATTCATTTCCTCTTTTCTTCGGATACCGATCAGCGCGAGAAATATTTTTTTATATAGCTTTCTGATTTCGCATTTTTATTTGGCCCAAAGAACTTTACCATGATGTCGCCCAAAGTCCCCGGAGTTTTTTATAATCAAAATTTTGAAATATCATGACAATTTCCCTTCATCTATGATTACCCTGAAACCGGATGGCATCCAAATTAAGCTGATTGCAGGCGCCCCAAATCGGAGTTTTTCCATTCTTTCAAGGGAATCTTTGTCTAGTGCTGAAGGCCCGCCTCCCTTTGGATGGCTGTGCCATGTGCCGACATAGTTCAAAAAACCACCGGATTTATCGTGTATTTCCTTGACTTGTTTTTTTAAACCCTGCGTGCCCAAAATAAATAAACTTTGAGATCTTTTTGAATCCGGAGGTGCCTCTATTACTCTGGAGATAGTAAAGCAACGCCGGGTTAATGATATGCGCCCGATTAAAACACCGCCCGTCTCTATCTCCTCGTATTTTTCCACTTCTTTTGAGATTTGATCTAATGCCTGCTTCAGGATTCTGATTTCCCACTTATTTTTGGCCTTAGCACTTAATACCTTGGTTTGGCCCAATTCAACAAGTTTCCAAGAAATTTGTAATTCATTTGCTTGGAGTGATCCTATCCAGAGTTCACCGCTTTGAGTTGTACTGCCTTCAAGGAACTGTCTTGCGCGCTCAGCTATTCCGGCAGCATATAAGGAAAGCCGTGTATCCGGCATCACCATCGTATGTGACCCGCAGCCCAAACCGACTGCTTGTCTGCTCATTCCGTCTGAAGGAGTTTGAAATTTTGATCTGATGTCATTGTCATCAATTCGCTCATCCCAAAATCGAACAACCAAATCACATATATTCGGGTTTTGACCATGTCCTTCAAGTGCCATTATCCCTATCTTTCCAAATTCATACAGAGCAGCATGCAACAGCCTCCCGAAGAATTTTTTTGGGGACATATCGGCCAAAAATTCCCTAACCGCTATTGAACCCGTAGATTCAATAACCAAGCGAGTGTCATTTGGAAAAACTGACATTCTAATATCAGAGGTTTGACATAAAGTGACGATGTCATCATTGAAAGGTTCCGCTTCAGCCCGTAGCATTTTGATTTGCTCTGCCAAAAAGGTTGCTTTTGGCTGGCCCAAGATATCTGGAATAGGTATCAATGCATGTCGAGCGGCATTATGGGGTGAAAAGGTCGCCTGATCTATCAGTTTGAAAGGGCCGTGCCCAGACCTTGCAATATGCATGGCTATTTTTGACCCGACACTACCACATCCTATATGAACGATAGGACCATCTTTCATTTTATCGTTTCCTCCTGACATAGTTTTGAGTAGCTTACTGGTCAGTGCGTGGCGATGCCCCAAGGGAAATACCGGGGAATCTTCTCGGAATCTTATGGCTGATTCTGGAAATGACGATTGCGTATCCTCAACGTGACACTGAACCATATATGGTATAAGCTCAACAGAAGAATCGTCACCTATCAATTGGAAAGGTCTACGAGCACATAAATTGACAAAAATAGGGAAAACAGGCATTTTTAGCGGTGACTCTTTTATTGCCCACCCTATACTGACTAAAGTATTTATCAAAGGTTCATAACAATTATATTCTTTAGCCCTTTCGTAGAGCTGGTTTAGGCTACATATGTTTTCGGGAAGATATCGATCGACTATTACACCTGAATTAGGCCATGCAAATATCATTAAAGAAACATATGAAGGCTTCAAAAATCTTTTATCCTCAAAAAACGAGTTCTCGATTAGCCAAGGAGTCACATTTTGTTGCCTGTGGTGATCGATTGCCCCCACAAAATATACTTTCTCTTTTCCCTCTTTCCATTCCCAAAATCTGCATTGAAAGACCAAAGCGCCTTCTTTGTTTTGAACAAGAGAACGCAACCCACTAAGATCGTATACAATCCATCCAATTGTATCATCTCGGCGAATGGGCTCCCAACCCTGCCTTGGATCTATGAGATCATCTGTTGCTGCTTTGGCAAGCCATTCAGATAGTTGATTCAGAATCTCGCTCAAGCCGTCACCCTCTTGGTGCAGAAGGTCATCAAGAGGGCCGTCATATACACAGGGGACGATATAATCCTTTGCATCTGTTCTGAGCATTGGATATATGTGCGGAAGTAATCTATTGAAATCCTGTCTCAATAAGATTTTTGGGGATTGAAAAGGATAAGTAGGAGGAAAACGAAAAATAACCGGTTCATTCGACGTCACTCCTGTTTCGGTTATACCCTTTTTATTTGTTCGCGAAGGCAAAGACACGCTCATTTCGAAATTAATTTCGAAACCCCCATTGGTTTGAGGTCGGGGAACTCCCACCTTCCCATTAACAGACGGATGAGATTGTATTGTTTTTCGAGCACATTCTGCCTCTCGATGCAGAATTCTTTTTGGAGAATAAATCCTGCCTTTGTTTTTTTTCTTTCCCTTTTTCTTACCCATGATACCTGGGTTCCCTTGTACTCCCTGCTCCGACGGCGGCCCCTGTTATGGATACACTTTTTTTGGAAGGTGGTTGCGGACCTTCTTTCGAGATTTTGAAGGTCAGGGATTTTGGCGCTTCCTCATTAGGGTCTTCGCCAGTACAAAAGAACTTGCCGCCACATGCCTTTATTATGGATAGATATTCCATTTTAGCTCCCCAACAGGGAGGATCGCTCTTGTCGTCTTTAATAGGCTTGCTGCTGGAAACAATGAAGGCACCATCACAAGCCTGAGAAAGAGCCGATTTGGCATCTTGGTTAACCTGGGGATTTTCATCCTTGCTCCAACTATCGTAAGACAAGGAGTGCCATGAACAATGGTGCGGGGTTAGCAGAAGATCATATTGAATATGAGAAGGAGTGCTCTTTTTCTTGTCCCATAATTTCTCCCAGATATAAACCCCAGCATCACCACCTGATAGAAAAAGGCAGGCATCATCATGCCCGTTGGCCACAAAAGAGTACTGAAGGATGACGCTTGAATGGTTTTTCCTTAATTTTTCCTCTTCCTCTGAATTTTCCTGTATCGGAAAAGGGCCGAGCACACGCATAGAAATGTGATCGTTTCTTTTTCCGTTAATCTTGCTGAACACTTCATCGAGTTTCACAAGAATAGGCTCGAGCCCCTCGGTTTTTCCCTCCTCATCTTCACCAATGATAAGAATTCGATCACCTTCCATGCTAATTCTGTTATCTCTAAAGAGCTTGACCCTCCTCCTGGCCTCGGTATTGAAAGCTTTAGCCTCCTCGCATAAGGGATTATTTTTAGTAGCTCTTCTGAAAATCATCGGAGAGGACCAGATCTCTCGCATGACGATCTTCAATTCTTCCCCCCCAGGCGGAGAAAAATTGAAGTCCGATAGGGGGCCGAGATGGAAATGCTTTCTGAGTCCTCTACAGTGATCCTGATCCGGATGGGTTAGAAGAAAGACATCCACATAGGGCCGTCCATAATTATCGTTTCCTAATCTATCTCTCAATCCCTTCACTGCATCGAAAGCAGGATTTTCCTCGTCCTCAGCGGACTCACGCAGGTTGATATCGGCCAGGATGGTGGTATTATCGCTGAGCTTGATGAGCGTCATGTCCCCGTTGTCAACCGGGAAAAATGTAATAGTCGATTTCATTTTGTTTCTCCTCTCTCAAAAGATTATACAAAATTTTTACAAGATGGCATATATTGTAAATCATAAATACAATTTGTCAACAAAAAATTTATGCAAGATATAGCAACCTGCAATATATTTGATCTTTGTAATTATTTTTATTGCAGTTTTGACTATACCGTGTTAATAAAAATCTATCATGCAGTTAAAAAAAATAGCTATAATTCAAAGCGGTTACATCAGCCGCTTTAAAATTGAACCCCGTGAGGAAGGTACCCATTTCCTTTTACAAGCCAGGGATGTAGATGCTGAGTGCCTTACATACAAAGCTAACAATCTGGTCCACTTTAGCCCGGATTTGTCTCGTAAAGACTGGGTGCTAATGCCGGACGATATCTTGTTCATGGCTCGCGGGGCGCGCAATTATTCGATCTTGATCCAAGACATACCCGACCGGGTGTTGGCGGCAGCCTGTTTTTTTATTGTGCGGGTGTCGAGCGATCAGGTTCTGCCCTATTACCTGTACTGGTATCTTAACCAGGCGACCGTGGAACATTATTTAAACCGCCACAGCGGCCGTGGGGTTAACATGCCGGTGGTCAGGCGGTCGGTGCTGGAGAGCATCGACATACCCATTCCGCCCTTGGAGGTTCAATCCAAGATTGCGAAGTTGGATGTGCTTCTGGAAAACGAACTGAAATTAATCGATAAGTTGGCTGAAAAACGTAAAGACCTGATAACGGCAGCCTGTATGCAAGCCGTTCGAAACAGTTGACATAGAGGATACGAAATGAACGATGAACAAAAACGTAATGGAATTTTCAATAAGGTCTGGCAGGCCTGCGATACGTTTCGAGGTGTTATCGATCCGGCCCAATACAAGGATTACATCCTTACGATGCTGTTTGTGAAATACCTCAGTGATATTCACAAATCCAAGACGACAGAGCTTGAAAAAAAATACAAGGGCAATCAGGTTCGCATACAAAGGGCACTCGACCTTGAACGTTTTGTTATTCCAACAATCGAAATCAGAGACAGCGGTGGGAAAGTCGAAGACACCTTTCCGGCCCTTTTCGACAACTTGTATGACCGGCGGACCAGATCGAATATCGGTGAGTTGATCAACATTCTGTTGGAACACATCGAAGATGCCAACAAGAGTAAACTTCACAATGTGTTTCGCAATATCGACTTTAACAGCGAGGCCAATCTGGGCCAGACGCGCCAGCGAAACAATCGCTTAAAAACTTTGCTGGAAGACCTGGTCGCATTGGATCTTCGTCCCGAACAAGTAGGCCACATGGACATCATCGGGGACGTTTACGAGTACTTGATTGCACGATTTGCCGCCACCGCCGGCAAGAAGGCAGGTGAATTTTATACGCCGGCGGAAGTTTCGGAAACCCTGTCCCGGCTGGTCGCGCCGAAGCCCGGTAACCGTATCTGCGATCCGGCCTGCGGATCCGGGTCCCTGTTGATCCGGACCGCCAAAAAGGTCGGATCAGACGACTTTGCTCTTTACGGCCAGGAGATGAACGGCAGCACCTGGGCGTTGTGTAAAATGAACATGTTTTTGCACAATGTCGATTCCGCAGATATTCAATGGGAAGACACCATCCGGCACCCGCAGTTTGTCGAAGACGACGCGCTAATGAAGTTCGACGTGGTGATTGCCAATCCGCCCTTCAGCCTGGACAAATGGGGGCAAGAAATTGCCGCCGGAGATCGTTATGGCCGTTTTTTTCGCGGGATTCCGCCCAAAAGTAAAGGCGACTGGGCCTTTATCTCCCACATGCTTGCAACAGCAACAGAAGGCAAGGGGCGGGTCGGTGTGGTTGTTCCCCACGGGGTTCTGTTCCGGGGAGGGCAGGAAGGCAAAATTCGGGAAGCTGTAATTAGAGAAAACCTATTGGACGCTGTCATCGGTCTGCCGGCCAACCTATTTTACGGTACCGGTATTCCAGCAGCGCTGATGATCTTTGACAAGTCCCGAAAACCCAACGGGAAGGGCAAGGTGCTTTTTATCGACGCCGGCCGTGAATTCGAACAAAACACCAACCATAACAAGCTGAGACCGCAGGATATCGATAACATCGTCAATACGTTCCAAAAACGCAAAACCATCGACAAATATTCGTACCTGGCAAGCTGTGCCGAGATCGAAGAAAACGAATTCAACCTCAATATCCCGCGGTATGTGGATACTTTTGAAGAGGAAGAAGAAATCGATATCGGCGCCGTTCAACAGGAGATCAAACAGCTCGAGACTGATCTGGTTGAAACCCAGAAGGAAATGAACAAATTCCTGGAGGAACTTGGATTCTAAATCATGAAATATCGACATGGATATTCTGAAAGAAATTCCCGGCTATCAACGCAGCAGAGTTTTTTTGAGCAATTTACGGATATTCCCAGGAAGAAAAATGAAATATAGTGGTTTTTATTGTGCGTTATACACCAAAAAACACAATATAAAAACTTGTGTTGTATTTTGAAATAAAAAAACCGCTGATTTGCCAGGCGGGCTCAGCGGAAGCCTTTGCAGGTTCTCCTGCCGCTGGCAGGGAACACCGCAACTGTAGCGCATATTGAAATGCTGTCAAGGCAATTTTAAGGTAAACGTTGAAAGATCGCAACAAAAACAGGCCGGGATATAAAAAAACCAAGGTGGGGTGGATTCCTGAGGACTGGAACGGAAAACAATTCCGGGCTTTAAGTATCGCAGGACCACAAAATGGTCTTTACAAGAAACAGAGTGCATACGGCAAGGGCTATAGAATGGTTCATATGCGTCATCTTTTTGCCAACAATTTAATTTCTGATCAAGAAATGCCACGCGTGCAACTTTCAGAGACCGAAAAGAATAATTACTTATTAAAAAATGGCGATCTTTTATTCGGGAGGCGATCCTTAGCTATAGAAGGTGCCGGGAAATGCTCGCTAGTGCAAAATCCATCCGAACCGTTGACATTTGAATCCTCAATCATTCGTATCACTCCAGATACAGAAGTGTTGGACGCTAAATATACGTACTACTACATAGAAAGCCCCTTTGGGCGATACCAGATGTACACGTTTACTCGAGTTGTTACAGTTGCAGGAATTGCTGGAAGTGATCTTAAGCTTTACACATTACCTGTTCCTCCTATCCCTGAACAGAAAAAAATCGCTGAAATCCTTTCCACATGGGATAAAGCTATTGAGCAGATGCGCAAGTTCATCGACGCCAAAAAGCACCGCAAGAAAGCCCTCATGCAGCAATTGCTTACGGGCAAAAAGCGGCTGCCGAGATTTTTGAAATCAAAAGGCCGTAATTCCTACCGGTTTTTCGATCTCCCAGAAGACTGGGAATGTCCCCAGATAAGAGATGTTGCCCAAGAATGCTCTGAACGGAATACAGGCAGAGATGATCTGACGGTCTTATCGTGTTCGAAACATCGTGGCTTTGTTGAGTCTTCCGAATATTTCGGAAAACAAGTCTTCAGTGCGGATACATCCAACTATAAAGTAATCAGCCGCAATTATTTCGGATACCCGTCAAATCATATTGAGGAAGGCTCAATCGGCCTCCTACTTACACATGACCTTGGCATAGTGAGTCCGATTTATACCGTATTTAAGTGCATTGACAATATTATTCCGGAGTACCTTTATGCAGTCTTTAAAACGGATACATTCCGACACATTTTCGCGATTTCCACGAATTCCTCGGTTGATCGGCGAGGCAGCCTTCGTTGGGGAGAGTTTTCACTTATTCGGGTCCCCCATCCATCTATAAAAGAACAGCAGGCTATAGTCGATGTTCTCAACGTTTCCGATAGAGAAATCGCTCAACTCGATACAAAACTTAAAGCCCTTGAAAAACAGAAACGCGGCCTAATGCAAAAACTGCTGACCGGGGAAGTGCGGGTGAGTGTGTGAGGTAAAAATGAAAACAATCATAAATATTTACTGTGATGAAAGCTGTCATCTCCCCAACGACAATCAGAGGGCAATGGTTTTAGGTGCGCTTTGGTGCTTTAAGACCAAGGCCAAAGCGCATAATCAGGAAATTGCCGATCTGAAAGCCAGGCATGGATTCTCCCCTTTTTACGAGATCAAGTGGACAAAAATTTCTCCAAGTAAGAGAGATTTTTACATCGATTTAGTTAACTATTTCTTTGAGCAGAGGACTATGGGATTTAGGGCTTGGGTCATTCCGGACAAAACAATACTTGCCCATGATTATTACAACCAGACTCATGATGAATGGTACTACAAGATGTATTTCTATTTGCTGCGAAATTTGATCTCCACGGAGAGAAAATACCACATCTATCTTGATATCAAGGATACGCGCAGCAGAACAAAACTTAGCAAACTTAGGGATGTGCTGAGCAACGCGAATTACGATTTTTCCAGGGAGATAATCGAACGGATTCAACACGTCCGTTCACATGATATAAACCTTATGCAATTGGCAGATCTTCTTATCGGGGCAATTTCATACCATGCTCGTGCGCTAACCGGCAGCGCGGCGAAAAATGATCTTGTTCAATTAATCAAAACAAGAACTGGCTTGAGTCTGGCACGTAACACGCTACCCGGCGAGCGCAAGTTCAATATGTGTATTTGGCGTCCTGATAGCGGGGGATTTGAGAATGCCTGACTGGTTGCCGGATATCGTCTGTGTCGATCCCTGGACACAAAGCACTTATGATATGCTGTATAGAATTTTTTGCCGGGATATTCGTGACAATGAGCTCCGATATTTTGGAAAAGAAGTTTGGATTTTTCCGGAAATGGAAGACGACAGGGAAAAAATATTTTGGCACCTAACAACTCGTTATGTCAAAAAAATCAAGATTCCTCGCCGAAAAAAGAAATTTTATCCGGCAGGCCAGACATTCATTGAAGAAGGTAGGTATCCAGATTTCCGCAGGTGTGAGCGACTTCCTTGGATAAGAGGATTGATAGAAAATGCTAAGGAGCCTGAGGTGCTTGCCTGGGATTATAAAGAAGGGAACCTGAAGAAAAAAACATATGTATGGTTAAAGAACTATGATTTTGCCGTAATTATGAAGAAATATCCCGACGGCAAACGACGGCTGATAACTTCCTTCTATGTTGATAACCCGTATAAGCGAAAGGATTTCGAAAGGAAATATGCAAACCGCATAAAATAAAAAAGGTTCGCTCGGACGGCGAACCCATCTCCTTTAGCTCTTACATCCGACTGGAATGGCCAATGAGTACCAGAATTATAGTTGTCTTAAAAAGAAATGTCAATAGGCAAGAGGATAAAACCATTCTTTTGCCGAACATTTTGTTTATTTCGTGCTTAATAAAAAGATAAAGGGACAGAGTTGAGGTTCAAAGAGGGCATGACCACGGAAGTGACCACGGAAGTCACGCCACAAGTTGTCGAGTTACTAAAGGTGGTGGAGGGGGAATGACAGAGGAACGTGGAACTGGTGTCCTGGAAATTTATCTGAAGTTTTCAAAATAGAATAGCGCCTATGGAAAAGCAAACCCCATTTGGAAAACCTGATTACGAGCTTCCGAGCTATCTGGAAAAGGTCCAGTCGCAGCTCCCGGCAATTCAACTGTTGATGCAAATGGGCTGGCAGTATTTGACGCCGGAAGAGACGGTTCAGCTCCGGGGCGGACGACTGGGTTCAACAATCCTTGAGCCGATTTTGATCGATCACATCCGCACTCATTGTTGTTATGAATTCAAAGGCGGTACGCACCCATTCACCGAAAATGCCATCCAAAATGCGGTGCAGGCGCTCAAAGGATTCCGGGCCACAGGCGCAACGCACCAAAATGAACAGGCCTATGACCTGTTGTGTCTCGGAACCAGCGTGCCCCAGACAGTCGAAGGGGACACCAAGAGCTTTACCATCGATTTTATCGACTGGAAAAACCCTGAAAACAATCTCTTCCACTGCACCGCGGAATACAAGGTCGAGCGTATCGGGTTCCAGAAACATTATGTGCCAGATATTGTGTTGTTCGTAAACGGCATTCCCCTAGTGGTGATCGAATGCAAGCGGTCGGCGTATACCCAAACCAAAAAAAAGCCCATCGATCTGGCCATCGACCAGCTTGATTCCTATCAGGCCAGGGACGGTATCCCCCAGCTTTTTCTTTACAGCCAACTGCTGCTGGCTCTGGCCCGCGACAAGGCCCGCTACGGAACCACGGTAACGTCGCGCAGGTTCTGGGCAAGGTGGAGAGAAGCGGATCTTGACTCGCCGATTGAGCAGCTGATCAAAGCGCCGCTTACGCAGGAAAATATCGACAAATTGTTGTCCGAGCCTTTTACGGATGTCCGTAAAAAATACCTCACCTTTCTCGACCAGGGTCGAAAGATCTACGAGCAGGACCGGACGCTCTATGCCCTGTGCCGCCCGCAGCGGTTGCTTGAACTGGCCTATAAGTTCATCCTGTATGACGGCGGCATAAAAAAAATAGCCCGGTATCAACAGTATTTTACCGTGCATGACATTGTGGACCGCGTTATGAGCGCGGCTGCCAATGAGCCGCGACGAGGGGGCGTGGTTTGGCACACCCAGGGCAGCGGTAAATCGCTGACCATGGTCATGTTGGCAAAATCACTGGCCTTGCGCACGGACATTCTCAATCCCAAGGTTATTCTGGTTACGGACCGGATCGATCTGGACGATCAGATTTGCGGAACCTTTCGCGCCTGCGGGCTCGAACCGGAACAGGCCAACACCGGCAAACATCTTGTCGACCTGCTGCTGGATCACCGCACGCACGTGGTGACTACGCTGATTCATAAATTTGCCACCGCTGTTGCCAA
>Ga0307379_10011608_pt1 | contig 11546 bp, 3 predicted proteins | sample UN2MG_FD_202237 | JGI IMG/M metagenome (GOLD analysis project Ga0307379, IMG submission 202237) | Soil microbial communities from Risofladan, Vaasa, Finland - UN-2 | ecosystem: Environmental > Terrestrial > Soil > Coastal area > Acid sulfate soil | place: Finland: Risofladan, Vaasa | collected... | reverse complement strand
GGCCGTTGGATTGACGCGGCTCGGCCTGCAAGACCGCATTGCACAGACTTTCACCGGCAGCGAATTTCCGCACGCCGCCGGCCAGGGGCAGCTTGCACTCATGGTGCGCGAGGACGATGCGGAACTAGCTGCCTTCCTGGAGCCCCTCGACCTGGGCGACCGCGCCGGCATGCCGTGGGCGGAGGCGACGTGACGCAAACATATTGCGAAAGTGATGGTGCCGAATGTTTCCAACGATGAGAATGCGAAGGGCGCGGCGGACTGATGGCCTGCGCCGGCTCGCAAGCGAAACCACCCTCGACAAGCACGATCTCATCCTGCCGCTGTTTGTTGTTTCCGGCACAAATCAGAGCGTGCCCGTGGACTCGATGCCCGGCGTAGTGCGGCAGAGCGTCGACGTGCTCGCGCGCCGCACCGCGGAAATCAGATCGTCCGCCGTGCTCATCTTCGGCGTGCCCGATGATTGCGAGAAGGATGACACCGGCTCGGCTGCCGTGCGCGACGATGGCCTCGTGCCGCAGGCGATCCGCGCTCTGAAGGCCGAACGGCCCGACATGGTGGTGATCACCGACGTGTGCCTGTGCGGCTACACCAGCCACGGCCATTGCGGCGTGCTAACGGAATCGGGCGAGGTGCACAACGACCGCTCGATCGCGCTGCTGGGGAAAATGGCGGCCGCCCACGCCGCCGCCGGCGCCGACATGGCCGCACCATCCGCTATGATGGACGGCCAGGTGCGCGCCATTCGCGAAGCACTCGACGCCGCCGGCCTCGGCCACACCTGCATCATGTCCTACGCATCGAAATTCGCATCTGCATTCTACGGACCATTCCGAGATGCGGCACGCTCCGCCCCCGGGTTCGGCGACCGCCGCGGCTACCAGCTCTCGCCGGCCAACCGCCGCGAAGCCCTGCGCGAGGCAATGCTCGATGAAGCCGAAGGCGCAGACTGGCTGATGGTGAAGCCCGCTATGCCATACCTCGACATCGTGAGCGACCTCCGCGCCGGCAGCCGTCTGCCGCTGGCCGCATACCACGTGAGCGGCGAATACGCGATGCTGAAGCTCGCCGCGAAGGCCGGGGTCATTTTCGAACGCGAAGCAGTGCTCGAAGCCATGACCTGCATCCGCCGGGCCGGAGCCGATGCCATCATTACCTACTACGCCGAGGAGATTTGCCGATGGATCGATTGATCAGCCGGAAGCTTTACGACCGCGCGCTGAAATCGTTGGTAGCGGGTGTCAACAGCCCCGTTCGCTCGTTTTCGGGCGTGAACATGCCGCCCGTTTTCGCCGCACGTGCCGAGGGGCAGCATATCTTCGATGCCGACGGCAACCGCTATCTCGATTTTCTGATGTCGTGGGGCGCGATCATCCTCGGCCACGCGCAGCCCGATATCGTGCAGGCAATCCACCACGCCGCCCGGAAAGGCGCCACCTATGGGCTGTCGACCGAGAAGGAATGCGAGCTTGCCGAACTGATAAAGGAAGCGCTGCCGGGCATCGAGCAGCTTCGCATGGTAAATTCCGGCACTGAGGCCGTGATGAGCGCCCTGCGGCTCGCGCGCGGATTCACCGGCCGCGCCAAGATCATCAAATTCGACGGCTGCTATCACGGCCATTGGGACGGCCTGCTGGTGAAGGCCGGATCGGGGCTTGCCACGTTTGGCCTGCCCGCCAGCGGAGGCGTGCCCGAAGGCTTCACCGCCGAAACGCTCGTTGTACCCTTCAACGACCTCGACGCCGTGGAGTCGCTCGCGAAGGAGCACGGCCACGCCATTGCCGCCATCATCGTGGAACCGATAGCGGGCAATATGGGCGTGGTGCCGCCCGCGGATGGTTTCCTGCAGGGGCTTCGGCTTATCTGCGACCGCATCGGCGCACTTTTCATCCTCGACGAGGTGATGACCGGCTTCCGCGTGGCGTGGGGCGGTGCACAACGCAAATACGGCATTATGCCCGACCTCACCACGCTCGGCAAGATCATCGGCGGCGGCTTGCCGGTTGGCGCGTTCGGCGGACGCGCCGACGTGATGGCGAAGCTCGCGCCCATCGGCAACGTCTACCAGGCCGGCACTATGTCGGGCAATCCCGTTGTGATGCACGCCGGCGTGGCCGCGCTGCAAGCGCTGAAACAAGCCAATCCATACTCTGCCTTCGAGCACCGCAGCGCCAGGCTCGAAGCCGGCTTGCGCCAGGCAGCGGCGAAGGCAGGCGTGCCGCTGCAGGTAAACCGCGCCGGCGCAATGATCACCGCGTTCTTCACACGGCAGCCGGTCTGCGACCGCGCATCAGGGCAAACCGCCGACGCAACCCGCTATTCCGCATTCTTCCGTGAAATGCTCGACCGAGGCGTGCTGCTGCCGCCATCGCAGTGGGAGGCCGCCTTCCTGTGCACCGCCCACACCGATGCCGATATCGAGCACGCGGTGCAATCCGCATCCGAAGCATTCAGTGCCATCGCTCAGAGCTGACGGCGCTGCGCCTGGTGATCTACGTGGGCGTGGTGGGCAACGTGTTCACACTCGCGTCGGGCGGCCGGTTTTCCGAGCAGGAGGCGCACAACAACCCCGCACACAAGCGCATCATCGAGCACTCGCCCATAAAGGTGAAAGACTTCGACGAACCCTTCCAATACAAGCCGCTTTTCCTCAAGAGCGAAGTGGATGATTACCTCTTCCGGCTCAACCGCTACGCAGGACGCCGCGTGGACGTGATAAAGACCTCCGGCACGGAGGAAGGCGAGATGGCCGTCGGATACCTGGTTACCGAAAACAAACCCCTGCTGGTTTACACGCAGGTGTCGAATACCGGCACGGAGCAGACCAGCAAGTGGCGCGAGCGGCTGGGCCTGACGCACACACAGTTGACGAACAACGACGACACCTTCACCTTCGATTACATCACGGCCGGCCTCCAGGCCGCCCACGCGATAACGTCGTCTTATGAGGCGCCGTGCTACGGCTCCGAGCTGCTCCGCTGGCGCGTGTTTGCCCTGTGGAGCGAATTTGACGCATCGGAAGTGGGCAGAGCCGACGAGCGTTTCCTCGGCGAGGAATACACCGGCGGCCTGGAACTGATCCGCAACGTTTTTCAGCACGACGATCTATTCGTAGACCTCTTTGCCGGCGCCCGCTGGCGTCGCATAACCGTAGACAACCAGACGGTGCTCTTGAAGGGCGAAGACGACTTCTTCCTGCCACGCGGTGGCATTCGACTGCAGAAAAGCACCGACGTGTCGAGCACGTTTGCCAGCATTGCCGTCGAAGGGAATATGAGCGGCGTGGCCGACACCGAGGCGTCCGAGATCGAGAAGTTCGGGCGGCTCGATGCCGATGCCAGTTGGGCGGTCGTTCAGTGGGATGTATCACATTCGTTCTTCATCGAACCCATCATCAGCGGCGACTGGAGCGGCCTGCAAAACGCCACGCTCGCCCACGAAATCGCCTTCAGTGCCAGAGGCCAATACGCCAACGGATATCGTCTCGTCCCGCAGGCACAGGAGGTGGCCGGCGGCTTCTATACCGTGAGGGGCTACCCCGAAGCGGCCGCCGCGGGGGACAGCGCAGAGATTGGCACGTTTGAGTATCGCCTGCACCTGCCGCGAACGTTCAAGCCCGAGCGGCAGCCTCGCAAGGTGATGGGGCATGACTTCCGCTTCGCTCCGCAGGTGCCGGGCGGCCGCCCCGACTGGGACCTTATCGTCAAAGCGTTCATCGACGCCGGGCACACGGCCAACACCCGCCGCCTGTCCATCGAAGACGACCACACCCTTCTTGGCACCGGTGCGGGCATCGAACTCCAACTGAAGCGCAACATCAACGTGCGCTGCGACTGGGCCCTGGCGCTCAGGCCGCTCGAATCGGCCGAAGTACGCTCCGGCGACAGCCTCTGGCACGTCTGCGCCACATTCATGTGGTGATCGGCGTCGCACGTCGTGTTCTTTTGTTTTTTGTGATTCCTCGAATTCAACGACGGCTGGCAATGCAACAGCCGCATATCTTCTGCCGGATGGGCACGGGAGCTGACAATGACAACATCCAATGGAACCGGCCGACCAAGATTCTCGCACCAGATCATCGTTATGATCGTGATAGCCAGCTTTCTGCGCGCCTCGCTGCCAACCGCCTGGGCAGACCCCGTCGGCGAGCAGGTGGTGAGCGGCGACGTTACCTTCACACGCAGCGATGGCATCACCGTGATCAATGCAAGCAACAACAGCATAATAAACTACACCGGCTTCGACATCCTGCCGCACGAGACGGTGCAGTTCGTTCAACCGAATTCGACGTCGCGCGTGCTGAACAGAGTGAACAGCGTGGACCCGTCGCGCATTGACGGCGCGCTGATTGCAAACGGCATCGTGTACATCGTGAACCCCGCGGGCGTTTACTTCGGCAACGGCGCTCTGGTGAACGTGGGCGGTATTTACGCCGCCGCCGGCACAATCACCAACCAGAATTTCCTCGCAAGCGCCAATCAGTTCACGGACCTCACCGGGGACGTAACGAACTACGGCTCGATCAACGCCAACATCGTAAGCCTCATCGGCCGGCAGGTGGGCAACTACGGCTCGATCGTGGCGCCCGGCGGCCTTGTTACCATGGCAGCGGGCAAGAACGTATTCATCGGCGAGGCGTCCAGCCGCTATTTCGTGATGATCGATGGCGGCAACGCGGCCCCGGCCGCGGGCACGGGCGTTACCAATGCCGGTTCGGTGAGCGCACCCGGCGGCGAAGTAATCATGGGCGCCGGCGATCTCTACTCGATGGGCCTATGGAACACCGGCACCGTGGCCGCCAACGACATCAGGCTCGAGGGCGGCAAGGGCACCACGCACGTGTCCGGCACGCTCGATGCCGGCAACGCGGCCGGCAATGGCGGCAATGTAACCATCACCGGTGAAAATGTCGCTCTCACCGGCGCCACGATCAACGCATCCGGTTCCACCGGCGGCGGCACCGTGCTCGTGGGCAGCACCAATCCCGCGCACGCCGGCGAAAACTCCCAGGCCGTGTTCATCGGCAGCGATTCCGCGATCAGCGCCAACGCACTCGCAAGCGGCGACGGCGGCACCATAATTGTGTGGGGCGATCTCGTTGCGAAGATTTTCGGCCAACTGAGCGCCCGGGGCGGAGCACTCGCCGGCAACGGTGGATTCGTCGAAACGTCCGCCGCATCGCTCGACGTGCTCACCACACCCGACCTCGCCGCACCGAACGGGCGCGGCGGCCTATGGCTGCTGGACCCCTCCAACGTGACCATCCAGGATTCCGCCCCAGGCTCGCTTGACGGACTCAGGCCCGATTTCACCGCTGACGCCGACGGCGCGACCGTGAGCGATGACATCATCGAAGCCGCGCTTGACGCGGGCACGTCGGTGCTGATCTCGACCGACCGGCTGGCCGGAACCGAAACGGGAACCATAACGCAGAATGTGTCGATCGATAAAACCGCCGGCGGCGATGCCACGCTCGCGTACACGGCCGCGGATTCCATCGTGCTGAACGCGGGCATCACGAATACGTCGCCCGGCAAGCTCAACGTGGAAATGGTGGCCGGCGATCCGGCTCAAGTTGGCGGGCCCACGCAGGCCGTAATCATCGGCGCCGGCATCACTACCAACGACGGCAACTTCACCAGCTCGAGTGCCAGCTTCGCCACCGGCGCGGCAATTGACGCCGGAGCCGGCAGCGTATCGATCACCGCCGATATCGTCGACGTGCAGGCGACTATCACCGGCAACGCCGGTATCGCGCTCCAGCCGCTCACGGCCGGCCAGACCATAGGCATAAACGACGCAGCCGGCGATTTCAACCTGACGCTCGGCGAGATCGGCGCCCTCTCGACCACCGGCACGCTCACCATCGGCGCGGCCGATTCCGGCACCATTCATGTCGGATCGCTCGGCGTGGTCGACGGCTCGCTCGCCACTTTCGACGTGACAATCCAAGGCGGGGGCGTAACCTTCACCAACGGCGTGATCCTGCCCGACGACAAAACGCTCACCATCAACTCGACCGGCGGAATCCAAGGCTCCAACAGCGGAACCGACGTGACCATAGGCGGCACCGCCGGCACACTGGTCATCGCAAACGCCGGCGGCAACGTAGACATCGAGACCGCAATCGATCGGCTTGGCGGGGCAACCATTACCGGCAGCCTGGCGCTCGCCAACAGCGGCACCTCGCTCACCGTAACCGGCGCAGTCGCAACCAATGGCGATGGCGGCCGGGATATCACGCTCGACGTCGGGACCGGCGCGTTCACAAACACCGCCGCAATCGATGCCGGCACCGGCAACGTTTCCATCACCGCCGACACCATCGCAGTCCAGGATACCATTACCGCCAACGGGCTCACCGGCATCACGCTGAAACCTTCAACCGCCACGCAATCCATCGGCATCAACGACGCCGCCGGCCTCTTCAACCTCACCCAGGCCGAGCTCGACTTCCTTTCCTCCGCCACAATGGTCACGGTAGGAGCGCTCGGCAACACCGGCGCGGTAGACGTCGGCTCTCTGGGCGCCATCGACATCAGCACCGAAACCTACAAGCTGGACATCCTCGGCGGCAGCACTTCGATCAACGGCGACTTCACATCGGACAATGACATCACGTTCAACGCCGGCACCGGCAGCTTCACGAACGCCGTCGGCACCACAATAGCCGCCGGAGCCGGAGCATTCACGGCCACGGCCGACACTGTCGATTTGCTCGGCACGATCTCCGCCACTATTCGCATCATGCTGCAGCCTTACACGCTCAGCACGTCGATCGGCGTCAACGACGCCCTTGGCACGTTCAACCTCAGCCTCGCCGAGCTCAACCTGCTCGCCTCGCCCGGTTGGGTGCTGATCGGTGCCGATGGCGGCACCGGCGTGACGACCGTTGGCTCGCTGGGCGCCGTTGACGTGAGCACCGAGTCATACAGCCTCTACTTCCGCGCCGGCTCGTTCACCAATACAACTGCCGTTACAGTGGCGTCCGGAAGAGAGATAACGGTGCAGACGGATGATATCGACATCCAGGCCGCATTGAACGGGCCCGGCGGCATCACGCTGCAGCCCGCTACGTTCAGCAGATCGGTAGGCATCAACGACGCGGGCCTGTTCAACGTATCGCTGGCCGAGCTCGGCAACCTGACGTCGACCGGGCTGGTTACGATAGGCCGGTTCGGCGGCACCGGCGCCGTAAGCCTCGGCGCTGTCGATCTCGCGGCTATGGGCAAAACCTTCGACATCCTCGTCCGGGGCGGGTCCTTCACCAATAGCGGCGTGCTCACCGGCGCGCCCGGAAGAAATGTATCGATCCAGGCCGACACCATCAACATCCAGACCAACATCAATTCGTCCAACAATATCACGCTGATGACGCAAACGGCCGGCCAAAGCATCGGCATCGTCGATCCGGCCGGAGACTTCAACCTGACGCAGGCCGAGCTTGACCTGCTAACCGCGCCAGGCACACTCACCGTCGGCGCACTCGATGCTCAGACGCCGCGGTCCCTGCGCTCCGGTGCCATCACCATCGGCGGCACTGCACCTGTCGACCTCAGCGGCAAAGACTTCAACCTCACGCTCTACGGCGGCGCCACCACCTTCACAAACGGTATCACACTCAACAGCAACAAGCTGTTCACGTTCAACGTCTCGGGCGGGATCGACGGCTCCAACGCCGCCGTCGATCTCATCTCGGCCGGCACCACCGCATCGCTCTTCATCCAGTATGCCGGCGGAAACGTTGACCTCGACACGCAGATCGACAGGCTGACCGGGGCAACCGTGAACGGCACGCTGAAAATCGAGAACGACACCAGCATCGACGTAACCGGCGCCGTAACCACCGCCTCGGCCAACGGCAACATCACGCTCGACGCCAACACCGGTACGCTCACAAACACGGCCACCATCGATGCCGCCAACGGCGCCGTAACGCTCATCGCAAACTCGATGGACCTCCAGGCGGCGATCACGGGCAACAACGCCGTGAATCTTCAGCCTTACTCCGCCGACAGAACCATCGCCATCAACGACGCCACCGGCGACCTCAGCCTCCTGCTGGCCGAGCTGCTGCTCATCAATTCCACCGGCACGCTCACCATCGGCCACCCCACCGGCGCCGGGCAATGGTCCATCGGCTCGCTCGGCGTGGTCGATCTCTCGCCAACTACATACGACCTCTCGCTCCTGCGCGGGCCGTTCGACATAATGAACGGCATCATCACCAACGGCCACCACATTGCGGCCCACGGCAACGCCACGATACTCGAAGGCCGCTCCGTCACCATTTCCACCGGCACCGCCGCCGGCACGATTACCATCGACGGCACGATCAACGGCACGCCGGGCGGCGCAACCGAAAGCCTCACGCTCACCACCGGCAACGGCATCACGCTCGGCGCGGCCGTGGGCAACACCACGCCATTCGCCGTGCTCGACCTGAACGCCGCCCAGAACGCCGCCATCACGCACATCAACGCCAACATCACCGCCGCCGATGTTCAGGTCGATGGCCTGCACGGCGAAGTGCGGATCGATGGCGACAGCCTGATCACGGCCACGGACAATCCGATCGATTTCCTGAATACGACCGCGATCAACGGCGCGGCCGACGGCGCACAGAGCCTCTCGATCAACACGGGCAACGCGCTTGTCAGGCTCAACGCAGTCGGCTCCACCACCGCCCTTGGTTCGCTGCAAATAACCACCAGCGGCACCATATCGCTGGGGGGCGATATCATCACCGACAACAACGCAGGCGCCGGCAAGAGCGGGAGCATTACGATCATCGGCGGCACCACGATACTAGCCGGCGACAGGACGATCAACTCCAACAAGGACGGCGACGCCACGGGCGGCGCGGTCAATCTTGCATCCACCACCGTGCGCGGCACCGCCGACGGCGCCCAGGGCCTCGCAATCACCGCCGGCAATGGCGCCGTCAGCCTCGGCCCCGTGGGTGCAGGCGCGGCACTCGGCCAGCTCGACGTAACCACCACCGGCACCACAACGCTGGCCGGAGACATCACCACCGACAACAGCGCCGGCAAGAGCGGCAACGTGACCATCACCGGCGGCGGCATCACAAACATTGCCGGCGATATCACCATCGACACGGATAAGGACGACAGTGCCACGGGCGGCTCGGTAAACTTCGCCGCCACGGCCCTGAACGCCGCGACCGACGGCGCCCAGACTCTCACGATCACCGCCGGCAACGGCGCGGTCTCTTTCGGCACCGCTGGAACCACAAGGGCTCTGGGCGCCTTGCACGTAACCACCGCCGGCACCACCACACTCAACGGCAATGTGAGCACCGATAACAACGCGGGCAAGACCGGCGACGTGCTGATCGACGGCGGCGGCATCACGACCATCGCGTCGGATATCACGATCAACACCAACAAGAACGGCGGCGCCACCGGCGGCGACGTGAACCTTGCGTCCACAAACGTGAACGGAGCGGCCGCAGGCTCGCAAACGCTCGCAATCGTCGCCGCAGACGGAGCGGTCGACCTCAGCCAAATGGGCGCACTCACTGCCCTCGGCGGCCTCACTGTAACCACCAGCGGCACCACCACGCTCGCCGGCAATATCTATACCGATAACATCACCAAAAGCGGCGCCGTTACTATCAACGGCTCCGGCACCACGGTCCTCACATCGAACGTAACGATCAACACAAACAGCGGCGCAAGCGCCACCGGCGGCCCGGTGAACCTCGCCGCCACCACGATCAACGGCGGCACCAACCAGTTTATCATCAATCCCACCAGCGGCGCGGTGAACCTCGGCCCCGCGGCCGCTCTGTCGCTCCTCGACGTCAATACCTCAGGCACCGTTACTTTCAACGGCAACATCACCGCCGCCGATATCCAGATGGACGGCCTGACGGGCGCCGTGGTGATCGGCGCGAATTCAACGCTGCAATCCACCAACAACGCCATAGACTTCCACAACTCGACCGGCATCAACGGAACCGCGGCCGGGGCTCAATCCTTTGCCATCAACGCCGGCAGTGCCGCCATCAGCCTGCCCGCCGTCGGCGCGACCACGCCGCTTGCCAGCCTACACACCACCACCAGCGGCACCCTCACGCTTAACGGCAATGTCCGCACCGATAGAATGGGTGCCGGCACCGGCGACATCCTGATGGACGGCAACGGCTTCATCGCATTGGCGCAGAACATCACCATCACCAGCGACGCCAACGCGGACAATACCGGCGGCAACATCACCCTCGCAGCCCAGCGGGTAACCGGCAGCCGCGACCTTACCATCAACGCTGCGTCCGGTAAGGTAACAATGGCCAACGCGGGCACAGTGGCCACGCCGCTCACCAATCTCACCATAGCCGGCAGCAGCATCGAGTTCAGCGGCAGCGACGTTTACCTGTATGTAACCAGCGGCGACATCGACCTCAACACGCTGCACTCAGGCGATGCCACGCCGCCAAACCGCGCTACCATCTACAATAACGATGGCGGCCTCTACTGCATCAGCCAAAACTTCACGATGCACCAGAACGACAAGCTCACCGCAACCGGAAACATCGGCATCACGGCCTCAGTTGCCGCCACACTGGGCGATCTCACCGCGCTGAACGACATCCACGTGGCCGCCGGAACCATCGGGCTGGTCCAGCGGGACGCCGGCTCGGTGCTCTTGCCCGGCAGCCGCTCGCGTGAAGACAGAGGCGTCGACTTCGTGGCCGGCGGCTCCATCATCTTCACCCCGCAAACCGCTCCCGGCTTGTTCGTCGTGGGCCCTGGCACGCCGCTGTTCGCCACCAGCAGCGGCGAGGGCAGCGTTGGCGGCTACATCTTCCGCAAATACGGCCCTATCACCGTTGCCGATCTCGTGGGCGCAGGCATCACATACGATCTCTCCGCACTCTGCCCCGGCAACGCCGACCTCGCCAACTCGCTTGCCGGCGCATTCGCGGCCATCTCAAACGAACCCGTCAGACCGCCGCTTCCCAGCCCAGACCTGCTGAAGGCCCTCGCCGATCTCGGCATCTTCATCCGCGAGGTTTCCACCGATGAAGTGCTGGCCGGCCTCCTTCACAACGGCACATTCGACGACGAACTCTACTGGGCCTACATCGGCGACGGGCGGTTCTCCTCCGCCCTCGCCGAACCCGAGGCCTACAAGGTGGCGGTCGCCCGCCTCACCTCCGCCAGGATGGCAGAGGCCGTTTTCGCTCAGTACCGCAGCATCCTCAAGAAGGACGACATAGACCAGCGATCGGCCATACGGGATTCCCTGCAGACGTCGCTCGACGAATACCGGCGCAGCAGCGGCCCCGACAAATTCGATCCCCGCGGCTTCGCCGATTTCCTCAGGGCAACGGAATCAACCCAGTCGCTCTCGTACATGACCGGCCTGAATGAGCTGCTTTTCGACAAAGTCGAAAAGCTCGGCCTCAGCGAAACCGAATTCAGGAAAGCCGAGCAAGTGATGCTGGGCACCGTGATCGATCTGAAATACAACGGCAAACCCCTCACAGTCGATGAATTCGAGGCTGCTGTGCAGGCGGCCGG
>Ga0307379_10011607_pt1 | contig 11546 bp, 11 predicted proteins | sample UN2MG_FD_202237 | JGI IMG/M metagenome (GOLD analysis project Ga0307379, IMG submission 202237) | Soil microbial communities from Risofladan, Vaasa, Finland - UN-2 | ecosystem: Environmental > Terrestrial > Soil > Coastal area > Acid sulfate soil | place: Finland: Risofladan, Vaasa | collected... | reverse complement strand
GAAAAACGACCCTCTTCAACGTGATCAACGGCGTGTTCCTCCCCGATGCCGGAAAAATCCATTTCGAAGGGAAAGACATAACCAACCTTCCTGCCTTCAAGAGAGCCCCTCTGGGAATCGGAAGGACCTTCCAGATACCCCGGCCTTTCGGGTCTGCCAGCGTGCGGGAAAACGTCGCCATCGGGGGGATGTTCGGGGCCCAGGGGCGAAGGATGAACGTCGATGCATGCATGGAGATGGCGGATCGCTATATCGACCTCATCGGCCTCAAGGGGCACAGCAACAAGCCCGCGGGCGGTCTCACCCCCACCGAGAAGAAGCTCGTCGAGATCGCGAGGGCCCTGGCGATGAAGCCGAAGCTCCTCCTGATGGACGAGGCGATGGCGGGGATGAACCCGAAGGACATCGACCATATGGTCGAGCTCATCAAACAGATACGAGAGACCGAAAAAATCGCCATCGTGTCGATGGTCGAGCATATCATGCGAGCGGTCGCAGGGCTCGCGGAACGGGTCATGGTCATGCACCAGGGCGCCAAGCTCGTCGATGAACCGACGAGGGAGGCGCTCAGCGACCCGCGCGTTATCGAAGTGTATCTCGGCCGCCCCCCGGAGGGAAACGTTGCTGACCGTTGAAAAACTCGAGTCCGGCTACGGCACGATGCAGATCCTGTGGCAGCCGTCCCTGAAAGTTGAACAGGGCACCATCACGTCCCTCCTCGGCCCGAACGGCGCAGGAAAATCCACGTTGATATCGACAATTTTCGGCTCGGTACCTCCCTGGAAGGGAAAAGTGGAGTTCGAGGGAACCGACATCACGTTTACGCCTACCCACAAGAAAGTGGACTTGGGGATCACCCTCGTGCCGGAGGGGAAACACCTTTTCAAAGGGATGACGGTCTACGAAAACCTGACGATGGGCGCATACCGGAAAGAGGCGCTGAAATCCCTCGACCAATCCCTCTCCCTCGTCTACTCGCTCTTTCCGATTCTCGAGGAGAGGAAGGAGCAGATTGCGGGATCGCTGAGCGGCGGACAGCAGCAGATGGTGACGATCGGCAGGGCCCTCATGACGAAGCCCCGGCTGATCATGCTGGATGAGCCAAGCCAGGGGCTTGCCCCGAAGCTGGTGCTCGAGGTGTTCGAGGCCATCCTCAAATTGAAGGAAGAGGTGGGACTCACCATCCTGCTCATCGAGCAGAACGCCGACGCCGCGCTAAACGCGGCGGATTACGTGTACGTCATGCACGAAGGACGGATCAAGGCCGAGGGGAAACCGGAAGAGATCAGGAAATCCGAGGACATCCGGGAAGCCTTCCTGGGGATCTGAAGGGCCCACCCCTCCAATCCGCCGGCATTCGACTTCCGCTGCAGATCCTCCGATGAGTCTCTCTAACCAACCATGTTCAAGCCGCCGTTCACGCTCAAGACCTGCCCCGTGATGTAGGAGGCCTCGTCCGAGGCAAGGAACCGGATCGCCGACGCGATCTCCTCCGGCTCCCCTAGCCGCTTGAAGGGGATGCCTCGCTGCATCGCCCCGATGATCTTCGCACCTTCCTCCCCATGGAAATTTTCCGCAAGCAGGGGGGTGTCCGTGGGGCCCGGGCAGACGCAGTTGACCCGGATATTCTGCCGGGCGACCTCGCGGGCGATCGCCTTGGTGAAGGCGATCACCCCTCCCTTGGCGGCGGAATAGACCGCCTCGCCGGAACTGCCGACGCGCCCCGCATCCGACGCGACGTTCACGATGGCCCCCCCGTCTTTCCCGTCGAGCATCCCCTCGAGAGCCACGCGCGTGCCGTGCACCGTACCCATCAGGTTGATCCCCACGACCTTCTCCCAGTCCGATGGAGCCGTGGAGAGAAACGGGGTGATCCGGTCCCACCCCGCGTTGTTCACCCAGATGTCCAATCTCCCGAAATCCTCCCGAACCTTGTCTCCCGCCTCCCGGACCTGCCGGTACGATGCAACATCGGTCATGACGTGGAGAAACCGGGCGCCGGACTTGTGCCCCACGGCAGCCAAATGCTCCCCCCCTTCGTCGCGGATGTCCAGGACCGCCACGTGCACACCTTCCCGAAGAAACCGGACCGCGACCGCGAACCCGATCCCCCGGGATCCTCCCGTCACCACCGCCACTCTGCCCACCATGAACGCTCCCTCCTTGACCGCCGTCTTCCCCCCCCCGGCATCGAGAGAACACAGCCTAATATTGACTTTTCCGGATGGCTATACTACCGTCGTCCCCATGCGGCGGACGCGCTACTCCCTTGTCTTCCTGACGGCCGCGGCCTTCCTCGTCGTCTCCTGTTCCACAAAACTGGCAGAACAGCCCGGACTCACCGACACGGGCCTCTTCACCAACGGCCAGCAGTATCTTGCGAAGAAAAAGTACAGCGACGCGGCCGAGCATTACAAGGTTCTCCTTGAAAAGTTCCCCAACTCACCGCTGGCGCCGAAGGCGCAACTTGCCCTCGCGGACGCCTACATGGAAGACGGAGACAACGTGGAAGCGGAAGTCGCCTACGACGATTTCATGCGCCTGTACCCGGCAAGCGACAACGTTTCCTATGCCCTTTTCCAGAAGGGGGAACTCTTCTCCAGCCAGGCAAGCAAACCCGGCCGGGACCAGGGAAAAACCCTCGAGGCGATCCGGACCTACAAGCTCATCCTGGGAAAATACCCCTCCGCCCCGTACGCAGAAACGGCCACCAGGCGGGTGGGAGAGCTTCGCAACCGGCTCGCGGAACACGAAGTCTACGTAGTCACCCACTACCTCGCCCGCAATAAGACCGACAGCGCGGAGGCCAGAGCGAAAAGAGCACTGTCCGACTACCCCGACACGACCTCCGTGCCCACCCTCATGTCCCTCCTGGCGGAAGCACTTGCGCGGGAGGGGAAGAAGGAAGAGTCCGCCGCGGTCAGTCAAAATCTCCGAGAGAAATACCTTGGGCCAGGAGAAAAAAAACGATGAACAGCGACCTGTCCATTCTCATCACCATCGGAAAACGGGCCTACGCGGAAAAGGATTTGCGGCAGGCGGAAAAAACGCTCCGCGAGGCGATGGCGGGAGGGGCGAACTATCCCGACATCCACTATACCCTCGGGCTCATCTACCACCAGTGGGGAAAGCTCGAGGAAGCCGTGCGGGAGTTCGAAAGCAGCATTTCCCTGAACCCGGAATACACGGAAGCCCTCCTTTCGCTGTCGATCACGCTTGGCGAAATTGGCAGGTACGAGGAGGCCAGGGTTGCCCACCAGAAGGCCGCCGACTCGATGACGCGGCCCGGGATGATGACGCCGGGAAACCAGCCCGCCGGGAAGATCGCCAACCTGCACGCCGAACTTGGGGCGCTCTACCTCGCCCTCGGGAAGACCGAGGATGCGATCGTGGAATACCGGAAGTCCCTGTCCGTTGCTCCCGGGTTCCCCGATCTCCGGATCCGGCTGGCCACCGCTCTCCGGGAAGCGGGACGCCTCGAGGAGGGACTCGCGGAGCTGGAAAAGACGACTGCCGACCGGCCCGGGCTGGTTTCGGCACTCGCCCAGCAGGGCATCATCCTGTACCTGTTGGGCAGGAAGGAGGAGGCTCAAGGGGCTTGGGAGAAAGCCCTTTACCGTGACCCGCGGAACAAGCTGGTCCAGCTGTACCTGAACGCTCTTGAACGGGAGCTTCGTTCCGGCTAAGGGCGCCGTTCGGCAAGCCACGCGGAGAGTGACGACAACGCGGAGGCAAACCCTTCGATTTTCGAGCCCCCTGCCTGTGCCATGTCCCGGCGTCCGCCCCCGCCTCCGCCCACGAACCTGGCCGCGTTCCTGACGATGTCTGTTGCGGAATAGGTGGAGGCGAGGTCCTGGGTCACCCCCGCGACCAGGTGGCATCGTCCTTCCTCCACCGTCCCCAGGAGCACAAGACCGCTTGCAAGTCTTCCCTTTATCGCGTCGGCCAGCTCGCGGAGCCCTGCGGGATCCATCGGCTCGACCTGGGCCTCTACCACGCGGACTCCTTTCACGTCCCTGGCCTTTGCCAGCATCTCGCCCACGAGGTCCCGCGCCGCCCTGCGCCTCGCCTCCTGGACATCTTTCTCCAAAGCCCTGACCTGTGCCTGGAGCCTGCCTATCCTCTCTACGACATCGGCAGGCGAGACCTTGAGGTCCCGGGCGATCTGAAGAACCCGGTCCGCGTCGTCCCGGAGGGTGCGAAACGCCTCCGGACCGGTCAGCGCCTCGATGCGCCGGACCCCGGCTGCGAGCGCGCCCTCCGACAGGATCCGAACCAGAGCGATCTCGCCGGTGTGCCGGACGTGTGTCCCGCCGCACAGCTCGCGGCTTATGCCGGGGACGGTCACCATCCGGACCACGTCGGCGTACTTCTCGCCGAAAAACGCCATCGCCCCTTTCGCGATCGCCTCCTCGTGCGGGAGGGTCTCCCAGGACACCGGCCGGTTGGAGAACACGGCTTCGTTCATGAAATCCTCCACCTCCCGGAGGGCGTCCGGCGGGACCGCCTCGAAGTGGGTGAAATCGAACCGGAGCTTGTCCGGGCCTACGTAGGAGCCCGCCTGTTTGACGTGGTTCCCCAGGACCTTGCGCAGCGCCGCCTGCAGGAGGTGGGTGGCGGTGTGATTCGCCTGGGTCCGCCGCCGCAGAGCGGAATTCACCTTCAGATCCACCGTCGCCCCCTCGCCTACCTTTCCCTCGACCACCTTTGCACGGTGAATGACCAGGTCCGGCGTGGAACGGTGGGCGTCTGTGATCTCGAGACGGAAAACCTCGCCCGTCCCATCACCCGAATCCCCGACCTGCCCTCCGGATTCTCCGTAGAAGGGAGTGACGTCCGTCACCAGGCCTACCTCTTCGCCTTCTGCCACCGACATGACCCGCTCCCCGTCCCGGAACAGGGCGATCACCCTCGCTCCCGCCTCGAGACGGTCGTATCCGACGAACTCGGCGGAAACCCCTGCCCGGGCAAGCTCGGCCGTGGCCGCGTCGGAGACGCCCACCTCGCCCCCCTTCCACGCTTCGCGGGATTGCGCACGTTGCCTCCCCATCTCGGCCTCGAACCCTTCGGTGTCGAGCGTCACCTCGCGCTCCCGGCACAGGTCTGCGGTCAGGTCGACGGGAAAACCGAAGGTGTCGTACAGCTTGAAGGCAACCGAACCCGCGAAGACCGGGCCGCCCGTCTTCCCGATCCGCGCGAACTCCTCCTCCACCATCCGGAGTCCCGCGTCGAGCGTTTCGAGAAAACGCTTTTCCTCGTGCAGGGCAACCGTGTCGATGTAGGAGGCGCTCCTTTCCAGCTCGGGGTAGGCGGAAGAGAATTCCCGGACGACGGCGCCCGCCACCTGATGCAGAAACGGTCCGTCGAATCCCAGCTTCTTCCCGTGGCGCAGGGCCCGCCGCATGATCCTGCGCAAAACGTATCCCCGCCCCTCGTTGGCAGGGAGGATGCCGTCGGCGATCAGGAACGCAGTCGCGCGGGAGTGGTCGGCGATCACCCGGGTGGCGGCATCGTGAAGAGAAGATTTTCCGTATTCCACGCCGCTCAGGCGCTCGATATCCGCGATGATCCTCCGAAACAGGTCGGTGTCATAATTGCTCGTGACGCCCTGGACCGCGGCCGCCAGCCGCTCCAACCCCATCCCCGTGTCGATGCTCGGCTTCGGAAGGGGGACCCGCACACCTTCTCCCTCCTGGTTGTACTGCATGAACACGAGGTTCCAGATTTCGAGGAACCGGTCGCAATCGCAGCCCACGGCGCACGAGGGGCGTCCGCACCCCGTCCCCTCCCCCTGGTCGTAGAGGATCTCGGAGCACGGCCCGCACGGTCCCGTGGGCCCCATCGCCCAGAAGTTGTCCTCCTCGTCAAGCCGGACGATGCGGGAGGCAGGCAGCCCCATCGTCTTGTGCCAGATGTCGTACGCCTCGTTGTCCTCCCGGAACACGGAAACGGTCATCCGCTCGCCGTCGATCCCCATCTCGCGCGTCAGAAAGTCCCATCCGAAGAAGATCGCGTCCTTCTTGAAGTAGTCCCCAAAGGAGAAATTCCCCAGCATCTCGAAGAGCGTGTGATGGCGCGCCGTGTACCCCACGTTCTCCAGGTCGTTGTGCTTTCCGCTCACGCGGAGACACCGCTGCGCCGTGGCAGCCCGCTTCCAGTCGGCGGACGCCAGTCCCAGGAAATATTCCTTGAACTGCACCATGCCGGCATTGGTGAACAGCAGGCTCGGGTCGTTTCCCGGAACGAGGGAGGAACTGGGCACCACCTTGTGCCCCTGTTTCTCGAAATAGGAAAGAAATGCCGCGCGAATCTCTGCCCCGGTCATTTAACCTCACCTTTCTCCTTCTTCGATGTCGCCCGGCAGTACCCGGATTGCCTGTCGGCAGATCTGCGGGGAAAACCCCCTCCCGGAAAGGAACCGGAACGCCTTTGCGGCCCCTGCGCGCCCTTCCGGGATCCCGTCGCGGAACTTCTTCCCGAGCGCGGAAGCCGCGGCAGCCAGTTCCTCTCCCGGCCGGAAGGCCGCACGCACCGACTGGTCGACCAGGTCCCGGGGAAACCTCCGCAAGCAGAGCGCCCCGGCAATCCTGCGCGGCCCCTGCCGGCGGATGTCCCGGTACGTCCGGGCCAGATCTGCGCAGAGGGCCTGGTCATCCACCAGGCCAAGTTCCCGGAGCCTGATGAGAACGTCTGCGGCCTGCGCTTCCGTGAACCCCTTCGCCTCCAGCCGAAACCGGATCTCCCCTTCACTCAATGCCCGGCGGGAAAGCATGCGGAAGGCGGCGGACAACGCGCGCCTCGGCGGAGCCGACTCCGCCTCCCCCTCACTCTTTCGTGGGCGCCCCATCCTTGTCAAAATCGTCCCATGTAAGATCGGAAGTCGACGAAACCCCGCGTACGCGGAGGGCGAAGTCATCGGGGTTGGACGCCTGCCGGAGCGCCTCCTCCATCGAGATCAGGTCTTCCTTGTGAAGAGCCATGAGGGACTGGTCGAAGGTCTGCATCCCGTAACTCACATGCCCCTGGGCGATGGCCTCCCGGATCTTCCGTGTCTTGTCCTTGTCCTCGATGTATTCCCGGATGCGCGTCGTGTTGATCATCACCTCGACTGCCGGGACACGGCCCGCCCCGTCCGACCGGGGAACGAGCCGCTGCGAGATGACCCCCTTCAGGATCGATCCCAGCTGAATCCTCACCTGCTTGTGCTGGTAGGGGGGGAAGACGCCGATGATCCGGTTGATCGTCTCCGCCGCGTCCAGGGTATGGAGCGTCGACAGCACGAGATGCCCCGTCTCGGCCGCCATGATCGCCGTCTCGATCGTGTCGAAGTCGCGCATCTCGCCCACGAGGATCACATCCGGGTCCTGGCGGAGGGCGCTCTTCAATGCCCCGGCGAACGTGGAGGTGTCCGCCCCGATCTCCCGCTGGTTGATGATGCTTTTTTTATCCCGGAGAAGGAACTCGATCGGATCCTCGATCGTAAGGATGTGGCAACTCCGGTTGTGATTGATGTAGTCCACGATCGAGGCCAGGGTTGTCGATTTCCCGCTCCCCGTCGTGCCGGTGCAGAGGATGAGACCCCTCGTTTCCAGGGCCATCTTTTCGATCACCTTCGGCAGGTGCAACTCCTCGAAAGAAAGAGTCCCGATCGAGATGACCCGGATGGCAATCCCGATCGTGCTGCGCTGCATGAACAAGTTCACGCGGAACCTGCCCAGCCCCGGCACGCTGTAGGAACAATCGACTTCGTGGTTCCTGTCGAACCGTTGCTGCTGCTCCTCGACGGCAAGGATCCGGCTGCTTATCGCGGTCAGGTCCTCGGACCGAAGAGGCTGGGGCACCTTGAGGGGTACAAGCTTTCCGTCGATGCGCAGGATGGGGGGAAGCCCCACCTTCAGGTGGATGTCGGATGCAGAGTTCCTGACGCCGGCTTTAAGGATGTCATTGAGTTCCAATCACGCCTTCCCTTCTTGCGCGGCCTTGGGGGAATCCACCACGCCGGTTTTCTCGAGGATGTGCCTGCAAAGTCCCTCCGCAACGTCCGGGTGATCCTTGAGGAAGACCCGCGCGTTCTCCCTCCCCTGGCCGATCCTCTCGCCGCTGACGGAGTACCATGAGCCGCTTTTCTCCACGGCCCCCAGGCTTACACCCAGGTCCAGGATGTCCCCTTCCCGGGAAATCCCCTCCCCGTAGAGGATGTCGAACTCCGCCTCCCGGAAGGGGGGCGCAAGCTTGTTCTTTACCACCTTCACGCGGGTTCGTGCCCCGATGACCCCGTCGTCCTTCTTGATCTGACTGATGCGCCGGATGTCCAGCCGGATCGTCGAATAGAACTTGAGGGCGTTGCCCCCGGTGGTCGTCTCGGGGTTGCCGAACATCACCCCGATCTTCATGCGAATCTGGTTGATGAAGACGACTGCCGTCTGGGATTTGCTGATCGTGCCGGTCAACTTCCTGAGCGCCTGGGACATGAGCCGCGCCTGGAGACCCATGTGGGAGTCGCCCATCTCCCCCTCGATCTCCGCCTTCGGCACCAGTGCCGCCACCGAGTCGATGACCAGGATATCCAGTGCGCCGCTGCGCACGAGCATCTCTGCGATTTCGAGCGCCTGCTCCCCCGTGTCCGGCTGCGAGACGAGGAGATCGTCTGTGTTCAGGCCGAGTTTCCGGGCGTAATTCAGGTCGAGAGCGTGCTCCGCGTCGATGAACCCCGCGATCCCGCCTCCCCTCTGGGCCTCGGCGATGACATGCAGGGCAAGCGTGGTTTTCCCGGAAGACTCGGGCCCGAAGATCTCGCTCACCCGCCCTCTCGGTATGCCGCCGATCCCCAGTGCGATGTCCAGCGAAATCGCCCCCGTCGATATGATGGGGACATCCTTGGCCTGGACGTCGCTTCCGAGGCGCATGATCGCGCCTTTCCCGTAACTTTTCTCGATCGCCGCGAGTGCCATGTCAAGCGCCTTGCGCCGACTTGCGTCCTGGCTCATCCCCCTGCTCCTCTCTTAAGCGGTGCTGTCCGTTCCTCCCCCGAAGGGTACCTCGCGCAGTACCTGGTAGTTCGCCCCCGACGGGGAAAGCCGGCTTTCGTACAGCCGGTATGACGTTACGGTAATCGTGTCGAACGTCACCCCGGATATCGCGGAAGCGTACGTTTCGCCCCAGCTTTGCGCCACCCTGCCCTTGACGCGTCCAACCGTCACGTGCGGGTGAAACCGCCTTTCGTCGCGAGGGAAACCCGCTCCGGAAAGCGTGTTCTCCATATTCTGGTGCAACTCTCCGACCAATTCAAGCGGTTCCCGGAACCCGACCCATAAAACCCTGGGCGCCCGAAGCGTCGGGAACCCTCCCGCATCCCCCATGCGAAACTCGAACGGGGGAATTTCCCGGGCCGCTTCCGCCATGAGTCCGGCCAGTTCGTCTGCCCGGGCGGGCGGGATCTCCCCGAGAAACTTCAATGTCAGGTGCAGGTTACGCTCCGGGACCCAGGAAACGGGAACTTCCTTCACCCGGAGGGGGGACACCACCCTGGCGATCGCCATGCGACATTCCGGGGGAAGCCCGATCCCGATGAACGACCTCACCTTTCCCTCCCTTCCCCCCCTGACAGAAAGGAAACGAGCACCTCCAGAACGTGGCGCACCGTCTCTCCGCGGACGGCGTCGCGGTCGCCCGGAAGGCGGAGATGGTACGAAAGCCGGACGTCCCCCGACGCGATCGCCACGTACACGGTCCCCACGGGCTTCTCCGGAGTCCCTCCCCCCGGACCCGCGATTCCGGTCGTCCCGATGCCGATATCCGCCCCGAAGCGGCGCGCGACTCCGTCCGCCATTGCCTCCGCGACTTCCCGGCTCACCGTTCCCAGGGACGCGATGAGGTCTGTCGGCACGCCAAGTTCCCTCGTTTTCGATTCGTTCCCATACGCCACGACCCCTCCGAGAAAATAGGCGGAACTTCCGGGGACGGATGTCAAGGCCTCGCACACTCCGCCCCCTGTGCACGATTCTGCCACCGCCACGCTGCGCCGTGCGGCAATAAGCGATTCCCCGGCCCGGGCGGCGAGACCCCCGGTCACCCGGTCAGCCACAGGATCCCCCGGCACGCCACATTGGCGTAGAGGCCCGCCACAAGGTCATCCGCGACCACGTAGGTCGCCCCCTCTCGGGAGTTCATCCACGCCGCCGGTCCGAATTTCACGATATCGAACAGGCGAAAGAGGAGGAACAGGACGAGGCAGGATTTCCACCCCCACGGGATCCCGGTCGAGGCAAGCAGCATGCCCGCGATCTCGTCGATCACCACGGAGGGCGGATCCTTTTGCCCCGTCACCCGCATTTCCACTTTCGCGGCGGGGAGAGACAGAACCAGGACCAAGGCCAGCGCCCCGAAGTGGATCGCCCCTGCGCCCCCTCCCCAGTACCACAGCGGAAGTGCGAGGATGGCCCCGAGCGTTCCCGGGGCCACGGGAGCGTATCCTACCCCCAAACCGGAGGCGACGGCCCTCCAGACCACACTGTCCGGCAGACGATTGACTGGAAACATCAAGACTATTAGATTATAAATTTGTTTGAGTTTTCAAATAAATAAAACTATATTCCCTAAATGGACCAGAGGCAGGAGTCCTTGTCTGACGAAACGCGGGAAAAAATCATACTGGCGGTAACCGAACTTGCCAAAGGGATAAAAATCGTCGGTTTCTACCCCTCCGGCCACCCCGCTCTCACCCAGGCGATCTGGAAGATCATTTCCGCGATCGAGGCAGTTCCTCCCCCCGAAACCGGTATCGAGATCGATGTAACCAAGAACGCACTCCTCTACCGGGAGGAGCCTCTTCCCTCAAGCAACAAGACGATCATGGACCTCAATCGAGAGTTGTATCATCGGCGCGCCAGCAGGATCATTCTTTTGCCCGACCAGAAGCCGGAAGAGATGATCGCCTTTCTGGCCGCCCTGCACCGGGACATCCAGGAACTGCAGGACCAGGGCGGACTGGAGAAGGTCCTGCTCCGGGAGAAGGTCTCCCGGATCTGGGTGAACCGGGTCGACTACGAGGGGCTCACCAAATTGCTGAAGGAAGAGGAAATCCCTTTACCGGAGGAAGGTGCGGAGGGGTTTACGTCTTCCGGTCTCGGCCTCGACGACAAGCCCCCGGAGGAACTGGAGGTCGAGGAACTCCTCAAGCGGCTGGAAAAAGAACCGGACGCCGGCATATACCGCGACCTCGTCATCGCCGTGACACGCGCCCTGCTGCGGGAACGTGACGACCGGCGAATCGAATATTCCTGTGCGGCGCTCTCGATCTACGTGAATCACATCGAGAGGCCGCCGGAGAAAAACCCGGAGATCGCCATCCTCGCCCGCATGGGGATCAAGGAGATCGTCTCGGACGACCTGGTGGGCCACTACACCCGGCTGCTGCGGGAGCGGGGGGGTGGGAACCGTGCCGAGGTGGAGACGACCCTGGTGGCTTTCGGGGAGCGTGCCGTGAAGGCCCTGCTCTCGACCCTGGCCGAGGAAGGGGATCTCCTCGTACGGAAATCGATCGTCGA
>Ga0307379_10011606_pt1 | contig 11547 bp, 14 predicted proteins | sample UN2MG_FD_202237 | JGI IMG/M metagenome (GOLD analysis project Ga0307379, IMG submission 202237) | Soil microbial communities from Risofladan, Vaasa, Finland - UN-2 | ecosystem: Environmental > Terrestrial > Soil > Coastal area > Acid sulfate soil | place: Finland: Risofladan, Vaasa | collected... | reverse complement strand
TGGTCCCGAAAATCAAGCGACAAAAGTTGCCTGTACGTGAAAAGGCCCGGAAACTCTCTTGCTATGAAGGTGAGACTTTGTCCCCAGGCTTTATCCCGTTTTTTCCCTGTTCTCCCGATTCAAAAATGTTGGTAAGGATGAAGTTCGTGATCTTAACGAGCTCTAATAAATCCAGTTTTCCAATAACCTCATCATCGATATCGGTTCCAAGAAAAAGCTCTAGCCGTTTATAGGCGGCATTCAGCTTTCCCTCGGCAGTTTCTTGATCCAGCATTTCAATCTCTTTAAGCATGGTTCGATCAACTCTTTTTACCGTGTAAACCTTACCGTCAATCTCAATCTCAATTGGTTCGAACAGACTTTTTTTGGTATCGATCGTTAATTTAGGCATAATCCCCTATCCTTAAAGACCGAATTCCAATGATCCGGATTCCATCCCCTGTGTACCAAAATATCCTTCGTATCCACTCTCTTGGGAAACGAAAACCTTCCACGTAACGGGAAAAATGCGCTGTGTGGCAGGAGCCCAGCTCAGATCGAGCGCCGGAATCGGATAACACTTGTAAAGATGGGTCCATTCAGCCGGGTTGGTTGAAACAGTGTTTCCGCAAAGCGGCTTGATCACAAGAGCGCTCGCCAGGTCGTACATGAAACATCCGATCTGATTTTTCAGATAGATGTACTCAATGCTTCCAGATGTCTGTATTCCGCCAGCCAGAAGAACTTCATTCAACTGCTCAAGCGTTGAGCGTACCATCGGTGTCTCGAGTTCCATCACCGATCCGCCAAATGCACCGTCAACGGCCACATCTCCCGCCCGGTCTTCCTTAATGTCATGAACGGTTGTGCTCATTCGGAGCTTGACCCCATCCAAGAACGGACCGAGCTCGATTGCGCCGCTTTCTCCATACTTCCATACGATTTCGCATGGTCCCATGTCACCTATGGGTAATCTAGGCATTTGAACCTCCTAAAAATTTGTTGATTTAGGAGGGTGGGGTGAGCTACAATAAAAAATGCTCTTCGGAAGCCATTGGAGCGTCACCTTAACCTCCTATTCTGAGAGCATGGGGGAGGGTTGCCGCCCTCTCCCGCACTCTATATTCGCATCCTGTTTAACAGGTTGCTTCCTCACATCTGAAAATAAAATTGCACGTAAATAAATGCCGTTTATTGTCATCGACTCCCATATATGCGGGGAGTCCGATTGCTTCTACCGTCATAGCCAGATAATCCGGCCCCGACTCTAAGTTGGGCATATTCCAGCCTGACGTGCCATGTAAGGCATTAAAAACCAGCCAGGCATCCTCTCTAGCATCGAAATAGGTCGCAGCCCTTGCCAGGGCTTGTATATTAAAGAATGCAAAATCAGGGCATTGGAATACAGTCGATCCCCCCGCAGATTCGGAAATAACCACATGGCGCACAGGAGCGCTCTGCAAACGATGGCCGACCTGGAGGGTAGAGCCGATGGCCAGTCCCGTCAAATTAGCGATAAGTGTGCAAATTTCCCTAAACATTATTTCCCCTTGAGCACGTTCTCGATGTGCTTTGCGACTATCGCCATGTATTTCTCTTTAAACATTGTCATTTTTGATTCAAGATATTTCCGCCCAGAGCCGGGGGTTGTCCAACTAATCTTGCTGTCCTCTTCTGGCGTAAGTTCATGCCATCTAGCGGCATACTCAATATTGAAGCCAGTAACAACCTCGGCCCCGTCTTTCTTGACTTCGGCTTTATTCGTTCGAGCAGATCCGCGAAGAGTACCCTCATCAAAGGGGGCACATGGCTGCTCATTAATCGCATCATGTAAGAGTTCATTGGCGGCCTTAAATAATCCCTTCCCGGCCTCTTCACCCGAAGCCTTTTTGGTGATCTTTGCAAAGCCCTTCTCGAAATCCGAGCAATCAACCGTCATACTCATGCTAGGTTCACCTCATAGTGTGAAAATGAAAAATCCCCTGGTCTACCTATGGCGATAATCGCTCTGTTAAAGGTTTCGCCATTCACCTCGATAATCCTGTCCTCGTGGCACAGTGCACGTCCGAGATATGCGGGTCTATTAAGTTTTTTCGGTATTGAAATCGTTATCGTTGAAACAACTTCTTCACCATTAATATTCCGCACAAGTTTTGTTTTCCACTCTACATATCCCTTGATGCAAACAAGCGTCCCAGATAACGGCTCTCCCCAATCATCATTGCCATTCCATCTACTGATAACTAGGTCATCGACACAATATGCATTTATCATTGATATTGACTCCTGGCCCAAACAGCCTCTTCGCTTGTCGGGTGTAAAGAATGTTGACAGTTGGGGTGAAACGGGGGAGTATCCCCCAATCCTGGATACGTCGGATGCGTTCCCGATATCGAATAAATGTTCCCCTCATACCCTTCGCAGATATCGCAATCACAACCATGATCTGATACCTCAACCAAATCATTCTCATATTGTCTGCATAGGTCGATCGTGGCATCCGTCTGCACGTTTCGCAATTCCGTCCTCGCCACCATCTTGGCGTATTTCGACATCTTATATGTGCGCCCATTTATCTCGATAAACTCATCAGCCTCAAGGAGCGCTCGCAGGGACTCGATTATCTTCTTTGACAGCCATCCCCGCGACTTCTCTTGTGCCAATGCTTCTAAGGCAATCGCATCCAGTGTGTCTGTAGCATCGGCATATGACCACTCCTGAATCTGTGAGGACCGCAACTGATGAGCAGCCACGAGAGATATGGAGAGATACTTGTCCACCGTTGTCCTTATTGAACCATTGGCCTTGATCAGCGTTTCCAACGCCTTTTCTCTTGAGTTATATCCAGGATCGGTTATCTGCGGTCGCCTGGGCTTCTTGCCGAGAATCTCAAGCGCAGTCCGTGACCGCCTTTCTGCCACCTTCCCCGATTCAACAAGCGTTGTCCCTACCCATTGGGCAGCCGCTAAGTTTAGGGCAGCCACGGTAAGGCTTGCATTGCGTCTAATCTTCGTTGCCTCGATGTCGTTAAATCTCGCAAGATCGATAGAGAACAGATCACCCCGCAGGGATCGTCCGGCTTCCCTATAAACGCTTTCGAGGTTAATCCTTTGCGCCATCCTTCTCCTTAAAATATTGCATTGGCCTGATTCTCATGCGCTCCGATGTCAGGGGCATGGCGTATCATCAAGCCCAGATAGTCTACTAGAAACCCAACGGCCGTCCCTGCGTTGATACACAGAGAATGTGGGTTAAGACGAAAATCATCATTAACAGGGTCTATCATGTGAGGGTCGGCTTCTACGGAGGCTGTCGTCCCACCATAAGCCGTCTCCCAATCATCATAGGTGGTCTTATAAACCTCGCTTCCCCACTCTATGAAATTGCCCCCTTCTGCCCCGAAGCAATTATTAAGATAAACATTTCCGCTTCCATTTGTCCCGTCATTCTCACCACCGCCTCGACATCTAAGCTCTCGGCTTGAGTTATCTATAGAGATGTTGTTCTTAATAAGATTGTTCTCTACACTAGCTTCTCCTACCCCCCTAACCTCTATGCCATTTACGTTGCTGTAAAATACGTTGTTGTAAATCTCATTTCCGCTTGAAGGGTTTGCCGCAGAGCCAACTAAATAAAGCCCCGCTTGCCCATTGTCCCAAGCAAGATTGTAATAAGCCTGATTATTGGAACTATTCTCAATAACAATCCCCTCTGCAAAATTATCATAACTTTTATTGTAACAGACGATACTCGGTTCTGCTGAATCACAATAATCCAGCCATATCCCTACACCGTTTGGCTCAGCGGCACCATTGGAATAAGAAATATTATTCTGGATAATATGCCCACCACTAAGATGTCCAACATTTCCCCCTGCTTTTATTCCACCACCGCCATCTTCCGCTTCTTCATCCTGATTCTTGCAGTTATCATAAACAGTATTCCCATCTATCGTCCAAGAATAAGAACGTTGTCCTGCATAGATACCGTTCTGTCCGTTATATCGGATAATGTTATTTAAAATCTGGATTCCAGTTGTGTTGTTTCCTGCACCATCATTACAACTTATTCCTACAAGACCCGTATATTCAATCGTGCAGTTTTGGATTATATTGTTGTTTGATTCATCAGCCAAATAAACACCGAAGTTCTGGCACTTGGTTATATGAAGTCCATCGATGGTTACATAATTTGCGCTATTCGTTCCAAGGTCTACTCCATTTTTTCGTGTTGCCTCTACTCCTGGGTCACTTAGGGTATCGGGGTCAACCGTAGAATACAGATATAAGTCGTTGGCTTCCCAATACCAATCATTCCCACTATCAACATCTACCAAGGCTGCAACCTTAAGCCCTCTTACCCCATCTATGAATAGGGCAACAGGCTCTGTGGTCGTGCCTCCTGTCTGCTTCCAGACATTACCAGTTTCGTCTGTCCAGGTCGTCTTTAAATCAGAGCCATTGATAATAGGGTCAGCACCCGTTCCATAAGCCCCGACAAGAATCCGGTAAGCCTCAAGTCCAGAATAACCGACCGTAAATTGCTGTCGCCACTCTTCGCCCCTCATCAGCCAAACTGTCACATCGGTAGCTGGAGTTCCATCGAGATAATCCTGAACCGAATTATCCCCACCCGTATCCCAGTTTATCTCTGAGAAATCGCTGTATGGGTCAGCCTGAGAGCCATCACCCCCAGTCTCAACTGACTCATTTATGTAAATATTAGGCCAATCTGCCTGGTTTGTACCCCCGCCCAAAGGCACGTATTCATACCAGCCGATGTCGGGATTAGAGCCTTCGTATTCCAACCCAATGTGCGTTACATTCTGAACCCACGTAACGGCCTCATCAACGGTTATCGTATTTGTATCATAATCAATATCTGTAATTCCCACAGGCTCAGTAGTCCCTTGCAACTGGATTTCGTCTCCTGCTATAATTCCCCAACCATCACAGAAATAGCCGGCATCATCTACGACAAACTCAGTTCCAGTATCGCTTGCAGATGTGATTACCACAAGCCAAGCACCCGCACCAACGCAGGGGCTACTTCCAGGTATGGTGAAATCCCCATTGGGGGCATCTGTAAACTTTGGGTCGCCATCATTATCCCAATGATTACCTACATTTGTTATGTCATCTGAAGTTGGATTAGGATTGCCAGTAAGTGACCTGAGAAAAATGTCGTTTATGGCATCACGCTTATAATTGGCATAGAAGATATTGTTTACGACACATAAATTTTCATAGACTTCAGGCTCAGTTTCATTAATACACATCCCATAACTATAATACCAATGATGGTCTGTCCCTCCGTTGTAAACCACATTGTGATAAAAATGCACATTATCAGATTCGTAATCACCCCCTGAATGCATATTAACGCTGTCGCCTTTAGCATTATAAATACGGTTTCTTCTCCAAATAGTATTGGATGCTTGAATCTGTATGCCCGGGTTCGGAGCACCATAATCGGTATAGTCACCGGAGTCGTGGATTATATTGTCCTCAACAAGTTGTCTGTACGTTTCGGTTTGGTTAGCCGTCTGCATAACCCTGTTCCAACCAGTGTTGTACATGATGTTATCGCGGGCGATGTTGTAATTCCCTCCAATAAGGAGAGTGTTGTGCCCACCATACCTAAGAGTACATCCTTGAACAAGGTTATGTGTCCCGTCTACCCAGACACCGTCGCCCTCATCATTTCCCTCTGCCTCTGTTTGACCACAATATTCAACAGTCGAGTTCAGAAGGGAGTTATAATGTGAGGTAGAGCGAAAATAAACACCCCTGCTTCCTGCGCTCATCCGCATGATGCTAATGAGACAGTTCTGGACGATGTTATGCTGTGAACTCACAAAGTCCACGCCGGGACTCATCGTAGCGGTAGACCTGAGTGCATCGCCTATCGTCACCCCATCAACCGTAATATATTGCTGAGTGGCGAAGTTTATGCCAAGTGGCTGTCCACGAAAGATAACCTCTTCCTCTTCATAATTCTGCCAAATGATACGACTGTCTGATGCCCCAGATGCCCGCATATAGAGAACGGCATTGTTGTCATTAGCCGTATATGTGCCAGCCATGATATTGACAATATCTCCCGCAGCCACAGTCATAGAGGCTTTATATAGGGTCTGCCAGGCTTCACCGTCACCTGTACCCAGGCCGGTATTGCTGTTGTTTCCCGTAGGTTTTACATAGTAAACTGTGGCAAATCCCAGAAATGTCAGCGAAAATAACAGTAGAAATAGCGCTAAGAATCTCTTACTATAAGAGAAGCCTTTTGGTTTCCTTGCGTTCATCATGCGCCTCGTTTATCGAAAGGTCAGGGGGCGTTCGTAGCGTCCCCGCCTTTACTTATCTAAAATCACCGTTGAATAAACCTCTGTAAGTAGTCCCCCCAATAAAAGTAAACACGACAACGTCAATCGCACCGGCTGCCGTGCTTAATGTCGGCTCTACATCTCCAGGCCACTTGGGGCTTATTTCGTGTTCCCAATCAATCGTCCTGTTTCCTGTGCCGTCTTGGATTATCCACAGCTCGCATCTTCCTGAATTCGGAGGCTCTGTGAAGGTTATGTCTACGCCAACATTATCAAGAGTCACATACTGAAGGTTGCCGTTGTTCCAATCGATCGTTATAGAAGCTCCACTATTCCCACAGTTATAATATGGAGTGCTTATAAAACCTGTATGGTAAATAGCTGCATGCTGGATATCAGCATCAGAGCTATAATCCTGATCCAAAATGGCATTGCCTTCAAGTGTTAAACTTCTAGTCGCACCATCAACCAAAAGCCTGAGATTACGATTGGCGGCGTCGTCCTCATACCACACCAAATCCATATAATGTGACTGATCTGTATCCCACAGCCTAATCACAGTTATTGACTGTCCAGCAAAAAGTAAGGACAACAAAACCACAGTACCCAAAAAACCACATAATATTTTTGTTTTTTTCATGTAAACACCCAGCTCCCATGATAGCCAATGACTATCCACTGTGCATTACCAGCACCACCGATTAGTAATAATGTTACTGATGCATAAGTTTCTGCCGTATTATTAAAAACTGTACCACCCCCAGATGAAGCACCAATCATATCAGCATCAGCGGCTGCAATTATAAGCTTCCCTGTGCCAATTTTTATGAAAGTTATTGTTGCTCCATCATCAGGAGCAGTAACAGATGGCAGTGAAAATGTCTTTTCTACCACAGCGTTCATAGTCAATGCTCTTCCAGCCAAACAGTCGCCTACAAGTACACTATAATTATCCTCTTTCTCTGTAATTGTATATGTTCCAGTTCCTGGGGGAGCCATCCATGCGCCTTGACCATTCAGATAATGAGAAGGATTGTCGTCCAACTTTTTCAATAAACCGTGTCTTGTAATTGAAGCATCTAAATCAGTATTGTCATCTGGTGTAGCTAAATCATCTAATTTTCTCGGAGAAATATTCGTGCATCGCCAATCATCGGGTGCATATTCAATGAATTCTAACTCATCACCAGCAGCGGTTGTATAATTCACTCCGTTTGGCAGAATAATATTGTTGGCATGATGTGAGATGGTAAGTATGCCATCAAAATGAAGCTTAATCACAGTGCCTGGTTGTGAACGTACAGCATTAATTGCTATAATATTAGTTGTGCCAGTTACATCAAAATAATTACCATCATTGCCTGGTGCTAAAGTTGATGCCGAAGCTATATCAGCGCCCTTATCCCATTGGCTCGTGCCAGTGAATGGAATCTCACCATCCCTGTCTATCTTTTCGGTTTGCAAGAGATTCACATGAGCAGCTATTACCCTGTCCACATTATCTACCTTGGCCACCCATATGTAGCCTGCTATAAATAACGCACTTGCCATCCAAAGCGATGGTGACATTAATAGATTGGAAACAAGATAATATATGTCCATTTTTAGCTCCCTAGAAGGTTATATCCTCATCATCATCCCTGGATATCTCGAGTACGCCTGCAAAGCGTTCTGTTGACCAGGGCTTTAAAATCGCTATTACAAAAGGCGGGACGGGAAGATCCATTAAATGCGTCTCCGAATACTGCTCTTTTGTGATCCCCGCAGTAATAACCCCTTGCGCCTGGAGACCCTTTCGCCTGTCCTCATCTTCCAAGTGCTGTGCAAGATAATAGGCCATCTCTGCGTTGGCCTTTTGAAGCTCTGAGAGAATAAGGGCAGAAGCCTCGGCATATGTCGGCAGACTCCATCGAGGGTCATAATAAATGCGGGTATAGGCATTTTTTGCGGCCTTCGTTTTGAGCGCATCATCGGTAAGCTCGTCCCATGCCTCTGTCTCAAGTCGCTCATTCTCAAAATAGGAGTTTGCATCGTTTAAATCATCAAAATATCCTACTGGCATTTCATTCTCCTTATGTGTTGACTATATCCTGGATAATCTTCAATTTCTCTGTCGCTACGCCGCCAACCTTTAAGATGACTTCCCTCACCTCAGACCCCAATCCAGACCCCCATGTTATTTGTAGGCCCATGTAATAGGTCTTTGGGGTTTGATCTGTCTCTACTGCGGTTAAGGTCAGCCTCAAATATCCGGCTGATGGCGTATCGGCCTCAATCCCGTCGCCCACTGTTTTCTCGACTAAAGCAACTCCTGTCTCCAATACCTTAATGTGAAACTTGATTTCTTCGGCAAGTGCGAGGGTCGCAACCAGAACTCCGTCCGCATCTCTTATCGGGATATCCTGAACCGCCGTATTGCCTTTTTTTATTATCCATTCACTCATGATCTTAGCTCCCCTGTGAGATCGACCCTTTGTTCCAAACACCCGACTAGGTCAACGCTTTCCTCAAGCTCGGCGGTCAGGTTTTCCCCCCTCAATCCTAGATAAGTCCCCTCGAATTCTGTCCCGGCCGCACCATATCCAACCCCGACCTCAACATCACCTTCGGCTGGCACATGGAAATCGCCCGTTTTTGTCAAATCATCATATTGAACACCCTCTTCAACATCTTCTTCGGCTGGAAAATCAGGCGCAAAAGAACCCGTAAACTCTATATCGTTGGCCCCATATCCCACTCCATTCTTAACATTCACCTCTCCGGGTTCTTTGAATGTCCCGGTTTTTGTCAGACCATCAAACTGGACGCCTTTTTCAACATCATTAACCGGGGGCAAATCAAGCGCTCCTGTCTTGTCTTCCCCGAAAGTCGTGGCCAGCCTCACGTCCGCCTCTGCCAATTCCGGCAAAAGCTCCAGATGCCACACAATCGGAGCGTCAACAGTAATGGCATCCAGCACCATCGTTTCGTATCCGGCTTTGGAGATTGTGAATACGTGGGGGGAATAGGTTGTTAAGGTTTCAGTGGTATCAATCCATTGTTTATAGATTATTGTCTGTTCGGCAATCTTACCGTCCGCACCTGTATTCACAGAAAATACAGGTGTTCCAAACTGGTCTTCACAAGCTATGGTCGCCCCATTTATATTAGCCCCATCTTTATCAGCGATATGAATATTGCAGGTATATATCAGTTTAAGCCAAACTCCATCAGTATTGATTTGAATGGCAGGAAAAGTACCTAAAAATTGGGGATCGACAAGAGTCGCATTAGAATCCCAAGGATTTATTAATTTTGCTACTGTGGAAACCATTTTTAATCTATTGATAGTTATGGCATTGGTTAAAAATTGAATTTGTCTCATTGCTACAAATAAATCTATCGGCACAACTGAAGGAGAGGCCACCACCCCAAGCTGACCATATGATCCATCGCTCGTTACTAAAACTCTGTTAAAAATCCAATCGCCCCCAACAATTCTTAGTCCCCAATCTGAGGTTGAATGAAAAATAGCATCCGTTGCAGTCACGCTATTATTGGCATTGTTATTAGAAAGTTCATCATATTGACCCCAATTAGCCTCCCAAAATATTGTCGAAGCATAAATCAATATAATTCCACCCTGTGCTATACCTCCAGTTGAATTAGTGTTTTGGATAAACCAAACACTCCCATTATAAGTCCTGCCCGAAATAATGAGACCTATTCTTAGGATTGCATTTGCAACAACCTTGGGATAAACACCCGTATTGAAATAAATGCTTTCCTTCTGGCTTGAAAAATATGTGGGCGTACCCCCATTTCCAATATTCAAATGAGCATCCGACTTATAGCACCCCGCAAACGGATTAGAGCAGACTCCCCATCCACCACCATCATTCGCAACTTGAATGTCATTAAAAGTTGCGGGTGTCCCTACCGTACCACCCGTCACTTGAATGGTATTAGTAGGAACATCATAAGTTACAACAATGGCCATTATTCAGGTTTCCTCCACAATATAAAATCGCCATGTCCGTCAAGCGCGGCTTTCGACTGATTGAGGATAGAGATTATTGCAGCGCCCTCCACCTTGATTTCAGCATCCACGTCATCAAAACTCGACCCCGCCACAATCTCATTTATCCTTGCTATCGATTCCGCCAAAACATTATAGGCATTCTCAATCTGCGCCCTCACCTCGAATACCGCATCCATCGCTTCGTTGGTCTGCCATGCTAAATTTAACTTGTCTTTTATTGCCATTTAAGCTCCATTAAAATCTCAATTTGTATCATTCCATGCCTTAATGAATCAGGAAGCCTTTCTTTGCTCACCAGCTCCCAGGTCGTAGGGGGCATCTTGCTCCCTTCCCACCTGAACGCCCATGCCTCATATACGCCGTTAATTTTGAGATGCCAGTATTTCCGGCCATACTCTGTCGATACAATTGACGGCACAAAATCTGTAATCTTTTTACTTGTCCGGACATTGAATGTCCCTATCATCGGATGACCGAAAATCGGCTCGTGTCCGGCAGAGGATAGGTGCGCCTTGTTACAGCCCTTGTGATATCGCCCATTAATTATCATGTTAAATCACGAGCGGATCATTTAAGTGATTTTCGCATTCTGCCCTTATCTTTTCCTCGGTAAGTTCATAAGTATGATATCCATAATAATTTGCACGGTTTTCTTCACTTATTCTATTTTTCCGCCCTGCGATATATCTCGCTATGGCCATATCCGCATCTGCCATCGCCCAATGAACAGCTAAGAAGGAATTCTGCGATTCCTTGATTTTGTCAGTCTTTTCATAACTATGATGGCCAATTCCCCACTCAATTTCCGCCTCTGGCTTAACAATTATTGGTTTAATATGATGAAGCTTTGGATTGCCATGTCGCCGTTGCCATATCGCTGGCTTGTTTGGGTCTAAATCCGATTCTGTGACGTGCCTATAAACTTGCCACATCGGGGCATATAAAAGATTGCCTTCTTGTTTCGCCAGAAATTCTCTAGTATCTTCCTGTTTGGGCGGGAAGATGAGTTCATCGGCGTCGAGCGCAATAATCCAATTACAATCAAAATCCTTTATGGATTCATTGAATTTTTTTATCTTCAATATGTCATTAATCAAGTTATCTGGGAATGTAAATTCTTCAATCTCCACATTCGGATACTTTGAGCAAATTTCGAGCGTATTATCAGTCGTATCCCCTCCGATAATCAGATGAATTTTATCAGCATAGGCATAATGGTTGA